>Ga0163151_10000478_pt1:0-62500 | contig 70205 bp, 73 predicted proteins | sample OliLakLV19MP5IB2_FD_145596 | JGI IMG/M metagenome (GOLD analysis project Ga0163151, IMG submission 145596) | Freshwater microbial mat bacterial communities from Lake Vanda, McMurdo Dry Valleys, Antarctica - Oligotrophic Lake LV.19.MP5.IB-2 | ecosystem: Environmental > Aquatic >... | reverse complement strand
CGGCGTCTTCCTCATCTGCTCGGTTGCCGCACTTATCGCGGGGCTCATGCTGCGCAACCGTAAGAGTGCGTCATGAAGATCGCCGCAGCACACCGTATCCTCGCGATCGCCGGACTTTGCGCGGCGGCGCTTGTTGGGCTCGTGATTAATGAAGGCTTTGCACGCGAAGGCGGCCAGGAAATTACGCTGCCCCTGGCTGCCGTTGATCCGCGCGCGCTGCTCAGCGGCCATTACGTACAACTTAACTTCACCGATCGCCTCGAGCCCACAGAAGTCTGCCCCGAAGGCGGTGATTGGGAATGGGTGGCGCTACGGCCCGAGAACAATATCTATGTGACTGCAGGCGGCGCACTCTCGCGCGAACAGGCTGAACGCGTCGGGCCGCTGCCGGTCAAAGGCACATTTACCTGTTCACCGCCGACGCCAGCGCTTCCGGGCGTCGAGCCCATGCCTGGTTGGCTTACGCTCGATCTTGGCGTTGACCGTTTCCACATCAACCAAGCCGACGCCATGCGCATCGAACAAGTCCTGCGCGACCAGCGCGCGGACGAAGAAACGCGCGCCTTCGCGATCCTCTCGGTTGGCCGCGACGGCCGCGCGCGTCTGCGCGCACTCTTGATCGACGGCGAGCGGTTTGAGTTAAGCTGGCTTTAACGGCGCGCGCGGCTGTAACAGCACGTAGGCAATGCCGCCGCCAATAAAGCCGCCAAGGTGCCCTTCCCAGGCAATTGCCACGATGCCGAGCTCGGAGAGCACGCCAAACACGACGACGTTGAGAACGAACAATACTGCCAACGGCCCGCGCACTTGCGGATCCGCCAGCGCCTCACGCCACGTCGGCCGCGACGCAAGAAAGAAAGCGGTAATCATTCCGCACACACCGCCAGATGCGCCGACAGCGCTGGCTTCGCTGTTCCAGTTGAGCGCAATGAACGCGAGCGCATCTACGGCGACCGACGAAAAATAAATAACGAGGTAACGCATGGTCCCGAGCCGCAGCGCTGGCAGCCGCGACGCGCCAAACAGAAAGAAGGCGTTCACCGCCAGGTGAAACCAGCCGAGGTGCAGGAACGCGTGACCAAAGATCGGACCGAACGCCTCATACCAATGTTCAAAGTGATATTGGCTGCCAGCGTGAAAACGCTCGGGAATTAGCGCAAACGCGTAGTCCACGGCGCTCTGCGTGTTCGGCGACGCAAACGCGAACGCCAAGTACGCGGCGACGATTAAACCAGTTAGTAACCAGACGGCGACGGGCGTCGGCGGCCGCGTTGTGTCGCTCAAGACCATCTCCTCGCGCCGTTCCGGGACGCCTGATCCGATATGGCGATCCGACATCCGCCGCGCCAGCGGGCGAATGCGCGTCAAACCGCTCGCTTGGCGCGTGGCACGTCCATTGCTTTCTCGCTTCGTAGACGAATTTTTTTTGCGGAGCACATCACGTGCGTACGTTTATCATCCTGGGCGCCCTCGCCTTCGCTACCACGGCTAACGCCGACCCGATCCCCAGCAGCGCCGGCGATTTCTCGCGCGGCTACGGCATGGGCTGGGAAAGCTTCGACACGCCGATCAATCCGGCAACCCGTGACGAAAACGGCAACCGCGTGATCGTCAACGGCCGCATGGAAATCGAAGGCTCGCTCTCAGGCGGCCTGCAGGACTCCTTCGCCTCCGGAATCGGCGCTTCGAGTGCAATCGGCAACCAGCTCAACGTGGTCACCCAGGGCAATTACAACACGGTGATCGTGGACTCTACCCAGATCAATAACGGCGACATTACCGCCGTTGTCGGAGACGAATAAGATGCGCGCGTTCAAGACCCTTGCCGTTCTCGCGGCCACAACTGCTCTCACCGCGTGCATCACGCCGCATTCCGGCAATGACGGCATGTATGCGTTGCCGATCGGCGATGCGCCGGTCACGGCAAACCCGACGGCCTACACGCCTGCACTCGATTGCCTGAACGCGTTTGCGCGCGGCAACAACGTCGCTGCGCCGCGCATCGCTGTCGGCCGCATCCTCGACTACACCGGCTCTGTCTCCGAAGAAGGCGGCCGCCGCATCACACAAGGCGCGTCGCTGATGGCGATGTCGGCCTTCAACAAAGCCGGCGCCCGCCTGGTTGAGCGCTTCGATACGTCGGTCACCGAGCTCGAGCTGCGCTACGCCAACAACCGCCTGATCGGCCAAGAAGGCGACGAGAACGTTCGCCGCATTTATGCGGGCCAAATGCCAGGCTCCGATTATTACTTCGTCGGCGGCATCACCGAGCTCAACTACAACATCCGCTCGATGGGCGTTGACGCCCAGGGCGGCCACACCGATGCCCGCGACGGCGTCGGCAATCTCGGCGGCCGCTTGTACGTGATGAATATCGCGCTCGACTTCCGCCTGATTGACACGCGCACGCTCGAAGTCGTCGATGTCATCTCCTACCAAAAGCAGATCATCGGCCGCGAACTCCGCGCCGGCGTGTTCTCCTTCTTCGATGACACGATCATCGACATCGCCGCTGGCGAACGCGCTCTTGAGCCCGTTCAGCTCGCTGTCCGTGCTGGCGTTGAACGCGCCGTCGTTGAAGTGATGAGCCGCTTCTACAACGTGAATGACAGCTCGGTCTGCGCCGCTGCGATCCAAGCCGAAGGCGACCCGATGGGCCCAGGCGGCGTTCAAACCGCCAACGCGACGCAGAGCCCGGCCACGGCTGCGATCGAACAAGCGCGCACGAGTCCAGACACCTGGAACACTCGCCGCGACGAAAACTTCACCGGTCTGCGCGGCCGCTCGTAAGAGCAACGCGAACGGAGCCTGCCCATGCGCGCTGCACTTTCATTGCTGATCAGCACAGCGCTGGTTGGCGCTCCGGCCGCCTACGCGCAGTCGAACACTCAGTATCAAGCCGGCGACGCCACCGCCGTCACCGACGTTGAAGCTGGCTGGGCCAATGACGCCGGCGCAACCGCCGTCGCCAGCGGCAACGTCGTCACGACAAGCCAGCAAGACAACGAAACCGAGCTCAACATCGTCCAGCACATGGATGGCGCAACTACCGCGACCGCGGACGCGACGGTTTGGACCGCGACGGGCAACATTGCGATCACCACCGCGGCCGTCAGCAACGGCAGCACGGCCACGACCACAAACGGCGCCAGCACGATCAACGCTGAACAGCTCGGCCACGGCGATGCGAACGCCAGCACTTATCTGCGCAGCGGCTATGCCTACAACGCCGCGACCTCCGCCTCCGCCAGCAACAACACGGCAGCAGTTTCGGCTCAAAACGCCGAAGTCCGCGTACTGATGGATCAACAGAGCAGCGGCTCGGTCAACGCAGCGGCGGAAATGGACGCCGGTATCGTTGAAGACCAAGCCGTTTCCGGCGCGATCGCCAGCGCCAACAACCTTTCCATCGGCGGCGAAACCGCGACAGTGCTGAGCGCCACCCGCCAGAATGCGACCGGCGCCAGCGTAACCGCGCGTTCAGATCTCTATGTCGGCTACGCCACTGATGCCTCAGGCAATGCCACTGCAAACGCCAACTCAGTTACGATCGATAACCAATGGGGCTACGTGAACGCCGCCATCGAGCAAAACTCGACCGCAACCGTCTCGGCAGATTCCTACGTCACGCTCGGCGGCGATTTCACCGGCTTCGGCTCGGCGGGCGCATATGGCGTCGGCAACCAGGCAACGGTTGCGAACGTCGGCTCCGACACCGTGATGGATGTCGCGCAATCGAACGGCGGCGATGTTTACGCCAACGCGGCACTCGCCGGCGATGGCGGCGGCATGGCGCTCGCCTCTTCGGCCGCCTACGGCAACAGCATCAGCGGCTCGGTCTGCACCAGCTGCGATGCAAGCGGCGCCGTGCCGGGCCTTTACGCCTCGAGCAACCAAACCAATGACGGCAACGTCTATTCCTCGTCCGTCATTCACACCACGGGCGCCACCGCCATTGGCGCAACCTCAACGGCAATCGGCAACGCGGCGACCTATCAGGTGCGCCCGCCTGGCGGCTGAGGCTTCAACCAGCCGCTATAGCGGACGATCAGCCCGGCCAGAGGATGCGTGATCTCCACGAAGAAGTGGAACAGTCCGTTCTCCTCGCGCTCATACGCGTTCGACCTTGGCGCCAGCCACAATGGCAGCGCGATTCCAAACGCGCCCCAGCGTCGTGTGACCAACCGCACCCGTTCGCCGTCCACCACCAGCGCCATGGCAAATTCAAGCGCACCAAAGCGCTCGACGATCAGGCGGTCGGATTTTCCGCGCCCTTCATATTGATGGCTCTGAAATGAGTGGCGGCCGAAGGTGCGCCGCCACACTTCGCCGCCGGGCGTCTGTTCGAATGTCACGCGTACTGGAACGTCCGCGCCTGCTAGCGGGAAGCCCATCATGGCGCCCGCCAGCAACGCGAACGGCGCGTTGCCTCGATCTACGCGCGCACGCCCCTCCGCGCTCAGCACACCGCTGTGCATCGCGCGCACGGCCGGCGCCAGCGCGTCCCAGGCATCGCCGAGCGCGCGTTCATACAACATCGCGCCATCGCGCAGTCGCAAACGCATGCCCGTAAAGATCGTGCGCGCAGCGAACAGGCGTTCGTAATCCTCAAGCTCCACTTCATCCACGCAAGCGCGCGCGCCGGGCGCCGGTGCGGCGCCGGCAATGTGCTTTTGAATAATGGCCTGTACGGCCATCGACGGGATAAGCGGTCCATCGCTCCCCTCCGCCAACAAATGCCATGAGCGCGTCTGCGGCTCGCCAACAGGACCCGCGCCCTTCACTTCGACGAACATGCCGCCGCGATGCACACCCCAGCGCAAATGGTTCGTCGCCCAATGCATGAGCGGCGCGAGCGGGCTGAGCGTACGAACGACACCGAATTGCACGAGCCACGCGCAAAAAATCAACGCACGATGCAACACCTCCGGCACGGGTCCCGCACCCATCCAAACACGCTTCGCTTGCGGCCAAAGCTTTGACAGCGCGCGCAGATCCGGGACGTCTACGAGCGAGAACAGAATATTGCGCAACGGCAACCGCCCTGGCGGGGCGATCGTGTAGCGCCGTTGCTGCGCGAAAGGTCTGCCGATAGTTTTTGCCGTGCGGCCAAGGTGCGCTACCGGTTGCCCGGCATAACTCGCGATCGCGCGAACGACATTTGCGCCAACGCCCGCGAACGGTGATGGCGCAATGCCGCCGCTGATCTCGTCCACCCGCGTCATCGCCGTCGCCAGACGTCGAACGACGGCTGCGGTCAGCACAGGGAAGCTGGACACTCCGGAGAGCACATAGACGCCGGCTTCACGCGCAGCAGCGTCATAAGCTCCGACGCCTTCCACAAACGCCGAGCCGTCGGCAAGGTCGAGGTAATGAGCACGTGCAGAGATGCAGGCTTCGACGAGCCTATAAGCGCCCGCGCCATAAGCCTGAAACGGCCCGCTCGCATCGATGACCACATCTGGACCAAACTTCGCGATTTGAGCGGTCAAATCGCCGTCGCGGTCAAAACGGGCGGCGGCGAGGTTTGCCGCAGTCTTACCTCGGCCAGCGCAAAATGCCTTCGCCGACGACAACGAGCGCCCCGCCACGATGAGCATCAGCGACGGTTCGATCTCCAGCAATTCGACAATGCGGCCGCCGAACGTTCCATATCCGCCGACGATCAAGACTTTCATTGCACGAACCGCTCGGCATCCGCAGCACTAGGCACGTAGCAGGTATCGCGAACACCAAACCAGGCCACGCGATTGCGCGCGACGATGTCATAGAGCGCATCACGCCACGAGCGCGGCAGCACGTGACCCATAGCGAGCAAAGACCAAGGCAAACCGAGGCGCGAAAATATGCGCAAAGCGGCGTCCGATTTCACCCGCACATTGCCGTTCTCCAACAGCACGTACGTGTCGAAATCACCAAACTGCAAACCGAAGTGACGATAAATCGCCTCGCCGAGCGGGGTTTGCGCTGCGAGCAGACGCAAGCGGCGGCGGCGATCGTGTTTGATGACAAATGTCGCGAAGTGCGAACACAGCACGCACTTTCCGTCAAAAATGATGATCGGCAGCGCATCGTCAAACGCTGGAACGGCGGCATCGTGCCGATAGGCGTACGGCTCTTGGCGAGTCACCTACCTAAGGTACGTGCGCTGCCGCTGAAAAACACTGGACACACCGCCGCGCCAGCGACGGTTATTCGCCTTCAAGCCGCTGGTTCATCAGTTCGGCTGGCTTCACGCCTTCGCAACACGGCCCACCAACTGGGCGCGCCGGCACGCCAGCGACAGTGCAGCGGGCGCCGACATCCTCGAGCACGACGGAGCCCGCCGCGATCCGCGCATCCTCGCCGACCTCAATATTGCCCAGCACCTTGGCGCCAGCGCCAATCATTACACCGCGGCGAATTTTCGGATGCCGGTCGCGGCCCTCTTTGCCGGTGCCGCCAAGCGTCACCGAGTGGAGCATAGACACATCGTCCTCGACCACGGCCGTTTCGCCAATGACGATCCCGTGCGCGTGGTCGATGAACACGCCAGCGCCGATCTTCGCCGCAGGGTGTATATCAACCGCGAACAGTTCGGAGACACGGCTTTGCAGATGGTAAGCCAGAATTTCGCGCTCCTGGCGCCAGAGCCAATTCGCAATGCGGTACGACTGCAAGCCGCCATAGCCTTTGAAATAGAGGAATGGCTGCAGATAGGTCCGGCAGGCCGGATCGCGCTCCCGCACCACACGCATGTCACGCGTCGCTTGCGCGGCAAGGAACGGCTCAGACACGTACGCCTCGCGGATCACTTCGCGCAATTGCAGCGCCGGGAGGTCGCCGTGTCCGAGCTTCTGCGCCAGATGATAAGACAGCGCGTCCTCGATGCGGTCGTGATGCAGAATGGACGCGTGTAGATAAGAGGCGAGCAAGGGCTCTTCTGCCGCAGCTTGCATGGCCTCGACGCGCAACTGCGCCCAAACCCCACCCGAAGCTTCGAACACGCGTGGCTCGGCCATCTCGCTACTCTCCCTGCCGCAACATCGCCGCCGCCAATGGCGCCGGCAATTGTCCGGTCACCGCCATGTGGTGGGCGCGTAGCACTGCGGCAACGGTAAGCGCGTCGCGAATGCGGCCGTCAGCAACGCGCTCCAGCACGTCCAGAAAGTGCGCCGTGCGGTGCTTTAACACCTCCGTACCCTCTGGTTGGGCTTCACCCGCGGTAAGATCGGCCGCGATGAAGATGACCGCCCGCTCGTCGGTGAGCGAGTTGGAGAGATCCATTTCCAGGACCTTCAGCAAAGACCCCGCTCGCACTCCGGTCTCTTCGGCAAGTTCGCGCTGCGCACAATCGCGCGCGTCCTCATCCGGCTCGCCGCCCCCTTCGGGCATTTCCCAAGAATAACGACCCAGCGGAAACCGCCATTGGCCGACCAAATGCACCCTGCCATCGGCCTCGATCGGCAACACACCCACGGCCAGACGCCGCACGCGGATGACGCCATAACGGCCCGGCGCCCCGTCCGGGCGGATCACGTCATGCGCTTCGATCCGGAACCAATCGTTCTCGAAGGCTCGGCTCACGCCCTTGACGATCCACGGATCGCCGTCTTCATCCCAAGTCCGGCTCATCCTATCTGTCTAGCCTCAGGCGCGCCCTTGCGCCACGGAGACGACATGCCCCTTCCGCTTTCGGCAATCCCCTCCCAGCCGCATGAGAATGAACCGGCCAATGCCGCCCTCGAAAGCGCCGAGACGCTGGCGCTGCTTGCACGCCGGCGTTCGACCAAGCTCATGCATCTTGCAGCGCCAGGACCGGATGCAGACGAACTCGACGCGCTGATCAAGCTCGCCGCGCGCGTGCCGGATCACGGCAAGCTCGGCCCTTGGCGCTTTGTGATTATCGATGGCGAAGCGCGCGATCGCGCGGGCGCGGCGCTCGAACAGGTGATCCACAGCGATGAGGGTGTCGATGATGCACGCCGGGCTTTCGTGCGGGGTTGGTTCAAGCGGGCGCCGACGTGCGTGATGGTCGTCTCCTCACCACGGCCGAGCCCGAAGGTGCCTGAATGGGAGCAAATCCTTTCCGCAGGCGCCGTCTGCTTCAACTTGATCTTGGCCGCGCACGCGCTTGGCTTTGCTGGAAGCTGGCTCACCGAATGGCCGACGTTCGATGAGCGCGCGCGCGCAACGCTAGGGCTTGCGGGCGAAGAACGCGTGGCTGGATTTGTTTATCTGGGCACGCCAGTACAAGGCGCGGCAGAGCGCGTGCGCGCCGATGTCAGTTCTCGGATTTCACGGTACTAGGCGCGTCTTGCGGTTTTGAAAATGCCGGCGGCGCATCTTTGCCGCCAACCCAGCATTGCGCGACCGGACTCCAATAGCGGCCCTGACCGAAAGTCAGCACGTACTGATCAGGACGCTCGCCGATTCGGCGCTCGATCCAGTCTAGAATCTCGTTGGTGATGCGGATGTCTGCGCCGCTGTCGTCACGAGCCGGCGCCGGGATCACTGGGCCCCAGTCCATTATGACCCGCTGATCGCCGTCCAAGAATGGCACACACGTCACGATAGGACGCTGGCTGAGCCGCGCTAAGCGCGCTGTGCCCAAAGCGAACGTCTGCGAGGCAAAGCCCGCGAACGGGCGCGTATAGCCGCCTGTGTGGTGCGAACCCCAAGCGGCATCAGTCGCAATAATCACCGCGCCACCCGGATCACGCAGATGATGCAGCAACCGAACAAGAAATGACTTTCCCCCCACATCTGCGATATCGACGTCACCATCGCGAACAACTTCAATGCCGCGTCGCATCTCCCGCATTTGAAGGCGCACACGCAGACCGCGCGCGTCCTTTGTCTGAGTCATGGGTGCAACGATAGTCGCCAGCCTGCGCTGGATCAGATGCGGCAGGTAGAGCGCGGTCATCGCTTCGCGCGAAAAGTGCCCTGTTGCTATGATAAATGACTGATCTGGATCATCGAGAAATGCGGGGGCGCCGCGCATCTCGACGGTCCAGTCGCTTATGTTTTCACGCTTTGAGGCGATGCGAGCGGCGATCACATGGTCACGAAACGGACGCCCGATCCATCTCGCCGCGATCGTGCTCGCTTCATCCTTCTTCGCCGGAAACGTGGCGCGCACGACTTGGCGCGCGCGCATCCCCAAGGGCGAGACCACCAGGAGCGATTGAACAGCGCCGGCAAGGCCAACGGCCCAGGATCGCGGCAGCCGCCGCGCGGCAAAGCCCAAGAGCGCGAAAAGCATGGCGCGAAAGGCTTCCATGGCCTGCGTCAGGGCGTCGTGGCAGCTATGCGCTGCCCCCACCCACACTGAACGCATTCCACTCGGCATCAATCCGATCCGCCTAAACCCGGACCTCGAAGCAACAAGCGCGCCATTGAAGCCACTCTTTATGGTAGCGGCCTCGGCAAATCCTTTGCATATGAGCCTTCGCTCGACCGTGGCGGCGCGAGCACTCGGAGTTGACCTGTGGCCCTGAAGAGGATCGCCTTCGGCGTTGCGACCCTTTCGGCCGCACGCATATTCCAACTGGCCTCCAGCTTTGTCGCGATCCCTTTTCTCGCGCGCATGCTGACGCCGGTAGATTTCGGTCTCGCCGCACTCGCGCTTTCGATGGTGATGTTCTTCACCATGATCGGCGACGCCGGCCTCGGCCGCTCTCTCGTGCGCGTCGACGCACAAGATACCGAAGCCTGGTCCAGCGCTTTTTGGGCCAGCGTTCTGCTGATGCTGGCGCTCTCTGGCATCTTCTTCCTGCTTTCATGGCCAGCGGCGGCGTTCTTCAACGAACCGCGCCTCGTGCCGATCATGATGGTGCTCGCGCTCGCGCCGTTCTTGATGGGGATCGCGGAGATCCCGGCGGCGTCGTTGCTGCAGAAGGAGAAATTCCAATGGCTTGCGGGTGCTGAGTTCGCCGCAGCCATGGCGGGCATTGTCGTGGCGCTGGTGGTCGCGTTTCACGGGGGCGGCGCCTGGGCGCTAGTGTGGCAGCATCTCACACAACGCATCGTCAAAGGCATCGTCATTCAGATCGCAAGCCGGCTCTATCCGCGCCTCGTGCTCAACTTCGGAAAGTTGAAGGAACATCTGCGCTTCATGCTGGACACCGCAGCATGGTCGATGACAATGTTCGTAAACCGCCAAGCCGACACGCTGATCGTCGGCAAATTTTTAGGCGCCGCGACGCTCGGCTTCTACAATATCGCTGTCCGGATCATGCAGCTGCCCGTCAGCATTCTTGCGGGCTCATTGCACAGCGCGATCTATCCGCGCTTTGTTACGCTGCGTGACGACAATAAGGCGCTGCGCGAACTCATACTCTTCACCACCATGGCGCAAGCGATCCTGGTGTTTCCCGCGGTCGCCGCTGTTGCTGCAGCCAGCCACGCCTTCTTCACGCTGCTGCTGTCGGAAAGATGGGAAGCGTCAGGTGAAATTTTTACGCTGCTCGCGGGCGCGGCGGCAATCCAGACGGTGGTCGCCACCAACGGTTCGCTATTGCAGGCCATTGGCCGGACCGGCGCGCGACTGCGCCTGACAGTCGAGTACGCAATTTTGTGGACGATCTCCGCGCTCGCAACAGCGCCATTCGGAATCGAAGCAGTGGCTTTGGGCTGCACGGTGACGACGCTGCTCTATCTGCCGCGGCTGCTGCACCTCTATTTGCGCCCGATCGAGTGCTCGCCTCTGGATTTCATGCGCACGCTCGCTGGACCGACGCTCACGGCGCTGGCGCTCTTCATCGGCCACCGCCTCCTCATGCACGCCATCGACGTCAGCTTGTGGGCCGAGATCGGGATCGTGATCATCGAAACGCTGATCGCCTATGGCTTGTTAGTGCTCTTCCAGCGTCGCGAGATCATGGGACAGCTGCGCAGCGTCCGCGCGATGCTTTCACCGAGCGGCGCCGCTTAGCCGCGCGAGCGATAGGTTGCGACGCCCTGATCGGGCAGCCACAGACCGTCAGGCGGCGCGCTGGTTTGCCAGAACACATCGATCGGCATGCCGCCGCGCGGATTCCAGTAACCGCCAATACGTAGCCATTGCGGGCTGATCGCCGCGATCACACGCTTGGCGACGTGGAGCGTGCAATCCTCATGAAAGGCGCCGTGATTTCGAAAGCTCTGCAGGAAGAGCTTCAGGCTCTTGGATTCAACGATCCAATCCTTCGGCGCATAGTCGAGGACCAGCACGCCAAAATCGGGCTGGCCCGTTACCGGGCAGATCGAGGTGAACTCCGGCGCCGTGAACCGCGCAAGATAGAGTGTCCCCGGGTGAGGATTGGGCGCGCATTCGAGTTGCGCCTGATCCGGGCTCGTTGGAATTGGCGCCGCTTGGCCGAGTTGGGTGAGACCTTCGCTCATGCCTCCGCCTACCCTGCGTAAGGGCGCGGCGACAAGCCTTCGAACGACGTTCGGCAGGAATGTCACAGCGGACGCGCGGCGCGTTTCGCCTGAATTGACGCCAAATTGGGATAAGTGCGCCGTCAAATTAGGCGACCCGGGCATTAGTGGCGCCTGAAGCGTCCTCGCCGTCTTTGCCGCGCTCCTCTCCTCCGAAAGCATTGCTCAAGGCCCACAGACTCAACGGGCCCGTGCAAGCGAAGCAAGCGGGGAAGACTAATGATCAAGGGTGCAAAGTTATTGGGGCTGGCCGCAGCTGTCGGCGCGATTATGGCCGGCGGCACGGCTCAAGCCGAGACGGATGTCACGTTTAACGTGGGCGTCGCCACGGATTACATTTTCCGCGGCATCGACCAGAGCGGCTACTACGATGAAGGTCAGGCGTTTGGCGGTGTCGATGCAACCAGCGGCTCTTTCTATGCGGGCGCATGGGTCAGCAACACAGGCCCAAATCCCGCGCAGTTCATCGAGTATGATTTCTACGCGGGCTGGAAGCCGGTGCTTGGCCCCGTCACGTTCGATCTTGGCCTTATCTATTATGGCTATACCGACAGCGATTTCGGCAGCGAATCCGATCTCAGCACCTACGAACTCAAAGGCGCAGCGTCCGTTGCGGCCGGCGGCGTGACTTGGGGTGCGGCGGTCTATTGGACGCCAAACTTCAGCGGTGACTTCGACGGCTTAGACGACAACGACGGCTTCTACTACGAGGTCAACGCCGCCTACACGTTCGCCAACAACGCCACGCTCAGCGGCGCGGTCGGCGCGGCCGACGTGGATGGATACGTCACGGACAGCTACACGACCTGGAATGTCGGCGTCAGCTATCCGATCCTCGAAAATCTCTCGATCGATGGCCGCTACATCAACACCGACGATGATGCTTACGCGTTCGGCTACGCTGGAGATCGCCTGATCGGCACGTTGAAGGTCACGTTCTGATCCTTCAACGACTGTAGATTCACCCGTTCGTGAAACGGCGCCGCACAAACGCGTGGCGCCGTTTTGCGTTGTGGCCAAAGCGCAACACCAACGCGAGCACACTCGAATCTATATGCGCTCGTCACACTGATTAACCAGTCATTTACGTTACCAAGACATTTTCCACACGCACGCGGGCTCGCCGCGCAGTCACAAGGAATCTGACTATGAAAAAGGTCATTGGTCTCGCCCTGCTAGCGACGGCTGCGGGCGCGGGCGTTGCCAGCGCCGAAGGCACTGTAACCGCGAACATTTCATTCACGAGCGACTACGTTTTCCGCGGCGTCTCACTCGCCGACAACGGCCCGGCGATCCAAGGCGGCTTCGATTACGTTGCTGACGTCTGGTACGCGGGCGTTTGGGGTTCCAACGTCGTTGATGGCATCGAAATGGACGTCTACGCCGGCTTCACGCCGTCGACCGGCCCGATCGATTGGGACCTCGGCGTCATTGGCTACTTCTATCCGGGCGCTGACGACGATGGCGCCGAGTTCGATTACTTCGAACTGAAGGCCGCGGGCGGCCATGACTTCACCGAACAATTCAACGCCGGCCTCGCCGCCTACTACGCGCCGGAAAACTTCGGCGACACCGGCGACGCGCTCTATCTCGAAGTCAACGCCGCCTATCAGATCAGCGAAGCGTTCGCGATCAACGGCGCGTACGGCAACCAAAATGTCGAAGAGCCGAACGGCCCAGGCTCTGAAGACGATTACAACACCTGGAACGTTGGCGCCGCCTGGGCGACCCACGGCTTCCAAGTCGATCTGCGCTACCACGACTCCGACATCGACGAAGGCACGGATATCGCCAACTACGCTTACGGCGAATCCAGCCACGACAGCGCGTTCGTCGTCACGATCGGCCGCGAGCTCTAAGCGTCAGTACGCACTCAAACGGAACGGCCGCTCTACAGAGCGGCCGTTTTGCTTTTGAGCCCCAGATAGAGCGAACACGCGACCACCCAGCTCAGCACGCTCGCTTCAAGCACACGCTGATAGAGCCCAACCTGAAGCGAGGCGACATCGGCAATGCCGCTGAGGCCAACAAGCGCACCGGCCGCGGTTACAAACGCCAAAATCGCCAACCATATCGCGCCCGGCCACTTCCACGCCGCTAGCCCGAGCAGAAGTAGCGTCATTGGCGCCAGCAAATAGCCAGCCAAGCCGAGGAGTTCGTGCATCACCTGCGAGAAGCTTGGCGTATCCGGGCGGCAACCGAAATCGCACGGGAAGAACGCCGATCCGACATAGCCAATCGAAAACAGAAAAATGCCGACGAAGCCAAGCGTAGCGAGCGCCGACGCCGGCGCGGCCCGCCAAGCGAAATACGCAAAGGCGCAGATCAAAAGGCCAATTGGCAAAAACCCAAGCCAACTTACGTGCCAGCCGTAAGGCGCACCATTTGCGCCAAGCTCGGAAATGTACTGCGCGACGTGATCGTAGCCGTCCCACGAAGCGCCGCCTAACAGCACCATTGCCACCAGCCAGGCCGCGCCCAGCACGCCGGTGATCATTGCAAGCTTAGCGTTCATGCGGGCCACCTCGGTGCGCGGCTGACCATGCCGGGGGTCTGACGCCCAAGCACACCGCCAATGAATTTTGCGGCTTCGATGGCGCGGCCCAGATCTACACCTGTATCGAGGCCCATGCGGTCGAACATGTAGAGAAGATCCTCGGTCGGCACGTTGCCGGCAGCGCCCGGTGCAAACGGGCACCCACCGATGCCCGCTAGCGAGCCATCGAGCACGCGCACGCCCTCCTCAACCGCCGCAACCGCGTTCGCGAGCGCAGTGTTGCGTGTGTTGTGGAAGTGCGCGCGCAGCTGGATGTGCGGCGGCAGCGATGTCCTCACCGCGCGAAAGCGCTCATGAACATCAATCGGCGCAGCGACGCCAATCGTGTCCGCGAGCGCCAATTCGAAGATGTCCTCCGCAATGCAGCGCTCTGCGACCTCGACCACCCGGCCCACCGGCACTTCGCCATCAAACGGACACCCGAACGCCGTCGACAGCGTCGCCGACAATCGCGCGCCGCCAGCCTTCGCGGCGGCCGCAACCTCCGGCCACACGTTAAACGTCTCATCGACACTGCCGCCATTATTGCGGATGGAAAAACCATCCGAGGCGCAGAACACGTAATTGATCTCTTTGGCGCCAGCCGCGATCGCTCGCTCGACACCGCGCAAATTCAGCGCAAGCGCGGTGAAGGTCGCATCATCTCGCTTCGGCAGGCCGGCAAACACGGCGTCGCCGTCCGCCATTTGCGGCACCTTCTTCGGATTGACGAAGCTCCCCGCTTCCAAGCGCCGAAAGCCTGCCGCCAAGATCTGATCGATCAGCGCGAGCTTATTTTCGGTCGAGACTATGTCCGGCTCATTCTGCAGCCCGTCTCGCGGACTGACTTCAACAAGCTCAAGCTTTTCTTTCGCCACTTCGGTCTCCGAACGCGGGCAGCGCCCAGCCATAATGTATGGCGCCGGCGCGCAATCCAAAACCCGCTAAGGCCCCGGCTGCGCCCGCCCAGAGCGGCGGAACCCCAGCATATAGCAGTGCGACGAAGCTGGCGGCCGAGAGCAAAGCCGCCGACATCGTGATCTCACGCTTCAGGAGAGCAGATGGCTGCTCAGCCAGCACGTCGCGGATGACTCCGCCAAAGCACGCCGTCAGCACGCCCATGGCCACCGACACGAACGGCCCCACACCGAACGAAAGAGCCTTCGCCGCGCCAATCACAGCGTAAGCGGCAAGCCCCACAGCATCGAGCCAGATGAGAGTCTTCAGCCGCTCGATCCGCGGCGCCGCGCCCCAAACCACGATTGCGGCAAGCAGACCAATACCGAGATACGTTGCGTTGCCGATCCAGAAGACCGGCGCATCGATCAGCAAATCACGCAACGTTCCGCCACCGATACCGGTCACGATGGCAAAGAACCAGAACGTGACGATGTCCTGCTTATCGCGCGCCGCCGCGAGCGCGCCCGTCAGCGCAAAAACGGTGAAGCCCGCATAGTCGAGCGCGGGCGGCAGCACCGGAAGAGACTCAGAGCCGAACACGTCTGCACCCTGCCGCGTTTGAGCTGAATCAGTCCACCCTGCTGGAGTCACACAAGGAGGCGCCGACATGTTCTTCGCCGATACCCTGGGTCCCGCGATCACCGTCCGCGCTGGCGCGGCACTGTTCGAGCACGTGCGATTGAAGGTGGGCGCAAGGACCACCGCCTCGGCGGATGAGTTGCGCGCGATCGTCACGGAATTCATTCACGCCCGCCGGCTTATTCTCACCCCCGATGCGGCGATCCAATATCTCGCAATGAACGGCTGCGTCGCCCAGCAAGACGCCAACACATTCCGCCTCGCAGCTTAGGCCTCGCCAAGGCGCCTAACCGCCCGATAGTGGCGGCGTCTTGCTCCGGCCCTGATGGGTGGACGAGTCTGGGCGTTTTGCGCCATACCCCGCCCCGATGCGAGCGTGGCGAAACTGGTAGACGCAGCGGACTTAAAATCCGTTTGCCGCAAGGCAGTGCGGGTTCAAGTCCCGCCGCTCGCACCACACTAAAGTCCGGCTAGCCGGTCCTCGACTAGAGCGAGCCGCTTCGCCGACGGTTTGGCCGCGCCAAGCGGCGGTACAATCAGCGTCGATTCCTGCGTGACCTTTGCTTCCGCCAATCGGCTGAGCGGCAGTGTCTCGACCTGCGCGGCGCCACTCGGCAATGTCGCGGCGCAGTAAACAGTGACCATGTGATCCGGCGGATAGTCTTCCATCAACACTTCCGCCAAAAGCGCGATGCGACGCGGATCAGACTCAAACACCCGCAAGGTACGGTCACCAGCCAGCGCGATCTGCCACAAGATCAAAACAGCATCCGGATCGAAACGGCGCGCGTTCAAGACAAAATCCGTCGCGTCGAAGCTTTGGCAACCGAGCCAGCCGGGATCAAATCCCATATCGGCAAACACACACGCGTCGGCTGAAACCGCAGGCAACATCTCCGCCTCAAAACCCTCGGCGCGGGCGCGTTTGACGCTTTCATGCGACGGATAAACGTAAACGCCAGGATGCCCATAGAACGCCGCGCACACGCGCTTGCCCTCACGCACGGCGCACAAAATTGTTTCGATCATCGCCTCGTAAGTGTCGCTGCGAGCTGTGTCGCGGCCATAGAGGTGTTGCAGCGACACGACGTTCGCATTGAGCGAGTGCAAAAAGCCCTGCGCGAGTGTGTCGCCAACCACTTCGAACACGATGTCGGCGGCCTCAATATGGTGCCGCGCTTCGATCGTGCATTGGTTCGCCACCTTGATGCCGGTGCCGACAACCACCAAACTTCCAGGCGCCATGTTGACCTCACAACCTAAGTGAATCGACTTCCGCTTCCGCGATAAGCTCGTTGAGCAGATCTTGAATGGTGACGGGCGCGAAGGTCGCCGGCGCGCCGCCGTCCAACTCCGCAATCAGCGCATCTCGCGTTGCGGCCAGTTCACCCAAGTCAGCCTGACCAAGCACGCTCAATAACCGCCGCGCTTTCGGCGCGGAGCCAAGTGCGAGTTCGACCTGAGCCAGCTCCAAAATGCCGCGTGAGAGGCAGGGCTGCATGCCGAGAATAGTGCTGAGCCTGATGCCATGCAGCAGAATGCGCTTGGCCGCGCCCCACTCCCCCAATTGCCGCAGATCATTGCCCACCTCGATCGCGGCGTGAGCATTCGTCCGCCGGTCACCCACTTCCCGCGACAGATCATACGCCTCCTGGTGATGCTCCAACGCCGTTTTCATGTCCTGACGGAGCGCGAAGAGCGTGCCAAGACGCCGGTGCAGGATCGCCCGAAATTGCCGGTGCAGCAGGGATTCCTCGAGCCGCAGACTCATCTCGTAATTCTCTTGCGCATCCTTCATGCGGTGTTCGAACGCCGCCAGATCGCCGGCGTAGAGGTGCGCCGCCATCATCCCGAACGGATCACCGATTTGACGCGCCAGCCGATAGCCGCGTTTGACGTGGCTTCGCGCAGAGTCCGTTCGCGAGAACAGAAGGTGCAGCGCCGACAAGGACACGCTCGCGTAGCAGCATCCGCGCAAATCGCCGACACGATCACGGATTGCGAACGCCTCCTCGTAGTGCTTATCGGCCTGATCGAAATCACCGCGCATATGCGCCAAATTCGCCATCGCGTGATGCGCGTGCGCACGCGGGAGTTCGGCATCGACCTGAGACGAGAGCACCCATGACGCCGCCGCCGCAACGCCCTCAGTGTCACCCTGGTGGACCAGGAAGTTCGCGCGCACCGCCGCAAAGTGCCGTTTGAGCCCCGGCTCCCCAATATCCGCGGCAAATATTTCGACCGCCTCGCGGAACATCGAGCGCGTGTACAAAAAGTAGCACAGCGCTTCGATGCTATCGCCGATGAGCGCGTGCTCTGCAGACTTCGTGGCATGAAGCCAGGCAGCCCTAACCTCGACGTAGTCCTGCCGCAGTTGCTCCAACACCGCGCCGCGCACCTCCGAAGAACGGCCCTGCATGTTCGCCCGAAGCGCGCCCAGGAAATAGTGCGCGTGCCGACCGCGCACCGCCGCCTCTTCATCCGTATCGAGCTTCCCGCGCGCGTATTCCTTGACCATGACGTGCATGGCAAACCGCCCGAGTGAGCTGCGGACAATCAACCCCTTGCGCTCGAGTTCAAAAAGCGTCCGGACGGGCACACCGGCAGCGCCCGCTGCGCCGGCAGTGTCGAAGGATTTTACAAAGACCGACAGACGCGCGAGCGCGCCTTGTTGCTCCGCGTTGAGCAGACGCCAGGAGCCCGCGAACACGCCGTGCAGCGTCTCCCGCTGATTGCGCGCATCCGCGGAAGATAGAAATCCAACGCTCGCCTCCAAGCGCTCCAGAATTTCCTCAAGCGATAACAGCAACGACCACTGCGCCGTAAGCCGCAAGGCCAGCGGCGATCCATCCACGAGGTCGCAGATTTGTTTGAACACGGCGAACTGCGATCGCTCGATGCTGAAATTCCCGTCTCGTTGCCGGGCTTCGTGCACAAACAACTGCAAAGCGGGCGACGATCCATTGCGTAGCGAAATATCGTCGGGGAGGTCGAAACCCTTCAAAGAGAGAGCCGCCTCACCAGCGAAACCGAGGGGCTCACGACTGGTGACAAGAACCGAGAGGTGCGGACACGCGCTGATCAGCTCAGCAACGAAATCGGCCCCCCCGGCAATCGTCTCCGCATTGTCGAGGACAAGAAGCACCTTTTTGTCGCGCAAATACTCGGTGATCTGCCCATTCGGATTGCCGCCCGCGTGCAGTTGCAGCCGCAAAGCCAGGGCCAAAACGTCTTGCGGGTCGGAGCCCTCTGCGACTGATTCAAGCGAAGCAAAACACACGAGCTGGCTCTGGGCGCACTCTGCGGCCGCGTGCTGCGCCATGCGCGTTTTGCCATTCCCGCCGGGACCAACGATCGTGATCGATCGCGAGGTTTGAAGTCTTTCCAGAACTTCGCTGAGTTCACGTAGCCGGCCGAAAATCGGCCCAATGAGCGCCTGCCCACCCGCGCCATCCGCAAGCAGTGTCCGCAATGGCGGAAACTCGTTGCGCTGCAAACCCGGGTGAATCAGTGCAGCCAAATGCAGCGGCTCACTGATGCCTTTGAACCGGCAGGCGCGTGATCCACCAGCGCGCCGCCCTCGGGCAACGCATAGCGCTCAGCCGCAACACGGCTGACGACAATCTGACCGCCCCACCCACTCGACATGATCCGTGCAGCGCGGTTTGCAACCACACGATCCACCTGCCCCGAGCGGTCGTCATCGCCCGCGTGCACGCCGATGCGCAGCGCTAGTCCTCCGACATCGCTCCAGTCGATCCGCTGCACTTCAAGTTGAAGATCAAGCGCACATTGCAAGGGATTGCCCGTTCCAAAGGTGGCAAACAGACCATCGCCGGCACGATCCCGAATAATGCCGCCGTGATGTGCGACCGCATCCTCGATCAACGAGTCCAGGCGGGCGACGGCGATCTGCATATGCCCGGGATTTCGCTCCCAACGCTCGGTGCTGCCTTCGATATCAGCAAAAAGGTACCCAGCCGGCGACCCTGACGAGCTCATCGCGTTCTCCTCGCGAGTAGAGCCGCCGGATGGGACTTGGCGCTTACTCGGGCTTGGTCGTTCTCGTGAGACCAAGGACGAAGCATACCGGCTCCGTTCCGCCGATCAATTTCTTGATCTGCGCTTCGTCACCTGATTTCAACACCGCCTTTTCCTCGCCGGTCAGACCAAAGGCGCGCATAACGCGCTCCTTGTTCTCGGCGAAGCTACGCTGCAGCGACATGTCCAGGGACATCGCGCTGAACATTTGCATGGTTGCCGTCGTCATTTTCCACTCCTCTATCGTCGATCTCGAACTGAAAATCCGGATCAGCGATCCAGACCGGCCTGGAGAGCCCAAGCCGTTCGAGAGTTCGCTCTGCTGAGTTGATTGCGCCTTCTACCCAGCCGTTCCGCTGGGCGTACGCCTCGCCGCATATGTAGAGGTCGAGGTTTGGATTCGGCTGGCGCATCCACGGCCGAATTTCCCAACTTTTGTAGTGCGGCGCCCACGCGTGCCACGCGCCGCCGTATGGATCGGCGGCCCAATCGAAGTAGAGCGCGCCATCCGGCGCCGGCGTCTCGTCACGGCCATAGACCTTGGCGAGCTGGCGGCAGACCGATGCGACCAGCGCCTCGGTGGCATTCAGTTCACATGCCTCCGAAACAGAGGCGGAGCTAAACGCAGCGCCGTCTTCCGCCAGCGGCTTCCAGAAGGTCGCCGCCACATCGTCAGCGTACGCCGCCATGAGCAACGCGCGATCGCCCGGAACAGCGCTGCCAAACTCATAGCATTGCTGCATCGGCAGGTCAGTGTAGCGCGCGCCGATTTGTGTTGGCGCCAACGCCCCTGCCCACCACGCCGTCCGATAAGACAGAAAGATTTTGCACGAACGCATCGGCGCGACAGCGCCATCCCGGACGCGCGTAAACACAGCGGCATCCTCGAAGAGATCCGGCGCGAGAAAGATCAGCTGCAGCGCACGCTGCGGCAGCGCTAGCACCACACAGCGCGCGCGCTCGACAACCAATCGATTGTCGCCAGTTACAAAGGAAAGCGCGAAGCTATCGCCTTCCCGTGCGATGGATTGCAACCGGTGACCAAACTCGATAGCGGCGCCGGCATCTTTGGCCTTGCTCGCCAGATCTATCGGCAATTGCTGATAACCGTCGCGCACTCTGAAGCCGCGTCCGTCCCCGATCTCGTGCAAGAGACTCCACACGCCATCGAATGCGTTCAGATTTCGAAACAGCGACGTCGTGCCGAGCGTCGACGTTAGTAATGCGTAGGCTTCATTGCCGGCAGCATCCTGGAACACACTCCAAAGACTGAAGTGCTCGAGCGGCCGCCCGTTGTGCCGTTGCTTGCGCAGCCAATTGAACGTGCTCTGCGCAGACCGTGGCGCGTCTCGATTGATCGGCCAGAGGTCAGTCGATCCGGGAGCGATTTTCTCCAATGCATGCAGCAAGACCGCAGTGGGGCCTCCAGCTCGCGCGTTCGACTCTAAGCCGAATGGGAACTCATCCGACGCGAAATCAGCTTCGGACACCCGGCGGCCGCGGACGAATTGTCCCGCGCGTTTAAACTCTACCGGCTCGGTCGGTAGACCGAGGTGTTCGATCAGCGCGGAGACATTCTTCTGGTTCGCGCGGAAGAACATGCCGCCAATTTCGGCGGGCAAATGAGCGCCCACGACCGGCGTGGACCAAAGCCGGCCGCCAATGCGCTCGCTTGCCTCGTAGAGTGCGACGTCCTTGGAAGCTTTCGGATCTGACGAAAGGCGGTAGGCGCAATAGCACCCGCTGACCCCTCCACCAATGATCGCGACATCCCGCAAGCTCGCAGCTCCTCGCTAGCGAACCTACAATATCACTCAACTGGAAGTTATTCCAGACGACAACTGCTATTTAAGCGTGCATATCCCGCAAGCCGCTGAATCGCGGAGACCCGCCAGGGTGCGCCGGGCCTGTACGGCGCAAACGCCCCGCTTTTCGGCTATGTCTTTGATGCTGCGGCCTGAGATAACGCCCTCAGCCATGATCAGCTCGCACTCGGTGAGCTCAGGCGATTGCGCTTCATCAACTTCAAATGACATGGCAACTAAAGCTCCGTCCGGCGATGTATGTGAGCCTGCACCGTCGCTTGCCGCTACGTGAAATTTCACACAACGCCGCGTGACGTGTTGGTCGTATGGGGAAAGCGCTTCAAGTAAGGCTGATGATCACCATTACGCTCTCACCTGACAAAGCGCGGCGACGGCTCCGAGAAGTGCGTATTCTCACAGACGTCAGTGATGCAGATCTCGACGTCCTGGCTGCGGCGGCGACTTGGCAGCTCGTTGAGGCCGGCGAAGAGATCGTGTCCCATCTAACGCGAGACACGCATGTGTTTTTCGCGGTTGAGGGCGCCTTCAGCGCGAAACTCAAAACCGCGCTCGGACGGCAAGTCACATTCCGTCAGATGTCCGCAGGCGCCCATTTTGGCGAGATCGCAGCTCTCACCGATACGCCGCGATCGGTAGCGGTTGTCGCGGACACAGCGGGCCTTGTCGCTGAATGCCCGGCGGAAGCCTTCTCGGCACTGATCGCGCGCAGCGGCGTCTTCGCGCTCGCAGTGTCAGCCCACCTCGCGCGCAATGTCGTCGCCCTGACTGACCGCGTGTTTGAACTTGCGGCGCTTGAAATGCGCTTCCGCGTTTACGCAGAATTGCTGCGCCTCGCCGCCACCGGCGAACATACCGCACAGGGCGTGCTGATCCGCGAAGCGCCGACACACGAAGTCATCGCCTCCACAGTGGGCGCGCAACGCGAAGCCGTGAACCGCGAACTGCGCAGCTTGGCGAAGGACGGCGTCATCCAGCAGACCAAACGGGAGCTGCTGATCATCGATATCGAGCGCTTGCGTGAATCATTGCACCGGCGTGCGGGCGCAACGACGTCGGAAGCGGTCGATTGGCGGCTTTGAACCCCGCCCCACGCCTGCTAAACTAGGCGCTGTGAATGCCCACCCACTCGACAATCCAATCTGGAACGCACTGAACTCTCGCCTGTCGCGGTTTGGCGAAGGCGATGCGGCGGCAAAGCGATTCGTTGCGGATGTCAGCCCGTTCGCCGCGGCGCAGGATGCTTCGCCACCGGCGATCGCCTCGCTTGGCGCGCTCGTGCCGGCAGTTGGCGACATCTCGCTGCTCCAAGTGGCGCCGCCACCACCGCCGCCCGGCATCGTCGTCAATATGAGCGCGCTCGGCGTGCAGATGGTGGCGCGCGCCATAACGAAGAACGAGACGCCCTTCGTCATCGAACAGCTGGGTGACGCGAACGCCGCCGAAATGCTGGAGCTCGCAACTTTAACGCGTCCCGGCCCATTTCGCGCTCGCACCCACGCGCTTGGACGTTTCGTTGGCATTCGCGACAACGGCAAGCTGATCGCGATGGCCGGCGAGCGGCTTCAGACCAATGAGTTTATCGAAGTCAGCGCTGTGTGCACTCATCCTGACTATCGGGGCCGCGGTTACGGGGCCGCATTGATGCGTACGGTCGGGGCACGGATCATTGCTGATGGCGCAACGCCGTTCCTGCACTCCTACGCCGACAACACCACAGCGATCGCGCTCTACAAGAGCTTGGGCTTCGAGCAGCGCTGCGAAGTGATTCATGCGGTCTGGGCCCGCGCATGAGTTGGCTGCGCGCGACCCGGCGCCATATGCCGCTTATGTTAGCGCTTCTGGCGGGTTTGGGTTTCGGGGCCGCGCTTGCCATCATGCCGAACGACTACGCGGCCCTAACGCGCACGCTGATCGCGTGGGACGTCGCAGTCGCGGTGTATCTCGGCGCGATCTGGATACAGACGCGCCGCATCACGTCGCAAACCATGATTGAACACGCGGCGGAGGTCGATGAGGGCCGCTACTACGTTCTGTTCGTATCGATCGCCGGCGTGCTTGCCAGCCTGACCGCGATCATCCTCGAACTCCAGCCGCGGCTTGAACCCGGCATGACCAAGGGCGCGCATGTCACGTTCGTTTTTGTCACCGTCGCGCTCTCCTGGCTGTTTGTGCACACGAGCTTTGCCAAGCACTACGCTCACGACTTCTACGGGCCGGCTGAAAGCGGCGGCACGCGCGGCGGCCTTATTTTTCCTGGCGGCGAGGAGCCAGACTTTGGCGACTTCTTCCACTTCGCGCTTGTGATCGGCGTTTCGGCGCAAACTGCCGATGTTCAAATCTCAGCCAAACCAATTCGCCGTATCGTCACGCTCCACGGAGTGCTGGCGTTCGTGTTCAACACCGTGATCCTGGCGTTGACGATCAATCTGGCCGGCGGCTTGTTCAGCTAGGCTCAACGACGTCTTCCGGCTCGACGCCGCGCGCACGAATGAGCGCGATAAGATCATTCGCCGCCTTCTCAAGTGCAACTGGATCGGCGGATCGCGCAACCAGATGGAGGCCGAAGCTGTCGGGCGGCGCGAACCACGGATACGAACCGAACGACACGGCGCCGCCAGCTGCGGTTTCCAGCGCTTCCAAATCCACCGCGATATCGCCCTCGCGAACGCCTTTACCGCGGATCGTGCGCGAGCGAACAACGGCGCCGCCCTCAATGCGATGCCCGATATCATCGAGCATTCCGCGCACGATCGACGGCACGCCGGCCATGACGAAAACGTTGCCAATCTGAAAGCCTGGCGCCTTTGAAACTGGATTAGCGATCAGAGATGCGCCATCGGGAATGCGCGCCATGCGCAAACGCGAGTCATTCAAATTCGACGCGCCCTTGTAATGCGCCCCCAAGATCGCACGCGCATCGTCGCGCACGTCGATGCCAACCCCGAACGCCAGGGCCATGGCGTCAGCGGTCTTGTCGTCATGGGTGGGGCCGATGCCGCCGGTCGTGAAGACGTAGTCATACTTCTCGCGCAACGCGTTCACACCCGCCACAATCTCTTCGGGAACGTCAGCGACAACGCGCGCCTCCGCGACTTGCACGCCGAGCGGCGCCAGAAATTTTGCAATCGCCTGCAGGTTCACATCCTGCGTTCGTCCTGAAAGAATTTCATCGCCGATCAGCAAAACGGCGGCTTTGACTTGGCGCTGCGTCATGGGCTCAAGATAGCATATCGCGACGGAGAAATCAGATGAGGAGGGCTTCCTCCCCGACCATCTGGGCCTCCAATGGCTCGAAGCGCGACCGGGACCCATCAAAGGCCGGTTCGACGTCAAGCCGCACCACTTGGCGCCGAACACTTTCCTCCACGCCGCCAGCGTCATCGCGCTCGCGGACAGCTCGGCGCAACGCGCGAAGGCGGCGTCAGCGTCGTGGCCAGTCTCGTGCACGGCGGCCGCACCACGCAGGTGTGGGACGCTGTGGTCACATCGGAAGCGGCCGGCAAAACCATCGCGCTCTTCCGCTGCACGCAGATGCTGCTCTACCCAAAATAGAACGCGCACAACATCAGGCCCGTATGAGCCAGTGATGCGTGCGATCAGTTTGGAGCCAGCTGCGATGCAGCGAGGCAATTAGTAAGGGCGCGACGCCTGCTTACTTAATCTTACCTTCGACGAACTCGACGTGCTTGCGCACCACCGGGTCGTACTTGTTCATCTTGAGCTTCTCGGTCTTCGTACGTGGGTTCTTTTTGGTCACGTAGAAATAACCCGTGTCGGCCGACGAGTTCAGACGGATCTTGATGACAGTCGGCTTAGCCATAATCGGGCCCGGAAATTCTCTGGTTCAATGAAGCGGCGGAAAATAGGGACAGCGGCCCCAAAGTCAACTCGTTAGGCGCTCCAGCGTATGCGAGCCGCGGCTCCAGCGCAGGAATGGCGGGGCCAATGCCTCACCCGCGAGGCGCGCTTCGACCTCCTTAAGCACGAAACGGGTGATCGAAGGCAGGTCCAGGGCATTGGCCTCGGCGAGGCTAAACCACCGTACATGCAGCAATTCTTCGCCCATGACGGGCTTATCTTCGGCCAAAACCGCCTCGGCGTCGGCCATGAAAAAGCGGGCGTCAAACCTGCGCGGCCGGTAGGGCGGCGTGATCGCCCGAGCGACGAAACGCAGCTTGTCCAGCTCCGGCCCGGCCGGGCCGCCCAACCGCAGGCCCGCCTCCTCCAGTGTCTCCCTGGTGGCAGCGAGCGCAAACGCCCGTGGCGGCCGCCGGCTGAGCGTACCCTTCTTGAGCAGCGTCTCAGTCTCGGCGGTTAGCTCCGTCGCGGCCTTGGCCCGCGCATCGCCGGGATCAACCCGGCCGCCTGGAAACACCCATTTGTCGGGCATAAAGACATGCCCCTTCGACCGCTGCCCCAGCATGACCTCTCGGCCACCACGCACGAGAATGAGCGTCGCGGCGTCGCGCGGTCGCTCCGCCTTATGCTTATCGGCATCAGGCGGGTCGAACGGCTTTTCGTCGTCGTTGAGCTCGAACTCATTGGCGCTCATGCGCCTCTCCTAGCATGGCATTCCGTACCGCTTGGAACGGGAACCGCACGCGCCTATCGTCGCGCGCAAATAGGGAGTGGCAAGATGGCGCGACGTAAACCTGGTGAAGGCCAAACAGCATTGGTGACAGGCGCGTCGGCCGGCATCGGTATCGATCTCGCCGAATGCTTCGCCCAGGACGGCTACGACCTCATTCTAACCGCGCGCAGCGAAGGCGCACTGCAGGAGGTGGCGAACCGTCTCTCAGCCGCCCACGGCGTGAAGGCGTACACGATCGCGCAGGACTTAGGCGCATTCGGCGGCGGCTCAGCCGTCGCGGCGAAGATCGCGGAAAAAGGATTGAACGTTGACGTCGTCGTCAACAATGCGGGCTACGGCCACGCCGGCGCGCTGACATCATCCGATCTGCAAACCCAGCTCGGGATGATCGACTTGAACGTGCGCGCGCTCGTTGAGCTTACTTACCTCTACTGGGACCGCATGCTCGCGAACGGCCGCGGCGGCGTGCTCAACGTCGCGTCGACCGCCGCGTTTCAGCCCGGCCCGCTGATGGCCAACTATTATGCGTCGAAGGCCTATGTGCTCTCCTTCTCCGAAGCGATGTGGGAAGAAGCGAGCGGCACCGGCGTGCACGTGAGCTGTCTTTGCCCCGGCCCAACCGTGTCGAAATTCCGCGAACGCGCGGGCACCGGCAAAACACGGCTCGCAAAAACCGCAGGCGCGGGGATGCCATCAATGACTGTCGCGCGGGCCGGCTACAACGCCTGGAAGCAAAACCGCCCCGTCATCGTCACCGGCGGCCGCAACGCGTTCCAGGCGGGTCTGGTGAAATACATCCCGCGCAAGACGCTGCTAAAGATGGTCCGCAACGTCCAGTCACCGGCAGATTGATGCGCGCCGCCGCCATCGCGCTTATCGCGCTCGCGGCATGCGCCAGCGCGCCACCCCCAAGCGCCGAGCGTGAGCCGCCGCTGCCGCAAATGATGCTTGACTTCGCGCTGTCGGAGCCGACTGGCAATGACGGCGGGACGCGCGCGCAGTTTCTTTCGGTGCTCGGCCGCGAGGATTTGTTCGAACAAGCCACACTCGAAACGTGCACGCCACTGCAGCGCGACGGCGCTAGCGTCGATCCGGTCGAGGAAATTGCGCGTGTCGCCGTGGATCGTCGCGTGGTGATTGTCAACGAAGCGCACGATCGCCCGCAGCATCGCGTCTTCATTTCCGATCTCGCCGCGCGGCTCCACCGTGATGGTTTCACCATCTACGCCGCCGAGACCTTCCTCCCTGAGGTCCGCCATGCCCGCACCTGGCCGAGCGGCAACGACGGCACCTACTCGCGCGAACCCACCTTCGGCGCACTTCTTCGCCGCATGCGCGGCTTGGGCTATCGCTTCATGGAGTACGAAGACTTCTCACCTCCGCCGCCGCCAGAGAATGACGATTGGCGCAGCAACATTGCAAGCCGCGAGACGATCCAAGCCGCCAACATCCAGCGCATCCTCGAAGAAAATCCCGATGCACGCCTCTTCGTCCATGTCGGTCTCGCGCATTTGCTCGAGCAGCCGGACGGCCAAGGCAACGTCTGGATGGCGCAGCGATTGAAGGAAGCGACCGGCATTGATCCGCTTACCATCGATCAAACGCGCTACACCTCGGGCAGTGACGCTTTCACGCTCTGCGATCCGGCACAAACAAACGCACGTGTGGACTATCGAATCGGTGCGCCGGTGCTGGAGTTTGCAAACGGCCGCGCGGCGTGGCGCCAGCATGCCGGACAACGCGCAATTGACGCGCCCGCCGCGTTGCTAAACCCGTCCGTAAACACGATCATCGAAGCGCGCCTCGTCACCGAGCCAAATGAGGCCGTCCCCGTTGACCGCATCTGGCAGCGCCCCGGTGAGGCGCTGCCACTCCTGCTAACACCCGGTCGCTATCGCATAGAAAGCTGGACGCAAGAGCATGGCTATTCGACGCCGGTCGAGATCGAAGTGGATTGAACGGCGCTGTCGCTGTCTTTGCAGCCGCTTTCGCCTACACCTCTCTGACGAGCACTGCCAATGAGCCTGCACGGCGCCTACGACGACGACAATCTCTTCGCCAAAGTTCTGCGCGGCGAGATTCCGGCGGTGAAGGTCTATGAGGACGAGGAAGTCCTCACCTTCATGGACATTTTCCCGCAAACGCGCGGCCACGTGCTCGTGGTTCCGAAGAACGTGCGGGCGCGCAACTTCCTGGAGCTGCCTGCCAATCGCGTCGCGCCGCTTATGGAGCGCGTGCACAAGCTCGCCATCGCCACCGAAAAAGCGCTGAAGCCAGACGGCGTCACCGTCACGCAATTCAATGGCGAAGACGCCGGGCAGACCATCTTCCATCTGCACTTCCACATCATCCCGCGTTACGCCGGAGAACGCCTCGCCGGACACGGCCACGGCAAAAAAGCCGACATCGCGGAGCTGCAACAGATCGCAAGCGAGATCGCGGCGGCGCTCTAGATTTATTGTGGCTGCTGGCTCAGCACACGAAACGTGATGGTGATGCCCACGACCAACACGATCATCAACGTCCACAAGAGCGGGTGACGCTTTGAGTGCGTGACGTCGAGTTTCAGCCCTTGATCCCAGGCTGTCGCTCCACCGCTCACGAGCTTCGAGCGCGCGATCAATATGCAGATGAGGCTGACGAACGGGATGCCGAGCCCCAGGCCAACGGCCCACACCCACCCAAACCGCAAGTATGCAGCGAGCAAACCTACGTTGCGTCCATCGGCGCGGCGCACACGGACGCCCATCACCCATTTCCCGGGCGTTGTCCCGGTATTGCTCAGGAAGAGCGGCTCCCACAGCATCATCAATGCGAAGAAGACGACCACCTCTACGACCGCTGCCGCAATGGGATTATCGACCCAAGCGACGAAATCGTAAGGCAAGCGCCCGAGTTCGACTGCAAGACCTAGCGCCGCAAAGAAGAGGAAAACGAACGGCGTTATCAGGATCGCGTCGATCGATCGCGCCAGCCACCGCGCCCACGCCTGATTGCCTCGCTCCCGCTCGAATATCGGCGCGTCGGCGATTGTTGCCTCGGTCATGACTGCCTCCCCCACAAAATCGTAGCAGGGATCAGGACGCGCACAATCCGGGCGCTACCGCCCCGGAAGAGCGCCCATCCGCGTATTTTTCTCAACGATCAGATACCGCGTCGTTTCAGTCCCAACATTAAGCGCCGCATGCTGAATTTCGGCATCATTTGAAAACGAAGTCCCCGCGCGCACCGGCCGATCGACAACACCGGCAGCTGTCGTGATCCGCATCACGCTATTGCCCTCCAGCACGTAGCCGAAGTGCGGCGGATGATAGTGCATCTCGTGACCGACGCCAGGCGGGAACGTGCAGCGTAACACGCGTATCTGCGCATCTTCCTGCATCACTTCACACACACGCTCGCCCGCCCAGCCAGCGCAAAGCGCCATCGGCAGCGGCGCCACTTGCGCAGACGCGCTCGCACAGGCGCTGAGCGCCACCAACGAAATCAACCCCCGCCACATTGCCCTATTCCTTCGCTTAGCTTTGCAATTGCCGCAGTACCCAGTTTCGCACGACGCCGCGCACAAACAAAAGCGGCGGCTCCAATTTGGAACCGCCGCTCGTTCTTTTCTTACTGGAGGCGCTTAAGCCTTCTCAGGCTTCCGGCCAAAGCTCAACAACCCGCGCGATTCTTGCGAATAGGCGAACTTGAGCTTGTCAGCATCGACCGGATCGATGTCGATCTTGACGATGCCGCCTTCCTTCAGCTTGCCGAACAGCAGCTCGTCGGCCATCGGCTTTTTGACGTACTCGTTGATCGCGCGCGCGAGCGGACGGGCGCCGAAGCTCTCGTCGTAGCCACGCTTCGCCAGCCAATCAGCGGCCTTATCGGTGATCTCGATCTGAACATTGCGCTCAGCGAGCTGACCTTCGAGTTGGATGATGAACTTCTGCACGACGTTGCGGACCACTTCGGCCGGTAGGCCGTTGAAGCTGATCACCGCATCGAGACGGTTGCGGAACTCAGGCGTGAAGAGGTTTTTGATCGCCTCGTCATTCATGTGATCCTTCTTGCCCGCGCCGAAACCGATGCCCTGCTTTGCCGCATCCGAAGCGCCCGCATTCGTGGTCATAATCAGGATCACGTTCCTGAAATCGACCTTCTTGCCGTTCGCATCAGTGAGCGAGCCGTGGTCCATGACCTGCAACAAGATGTTGAACAGATCCGGGTGCGCCTTCTCGATTTCGTCAAGCAACAGCACGCAGTGCGGATGCTGATCGACGCCGTCAGTAAGCAAACCACCTTGATCGTAGCCAACATAACCAGGAGGCGCGCCTATGAGGCGGCTCACCGTGTGGCGCTCCATGTACTCCGACATGTCGAAGCGCAGGAGTTCGATGCCCATGATGTTGGCGAGCGAGCGAGCCACTTCGGTTTTGCCGACGCCAGTTGGGCCTGCAAACAGGTAAGAGCCGATCGGCTTTTGCGGTTCGCGCAGACCCGCACGCGCCATCTTGATGGCGGCCGCGAGTTGATCGATCGCATCGTCCTGACCGAACACGACCCGCTTCAGATCGCCGGTAAGTGATGCGAGCATTTCCGCATCGTTCTTGGAGACCGATTTCGGGGGGATGCGCGCCATGCGTGCGACCACCGCTTCAACATCATCAACATCGATGACTTGCTTCCGGTCTTTCTGCGCCAGCAACATCATCGAGGCGCCCGATTCATCGATCACGTCGATGGCCTTATCTGGAAGCTTGCGGTCGCCGATGTGGCGCGCAGAAAGCTCAACCGCCGATTTAATCGCGTCGTCGCTGTACTTCACCTTGTGGAACTCTTCGAAGTACGGCTTCAACCCCATGAGGATCTTGATCGTGTCCGGGATCGACGGCTCGCTAACATCGATCTTCTGGAAACGACGCGCCAGAGCGCGATCCTTTTCGAAGTGCTGGCGATATTCCTTATACGTCGTCGAGCCCATGCAGCGGAGCTGACCTGACTGCAGCGCCGGCTTCAGCAGGTTCGAGGCATCCATCGCGCCGCCGCTTGTGGCGCCAGCGCCGATGACGGTGTGAATTTCGTCGATGAACAGCACCGCTTTCGGGTGGTTCTCCAACTCCTTCATTACGCTCTTCAAGCGCTCTTCAAAGTCACCGCGATAACGCGTGCCCGCAAGCAGCGTCCCCATGTCGAGCGAGAAGATCGTGGCATCGGCCAGAACTTCCGGCACCTGCTTTTCATTGATCTTACGCGCGAGACCTTCGGCGATCGCGGTTTTCCCAACGCCGGGATCACCAACGAGCAGCGGATTATTCTTGTTGCGGCGGCAAAGGATTTGGATCGCGCGCAGCACTTCAGCTTCACGGCCGATGAGCGGGTCGATCTTTCCTTCACGCGCCTTTTTGTTGAGGTTCACGCAATAGGCCGCGAGCGCTTCTGAGCCCTGCTTCACGACGCGTTCGCCGTCCTCGCCTTCCTGCGCGCCGCGCACTGGGCGCGGCTGGGCGGCGCCCGCACGCTTCGGCATGCCGTGAGCAATGAAGTTCACCGCGTCATAGCGGGTCATGTCCTGCTCTTGCAGGAAGTAAGCAGCATGGCTCTCGCGTTCGCTGAACAGCGCGACAAGCACGTTGGCGCCCGTCACTTCGCGGCCGCCGCTTGAGTCGACGTGAAGCATCGCCCGCTGCAGGACGCGCTGGAAGCCAGCCGTCGGCCGCGGCTCTTCGTGCTCACGGTTGTTGACGCGCAGCGCATCGAGTTCGTTCTCGAGATACGCTTCGAGGTTCTGCCGGAGCTTATCGAGATCGACTTTGCAGGCGTGCATCACGCCTGACGCATCGTCGTCGTCGACCAGCGACAGCAACAAATGCTCAAGCGTCACGTATTCGTGGCTGTGGTCGGTCGCTAATGAAAGCGCCCGGCGCAACGTGTGCTCAAGCGTGCGGGAAAATGTCGCCATTCGACGTTAGTCCTTTTCCATCGTGCATTGCAGCGGGTGTTCATGCCGCCGCGCGAGATCCAAAACCTGGGCGACCTTTGTCTCGGCCACCTCGTACGTGAACACACCGCAGAGACCCACACCGTTCTGGTGGACATGCAGCATGATCGTGGTCGCCTCTTCTTGGTTCTTCTGAAAGAAGCGCTCCAAAACGTAGACGACAAATTCCATCGGCGTGTAGTCGTCGTTCAGCAGAAGCACACGGTAAAGCGATGGCTTTTTTGTGCGGGTGACAGTCTGGGTGCCGGCGCGCCCATCGGGTCCGCCGTCCTCTTTGTCATCCCAATATCCGCCGCCACTCATAAAAGCCCGTCTGCCTGGAGCTGGACCGACTCGTCCACGCGTGAGCGTTCGCTCACTTGCTGAACAATTTATGGATCAAGCGCTGATATGGAAGGCCTTGCGAACCACAGAGCGCAGCCTATGGCGCGAACGCAAAAGAAATGGGCCCGGCTCCATCGAGCCAGGCCCATCCCTGTTCAGCCCCTCAGGAGCAAAGCTCCCGAAGTGTGATTTTAGCGGCCGGCCGTTTGGACCAGTTGGCCAACGGCGTTCACACGCTCGTTGATCGGCTGCAACGTTTCCTTGGCGACACCCTGAACGAGGTCAGAAACCGTTGTCAGTTCCGCGACATAGGCCTCGAACGAGGTCTTCGCGTAATCGTTTTGCTTCTCGGTGAACTCTTGAACGCTCTTCGAGGTCATCAGCGACTTCGCAACAGCAACGTGGTTCTCGAGGGCGGCCTTTTGGAAGGCGACGGCGCGCGCTGAAAGAACTTCAAAGCCCTTTTGAGCGGCGGTAGCCGAAGCCAGCCAGGCTTCCATGTTCTGCTTGCCGAAAGAGGAAGCTTCCGAGAACGCAGCCAAGCTGCGGTCGATGTTCTCGCGAACCGTCTCTTGTGACGTGGAGGTGAAAGTCTCAAACGCTTCCGTGGCCGTCTTGGCGGCGCGGGGGGCGGTCTTCGCAGTGGCCATTGTTGGTCTCCGTTCGGTTGCCTGGGCCGCTGCCGGCCCAAATTGACGATGAGCCGCTGGGGAAGCAGCGACTCTATGGCGCCTATATGTTATGCTGCACTTGCGAAGTCAACGACAATTTTGCTGCGTTGCAACATGGAACCCAGCCCCGCATTTTCGCGGAGCGGGGCCGTGCCGTTCATCCAGTGTTAACCACGTTTTCCACACCCTATGGGTTCAGGTATGAATCACTTCGCCAGGCGGCAGACTTTTAACCCTGTGCTGCAACTGCGGCTTAACCGGGTATAATGAAACTGTAAGCTGCACGGCACGCGATTTGCCTGAATTACTCCGTGTTTGTGCGGGATTGGTCGCAGATGACGTCAGCGGGACTTTCAAAGATGCGGATGATTGCTGGCGCCTTCATGGCGCTTTTTGCGTTCGGTGTCGCTGCGCCGGCCTCGGCCCAGGATCGTTACGCCGCGATCGTCATGGACGCGCGCACCAACGAAGTGCTGCTCGAGGACCAGGCCGATGCGGCCCGCTTCCCGGCATCGCTCACCAAGATGATGACCCTGTACATGCTGTTCGAGGCGCTCGAGCGCGGCGACCTCAGTATGGACACGCGCATGACGGCATCGCGCAACGCCGCCCGTCAGCCTCCCTCCCGGCTTGGCCTCGCCTGCTCGCGCCGCCGCGGCTGCGATTCCATCACGGTCGAGCAAGCGATCAACGCCCTGGTGGTTCAATCCGCCAATGACGTCGCGGTCCTCGTGGCCGAACGTCTCGGCGGTTCAGAAGCTCGCTTCTCCGCAAATATGACGTCCCGCGCCCGCGAACTGGGCATGACCGAGACCCGTTTTGCCAACGCCAGCGGCCTGCCGGATGCTCGCCACCGCACCACCGCGCGCGACATGGCCACGCTTGCGCAGGCTCTCTGGCGCGATTTTCCTGAACATTATCATGTCTTCCAGACGCCCAGCTTCGCTTGGCGCCGGACCTCCGGCCGCAACCACAACCGCCTCCTCGGCGAAGTTGAAGGCGTGGACGGCATCAAGACCGGCTACACTCGCGCTTCGGGCTTCAACCTCGCCACGATGGCTGAGCGCGGCGGCCGCCGGGTAATCGTTGTCGTCCTGGGCGGCGAAACCGCAGCGGCCCGCAATGCGCAAGTCGCCTACCTCGTGGAAGGCGCCTATCAAGAGTTCGCCCGCCGCCAAGACCCGAACGCCGCTCAGTTCGCTTCGCTGCCGACGCGCCGGTTGGACGTCCAACTCGCTCCTGGCACGCTGCAAGCTAGCGCCGCGCAACCGCTGCCGCCGTCGCCCTATCAGATGTACCAAGGCATGGTCATCGAGACGATGTCGCCGGTCCGCGCGCCTCTCGACGAGCCGCTCGGCCAGGGTGACGAAGGCGCTACCGAAGAAATGGAATAAGCGCCTAGCGCTTCCTCTTTAGAAGACGATCCCGCGCGGCTGACAGCCGCGCGGCTTCGTTATGTGAACCGCCGCGATCGGGATGCGCTTGCGCCATCTTGGCTCGGTACGCGCGCCGGATCTCCTCGGGTGTCGCATTGGGACCGACATCGAGCGCGCGACGAGCTGCAAAATCTTCGGGTGCGTCTTCCCGCGGCGACACCATACGCGGCTGCCGCCAGCGCTCGATCTGCGGCCACAGCGTCCAGGTCAAAAGCGACAAGCTGCCCAAGATAATCGCTGGGCCGATCAGGCCTCGGAGCAGACAGAGGAATGCTGCACCCGCGAACAAAACTGCCGGCCAGCGCCGCATGAGCTCCGCGCGATATACGCCGCCAAGCCGTGTGAGAAACAGCGCCCCAAAAATCAGGGTCAGGGCCAGCAGGACCAGAACCACGTCCACCTCCGCGCCCGCGACGGCCGGCCAGGACGCGGGACTAGCACGCCAAGATCAGAATTTCAGTGCTTCCCCGTCGAAGCCGGGCAGCTTCAGGGTGATGAACAGATCACGAAGCTCCTGGCGTGCAGCGACGTGCGCCATGCGCATGTCCACAGGTACGCCGTCACCGTCTAGGTCCAGCAGAGTCAGCCCCTGTGGGAACAGCTCGCGGAAAATCACCCTCTCCGAGAGGCCCGGAGCCAAGCGGAAGCCGATCCGGCTCGAAAGGGTCGAGAGCGCCTTCCCGACCCGCTGCTTGTTCTTGGCTTCGATCTTCGACGTAGCCGTACGGTTGCGCAGCACCACCCAGTCAATCGGCTGGCGCTCGGCCAGAGCCTTCTTCTTGCGGCTCTCCCAGACCATCTCACTGTAGATTGAGGGCCTGACGATATCGGCGCAATTCTCGTCAATGTCGCCGAGCAGATCGAAATCGACAAAGCTATCGTTCAGCGGCGTGATCAGTGTGTCCGCCAACGAGTGCGCCATTCGCGCCAGGTAGGAATCCCCGCCTGGGCTGTCGATCACGATGAAATCGCAGGTCTCAGCCAAGCGCTTCAGTGCTGAGCGGAAAGCCGCGTCCTCCTCGGCCTCGGCCAAATCGAGCGATCTCTGCGCGCTTTCGTGCAATTCTAGGATTTGCGGCGACGGCAATTGCGCACCGCGCGCAGCGATCCAGCGAGCGCGGTTCTCGATATACCGGGTCAGCGAGCGTTGGCGGACATCCAGGTCAAGCACGCCAGTGCGACGCCCCATGCGCATCAGCGCGACAATGACGTGCATGGCGACGGTGGATTTGCCCGCCCCGCCCTTTTGGTTGCCGACCACGATCACATGCGCGCGGCGCGGCAAATTTTCTGGCTGGTGGACGTAAGCAAGGCTCATCGGCGCGCCCCGCCCACTCGGACGGGCGTTTCGGACTTGAATCTGACCGCTGCGCCGACACACATGCGTCGAAACTCGTTGATCGAGGTTAAGGGGCGCTTAAGCCGCCTTGACGCGATCTTAACAGCCGTGGATGCGAAGCCGATGACCGCGCCTCTCCCCGTCGTCCGCGACGTGCTCTCTTTGCGAAACGAAATCGCCGCGTGGCGCAAAGCCGGCCTGCGCATTGGTCTGGTTCCAACAATGGGCGCGCTGCACGAAGGCCACCTCTCGCTCGTTCGGACAGCGAAGGAAAAAACTGATCGCGTGGTGACGACCCTATTCGTGAACCCGCGCCAGTTCGCGCCGCACGAAGACTTCGAGCGCTACCCGCGCGACGAAGCGGGAGATTCCGCCATGCTCGCCAGCGCCGGATGTGATCTCCTCTACGCACCCGAACGCGCAATCATGTATCCGCCGGGCTTCGCCACCAATGTGATCGTCACCGATGTTTCGATGCCTCTCGAAGGCGAGTTTCGTCCGCACTTTTTCGGCGGCGTCGCAACGGTGGTCAGCAAGCTTTTGCTACAGTCGCTGCCGGACACCGCGTTCTTCGGCGAGAAGGACTACCAGCAACTCCAAGTGATCAAGCGCATGACGCGCGATCTCGACATCCCTGTCGCGATCGAAGGCTGCGCGACCGTGCGCGAGAGCGACGGTCTCGCAATGAGTTCGCGCAATGCGTACTTAAACACCGACGAACGCAAAGTAGCGGCGCGGCTCAACGCCATCATGCACGACGCAATCAAGGCCGCGCGCGCCGGCGCACCGATCGACGCAACCGAAGCGGAAGCCTCCCGGCATATCCTTGCCGCTGGCTTCTCAAGCGTCGATTACGTCGCCATCCGCGATGCGGAAACGCTTGCCCCAATCGTTGATCTCACGCGCCCCGCCCGCATCCTCGCCGCAGCCTGGCTCAGCAAAACCCGGCTCATCGACAACATGGCCGTGTGATTTGGAGCGTGCGTCAGGCGTATTCCGCCGCAAACGGACAAAAATTTTCCCCGCATGGGCGTTTGAGACGGAACCACGGCGGCGGCTCGTTAATCCTTACCGCCTTGGCGCTGCTGGGAGAGTGCGCGTCAGTCGAGGGGAGCTCAACGATGACCCGCAAACGCAAATGGGCATATGCAGTGAGCGCGATCGCCATCGCGCTTATGGCCACGCCCAACACGGCGTGGGCGCAGAATTCTGCGCCAGCCGAAGAAGAAGAGATCGTCGTCACGGCGACTCTTCGCGAAAGTTCAATTCAAGACGTGCCGTTCTCGGTGAACGCACAAACCCAAGAAGACATCGAGCGCACCGGCGCGACGTCGCTTGAAGACATCGGCCGTAACGTGGCCGGTATGTCAGTTCAAAACCTCGGCCCAGGTCAAAGCCAAGTCTCGCTGCGCGGCGTGTCCGCCGGCCAAATCGTGCGCGACCAGCCGGGCGTGAAAGAACAAGTCGGCGTCTATCTCGATGACTCCGTCATCTCGCTCTCGCTGTTCACGCCGGACATCGACCTGTTCGATCTGAACCGCGTCGAAACGCTACGTGGCCCACAAGGTACGCTGTTCGGCTCAGGCTCGGTCGGCGGCACCATCCGCTACATCTCGAACCAGCCGAACTCGACCGACTTCGAAGGCCTGATCGAAGGCAACGTCAATTCCGTCACCGATGGCGGCATCGGCGGTCACTTGAAGGGCATGATCAACATCCCGCTCGTTGAAGATCGCCTCGGCCTCCGCGTCGTTGCGTATCACACCGAGTATGCCGGCTTCATCGATGCGCTCCGCGAAGGCGGCGGCCGCACCGAAGACGTCAACGATGGCACGCGCTCGGGTTTCCGTGCATCGTTCTCGATCACGCCGAACTCGAACCTCACCATCACGCCGCGTATTCTCTACCAGCACCTCGAAGTGAACGGCTTCAACCGCCAAGAGCGCTACAACCTCTTCGCCAACCCCTTCACCACAGTTGTGGGTGGCCGCCCGCCGGTCACGTTCAGCGATCGCGAGCAATTCTTGCTGCTGGACGAAGAGTTTAGCGATGAGACGTTCTTGAGCGACCTGTCGATCAACTACGATCTCGGCAACGTCGAGCTGACCTCGATCACCAGCTACCTGCACCGCAACATCCTCGCCAGCCGCGACGCCAGCGCCCTCACCGGCAGCGTCTCGGTCGACCTCGGCTTCCCGCCAGCCGCGGTGGTGCTGCCGTCGAACCTGCGCGACACCACTGAGTTCTCGCAGTTCACGCAAGAACTGCGTTTGACCTCCGACACTGACGGCCCGTTCCAGTGGCTCGTTGGCGCCTTCTACTCAGACGTCGAGCGCATTTATGCGCAACGCCTGCCAACTCCAGGGTATGACGCCTTTGTCGACGTTGCACCGCCGGTGGGCCTTGGCGTTGGAACGTCCGCAGCGGTGGCCAACGGCTTCCCGTCTGACTCGCCATACAATTCAGACCTGCCGTACGACATCCGTCAGTGGGCGCTGTTCGGCGAAGGCAGCTACGCCGTCAACGAACGCCTCAACGTCACGGTCGGCGCGCGTTATTACCAATTCGATGAATCGCGCGACTTCGTTTCCGGCGGCCTCTTCGCGAACGGTGACAACCGCCATGACGAGACCTCCTCGAACGGCATCACCCCGCGCATCATCGCCAGCTACGACCTGACGCCGGACATCGCCTTGAACGTTCAAGCGAGCCAAGGCTTCCGTCTCGGCGGCGTCAACGATCCGCTCAACCTGCCGCTCTGCAGCGTCGATGACGAAACCATCTTCGGTGGCTTCCAATCCTACGAAGATGAAACCTCGTGGAACTACGAAGCTGGCGTGAAGGTCACGCGTTCGCGCTACACCTTCAACGCGGCCGCCTACTACAACGAGATCACCGATCTGCAAGTCACGCTCGATGCGGGATCTTGCTCATCGCGCATCTCGTTCAACGTGCCGGAGGCACACGCGGCCGGTCTTGAAGTGGAATTTGGCTGGGAACCGATCGACGGCCTGCAACTGAGCTTCGCCGGCGGTTTCGTTGAAGCCGAATTTGACTCAACGGTCACCACCGGCTTGGGCGCTGTCATCGGCGGCATCCAAAAAGGCAACCGCCTAGCTTCAGTGCCGGAATACCAAGCTGCAGCAACGGCCGCCTATTACTGGCCGATCAACTTCGGCGAAGGCATGGAAGCCTTCCTCGCCGGTTCGGTCCAGCACGTCGGCAGCCGCTTCACGCAACCAAGCGATCAAGTCTCCGGTGCGGGCAACATCCGCTCCAACTTGGCGTTCGGCGGCGCCACCGGCCTGGACGTCACGGCGCTTGATCTCGAACTGGATGCGTACACGCTCCTCAACCTGAGCGCGGGCATCCAGAGCGATGAGTGGGGCGTCACGCTCTTCCTCAACAACGCCACCGACGAAAATGCCAACCTCTCGTTCGACCGCGAACGCGGCGGCCGGGCGCGCCTGGCCTTCGCCACCAACCAGCCGCGTACGCTCGGCTTGACGGTGCGTCGCGCGTTCTGAGCGATAGCTAAATCAACCTCCTCAAGGCCGCGGGTTCGCCCCGCGGCCTTTTTCTTTGCCACGCGCCCGCCTAGGCTTTGGCGATGAGTTGGGAAAAAGACATCGAAGAACTCCGCCGCCGCGAGGCGCTGGCCGAAGAGATGGGCGGCGCTGACCGCGTCGCGCGCCAAAAGGCCTCCGGCAAACTCACAGCACGCGAACGCGTCGATGCGTTGCTCGATCGCGGCTCCTTTCACGAGACCGGCAAGATCGCCGGCAAAGCCGAGTACGGCGCGGACAACCAACTCGCCGCCTTCCGCGCCACGCCGTTCGTCATTGGTCGCGGCGAGATCGACGGACGCCCGGTATGCGTGCAATCCGACGATTTCTCCGTGCGCGGCGGCGCCGCTGACGCCGGCATCTGGCAAAAGCTCGTCTTCGCCGAGCAAATGGCCAACGAATATCGGATGCCGTTGATCCGCATGGTCGATGGCACTGGCGGCGGCGGTTCCGTGAAAATGCTGGAGAAAGATCCGCGCACCTACATTCCGCAAACGCCCGGATGGGAATGGGCGGTCGCGAACATGGCGAGCGTGCCGGTCGTGGCGCTCGCACTTGGCCCTTGCGCCGGGCTTGGCGCGGGCCGTGTCGCTGCCAGCCACTATAGCGTGATGGTTCAGGGCTTGAGCCAAGTCTTCGTCGCCGGCCCACCCGTGGCGAAGGCAATCGGCGAGGACGTCGATAAAGAGAGCCTCGGCGGCGCCGACATCAACGGCAAAAACGGCGTCGTCGATGATATCGTCGCCAGCGAAGCTGAAGCGTTCGCCGCAGCCCGCAAATTTCTCTCCTACCTGCCCGCTTCGGTCCACGAACTTCCGGCGCGCGTTGCACCTACCGATTCACCGGATCGCCGTGACGAGACGTTGATCAGCGTCGTCCCGCGCGATCGCCGCGTGCCCTACAAGATGCGCCGCATCGTCGAAACCTGCGTGGATGCCGGCTCGTTCTTCGAAACCGGCCGCCAGTGGGGCCGCGGCCTCATCACCGGCTTCGCGCGCATCGATGGCTACAGCGTCGCCGTGCTCGCCGGCGATCCGCACTTCATGGGCGGCGCCTGGACAGCCGACGTCTGCCGCAAACTGATCAAACATGTCGATCTGGCGCAGACCTTCCATTTGCCCGTCGTTCACTTCGTTGATTGCCCCGGCTTCGCCGTCGGCGTGAAACACGAACGCGCCGCCACCGTGAAGCTCGGCGTGCAAGCGATGTCCGCCGTGTATCAAGCGCGCGTGCCGTGGTGCTCCATCGTCGTGCGCCAAGCGTTCGGACTTGCCGGCTCGGTGATGATGAACCCAACGCGCACCAAGCTGCGCTATTGCTGGCCCAGCGGCGATTGGGGTTCGCTGCCGCTTGAAGGCGGCATCGAAGCCGCGTTCAAAGCCGAACTCGAAGCCCACCCCGATCCCGCCGCGCGCCTGGCCGAAATCCGCGCCTGGGCCGAAGCCCTGCGCTCCCCGTTCCGCACGGCTGAAAGCTTCTACGCCGAAGAGATCATCGACCCGCGCGATACCAGAGCGCTTCTTTGCGAGTGGGCGAGCTTGGCGCAGCGCGTCGGCGAAACCGGCCCAAGCAGCTTTGGCATGCGCCCCTAGTTCTCCACAGCCGGCTAGGGGATCAATCGTGGCGACGGGTGCAACTTCGTCGCTGGGAATTGACCCATCATCGCAACATCCTCTTCGCTCATCCGTGGATGCGTGGACAACAAAAGGGCCGCTGGCGTGTCGCCAACGGCCCTTCCGTTTAGTTCAGCGTTGTCACGTTACGGCGTGGTCGTCGCCGGGACCGGCGTCGTGGTTGCCGGAGCTTCCGTCGTCGTTGCAGGTGCAGCCGGCGCGTTGGCCGGGACCGGCGCTGCAGCGCTTGCCGGCGCGATGGTCGCGAGAGCCGCGATATCTACGCCTTGCGGCACGACGTAGTAGATCTCGCGATTGCGCGAGCCACCGGTTGCAGCCGCATCGTCGTTATAGACTTCGTACGTGACCCAATCGTCTTCACGCGTCGCTGGGTTGTCGAGGTGCGCGGCGCCGAGGAGTGCGTCCATCGGGTCGTACACTTGCGCGATCACGTTGGCTTCTTCGCCGGTGTACACGACGCGCAGCGCTTGGCCGGCCGGCGTTTCACCGGTCTTGCCGATCAGCAGCGCCCGCGGCTGACGGCCAGAATACGGATAGCCAACCTGATAGCAATACTGGTTCGAGACGACGCGCGGCTCGACGGCCATCAGCGGGCCGTTCACCGTGAGGCGGCTCGCCTGCATCACAGGCGGGATCGCGACAACGGCTTGGCCGATGATCGACGTGATCGAGTCGGTCGACGTGTCCGAGCAATTCTCAACGTAGAAGAACGGACGGGCCGTCAAATCCACGACTGAATATTGCAGGCCAGCGAACGTGGCGTTCGGCAGTGCGTTGAGATCGGTTTCGATAGCGCTGGCGGCGCCAGCGATGAGCGGTGCAACTTCGCCACCGGTGATCGCCGCGAAGCGGTTCATCGGGTTGGCGCCGAGATCTTGCTCGAGCTTCACCGCAACGTTCGAACCTTCGCCGTCAGCGGTGACGGTGTAGCTGACACGGCCTGTGCCGCCGTCTGCGAACGTGACTGGTGCTGTCACAGTGTCGCCTTCGGTGGTTGGCAAGGCGGTGATCGTCACGCCTTCGGCAACCGTTGCGCCGACAGGCGTTGAAGACAAACGTGCAAGCACGGTTGCGGCCGGACGCTCGATCTCAAGCGTTTGGCTGCGGCTCGCGGTCTTCGGACCCAAGAAATAAAGCGCGGCGCCAAGTCCAAGCACCACGACAATAACAATGATAAGTGTGCGTCCCACAGCGGCCATTTGTGCCCGCCCTCCTTTGGCTTCTGCCCCCTCGGCGGCGCTTCCCTACCAAAAAGGGGTCCCTCACCAAACCTAAATTATGGGAGGCAGGGATACGCAGAGGCCTCTGAGAGCTGTTCCACCGCGGCGCCGCATGCTCTAAGGCCGTGATTCAACGGAAGGAACGCCTGGAAATGAGCAAAGGCGTCACATACGGAAGCTATCTGCGTTTGCCGGAACTTTTGGCGGCCCAGAAGCCTCAAACCGGCGAACACGACGAGCTCCTCTTCGTCATCCTGCACCAGACCATGGAGCTCTGGATGAAGCAGGCCATCCACGAAATCGGCGCTGCGCAACACGAAGTCAGATCCGGCAATCTCGTTCCGGCGTACAAACATTTGGCGCGCGTCTCCCGCATCCAGGCGGTGATGACGCAAACCTGGGACATTCTCGCGACGATGACTCCGGCGGATTATCTCAGTTTCCGAAATTTGCTCGGCACCAGTTCGGGCTTCCAGTCAGCGCAGTTTCGCGTGCTCGAATACAAGCTCGGCATCAAAGACCCGAGCTTCCTCAAATTTCACGAAGACGGCAGCGAAGATCGCAAGATGCTGGAAGACGCGCTGAACGCGTCCAGCCTCTATGACGACGCGCTGCGCCAACTCGCTGCGGCGGGCTTCGATGTTCCTGCGTCAGCGTATGAGCGCGCACCTGGCACGCCGTACGAACCAAGCGACGCCGTCGAAAACGCGTGGCTCGCCGTCTATCGCGACACGACGAAACACTGGGCGCTCTATCAGCTCGCGGAAAAACTCATCGATCTCGACGACGCGTTCCTGACTTGGCGCCACAAGCACGTGTTGACTGTTGAACGCATCATCGGCCGCAAGCGCGGAACGGGCGGCACCGAAGGCGTTGGCTACTTGCAGCAAACGCTATCGCGCCGCGCCTTCCCCGAGATCTGGTCGCTCCGGACGAAACTATGAAAAGCTACAAGCATCTCTTTTCGCGCGCGCTCGCGGCTTCGCCGGGTCGCATCCACTTTGCCGCGCACTCGCACCATCTCTGGCCCGATGCATCGTACGAAGGCCACATGGCCGCCTGGGATGACGCCGCCATACTTGCCGACCGCAAATGGGAAAAGGTCTTCGGGGAGGTGATCCCCGAAGCCCAGCGGCACATCGCCGATGAACTCAAGCTTCCAGATCCGCGCACAATCGCTTTCGCCGCGAACACGCACGAATATCTTGGCCGCATCTTCACGAGCAAATGGACCGGCAAGCCGATCGACGTGCTCACGACAGACGGGGAATTCCATTCCTTCCGCCGTCAAAGCGCGCGCTGGGAAGAGCGCGGGTTCGTGAAGCGCCGCGTCGTCCCGTGCGAACCCTTCAATACATTCACCGAACGCTTTCTTGCAGCGATGCGCGAGCAGCCTGCTGAAGTCGCATTCCTCAGCCACGTCATGTTCCGCACCGGCTTGCGGTTCGACGGCATGGAAGAGCTTGCGAGCTACGCCGCGCCGGATGGCTCGTGGGTTGTGCTCGATACCTATCACTCGTTCATGGCGATGCCGTGCGACTTCTCGAAAGTCGCAACCAGCGTCTTCCTCATGGGCGGCGGCTACAAGTATGCGATGGCTGGCGAAAACGCGGCGTACCTGCATGCACCAGCAGGCTACGCGCCGCGTCCGCTCCAGACTGGCTGGTTTGCGGACTTCGGCGCCATGGAAGGCAAACAGGGCGAAGTCGGCTACAACGCTGACGGCTCGCGCTTCCTCGGCGCCACCTACGACCCGACCGGCCTTTATCGCTTCAACGCTGTGCGCCGTGCATTGGCAAGCGAAGGCTTGGACACCGCCGCGATCAGCACACGCTGCGAAACGCTTCGCGCAAAAATCGTGACAGCAATCGAAACAGGGAAGATGGGCGCCACGCTGCGCGACACCGACCTCTTGAAGCCAAACGCCACCGGCTCACAGTCGCGCTTCATTTCAATACGCCATCCCAAGGCCGTCGAGTGGAAGTCGAAGCTCATGGAGCACAACATCGTCACCGACGCGCGCGACGATATCCTGCGCATCGGCATCGCCGTCTATCACGATGAAGCTGATGTCGATGCGTTCTGCGCGGGCGTGGCGAAAGTGCTGGGCTAACTACCAAGCCCCAAGCTCCACCAATTGCCGCCGCAAATGCTCCGGCAAATCGGCGCCACCCTGCGCTTCGCCCAAATCGGCGGGCGCATCGTTGGGCTCAAGATAGCGCCAACCCTGAAATGCACGCCGCGGCTGCGGAACGGTGCGATGCAGATGCGCATCGAGATACAAACCGCAGCGTTCGCCGTGATCATCGGTGACGTCGTCAACCGCGATGATCTTCTGACGCACGCTCACCACGCCCTTGATCACCCAATAGAGCGAGCCGCCCGCAAGCACGTCCTCAACCCGTTTCGGCCACATGCGCGTGCCGCACACTGGCGCGACATGCGGGCGTTTTTCCTTCTTCGCGCGCTTGATCTGCCCGATCTGCCACTCGGCCAGATCCTCAACGCTATCGGCGCCAACGCAGAGTTTGACGATGTGGATGGTCATGACCTGACGGCATAGCTGAATTCGCCTCGCGAAAACCACCCACCCCCGGATGAGAGCGCAGCGAGCAGTCCGGGGCCCATAGACACTCGCGGTGGAGATTTGCCTCGAACAACGTATTTATGGATCCCGGGCTCGGTGCTTCCGCCTTCGCTCTGCTAGCTTCGGCGGACAAGTCGCACCGCCCCGGGAATCGGTGTTTAGTTCCCGTCCGGATCATCGGCGACGGCGCGCGTTGCTCGCATCAATGCCGCAACCTCATGCGCCATCGGCTCGGCGCTCTCCGCTAACCCGCGCTCCACACCGCCGAAATCCTTCGCGCTCTTGTTCTGCGATAACTTGCGCTTTGCCTCAACGCGCTCCGCCGTCAGCGACACGCCAACAATACCGCGCAGCAGCGCCTCGATGTACGGCCGCGGCGCATCGCCAATCGCCCAAGGTTCGGCGCGATCATGTTCGTGCGCGTTCGATAGTGCAGCCACCACGCCCTCGAGCCGCGCAGCATCATCGAACCACTCAACCTGCCCGGTAATGTGCACTACCTCATAATTCCAAGTCGGCACGGTTTTGCCGTTCTCTACTTTCGACGGATACCAGCTCGGCGTCACGTACGCCTCCGCGCCGCTCAGCACGATCAAGCCCTTGCCGTCCCCTTGCTTCCATTGCGGGTTAGCGCGCGCGATGTGGCCAGTCGCGACGCGCTTTTCGGCATCCCACAAAATTGGCAAATGCGTGCCGACAGGCGCGCCGTCGCTGTCGATCGTGATCAACACGCCCGCCCACCGCCGCGCCAAACGTGCGATCAGTGCGTCTCCGTCATCCGCAGCAAAGTGTTCGGGAACGTACATCCTATGGAGCGCCGGCGCCCTCGCCGGCAGCGGTCTTTCCGCCTTCGTCGGCGTTTGTGGAGAGAGCGTATGCCGGCGAGGGCGCCGGCGCTCCATGCCGCGCGGCCCACTCAGCCTTGATCGACGCGCTGGTTTTGCGTGAACCGTCCGGACTCCAGCCCGGCGGGCCGAACGCATAGCCAAACACGTGGCTAAACTTCTTCGCGCTCGTCACATCACGCCAAATGCCCAGCCATTCATGGAAGGCGACGCGGAACGGATTGAACGTGCCAAGCTGGCTGACAATCCCGTAGTGCGGCTTTTCTTCATCGTTCTCGGCCACGAACGTGCCGAACAGGCGGTCCCAAATGATCAGCACGCCCGCGTAATTCGCATCGAGGTATCGCGCATTGGTCGCGTGATGGACGCGATGATGCGACGGCGTGTTCAGCACCCATTCGAGCGGCCCCATCCGATTGATGAGTTCCGTGTGGATCCAGAATTGATAGACAAGGCTGATGCCGGAGAACAACACGACCATCAGCGGCGGGAAGCCGATATAGACCAGCGGCAACCAGAAGATAAACGTGAGCCCAAGCGTGCCTGTCCATGTCTGCCGCAGCGCCGTCGTCAGATTGTAATGCTGCGATGAGTGATGGACGATGTGGCTGGCCCAGAAGAAGCGCCGCTCATGCGCGATCCGGTGAAACCAGTAATAAGCCAAATCCTCGGCGAAGAAGCACGCGACCATGACGGGCCAAGTCCAGCCGAGATTGAACAGCCGAAATTCGTACACGGCAAAATACGCCAAGAGCGCAAAGCCGCCGAACATGATGCCGAACACCCGATTGCCTAAGCCCATGGTGAGGCTGGTCGCGCTATCGCGATATTCGTAGCGGCCCTTCTTGGTGAGCTTCACGACAATCATCTCAATGATGATCAGCAGCACGAAAGCGGGCACCGCGTAGGTGATGATCGGCGGGATCTCGAACGGCGCTTGCGGGGGCGTCACGTGCTTCCTCCTCCGCCGCTGAAGTCGTTCAGCCATGCCGGCGAGTCATCGATGCGCATTTTTAGCGGCGGGAACCCGACATCTGCAAATGTTGCATTCAGCCGCTGCGCTTTGACATTCAGGCTCACCGCCTTCGCAGCTGCGAAACGCGCACTCACGTCCGCGCCCATGACCCGCGCCACCATGACCCGCCCATCGGACAAACGCGCGAACGCAGCCCGGCCGTTCTGAGAAATCACCGCGCTATCAACGCGTGCGCCGTCCGCCTCCGCCAGCCGCGCCAGTTCGCTGTCGTCAATGCGCGCGGACATGCGAAAGCCCAGCACCGCCGCAACGCCAACCATGAGCAGAACAACCGCGGCAGAACCGCCGAGCTCAATTATCTCCGCGACGCCAAAGGGGTTCTCAAACTGCATCAGCCCGTGAGCCCCAACACGACGACCATGACCAAGAACAACGTCCCAACAATGTAAGCGAAGTTTAGCATGAAAAATGTACGCCAGGCGGCCGACCACCAACCGAGGGCGTAAGCGCCCTTTAAGTGGAAGTACATGTGCACCGGCAGCGCCAGAAGCAGCCAGGCGGCCGCCCAACTGATCCACGCAATTTGTCCCAGCAACACCACCGTCGAGAACAGGATGGCCGCGAACGCCAGCGCATAGAGCGCGTAGGCCATGTGGTCGTAGAGGGTCACGCCACGCTTCCAGAGAAACAGCAACGCGATGAACGGTAGCGAGAGCGGCGCCAAGAGGAACGAGAATTTCGACGCCGCATCTTGAACTTGATAAAGCGCAAGATCCGGGTTCGCGAATTTGCGACGCACACGTTCGGTCAACTCGCTGTCGGCGCCGCCGAACACGACGAAGTCTTCGCTTTCCCCCAGCTCCCGCATGCCATCCTGCCAAGTTTGCGGCTCACCATCTTCCGGCGCCCCCGAGACCTCGACTGTCACCGCTGGTGCATTAGTTGGCGCGGTGGCGGGCGGCGTCGCTGGATCAGGCGGCGTCGCCTGCGTTTGGTCGCCGGGCACTGCCGCCGCTACGTCTTCAACGCGAGCCCGCGCAGCTTGCTCAGCTCGAACCTGCTGCTCCGCCAATCGCCGCTCGAGGCGCTCAACTTGGCTCTGCGCAATTTGCACCGCGCCTTCCGCCAAACCTGCTTCAAGGCCCTCCGTCGAATCCGCCTCAGGATTTGTGCGCGCCCGCTCAAGTTCGGCTTGTGCGTCGGCCAAATCTTGACGCGCTTCCGCCAATTGCTCGGCCGTGACCTCCGCCTGGCTATCGCGGATGTTCACCGGCGCTTGGATGGTCGAGAAGGCGAAGAACATCAGAAAGATCGAGAACAAGAACATCGTCAGCGGCGAGAGGTAGCGCGCGCGTTTGCCGAAGACGTAATGGCGCGTGAGCGTGCCGGGCCGGAAAATCACCATCGGCACGGTGCGCCAGGTCTTCGTGTCGAGGTGCCAGAGCCCGTTCAAGAATTCGCCAGCAACCGACACAAGCTTGCGGTGCGGAGAAGCGTGCTGGCCGCAATTGCTGCAATAGCGTCCGGTGATCACCGCGTCGCAATTGGCGCATGTGCCTTCGCCCGGCGGGCCGCCCTCGCGACCCTCCAGTGCAGCGCCCACCACGCCTGCCGACGCCAATGCGCCCGCCGCCTCAATTTCCCCGCTCATGATTTAGATGTTCCCGCGCAGCGCGGGCCGGATCAAGCCCGCGCGTCCCGCCGCGAGGGACCTTCTGCGCCCGTTTCGCCGTCCAGGCGCGACAAGAACCCCAATTCCCCGCGCGCAACCGCCGCCGGCTCACGTCGCGGGGCCGCCGCCGGGGCGCATTTTTTTGCGTCGCAGGTCAGCGCTTCCAGGCCTTCGCCCTCGATCGCGAGCGCCGCCAGGCCTTCCGCCTCTTCAATTGTTCGGGCCCAGACATAAACCGGCGCGACAGCGCTATCGAAACGCTTCGGCCAATTCTTCGCGCGGCGGTCGAGACGGGCCTCGACTACCACCCGCCAGAACGGCATGTGCGGCCGCGCAAGCTTCACACGATAAAGGTGGGCCCAGATTCGGCTGAGGCCGCGCTTTAGCTTCACGAATTCCACTCCGGCTTGCGCTTCTCTAGAAACGCGGCGAGCCCTTCACGACCTTCAGATGATGCACGCCTTTTTGCAATACGGCGAGCCGTTTCCTTCAGCACACGATCATCAATTTCGTCAGTGAGAAAGCGCACGAGCGCTTTGGAATCTGTGACGGCGCCCGGCGCCGCGGCCAGCGCCAATCCTGACAAATGTTCAATCATCGACGCCAAACCTGCCGCGTCATCGACAGTGTATTGTGTCAGGCCGATTTTTTCGGCGTAGGCGCCGTCAAATCCCTCCGCAGTTGCGAACAGCGCGCGCGCCATACGTGGGCCGATCGCCTCAACGACATACGGCGAAATGGTAGCCGGGGTCAGACCGAGCCGCACTTCGCTGAAACGGAACTTGGCATCCTTCACGGCCACGGCCACATCACACGCCGCGACCAGCCCGGCGCCGCCGCCCATCGCCGCCCCGTGCACGAGCGCGACCGTCAGCTGAGGCAGGTCGTGCAAATGCTTGAGCATCCGCGCCAACGTCAGCGCATCGATCTCGTTGTCTTCCGCAGTGCGCTCGCCGCCGCGCTTCATCCAATCGATGTCCGCGCCAGCGCAAAACGTCTCACCGGACCCACGGAGAAAAACCGCGCGAACGTGATCAGCGCCCTTCAGCGTCTCGAAATGCTCGCTCAGATTGGCGATCATCAACTCGTCGAACGCGTTACGCTTGGCCGGCCTATTCAGCGTCACAATCGCAATGCCTTCGCCGGATACCTCCAGCAGCGCCGGTTCAGGTTCGAGACTCATGCTGCAGCTCCTAAAATCCGGACCAGCGCCTCGGAACGCTCATCTTCGGGCGTGTCATAGAGGTTGAGACTCTGCACGCCGGCAAAGAAGTATTCAAAGTCTTCCGGCGGCACGGCCTGCTCGATAAACACCGGCACGAGCCGCTTTTTGTATCGATCTGCAAGATAGATCTCGCGCTTCACATGATCGCTCTCGAAGGCGGCTTTCGAGCACATGACCACCACACCACCCGCCGCCTTGATGGCCCGGACGATCTCCCCGGCCCATCCGTCGCCGGCGCTGATGCCCTGTTGGTCAAGCCAGAACTTCCGGCCGGCGCGCTTGGCGCCCTCAACCAACGGCAGGACCGTCATGTCGTTCGCGCGCGCGTAGGAAACGAACACTGCATCGGCGCTTGGCGTAGGGCCACGCGCCCGCGGCCGCGGCTTGTGCGGATTCCGCGGCTGTCGCGGCGCTGCCCCAGAGCGCGCCTTCGTTGACGTCAAGAAACCACGCACGATCAAGCCGAGCACGACGAAGAACAGCACGATCGAGATCGCAAACAACCAAGGCGTCACGCCGCCCGGCAAGCCATAGCGCGTGCCAAAGCCGTCAATGCCACTAACGAGTTCAGGCCACCCACCGGGCGTTGGGCCAATTCGATTGGCCAGCCAAATCGAAGCGCTGGCGGCGAATGCGAGCAAACCAGGCAACAGCAAGATCGGCAAAAGCAGCGCACCAATGCCGCCGCCCGATTTTTCGATCTGCGCGGGCGCCTGCGGTTCTTGCGGCGCTTGATCGTCGGCCCTGTCGCCGTCATCGGCTTCCTCAGGCGGCATCCGGATGACGTCGCGCACGGCGTCCGCCACTTCATTCCACTTAAACTCACGCGCAGCCTCGAACGTCGCATCGATCGCTGGAAGATCGCGCAGACCGACCGGCGCGATGCCGTGATCCAGATTCACCACCACGAGCCGCCCTTGCGCCCAGGCATCGAGCGCCCGTTGCTCCAGGCGCAGCCGCGCTGTGGCGAAGGTCAGCGCCTGCGAAACGAGCAAAACATATGCGTCGCCATTCCCGACCGGCTTCAGCGCCGTATGACCATCGTCCAACTCGCAGAACTGGCCCTGGCGTTCGATGGTTTTCTCAAGCGCCTCGGCGTTTTGGCGGTCGGCCGGTGCATGGGCGAGGAATACTGTCATGGGGCGGTCTTTAGGCCCCCGGCGCCCCACTCGCAAACCTGCTGCGTCGCCTAACCCACACTTGTTCTCATTGCGCCTTAACATTCGGCTCCTATCCTCTAGCCGAGCATGAAACCGAGCCTCGCCGAAGCGACCCCGCTAGTGGGTATTCCACCCGACGTCCTGACGGCGTTGGACGCCCTTGCCGAGTGGTTCTCCGTTCCGGCGGGCTGGCCGTTGATCAACGCGGGCGAACCGCCCGACGGCGTCTACTTTTTGGTATCGGGATCGCTGGCCGCTTTCAGGCCGACAGATCGCAGCGGACATCAATTGCTCGGCTACATCCGCCCTGGCGAGCCTGTCGGTGAGATGGCGATGATAGCGCGCGAGCCGCATTCCAGCGCCGTCTTCGCGATGCGCGACAGCGAAGTGCTGAAACTGGCGCCCGGCGCGTTCGACCTTCTGGTCCACGCGCACCCGGCGATGATGGAACACATAGCGCGCATCATGCTGGCGCGCGCACGGTCCACCGGAAAATCCAACCCGCGTTCAGATCCCAAAGTCTACGCGATGATCGCGACATCGCCGACGATCGACATTGAGTTGCGCGCGCGAACGCTGCAGGCGGCGCTGAAGCGCCTCGGCGCGCGCGCTGTGGTGATCACCGAAGCGGACGTCCTCGCAATTTCCAGCGAAGGCATGAACAGCGCCTGGTTCGATGCACTCGAGGAGAAGAACGACGCCGTCTTCCTTGTGTCGCCGATCGCCGACACACGCTGGTTTCGCACCTGCATCCGGCAAGCCGATCGGATCTGGTTCTTTGCGCGCGCAGACGCGCTTCCCTCAACACCCCTTCTGCCGCCAGAAGAACCTTCGCCTGCGCGCCAATTCCGACTGGTCGACGTCGTCTTGTTGCACCACGGCATGGATCGCAAAGCCGCGAGCACGAACGAATGGCGCGTCGCCTGCGACGCCGCCCGGCTCTTTCATTGGCGCGGCCTGGAAGACGAAGACGCAGCACGCCTCGCGCGCGTGATTGCACGGCGCTCAATCGGCCTCGTGCTCTCCGGCGGCGGCGCACGCGCTTATGCGCATATCGGGGTCGTTCGGGCGCTTCGCGAGGCCGGGCTGCCGTTCGACGTCATTGGCGGAACCTCAATGGGCGCAGTCGTGGCGGCCTGCGTCGCAATGGGGTGGTCAAACGAAGAGATTGAGCATCGTATCTCCAAGGCGTTCGTCGAAACCAATCCCCTCGGCGATTACGTGCTTCCTGTGGTTGGCCTCGTACGCGGCAAACGCGTCGATGACCGGCTCGAAGAAAATTTCGGCGAGACGTTAATCGAAGATCTGGAAGTCCCGTTCTATGCGGTCTCCACCGATCTTGTTTCAGGCACGCCCCGCATTCATCGCGGCGGCCTCCTTCGGCGTGCCCTGCGAGCATCGATCGCGCTGCCTGGCATCTTGCCGCCGGTTGTTGACGGCGATCACGGTTTGCTGGTCGATGGCGCCGTTCTTCGCAACTTCCCCGTCGACACAATGCGCGAACTGCATCGCGGCCCTATCATCGGCGTTGACGTTGCACGGCGCGACGGGATTGATATTGAAGACTTCCGCTCACCGCCCGGTTTCTTTGGTTGGATCGCGGCTCACGGCTGGCAATCGCCGCCGCCCATTGCATCGTTGCTGATGCGCGCAGCGACATTGACGATCGATCCCTGGGAAGGCCGCTCTGGCGCTGATGTTTTAATCGCGCCGGAAATGCCTGACATCGATATGCGCGATTGGAAACGCTTCGATGATGCGGTCACGGCCGGTTATGAAGCTGCGGTTGCTGCGCTGCAGCGTCCGCACGGCTTGTTCCAACAACCCGAGAAGGACACGATCGGTTCGCTTGCGGGTTGGTCGTCACTCGAGACCGCCGATTAGGCTAGCGCTCGCGCGCTCGTTTTGTATGGTCCGCCCGAATCCAGGGGCGTCTTGTTATGCGTATCTTTCTGCTCGCGGCTGCGCTGACGCTAAGCGCTTGCGGTCCGTCGAACACTACCGCGTCCAACGCATCTGGATGCGCGCGTAGCGCCGTGCATGACGTGACGTGGACAACTGAAGGCACGCCCGACACGATCACCACGCGCTCGGACGGACCAACATGCGCGCAAGCGGCGGTCACATTCGTGGCGCGCAATGGTGCGGGCGATCCATTGTGGGCATTCGCTTCGACGTACTTCGACCTGACCTCCGGCGGCATTCCACCCGAAGGCGCGCCTGCTGTGTCGCACGAGCAGATGGACACCTTCCTCGCTGGCTGGGCGGATGTATCGACGATGCGCTCCGGCGAACTCCCGGAATGGCGCGAGGGCGTCGCGACGCTGACTGAGAGCGCAGCGACGTTTGCATATGACACGCCGTTTGAGCGCGAAACGTATGAAATGTTCCGGGCGCGAAACCTGCCCATGATTTGTTACGCTGCGGCGGTCGAAGCCACGCAATGTCTGATCGTTGATCCGGCCTCGCATGCGCCGACCATGATCGTGGCGTACGGTCCGTGACGCGCTTGCTCATCCTCGGCGCGCTCGCTCTCGCCGCTGCTTGCACCCAACAAACCGCGCGTTGCGATTTCACGCATAGCCGCGAGATCGCCTTCACCAGCGGCGCAGCCCCCGATCGCATCACCGTGCGCACCTTCGGCGCCGCCTGCGATAAGGCGATCGGCGTGTATGAGATTGTCGATGGCGAAGGCCATCCAATCTGGGCGTGGGCGGCGCCGCTGCCGCGTGCGTTTGGCGATGTGTTCACGGCGGAGGCGCCGGAGCACGTCGAGGCGTTTCTTGAAGAATGGTCACAGCCCGCGATTGCGCGCACGAGCGGCGCGCCGGCATTCGCGGAACTCGCGGCGGGGCAGACAACACTCGACGCACTCACATATACCGACATTCAGGCGCGCGATCTGCCGATGTTATGCCACTTTTCTGGAACAGCACGGCAGACGTGCGTGTTTTGGGAGCCTGCCGCCGGTGGCGCGGGACATTTTTTTGACCGGGACGTCGAGGAGACGGTGGAATGATGCGAGTTGGCGTGAGCTTGTTGGCGCTTGGTTTGATCGCGTGTTCCCCCGCGCCGGCGCCCGAAGCGCCGACAACTTCAACTGAAATTCCAGTCGCGGGCACGTCAGTTCGCGCCGGTTGCGACGCAAACACCGCGCGCGATTGGTCGGCGGTTGGCAGCCAATACTACATCATCGAAGCGGAAGCTCATGGCGCGACCTGCCCCGAAGCCGTCGCGACGATCCGCATCAAATCTACTGAAGGCCAAGTGCTTTTCACGCACGATTATCCGATCCGTGACGTCCCGCTCGCCTTCCGCCCGAACAACGATCAGACCGGCCTTCGCGATGAGATCGAGTCGTGGACCCAGGATGTTTCCGAAACCGGCAGCGCCGGCGAATTGCCGGCCTGGCCTTCGGGCGCGGCGCGTCCGCCAGGATTTGAACCTGCCGTCACGCGAAACGTCTACGAACAAGCACGCGGCAATCAGAGCGCTCTCTTTTGCTATCCTGACGGCGGCGAGAGCAATGCGTGCGTTGTTGTTGTAGGCACAACGGCGACGTTGTTGGGTTCGAAGACGCCTGAGCGCCCGTGATCACTCTCCTAGGTGTTCGATCAGTATCAAGACGATAGCGCGGTCCGCGACCATGGTGGCCATGCACCCGGCGAGTTCGACACGCGCGCCTGAGCCTTCGCCCCAGCGCGCGACGGCGTAGCCGCACTCCGCTTCGCGATAAGCGCGCCATTGCTCTTGCGCGGATGTTAGCGCGGCGACTGTCTCTTGGCGCTGCGCAAGGCGCGTTTGCGCCGCGTTCATAAGCGCCTCCCAAGCCGAGCCCTCTTCAGCCAAGCACATCGTCATGCCCAAAGTGCTTTCGCCGCCGTCCGCATCCATGCACGGCTGTGATGCTGCGCCTTTGCATGCATTGAGTGCGGCTCTGTCGCCCTCAGCAGCGGTCACGCACACGCTCACGCGTTCGGCGTAGGTGACTTCCGGAAGATCGGCCCGCGCCTCTGGCGTTGCACATGCGGTTATGCCGAGCGCAAGTGCGAAGAACAATTGCCGCAATTTCGCCTCCTATCGTTAGCCTGCCACGCGTGTTCGCCAGATGCACCACATGTTAGTCAAGACGCTTGCGGACGTGCGCATCTTACTTATCTTGATAGTCCTCCAGCGACTTCCGCTGGTTTTCAAGAAAGGAGGTGATCCATGTCTCATTGTCACTCTGTAGGGGCACTGTCGCAGGCTTGGACCACCTCGGGTGGGACCAGCGCTTAAGCTTTGCCCCGCACGGGACAGACAATGGAAGGGCCGCATCGGGTAACCGGTGCGGCCCTTTTGTTATTCTAACGCCAGCGCACACGGCGCCGGATAGATTGTTTGCACTTCTCTCTGCATTCACACTCGATGCGCGCGGGCGAGGCGGCGTTCCGAAAAATTGGGGGCGAGATTGCTCCCGCCCCCTAGCTCACCAGCCAAAGGAAACAGAATTAGGCATCGACAGGCGCCGGCTTCATGCGCGGCGCGCGCCAAAGGCCAAACGCGGCCATGAGCACGGCGGCGACGCCCGGCGTGCCCAATGCGGCAGCGCCGGCGTATTCAGCGACGTCACCAACACCTGAAATCAACAGCGACACGGCGGTCGCGATCAGGCCGAGTCCGCACAGCATGAGAGCGGCGAGGCCGAGACTTTCGACTGTCAGATGCTTAGACGGCTCGCGCGCGCGCGCAGCACTAATCCGTTGATCAACAACACCCGGCGCTTGCGCCATCGCACGCGAGAACCAGGATTTCGACTTAACCGGCGCGCTGCGACGGGGCGCGATACGCGGTTCGAAATCGAGACGCGCGACCGGCTTGGCATGCGCGGTGGTGATTTCACCGTCTTCTTCAACCGGAACGTCAGCGACAACCTGGGTCAACAACAGAGCTTCGGTGGCCGGTTCGCTGCTCAGAATTTCGGTCAGGCGTTCGGCAGGCGCCTGCTTCGGCTGCGGCGGCGCGATCGTGCCGACTTCTGGCGCAGGCGTATAGGCGGTCGGCGCGCCAAGGATCGAGGCGGCGTGATCGAGTTGCGGACGCATGAATACGGACGGTGCAGCAAGCTGCGGCATATCTTTCAGGAAAAGCGCTTTCTCGGCCGCGCGGCGGCAGATGAGTGAATCGATGATGGCGAGTTCGCCGCCAACATCGCTCTTGCGCCAGGCTTCCATCGCGCAAGCCGCGGAGACGTAGTCATTGGCATTGACGCGGCGCAGCACTTGGCTTTTGCCGAAGGCGTCAGCGCCGACCGAGAACGCGAACGAAACGAGCGCGTCGAATTGGGTTTGAGTGAGCGGCTGGGTAACCAGCGTGTTCACCAGCGTCTCGTAAGACGCGAGATCGACCGTCAACAGCGCGGCGGCTTCATTCTCATTAACCGCGTCGCCCGCTTCGGCATCGCGAACATGGTTATAACCGACGAGCCAACCACCAGTCGGCAGCTGTTTCGGTTCGGCCTGAAAGCCTTCCAGCTCTTGGATAAGAGCGAGGCCTTGGGCTGAAATGGCATTGGTCATGGGCTTTGCCTTCGTATTTTTCATAGCGCCGTCCCGTTCCGGTGCTCCGGGCGGGGTGGCTTTCGCTTTTCAGGCAAGTGCGGCGCCAAGGGCGCTCGCTTGCGGTGAACCGGCGTTAGTGGTGAAGGCGATGGCGGTGGGTGGCGTCGTGCTTCGACAGGCTCAGCATGACGCCAATCAAAACGCCGGCGCTTCGGATAGCGTCAGCCTGAGCTTGTCGAAGGCGGGCGCGCTGCGGCCCCTGCGCTGGATGGCCCGGCACAGCGCTACGTTCGGAAGGTGCGACCCTAAGTTCAGGAGGAATCGGCGGCGACGGGCGCGGACTTGCAGATGACGCGCACTGCGTGACTTGGCGGCGTGACCGGCGTGATCGCGCGCAGACGCGTAAACGGGCGGCGGCGGCGATCGGCTAGACGCGCGGCGAGCACGTCTACGCGGCGGAGCACCGTGATGAGATGCATCACGCGTTGGATGAACGAGCCCCTGCTCCGCAGCTGACGGCGCAGAGCTGCGCCCGCCACGATGCGCATCGAAAGGTAATGGCGGGGCGCTGCCTGGCGGAAACCGGGACGCGCGTTGGTGCGACGCTGCACCCGGGCGCGCGGTGCTGGCCTCAGCAACTGCGCGGCGCGAATGAGGATGATGTTGCGCACCGCGTGCGTCAGCGTTCCGATGGTGAACGCGCCATAGCGGCGATGATGGCGCTGCGACGCGATGCTCCGATTCAGCGCACCGGCGGCGAACCAAGCCAACAAAACGCCCAGCCAGAGGGTGAATCTGGCTAAGCGATGTTCTGAACAAAGGGGTTTACGCTGAAGCTGCATTGGCGCGGCCAGTGTGAGCCGGGTTTGGCGCGGTCGGATTGATTTTGGTGCAGGCGCTGGAAACGTTGGCGTTTGGAGCGCCGCGCGGCTGGATAGGGAGTGGCGCTATCCGGGTTTGGGGTTGGAGTGGCGAGCCTTTTCGCGGAATGTCCGCCTTTGGCGCACCTTTGGTTCAGCCAGAACGAGGTCCACGACGCATGGAAGAAGCTGAAGTGTTCGAATTGGTGTTCATTGCCGGCGCCACGGCTTTGACCGCCTTCACCTTTGTCGTGACGTTTACTTTCGCCTACCTGACAGTCGCGTATTTCCTGGGCTCTAAGCTTTCCCGGTTGGAGACAGGCATCGTGACGGGTGGTTACCTGATTGCCTCCTTCTTGAGCTTCTCCGTGGTCATGGCAAACGTCAGCGCGATGCGCGCATTTCAAGAAGAGCTGGCGGGTTCGCGGGTCTATCAGAAAATTGCTTTTTGGATGGACGCGAGAATCTACGAGGCGGGTATGCCCGTGATTTACGTGCTCTCGGTAGTGACCTGCCTTTTCTTCATCTCGAACGTTCGCCGCCCGAAGACCGAACGATTGCCTTGAGGTGCAAACGCTGGACGCAACAAGCTCGAGCCAGCGACATCTCCGAGCGCTTAGCCCAACAAAATAATCGTCGCCAAACCGAGGAACGCCAGGAAGCCGACGACGTCGGTGACGAAGGTGACGAAGACTGAGGATGAAACGGCTGGATCGGCGCCGAAGCGGCGGAGCGTCAGCGGCACGAGGATGCCGGCAAGGCCTGCGCAGGCGAAGTTGATCAGGATCGCCAGCGCGATCGATAGCGCCAAAAGCGGGCTGCCGAACCAGATCGCAACGACGACGGCGAGCACAACGGCGAAGATCGCGCCGTTGGACACGGCGGTCAGAGCTTCGCGCAAAATGTAACGCGGGGCGTTGCCTTCGGTAAGATCGCGCGAGGCGATGGCGCGCACGGCGACAGCGAGCGCTTGTGTGCCGGCGTTGCCGCCCATGGAGGCGACGATCGGCATCAGCACAGCGAGCGCGATGAGTTGGTTGATCGAGCCTTCGAAGTTCGAGATCACCCAGGACGCGACGATGGCTGTACCGAGGTTGACGAGCAGCCAGGGCGCACGGGCGCGCACGGATTTGAAGACGCTGTCGGTCTGTGCGGCTTCACTCACGCCGGAGAGCTTGAGCAAATCTTCTTCGCCCTCCTCGGTGATGATGTCGACGATGTCGTCGACCGTGACCATGCCCTTGATGCGCCCGGCTTCATCGACCACCGGCGCCGAGGCCATGTGATACTTTTGGAATGTCTGGGCGACCTCTTCCTGGTCCATCTCCTGGCGGATCAGGATCAGCGGCGAGCGCATGATATCGAGCAACGGCGTTTCGCGGCGTGCACGCAGCAGGCTGGAGACGCGCACTGCGCCGATCGGATGCATCAGCGCATCGACGACGTAGATTTCGAAGAATTCGTCCGGCAGTTCGGCTGCGCCTTCGCGCAAGCGATCGATCACGTCGCCAACGCTGTCGCCTTCCGGCGCTGCGACGTATTCGCGCTGCATGAGACGGCCGGCCGTCTCTTCCTCGAACGAGAGCGCTTCTTCGACCGCGAGGCGCGTGTCTTCGTCGGCGGCGGCGAGGATGCGGCCGAGTTGCTTTTCGTCGATGTCGGCGGCGACGGCGGCGGCGTCGTCGGTGTCGAGTTGGCCGAGGGCGCGGCCGACGTAATCGTTGGGCAGCTCCGGCAGAATTTCTTCGCGGCGCTCCCAGGAGAGCTCGGCGAGGAATTCGGGCGGCAGGTAGCGGCCCACCATCTTGGCGATGGTGCGCGCGGTCTCCAGCGGCACATGCTCGATGACGTCGGCGATGTCGGCGGGATCGAGATTGGCAAGCTGGCGGCGCAGCGCCGGACCGTCATGGTCTCCGGCCGCAGCGATGATGGTGACGATGAAATGGGCGTCTTCGGACGGCGCATGGCGCTGTTCCGCCGCCGGTTCGGTCTCGGTGTTCATCGGCGGGCCGCTTCACGTGTTGGGAGGAATGATTTCGTGCCTCCCAAAACGCCGCGTCGCGCCTCGCGTCAACCCCGCGCGTCAATCTCGCGCTAGGAATTTCAGGCCAAGAAGAGTTTATGACAGCACGCACTCAGAATGAGGACGCCATGAAGCTCTGGATCGCGGCGCCGGCCGCTTGGCTGCTGTTGGCCGCGCCCGCGCTGGCGCAGGATCATACCGGGCACGAACAAACGCCTGCCCCGGCTGAGCAGCAGGAACCAGCCGCGCATGAACACGCGGTGCCGGCGCCTGAGACGCCGCCAGCGCACGATCACAGCCAGATGCAGCACGATGACGGTGAGCCCATGGAGATGGGCGCTGAGGACGACCACGCTTCAATGATGGCGGGGATGCGAGGGGTTTATGGTCCGTACGCGATGGGGCGCGATGCTTCGGGGACGGCGTGGCAGCCGGATGTTTCGGAGCATGGCGGCATTCACGTGCATAGCGGCGCGTGGATGGTGATGACCCACGCACTGCTCAATGGCGTCTATGCGTGGTCCGATGGACCGCGCGGCGATGAGAAGGCGTACATCGCCGGGATGGTGATGGGCGCGGCGCGGCGCGACATCGGCGAACGGGGTACGCTGAACTTGCGGGCGATGCTGTCCCCTGATCCGTTCATGGGCGCGAATGGCTATCCGCTGTTGTTTGCGGCGGGTGAGAGCGCTGATGGCGTTGAGCCATTGGTGGATCGCCAGCACCCGCATGATTTGGTGATGGAGCTCTCGGCTTCGTATTCGCATCGGATCGGCGATGCTTCATCTGTGTTTGTGTATGGCGGCCTGCCGGGTGAGCCGGCGTTCGGGCCGCCGCCGTTCATGCACCGCCTATCGGCGATGGATTCACCGGAGGCGCCGCTGACGCACCACTGGTTCGACTCCACGCACATCACCTTTGGCGTGCTGACGGCTGGCGTGACGCATGGCGACTGGAAGCTTGAAGGCTCGCGCTTCCGTGGCCGGGAGCCGGATGAGGAACGCTTCGACATCGAGAGCGGCGATCTGGATTCAGGCGCACTGCGCGTGAGCTGGAACCCCACCGAGAATTTGTCGCTGCAGGCATCATGGGCGGACATCACCTCGCCTGAGGCTTTGGAGCCTGATGAGGATGAAGAGCGCTGGTCGGTCAGCGGCATCTACACGCGCCCGGTTGGCGCCGATGCGTTTTATGCGGTGACGCTGGCGTTCGCGAACAAGGAGCGCAGCGATGGTGTTTTGCTCGATGCGTGGCTGGCGGAAGCGGCGTGGCATCCGAATGCGCGCTGGACCTGGTTCGCGCGCGGCGAAGCGATCGAGACGGACGAGCTAGGCGCGGTGCATCACGGTCCGATCGAGAACGTGGCGCGCTTGAGCGCCGGCGTCATTCGCGACTGGCGGATCAATGAGAACACGGTGTTCGGCGTCGGCGCTGTGGTGCAGCAGCATTTCGCCTCTGATGCGCTGGAGCCGCTCTATGACGGAGATCCGCAGGGCGCGATGGGGTTCGTGCGGCTGAAAATCGGATAAGTTGCGATCCGGCCCGAATAGGATTAAATCCTACTCATGGCGAGATCAACCAAACAGCTTAGCGTGACGCTGCCAAATATCATGGCGAAGCAGGTGCGCGCCAAGGTGACATCGGGCGAATACGCCAGCGAAAGCGAAGTAATTCGCGACGGCTTGCGTGCGCTGCAGGCGCGCGAACGTGCGACCGAGCGCTGGCTCAATGACGTCGCCGCGCCCGCCTATGACGCGTTGAAGGCCGATCCAGCGCGTGCGCGCTCGGCGGCGCAGGTAAAGGCAACGCTCGCGCGCGCGCATAAACGCGCATCAAAACCGAAATAGGATGCCGTGCGCTTCCAAGTCATCTTCACGCCGGAAGCGGAATTTCAACTCAAAGCGCTCTACGAATATATTGCCGCCGAAGCGTCACCGGCGACAGCCAAGCGCTTCACCGATGCGATCGTCGAGCGCTGTTTGAACCTCAACACGATGCCGCATCGAGGGACGCCTCGTGATGACATTCGCCGGGGCCTGCGGACGCTATCGTTTCGTCGGCGTGCGATGATCGTCTACACCGCTGACGCCGCACAGGTGGCGATTGTCGGCGTCTTCTATGGTGGACAGGACTTTGAGGCCCTGATCCGAGAGAACGAATAATCTCCCGGGGGTTTGTCGGCGTCAGGGGCGGCGGTTCGTCCTAAGGGCACGAACAATGAGTATCCCGGGGAGGCGATCGATGAAGGTCAGTGCATCTGTTTGGGTTGGGCGCGTGCTGTCGGGGCTGTTTGTGCTGTTCATGCTGGGCGCCTCGGCGGCGCCGAAGCTCATGGGCATGCCGATCGCGGAAGAAATCATGGCGGGCTTGGGCTGGCCGCCGGGCTATGTATTCGGGATCGGCATCCTCGAGGTGACGCTGACGCTGCTTTACATCTACCGGCCAACGAGCGCGCTCGCCGCGGTGTTGTTCATGGGGCTCTTCGGCGGCGCGATGGCGACCAATCTGCGGGCGGACCAGCCCCTCTTCAGCCACACGCTGTTCAGCATCTATCTGGGGCTGATCATGTGGGGCGGGTTGTGGTTGCGCGATGAAAGACTGCGCGCGCTGTTCCCGTGGCGGCGTAAGGACTGAGGGCCAGGGAAAAACTTACACGCGCCACGGAACGCATCCGCGATCGGCGTGTTTACTCCTAACTTCTGGAAGAACCACGCAAGTGGGGACATCGGAAGGGAAAGAGGCTCCCGGCAACGGGGGCCTCTTTTTCGTTTGGGGGGCTTCGGCGCACGCGAGGTCCGCTGAAGCTCGCACGCGCGGCCGGAAGTGCTTCAAGACTGGAGCCAATTGCGGCTACTCCATCAACCCGGCGGTATGATGAAGGGATCACCGTGGGCCGATCACTTTGGAGGCTAGAATGGCAAGATTTCGTCCGCTCACCGCTCCGGAGGTGGAGGATTGGATTGAACGACGTTATCAAACCTTGCGAGCTACCAAGCGCGGACGTGGCGAGCCCCTGCTGCTTCTGATCTACGGATGCGTAATCCCCGCAATCTCAGCATTTCGCGACAACACCTCAGAAGGCGCGATGCAGATCATGCTTTGGGGATGGGGCCTCTTAACAGTCATCGCATGCTTGATACTCGCCTTTGCCAAAACCAATGCAGAGCGAGCTCAGCGATATCCACGATGGGTAGCAAAATATGAGCGTGACTTGGACGAAGATGCCAAGCACGACGCCGATGCGCTCCCGAAGCGTCGCGAAGCGTATGAAAAAGCTCTAGCGAAATACCGAACTGACAATCCGGGCTTTCTTGGTTGATAAGTATTCCCACGCCGAAGGCCGTCTTGTGAGAACGGCGCGAGGGCGTCACGCGAGCTAAGCGCGAAAGTTGGTGACGGCGTGAAGGGGTGAAGCGGCGTATCGTGGCGGTGTCGAGCCTCCACTTTCCATCGAAGGAAGATACGCCGTGTCGAAGACTAATGTGATTGCGCTGTCCCAG
>Ga0163151_10000477_pt1 | contig 70253 bp, 60 predicted proteins | sample OliLakLV19MP5IB2_FD_145596 | JGI IMG/M metagenome (GOLD analysis project Ga0163151, IMG submission 145596) | Freshwater microbial mat bacterial communities from Lake Vanda, McMurdo Dry Valleys, Antarctica - Oligotrophic Lake LV.19.MP5.IB-2 | ecosystem: Environmental > Aquatic > Freshwater >... | reverse complement strand
ATAGAATTGAAGATATTAATAGTTTAAAATGAATAAAATTTCGCAATATATTTTTGCTTTTTTACTGCTTGTTATGGGTCTTTTAGTTGGTTATTTTTTGCCTAAACAACCTAAAAAGAAAGCTGGAATTCAAGTTCAAAATAATGTACAAAATTTGCCTTTTAGCAACAGCCTCATTAATCCAACTTTGCCTTATTTTGAACAATTGGGATTAGATTATAGCGAGCTAAATTCTTTTCGTTCAAAAATTGAAAATCGCATTCAGTCGGAAAAAAAAATACATCCAGATTTATTTGTAAGTTATTATTTTAGAGATCTAAATAATGGATTGTGGACAGGTATAAATGAACGTGAAACTTTTAGTCCCGCTAGCTTATTTAAAGTGCCATTAATGATTACTTTGTTAAAGCGGGCAGAAACTGATCCTGGTGTGTTAAAATTGGGTGTTACCTATTCGGCAAAAATGATGGGAGGAATAGAGGAGGAGGCTGGGTTTAAAAAGGAAGACGGTAAATATTATTTGGTAGATGATTTGCTTACTCAAATGATTTGCTACTCTGATAATGCGGCGAGTTTGCTTTTGCTTCAATTGGTTGGGGATAGCATGGTTTATAAAACAATTGACGACTTAAATATGCATGTAGGAACAAAATTTAATGAGAATACAAACTTTGTTACGGTAAAGGCCTATGCTGGAATTTTTAGGATATTGTATAATGCCTCTTTTTTAAATAAGGAAATGTCTGAAAAGGCGCTAAAGTTGCTTTCTCAAGCAAAGTTCGATAAAGGAATTAGGGCTGGAATTCCAAGCAACGTGGTGGTAGCACAGAAATATGGAAAACGCGATGAGCGCATCAATAGCAGTAATTTAGAGTCGATTCAGTTGCATCATTTTGCGCTGGTTTTTCACCATAAAAAGCCATTTATTTTGGGTATAATGACTAAAGGAGCCAACTTAAAGGCAAAAGAGGATATTATTAGAGATTTGGCTAAAATTACCTATGATGAAGTTGATGGCCAGTGTGGTAATGGCAATACACATCAGGTGTTTAGAGAATAGTTTGCGTTCAATATTTTACTTGATTTTATAGGATACATTGGGGAGCCAATATTTAGTTTGTATATTTGAGCCATATTCAAATAAGCTCATTTATGAACGGTTTTTTTAAGGTTCCTGTTCCGGTTAATGAACCGGTATTAAATTACGCTCCTGGTAGCGCCGAAAGAAAAGCATTGAAGGATGCCATTCAAGAAGCAAGGTCTTTATCTATAGACATACCCATGTATATTGGAGGTAAAGAAATTAAAAGTGGGGTAACGGTAGATATTAGGCCTCCCCACGATCATCAACATGTTTTAGGAAAGTTTCATGTGAGTGATGCCAGTCATGTTACCATGGCCATAAACGCTGCTTTAGAAGCTAAGCCAAAGTGGGAAGCCATGATTTGGGAACAAAGAGCTGCTATATTTTTGAAGGCTGCAGATTTAATTGCCGGCCCCTTTCGCGCTAAGTTGAATGCCGCAACCATGCTAGGTCAGAGCAAAAATGCCTACCAGGCAGAAATTGACAGTGCATGCGAATTCATTGATTTTTTAAGATTCAATGTGTCTTTCATGAGTCAGATTTACGCTGAACAGCCGCAATCGGCAAAGGGCATTTGGAATAGAATTGAATACAGGCCATTAGAGGGTTTTATATACGCACTTACTCCGTTTAATTTTACGGCCATTGCAGGTAATTTGCCTACCTCGGCTGCCATGATGGGCAATGTGGTGGTTTGGAAGCCAAGCAATACGCAAGTGTATTCTGCCAATGTGTTAATGGAGATTTTTAAATTGGCGGGTGTGCCAGATGGTGTAATTAATTTAATTTATCCGAGCGGACCAGTTGCTGCGGAGGTGATTTTTAACCACGCAGATTTTGCTGGCATTCACTTTACGGGTTCTACGGGGGTATTCCAAAGTATCTGGAAAACCATTGGTAATAACATTCATAAATTTAAAACCTATCCTAGAATTGTAGGCGAAACTGGCGGCAAGGATTTCGTTATCGCACACGCCTCGGCTCAAACCGAAGTATTGGTAACTGCCTTGTTGAGGGGCTCGTTTGAATACCAAGGACAAAAATGTTCTGCCGCTTCTAGGGCTTATGTTCCTGCTAATTTGTGGCCTGCGGTTAAGGCAAAATTGGTGCGTGAAATGGCTGGCTTTAGGGTTGGTCCGGTTGAGGATTTTAGGAATTTTGTGAATGCGGTTATCGATGAAAAATCGTTTGATAAATTGGCGCAATATATTGATGATGCAAAGAAGGATGCGAGTTGTGAAATAATTGCGGGTGGTACGTATGATAAGTCGAAAGGCTGGTTTATTGACCCAACTATTATTGTTACCAGCAACCCAAAATATACCACCATGTGTGAGGAGTTATTTGGGCCAGTGTTAACCATTTATGTGTACGATGAAAATAAGTTTGAGGAAACTTTAGATTTATTGGATGGTACATCTGAATATGCTTTAACAGGCGCAATTTTGGCTCAAGACAGGTACGCAATTGAATTGGCCACCTGGAAATTGAGAAATGCAGCGGGTAATTTTTATATCAATGATAAGCCTACGGGTGCGGTAGTTGGTCAGCAGCCTTTTGGGGGTGCAAGGGCCAGTGGTACCAATGATAAAGCGGGTGCAATGATAAACTTGATGCGTTGGGTAAGCATGCGAACCATCAAAGAAACGTTTGTGCCACCGGTTGCATATTCGTATGATTTTATGAAGGAAGCTTAATACAAAAACGCCAGATAAATTTTTATTTGGCGTTTTTTTTTGCCTTTTATTTCTTGTAGGAATTCCTAAATTCGCCTTTGATGTTTCAAGAAAATGTATGGATGGAAAGGTGTTTAGAACTTGCTCGATTGGGTTCTGGCAAGGTGGCACCTAATCCAATGGTAGGGGCGGTTGTTGTTGCACATGGAAAAATTATTGGCGAAGGCTGGCATCACCAGTTTGGTATGGCCCATGCAGAGGTAAATGCCATTGAAAATGTTAAGGATAAAAGTTTGTTAAAGGAGGCTGTTTTATATGTGAATTTGGAGCCTTGTTTTCATTATGGAAAAACACCACCTTGTGCCAATTTAATTATAGCGCATAACATACCAGAAGTAGTGGTGGGCATGCGCGATCCAAATCCTTTGGTGGCAGGTAAAGGGGTTGAATTGCTTAGGAATGCAGGGATAAAGGTTAGCGTGGGTGTTTTAGAAGATAAATGCCTGGCTTTAAATAAGCGTTTTATTTGCAGTTATACAAAACATAGGCCTTATGTTATTTTAAAATGGGCGCAAACTTTAAATGGATTCTTGTCTCCAGACGCTACAAAAATGTCGAAAGAGCAATTTGAAAAGGAGCGACATATTACGGGATTTTTGGTTCAGAAATTGGTGCACAAATGGCGCACGCAAGAAGATGCCATTATGGTGGCAACGCATACGGTTGAGCTCGATAATCCGGCTTTGGATGCGCGCGCTTGGGAGGGAAGAGCGCCCGCTAGGGTGGTATTGGATCAAAAGTTGCGATTGCCCTTGGATTTAAAGGTGTTTAATGCCCCTCAAAAGACTTTTATTGTGAATGGTTCTAAGGATTTAATAAAGGATAATTTGCATTATTTGAAGGTGGATTTTTCTAGCGATTGGTTAGCACAAATGTTGGCTAAATTGCATCATGAACGGGTTCAAAGTTTGGTGATTGAGGGTGGCGCAAAATTGTTGAATACAGTGGTTGAACAACTTCTTTGGGATGAGGCCATTGTTTTTTATTCGCCAAAGCATATTTCTACGGGTGTTGTGGCGCCCACAATTGGCGGTAGTTTAGGCGAGCAAGAGGAAATAGATGGCGTAAAAATGAGGCAATATTTTAACCTATGATTTACTTAATTCTTAGCATTGTTTTCTCAACCATTACGGTTAGTTTTTTTAAGATTTTTGAAATCAAAAAAGTAGATACGTTTTTGGCCATTGTCTTTAATTATTTAACTTGTTGTCTTGTGGGAACCTATTTTTCTTCCCATAAAATTTATCAAGCCCAAGTATGGCAATCCGAGTGGATTTGGATAACTGCTGGCCTCGGATTTCTGTTTATTAGTATTTTTTATTTTATTGCTCTCACCGCCCAGAAAATAAGCATGTCGGCAAGCATGGTGTCGGCCAAATTGTCGGTTGTTATCCCTGTTTTAGTGGCTTATTTTTTTTATAATGAGCAAATGGGTTGGGTTAAATCTATGGGAATTATTTGCTCTTTAATTGCGGTCTATTTTATAAGCAACAATGAAAAAGATAAGGCAAAAAACGGACATTTATTTTACTTGCCTATGGTGGTTTTTGTGGGAAGTGGTTTAATAGATACCTTGTTGAAATATCTCCAAACTAATTATGTGCCTGCCTTTACCGCCGAAGATATTGTTACTGCTACTTTCTTTTTTGCAGGGAGCTTTGGACTTGTTTTTTTAAGCATTCAAGTGTGGATGAAAAAGATTCAGCTTAATTTGAAGTCTGTCTTGTGGGGTGTTTTATTAGGCATTCCCAACTATTTTAGCATGTATTTTTTGGTTGAAACGCTTTCGCGATTCGAGTCTACCTTTATATTTCCAATTAACAATATAGGCATAGTTGCTGGTAGCACTTTGTTGGCTTTTTTGGCCTTTAAAGAAAACCTAACGCGTAAAAATATGTTGGGTTTATTGCTTTCAATTTTGGCCATTCTTTTGATTTCATTTTCGTAATGCTGCCAGATTCTTATTTAACTTTAGGGCAATTATATAAAGGCGAATTCAAGGATAAGGGCAGTCGTTTTTTAGCTTTTGCTTTTCCAGTAAAAGATGAGGAGGAAGCCCGAGAAATTTTAAAATTGTTAAGAAAGGAACACCATGCTGCGGCCCATGTTTGTTGGGCTTACGTTTTAGGTTATGATGGAGAATTTGAAAAAAGTTCGGACGACCGCGAGCCTTCTGGAACGGCAGGGCGACCTATTTTGAGAACCCTTCAAGAGAAAAAACTAACTTTTGTGTTGATGGCTGTTGTAAGATATTTTGGCGGAAAATTATTGGGCGTTCCTGGTTTGATTTATGCGTATGGTACCTCTGCAAGTATGGCTTTAGAGCATGCATCGGTGGTAGAGAAAAAATTGTATCATAGAACTTTTCAACCCTGCGATTATACTTTGCACCACGAGATTATTCGAATTTGCAAACAAAATCAACTAAAGTTTTTTCCAGATATACAATCCTCCACGCCAGGTATTACCTTTGATGTATGTTCAACCGATAAAGCCAAGGTTCTAGAATCGTTGCAGTCTTTTGGTTTTTTGGCGCCCATTGAGTTAGCCGTTTTGATAGATTAATAAATGAAAAAAAGTATAAAAATTCTCTTGGTTATGTTGGCCTTTTTTGGGCTAAGCAACAGTTCTTTTAAATCATTTGGTTTCGGTTTGAACCAAGCCATGGTTTCTGTTGACCCCACACGCCAACAAGCCGAGCATGATTTGTTATCAACCTGTTCTTGGTTAAGTCAAAATCAAAATTCCTACCAGCTAGAATCGGTTCAGACCAGTAGCTTTGCCAAGCATTACCAGTTTGTTCAATTTCACCTAGGATATAAAGTGTATGGTGCTTTTTATAAAGTTAACATCGCCTTTGATGGCACTGTATTAAGCAAGTTTAATTCCTTTATACCAATACATACTGTCTTGTCAATTTCAACGGTAAATGCTTTTGGTTCAGACCAAACTCTTTGTTTTTATTGGCACAAACAGTCTTTTAAATTGCTACAATATGCCAAGGAAAAAAATGCCTTAGGAGAAATGGAAGAAATATTGAAGGATGAAAAAGGTTCGGTAGTTTTTACCCGCATGCTCGATTTATTTGTGAAAAAAGATACCCTTATTAAAACCACTATTTTTAATCCCGATCCACTTACTTCTGCCGAAAAATCTTATGGTCAAGATGGTTTATGGAAGCATAGCAATGGCTTAAACACCGCCGAATTAGCTGGCCAAATGAAGGTGTTTTCTACCACATTGAAATTTTCTAATGATACCTTTTATGCAGCATCGCCTTACTTAATTATGCAAGATTTGGAATCACCTTCGCAAAAGGTGTTTCAATCTACCCATGCCAACTTTTCTTTTAATAGAAGTCAAACCGAATTTAGAGAGTTTAATGTGCTCTATCATGTAGAGACATATCGCAATTACTTAAAGACAATTGCCTTGCCTTTAACGGGCATGCAGGCCATTTTAACAGACCCCACAGCGTATCAAGGTCAAGATCAATCGAGGTTCTCTTATTCAACCTTAAACCCCTCCTTATACTATGGCACTGGCGGGGTTCCAGATGCCGAGGATGCCGATGTAATTATCCATGAATATACCCATGGCATCAATTATTTTCTGGCACCAAACACCGTAAATGGCAACGAACGGTTGGCTATAGAGGAGGCCAATTGCGATTTTATGGCGTGTCAATATTCAAAGGCAATTAGTTCTTATAACTGGAGATGGGTCTTTAATTGGGATGGACACAATGAATTTTGGTCGGGTCGAGATGCCAACAGTACAAACGTATATCCCAAGGATTTGAGTGGCGATTTTTATACTTCTTCTCTTATTTGGAGCAGCATGCTCAATGATTTAAGTGAGGATTTAGGAAGAGATATTATAACGCGTTTGTTGTTAAATTCTGTGTACAGTTATGGCAACAATATGACCATGCAAGACGCTGCCGATTTGTTGATCCAAACAGATAGTTTGCTAAATGGATATGCGCATTTTAACATCCTTAAACCGCGAATGGTGCAAAGGGGTTTTTTGGTAACTGGATTTGGTTCGGCCAAAGAATTAGAAAAGGGCTTAAAGCTTATAAACAGCGAGGGTTTTGCACATGGTAAAGGCGATTTAATGTTGTTGAATGCTTCTAATCAACTGGTGAGTTTTGAGGTCTTAGATGTTAATGGAAAGTGCATGTTATCTTCAACCAAACCAAAAGCGCAACATCAATTTTCGCCAAATGATTTTCCGATAGGAATTTATTTTTTAAAGATTAAAAATGAATCGGGAAGTGAAACTGTTTTTAAATTGATGCGCTTAAACTAGGCGTATTCAATATTTTACCATCTTCCATTTCTATGATGCGGTGTGTCTTGCTCGCAAAATCAATATCATGTGTTACAATTAAGAGGGTTTGGTTATACACTTCGGCCAGTTCTTTAAAGATATCAAAAACTATGTCTCCGTTCTTCTTGTCTAAATTGCCTGTTGGTTCATCGCCCATAATAATAATGGGGTTATTGATGAGCGCCCTTGCTATGGCAACGCGCTGCTTTTGGCCGCCACTCAACTGATTGGGCTTTTTTAAAGCCTCATTTTCTATGCCTAGAATTTTTAATTTCTCGTAAGCTTGGTGCTCCAATTCTTGCTTTGAAAGCTTGGCTAATTTTTCGCCTGGCAACATCACATTTCTTAATACCGAAAATTCATTGAGCAAATAATGAAATTGAAAAACAAAACCAATTTTTTCGTTTCTAACCCGAGCCAATGCTTTCTCATTTTTATGGCCCATTTCAATTTGGTCTATCCATAAATGGCCCTCATAATTTGTATCCATGGTAGATAATATGTACAACAAAGTTGACTTGCCGCAGCCCGATTTTCCTGTAATAGAGGCAAATTCACCCTTTGATAGCTTAAAGCTGATGTTGTTCAATACCTTTATGTCAATTGGGTCATAAAAGTGTTTAATGATATTCTTTGCTTCTAATACAATATTGCTCATGTTACTTGCCTCTTATAATAACTACTGGATCAATTTTACTTGCCTTTTTGGATGGAAAGTAACCCGCGAAATAGGTGGTAACAATAGAAAATATAATACCAACAATATAGAAAAGTGGATTATACGTTACAGGAAAAGTTTTAATGGTAGGCAACGATGCCGTTTCAAAGGGCGCATTGTCTATCAAAACAGAGAGGCCAAATCCAAATAACAACCCAAATAATCCGCCAAAAATTCCAATGCTTAAGGCAATAGAAATGAAAATTCTTTTCACATCTTTTCCGTTAAATCCTGTTGCTTTCATAATGGCTATGGTATCCATTTTTTCATAGATCATCATGTTCAAAATATTGTAAATGCCAAATCCTGCCACAATCAAAAGGGTAATGCCTACAGAATAGGAGATGATATTTCTAACCTTGCTCCCAGTTTCAAATTGCGAGTTTGCTGTTTGTATGTCTAAGGCATCTAAATCAAATTGCCTTTGCATTTCTTTGGCCATCTCGGGTGCCCATAAAATATTGTTCAACTTAACCTGAATATCGGTGAGGTAATTGTTCGATTCGCCCAGTATTTTTTGAGCAGTTTTTAAGGAAGTATAGCTTTGCACCTTGTCTATATCTTGTATGCCCGACTGGAAATAACCAACTACCTTAAGTGGAATTTTATTCCCATTAATACTGGTAATATTTACAATATCGCCAATGTTAACAAGCATTGTTTGTGCCGCTCCTATACCAAGAATGATGCTGTTTGGGGTATTTTGCAAGTCAATGTAATTGCCCTTTACCACATAATCACCAAACTTAAATAACCTGTTTTCTTCATATACATCTACCCCGTTAATGGAGCCCGTTAAATTAATGGTACCCACTTGATAAAAAACTTGTGTGTTTATTTTAGGGGCAATGCCCAAAATTCGATTGTCTTTTTTTAAGGCATCAATAATGGCTTCCGAATTGCGAATTTTTAAACCCTTGTTATTAGGCTTAACAGAATGAATAAAATTATGTTGTTGCGGGTTGTTATAATATTGATCTACCGCTTGCACGGCAGTGGGTTTAATTTCGTTGTATAAGCGAATATGGGCTGTCCTATTTAAAATTAATCCATCCAATAGGCCATTTAAACCCGACATAAAGCTCAATAAGGCAACAAACATAGTTATGCCAAAGGTTACGCCAATTGCTGCCACAAGGGTTTGTTTCCACCTCGCCATGAGGAGCGAAAATGAAATTTCATACAACAATTTTAAATTCATTTCTTAGGTAAAATTAACTCGTCATTTTCTGTTAACCCCGAAATAATTTCTGCAAATTGGGCATCCATTAAACCTGTTTTTATCTGTACCAATTCCCCGTTTGCTCTTTTAACGGTGGAGTCGTTTAACATCAAATTTCTAGGAATTAACAAAGCCTTCTGCTTTGTATTGATCTCAATATTTCCTTCAAAAGTAATATAAGGAAAAAGTTTAGAGGGTTGGTCTATAAAGGCGGCTTCAACTAAAAAGGTCTTCGATCGTTCATTCATAACCGGCGATATCTTGTTAATCTTGGCTTCAAACACTTTTCCTTTATAACTGTCCATTTTCACAAATACCCTTTGTGCAATAGTCACCTTAAAAATGTCGTATTCGTCTACTTGCATCTCCAAAATAAATTTTGTTGGATCGCCAATTAAAGCAACCGCAACCTGGGGTGTAACCATGTCGCCAATTTCCTTTTGCAAACTAAATACCATGCCGTCAATTTCACTTTTTATGGTAAAATCGCTCTCCATTTTTTTGGATATACTGAGCAAGTTTTTGCTTTGGTTCGAACCTAAAGCGATTTGTTTTTTCAAATCTTCATGGCGAACCCTAGCCGATTGATACCCACTTTTTGAGTTTTTATAGTTCAATTCTCTTTGCTCTAATTCTACTTTGGTTCCCACATTTTGATCCCACAGGCGTTGTTGTCTTGCCCACATAGAGGAGTCTAATTTCATTTTGCTTTTCTGCAATTCCTCAAACTGCCTAGCTTCATTAAGCTTGTCTTGGTTACTTTGCGCATCTGAATATGCTGCGTTTAACTTGGCATTTTCCATGTTGTACCTAGAAACTTCATTTGAAAGCGAAATCAATGGGTTGCCTTTTTTTACCATGTCGCCTTCTTTCACATAAATAGTTTCAATGCTACCGCTTGCCTTGGCAAATACATTGTATTGCTTTGCCGATTTTACAACCCCTGAGGCATAAACAGATTCTGTTATGCTGGCATAAGTGGGTTTAAATTTCTCAACAGATTCTTTGCATGAATATAAGTTTAATAGCAAAATTGCGAAAAATATTTTTTTCATATCCTTGTTTTTTAACCTTCTTGAAACAAGGCTTCTTCATGTTTTTTATTGGCTAACTGTCCGCATGCGGCGTCAATGTCTTTGCCTCTACTGCGCCTAACCTTTGCCACCACGCCATTTTTTTCTAAGTAAGCGCAAAACTGGTCAATTTTATCGGAATCGGCTTTTTCAAATTGACCATCACCAGTGGAATTATATTCAATCACATTTACTTTAGCCGGAAACTTTTTGCAAAAGGCTAGCAACTCTTTTGCATCCTGAATGCTTTCGTTAAAATTTTTAAAGGCAATGTATTCAAAGGTTACCCGCTTTTTTGTTTTTAAATGAAAATATTTTAAGGCTTCTCCAACTTCTTTCAAACTATTGCTTTCGTTAATGGGCATTATCATATTGCGTTTCGCATCATTGGCAGCATGTAAACTTAAGGCCAAATTAAACCGCACTTCATCGTCGGCTAGTTTCCGTATCATTTTAGCTATTCCTGCGGTAGAAACTGTAATGCGGTCTGCGGCCATTCCCAACCCATCTTGAGATGTAATTTTATCGATGGCCTTTAATACATTTGCATAATTAAGCAAGGGTTCACCCATTCCCATAAAAACAATGTTTGTAAGAGGCTTCTGGAAATGATGCATGGCCCAGTTTCTAATCTGCACAACCTGGTCGTAAATCTCACCTGAAGTTAAATTACGTTCGCGCTCCATCTTACCCGTTGCACAAAATTTACAGGTTAAACTGCAACCAACTTGTGAAGAAACACAAGCCGTCATTCTTTCGTCTGCCGGAATTAAAACGCCTTCTACCAAATGGCCATCATGCAACCTAAAACCACTCTTAATAGTACCATCATTGCTCACTTGCTTGTCTACCGTTGCAATGTCGTTTATCACAAAATTGTGCTGTAACCATTCTCGTGTTTCAATGCCCAAATTGGTCATTTGATTAAAATCTGTGCAAGCTTTTTTCCAAAGCCATTCATATACCTGCAATCCCCTAAATGCCTTGTCGCCATTGGCAATAAAGGCATCTTTAATCTGATCCAAGTTAAGTGATCGAATATCTGTTTTGACCATATTTGTCATTTCGCCTCAAAGATACGCTTATTGAAGGATAAAAGAATAAAGGAATGTTGACTCAAAATCGCTAATTTGCCACCACAAAAATGCACCAAATTCCTTGCTTAACTATATGACTTTACGCTACTAAAAAATAATTTTGCGCTACTAAATACATGATTTTACAGTTCTAACTATATGACTTTACGCTACTGAAAAATAATTTTGCGCTACTAAATACATGATTTTACAGTTCTAACTATATGACTTTACGCTACTAAAAAATAATTTTACGCTACTAAATACATGAATTTACCGTTCTAACATTATGACTTTACGCTACTAAAAAATAATTTTGCGCTACTAAATACATGAATTTTACAGTTCTAACTATATGACTTTACGCTACTAAAAAATAATTTTGCGCTACTAACTATATGATTATTATTGGAAATACGCTGGTCTCAGAAGACTTATTCGACCAAGAGTTTATCTGCAACCTCAGCGCCTGTAAAGGATCTTGCTGCATTGAAGGCGATGCCGGCGCTCCTGTTACCTTAGAAGAAAAATCGAGAATTGAAAAGGCTTTTCCCCTCATAAAACCATACCTAAGTGAAGATTCTTTGAAGGACATTGAAAAACGTGGTGGGTTTGAAATTGATGAAGATGGCGAATGGGTTACCACTTGTCTTCCTACTGGCGAATGTAATTTTGTTAAAAGAGATGAGCATGGTTTGCTTAGTTGCGGCATTGAAAAAAGTTTTCTAGATGGCAAATCGGAAATTAGAAAGCCCAGTTCTTGTTATTTATACCCAATTAGGGTTATTAAAGTGGGCGATTATGATGCGTTAAATTACCACCGCTGGGATATTTGCAAAGCGGCTTGCACACTCGGAAAACAAGAAAAAGTGCCCGTTTTTAAATTCCTTAAAGATCCGCTAATTAGCAGGTTTGGCGCTGCATGGTATGCCGAGCTAGAGGAAGTGGCCATTGCCTATGCGCAAGAAAAATTGCCATAGGGCAATAGGGACTTTTTTAATTACAATTTCCCTCTTTTATCTAAGTATCTTTTATCTAAGTATCTTTTAAGGTTTATTTTCTTTCATTATTTTTTACCTTCGAAACCAGCAATGAAAATCTTAACTAAAAATCAAATTCAACAATGGGATCAATTTACCATTGCACACGAACCTGTAAGTAGTTTGGGACTTATGGAGCGCGCTGCGGCTAGGTGCTTTCACCTCTTAATTCAGCATTTGAATCAAGATTTTTCTAAGCTCGTTAATAAGTCTTTCCAAGTGTTTTGCGCGCAAGGAAACAATGGAGGAGATGGCCTCGTTATTGCCCGGTATTTAAAAAGTTCTGGTTATCAGGTAAACGTTTTTATCCTGAACCAAAAGGAAAAAGGTACAGAAGATTTTGAACTTAATTTGTTGCGTTGCCAAGCAATTGATATCAATCCAATTTTGTTAAGTGATGTCAGTGATTTGCCCAGTATCAATGATGCGGATATCATCATTGATGCTTTGTTTGGAACGGGATTAAACACGCCTGTAAGCGGATTTGCCAAAGATTTAATTTTATTTCTCAATTTAAAGAATGCCGTTAAACTCGCTATCGACCTGCCATCTGGCTTGTTTGCAGATGCTAACGAGGCTTGTAAAAATTTAGATGCTACCGTTTTTGAGGCCCATAGAACCTATACTTTTCAAGTGCCTAAATCAAGTTTTTTGTTTCCTGAATCGGGCAATAGGGTGGGCAATTTTTTTATCATCGATATCGATTTGTTGCCTGCGTTTTTGGATCAAACCGAAAGTGATTTATATTGGCTAAACCCAAACAAAATAAACAAACCCAAGGACTCAAAATTTTCCTATAAATGGCAAAAAGGTCATGCCCTCATTATCGGTGGAAGCGAAGGTAAAGTGGGTGCGGCATTACTGGCTTCTCGCGCGGCACTGAGAGCAGGAGCGGGATTGGTTACTGCCCACATACCCAAAATTGGTTATCAGATTTTTCAAACGGCCTTGCCAGAAGTAATGGTTTTGCCAGATGTGGAGCTTAACGAATTAAGAAACTTTCCCGTAATTTCATCTTATGCGGCTGTTTGTGTAGGACCCGGAATGGGCTTGCATTCTGGTACCATAAAATCTTTTGGCACTTGGTTCAGCCAGGTAGAAACACCACTGGTAATTGATGCCGATGCACTCAATGCCTGCGCGGTGCTCATGCAACAAAATTCAAATTTTTGCTTTCCTAAAAACAGCATCATTACGCCACATGCCAAGGAGTTTGATAGGCTTTTTGGCGCACATCAACATGCGTATGAGCGGTTGCAAACTGCTATAAAAAATGCCATTGCCTATCAAATTGTTATTGTGTTAAAAGGCACTTATACCCAAGTAATTGATGCCAATGGAAAAGTGAGTTTTAACTCCTCTGGCAATTCACTTTTGGCCACGGCCGGTAGTGGCGATGTGTTATCTGGAATCATAACTGCCATGTTAGCGCAAGGCCTCAATTCTATTGATGCTGCAACCTATGGGGTGTATTTACATGGTGCCTTGGCCAACTCTTTAAAGTGCAAAAATTATGTCAATTGCATAGCTGGCGATTTTGTGGATGAGCTTCGGTTTATCCGCTAATTAATTGTTCCAAAATTCGCTCATAATCGTACCTTAAATCTTCATGCACTTTCAATAAATCCTTTTTAACTTTTTCTATTTGTCGTTCATAAATTCCTTCGATGGCTTGGTATTTTTTCCAGTAAGATTTTCGCTCATTTAACTCAAAACAGAAGTGTAACAACAATTCAATTTCGGTCTGAACCAATTTGCTGTATTGCGCATACTGCATGGCTATGCGAAGTGTTTTACGAATATATTTTGTGGTAAAGAATAAACTGTTTTTGGGCATCTCTTCAAAGCGCAAACTAATTTCTTCTTTTGCCTTTTGTATGTATTGATCTTCACGCACAGATTCAAACAAAATATAGTGCGCTAATTCCTTATTGGCTTTTTTAAATTTGGCCATTTTTAAACAGAGGTCAATCAATTCGGGTGTTTGTAACTGATTGAGTTCTTTTTTTATATCAGCGATGCTGCTTGTTTCCATTATTGCTCCGTTTCTTCAAATAAACCATTGTCTTCTTTCAACAAATGAAATGGCTCATTGCCCACTATTAAGCAACCATCTAAATCGGCATACTCAGCCTCCGCACAAAGGCTCCATGCACTCTTAATTCCCAAAGTTGTTTCTACCATACAACCAATCATGGTGCGCATGCCACGCGCCTTAGCCTCTCTCAATATTCTGAGTCCATTCACATAACCTCCGGCTTTCATTAATTTCATATTTACTCCATGAAACTGCTTTTCTAATAAGTCAAAATCAGGCAAATTCAACACACTTTCATCGCCCATAATACATAGCTCGCTATGCTTCTTTAATTCCATGTATTCGGCAACCATGTGTGCAGGCATGGGTTGCTCTATAAACTCAATTGGATAGATATTTAGCCTTGGAATAAACCGCAACAATTCATCTAAATCCTTCCACGCCTCATTGGCATCAATCATTATTTTGTGTGTGCCAAGCTTGCAAATTTCTTTAATCATATCCAATGCCGCCGCGTCATTTACCTTAACCTTTAAATAATTAAATCGATGTAATTTATAAGTGCGGTAAAAGTTTTCAATATCACTCTCATCCATAATTGGCAAGGTATAGCAGCTTGCCACTTTATTGGGTTTAGCTATGTTTAGCAAGTCATATATAGTGGTATTTTTATCCTTAACCAGCCAATGAATAAAAGCAGATTCTATGCCAAATCTCAAGGCATTGTGAATCTTAAATCCCGAGAGCCAAAGCTCAAATTCTGGTAAAGTACTAGGACAATCTTTTAAAGCATCCTGCATTGCATAAAACTCTGCCAACAAATTCTCTGGCGTTTCATCATACCTAATATTAGGCGCAACTTCACCCAACCCAAAATGCCCAAAATGCCCACACTGTACAAGTAGATTTTCCTTGTAAGTGCTAACATTCCTAGATATTTTCCAAGTGTATTTTAAGTCGAGTTTGATTTTTTCTATGGTCCATTCCATGCCAGCAATTTAACCAATGATTAATTGATAACAAGCGGAAATGTTTTTGGGTATGCTACTCCCCAAATTTAGCACCACTGGTTAAGAAATTACTTATATTTTCGCAGCAGACCAACCCATAGCCATGCACCGCCAAAGTACAAATACACTTCATGCCTTTTCATCTGATTGAGGATTTGTATCAACATGAACAAAAAAGGGTAAAAGGCTTGTGATAATTGGTTGCTTAACTTAAATCCAGAGCCTTTAAATCACGCAGGCATATTAGTCCTAATTCTACCCACTATATTCCACATAGAGCCATAAATTAAGAGTGTAATGTAAAATTTTCGAATACAGGTTATGAATTACGGAGCAATTATATTCTCTTTTTATCGATAGGAGCCTTTACAACTAATCTGGGAGTTAATACCATTTAATTTCGCAATCAAAAAAAGGAATTTAAGTATGAAATATTGCTTAAATCAGAAACAGATTACAACAAATTAAAAACAATTCTTGATAAATATGAAAAAACACCTTAAAATTTCGTAAAGCATAAATTACCCAAGCGCAAAATATTCCTTAAACCTATTAATATCAACCTCCTTTGGTAAGGCTTCCTCTTGCTCTAAAAAACCAAACAATTGTTCGCTCAAATAGGGTGCTTGCAAAATTCCTTTTGTGCCCAATCCGTTGAAAATATAGAGGCCTTTTTTGCTGGGGTGCGCTCCCAAAATAGCTGCCCTGTCTCTTGTTGTAGGCCTTATGCCAGCCATTTGATCTATTACCTCAAAGGGAAGTGCTATCATTTGCTTTACCTTTTCAATTAAACTTTCTTTTCCTTTATTGGTTGCATTTTCATGCTCATAATCCCACTCATAAGTCGCCCCAACTTTGTAAATATCTTTTTCTTGGTGAACCAAATACACACCCCTTTTGTAAATGTAGTTTTGGTTTAAACCTTCACATTTTATAAGTAATACCTCCCCTTTACAAAGTTTAAAAGGAAGCCAATTGAAATACGGATTTTTTTGGTTTAAATAGCCTTCACAAAAAATGATTTTTTTAAACTGCTTATTCTCGTAATTCCAAGCATTATTCTGGTATTGTAGCATAGCATAAATTATTTTTGCATAAACCAATTTTTCTTGCTGAACCAAGTAATTTTGATACGTTTCAATCCATTCTTTTGTCTTAACCCACCCTGATCCAAGCACCTCAAATCTGCCAAATTCACTTAGTAAGGATTGGTCATCTTGCGCCTCCAATGCTATGTATTTAGAAAATTCTGGTCTATCTAATTTTGCTCCAAAATCATTTGATTCTTTTACATTGCCAAAGGCTTGTAAAATATTTGCGGTGTAAATAAACTCAAGGTTTAATAGCACAGACATTTCTTTAAAGTTGCTAATAAGTGAAGCTAATAATTCTTCTGCTTTCCAATTTACACTCATTCGCTTGCCACTTATGGGGTTAAACATGCCCGCCGCAATTTTGCTCGATGTTATGTCCTTAACATCATCCATTACTAAAAATGTTTTACCTGCCTTACTCATTTGATGTGACAGCATTAAGCCCGCAATTCCGCCACCAACAATTAAATAATCATATTCTTTTTGGTTCATCCTTTAATGTTTTATGGCTCTTAACATGTGTCTTTTATGGGGTGGTCCTTCTAGTTTAGTTACCTCAAAGCCTGCTGCTAGCAAGCTTCTCCTTACATCGCCTTTTGCAGAATATGTAACAAATACGCCGCCCGAATTCATTAACCCAAATATTTTTTTGAAGATTTCTGGTTGCCAAAGTTCCGATTGTTTATCCGGACCAAATGCATCAAAATAAATGAGGTCGTATGTCTTATTAGATAGAAATGTTTCAATGGGATTTAAGGTCTTATATAACACAAAATTGGCTGTCAAAGGCAAATCAACTTCCCAGTCTCCCAAATGCATGTCAGAAAATAACTTTTCATTTTCTAAGCTCAACTCTTTTTGATATTCTAATTTGGCAATTAAGGAATAGGGTAGGGCCAAAGTTTCTAAGGCGGTATACCAAACTTCATTGTCTTGCACATTGCTCTCAAGTAAGGTAAGCATGGCATTTAATCCGGTTCCAAAACCAACCTCTAAAATAGACAATTGCTGCTTTACGGATCTATTTAGCCAATACTTAAGCCCTGCCTCAATAAATACATGTTTGCTCTCTGCTATGGCTCCGTGAATAGAATGATAGGTTTCTTGTATATCTGCTCTATACAGGGTTTTTTGACCCAATTCATTCTCTACAACCGTTAAATTCATTGCCCTTATTTTAGTATCAAATACAGATAAACGGGTAAATGATCGCTGTAGCCATTTAAGTATTTCTTGCCACCAAAAGTGCGCTTGGGATTGCCTTTATATTTATCTTCTGTTTCTAACATCCATTCTTCTTTAAAAACGGCTGCCGATTCGTTTACATAGTTTATTTTTGTCCCATCTTTCAAGAGATTTCTATTCATTAAAAATTGATCTAGAAAATTCCATTCACCTCTGTGTTTGTATGAACCTTCACCCTTTTTTAATAGCGCATTCATAGGGTTAAAATAATCGGCATTACCCGTTTCGTCTATACTGGCTTTGCCCTGCATCACTTCTTTTATGCTTACATTGTCTGGGTAGTCGTTATAATCGCCCATAGAAATTATGGCCACGCTTGGATCTTTTTGTTGCAAACTATCGCAAATCTGTCTCAATCTTTTTGCCACAAAAATACGCTTGTATTCACTTTCTTTTTCTCCCTCACGTCTGCTTGGCCAATGGTTTACAAACATTACAATTCGGGCATTGTTCTGCAATATAAAGTCGCACATTAAGATGCCACGGGTATTGTCTCCACCCAAACCAGCAGTATCAATTTTGTATAAATGGCCGCTGGCTTTCTTTACCAAATTTTTCTTGTATAGCAAGGCATTGTCAATCCCTCTCTCATCCTGACTGTCGAACCAAATTAACCCGTACTCTATTTTTTTTCTAGCAAGCGTTTGGGTCAGACCGCTAATGGCAATATCATTTTCAACTTCGCACATGCCTAAAAAATCTGGACCTTTGCCTTCATTCATGGCCGCAATAACCTTCCCCATGTTTTCAACTTTGTTGTTATATTTTTCACTTGTCCAACGATACGTACCATTGGGTAAAAATTCTTCGTCAAATTTGTTGGGTGTGTCTATTGTATCAAATAGATTCTCCTGATTATAAAAGGCTATGCAAATCTTTTTTCCTTTTTGTGCCTCCGCTTCAAAACAAATAAGCAGACTCAACAGTATTACAATAGGTAGTTTCATTGTGCAAAAATAGGTAGAAAGTAGCAAGTGCTGTTAATTTTTACTTAAAAATGCTGTTTTGTGCCTGCTAAACCATAATTTGTTTGCCTATATGAAAGGATTTAATTTTTCAAAATTCATACCTGGTCCAGAAGAAGAAAAGGGCTTTGAACAATTGCTGAGCCTATTTCTGCAACTGTTACAATACGCCAATGGAGATGTGGCAGAGGCTTTAGACTGGCTGAACCAACTTGATAAACAACATAACCTAACCAACAATGCCTATGGAATGGGTAACTTTATTCAGGAATTAAAAGACAAAGGTTTTATTAATGAGAATCCGCAAGATGGATTGCTCAATCCTACTTCAAAGACAAATCAAACCATTCGAAAAAGAAGTTTAGATGAGGTGTTTGGGAAGTTAAAAAAGGGGGGTAAAGGAAATCACGCCACTTCAAAAACTGGCGTGGGCGATGAACTAAATAGTGATATTAGGAAGTTTTCTTTTGGCGATTCCTTGGATCAAATCGACCTTACTGCAAGCATTCACAATGCGCAAATAAATCATGGTATCGATGATTTTAAATTAACCGAAGATGATTTAGAAATTCGCGAAAAGGATCTAAAAACACAAACCTCAACAGTGCTCATGATTGATATTTCTCATAGCATGATTTTATATGGGGAGGATAGAATTACACCAGCAAAAAAAGTGGCCATGGCCTTGGCCGAGTTAATTAAAACACGATACCCAAAAGACACGTTGGACATCCTTGTTTTTGGCAACGATGCTTGGCCTATCGAAGTAAAAGATTTGCCCTATTTGCAAGTTGGGCCCTACCACACAAATACCTATGCCGGCTTAGAACTTGCCCTCGATTTATGGGGGAAAAGAAAAAATATAAACAAGCAAATATTTATGATTACAGATGGTAAACCTACCTGTTTAAAAGAAGGTACTGGATACTACCAAAACAGCTTTGGCTTAGATAAAAAAATTATCAACAAAACCTTAACCATGGCGGCTCAAGCTAGGCGTTTAAATATTCCCATCACCACGTTTATGATTGCCAGCGATCCTTATTTGCAGGAGTTTGTAAGAGAATTTACCGAAACAAATAAAGGAAAAGCATATTACAGCAACCTTAACGGCTTGGGCGATTTTATATTCGAAGATTTTGAAAAGAACAGAAAAAAGAACCTTAGATAATTGAATGAAAAATAACCACCTTAAAATTAAAACGCTAGGGCAGCTTAAGGCTTCTGCGTACGTTTCTAAAACAGTTAAACAAGAAATGAGGGATAACCTCATTCATTTTTTGCAAGAGGGCATCAATCCTTTCACAGGCGTGCAGGGTTACGACGATACCGTTTTGCCGCAATTGCAAACGGCTATTTTATCTCAACATAACATTATTTTATTGGGATTAAGAGGACAAGCAAAAACACGCATTGCCAGACTCATGGTAAACTTATTAGATGAGTTTATTCCGGTTGTTTCTGGCAGCGAAATTAACGATGATCCTTTAAATCCTTTGAGCAGATTTGCCCATAATTTAATTGAGGAAATGGGCGCTAAAACACCCATTGAATGGATGCCACGAAAAGATAGGTACACAGAGAAATTAGCCACGCCAGATGTGTCTGTAGCCGATTTAATAGGCGATGTGGATCCCATAAAAGCCGCAACTTTAAAGATGCATTACAACGATGAGCGTGTAATCCATTTTGGTTTAATTCCACGTAGCAACAGGTGCTTATTTGTGATCAATGAATTGCCCGATTTGCAGGCGCGCATTCAGGTTTCTTTGTTTAATATTTTGCAAGAAGGCGACCTTCAAATTCGCGGATTTAAATTGAGGTTGCCATTGGATGTGCAGTTTGTTTTTACAGCAAATCCAGAAGATTATACCAATAGGGGAAGCATTGTTACGCCTTTAAAAGATAGGATTGATAGCCAAATTTTAACCCATTACCCAAAGACCATTCAATTGGCTAAATCGGTTACCACACAAGAAGCGCATATTACGCCTATGCAAAGAGAAAGTGTGGTGGTGAATGACCTGTTGCTCGATCTTATAGAACACATCGCAATGGAAGCACGCACCAGCGATTGGGTGGACCAAAAAAGTGGTGTTTCTGCGCGATTAACCATTAGCGCTTTAGAGAACTTATACAGTACTTCGGAGCGCAGAATGTTGCTCAACAAAGAAAAGCATACCCATGCAAGAATTAGTGATATGTTTGGGGTGCTGCCAAGCATAACTGGTAAGGTAGAATTGGTGTACGAAGGAGAGCTGGAAGGTTCGCAAAATGTGGCGCAAAATTTAATTGGTAAAGCCATTAGAACCATGTTCTTGGAAAAATTTACCAATCCAGAAAAAGCCAAAAAAGCCAAGCAAGGCAACCCCTACGAATTAATTTTAAATTGGTTCAACGATGGCTATTCAGTTAACTGTTTGAACCAAAGCACCGATGAAAATTATTTGAAATCACTGCTAACAGTAGAGGGTTTGTCCGAATTGGTGAAGATAAAATATCCAGAATCGCCAGAGCACGAAAAGGTTATTTTAATGGAATTGGTCTTGCATGGTTTGGCAGAATTTAGTCAGTTAAGCAAGAACCCTTTGGTAAAAGGATTTGAATTTACCGACCTTATGAGTGGCATGTTTAAAGGCATGAATGATGGTGCTTAATTGGAATCAAGCATCCTAATCATTATATTGCTTCCATGAAGACAAAAGAAGAAATTGTAAACGATTGGCTACCTCGCTATACTGGAAGACCCTTAACCGAATTTGGTGAATATATTTTATTGACCAATTTCATTTTATACGTTGATCTTTTTGCCCAGCGATTTGGGGTAGAAGTGATGGGAAGAGATAAACCCATGCAAACCGCCACAGCCGATAATATCACCATCATAAATTTTGGTATGGGAAGTGCTATGGCCGCAACTTGTATGGACTTATTAAGTGCGGTGCATCCAAAGGCCGCTCTCTTTTTAGGGAAGTGTGGTGGTTTAAAAAAGGTGACAAAAATTGGCGATTTAATTTTGCCTATTGCTGCCATTAGGGGTGAAGGAACTAGCAATGATTATATCATGCAAGAAATTCCTGCATTGCCCTCTTTTAGGTTGCAAAAAGCTGTTTCGGCCAGTATCGTAAAACACGAATTGGATTACTGGACAGGGACGGTTTATACTACCAATAGAAGAGTTTGGGAGCACGATGAAGAGTTTAAAGCGTATTTGAGAAAGACCCGTGCCATGGGAATTGACATGGAAACCGCAACCATTTTTATTACTGGTTTTGTGAATGAAATTCCAAAAGGAGCATTGCTTTTGGTAAGCGATAATCCAATGGTTCCAGAGGGTGTAAAAACATCAAAAAGCGATCAAGGTGTTACCAATAGCTATGTTGCCAAACATTTGGAAATTGGCATTGATTCCCTCATTGAATTGCGAGATTCAGGTGAATCGGTGAAACACCTCCGTTTTGAATAAATATTTGAATTTACTTTAGGCTGTGCAATTGCAAGAATTCTTCGGGATGTAAAATAGGAATATTTGAATAGAGGTAATCAAAGCCATTAAAAGTAAGTATAGCATCTGCTCCAGCTTCCATAGCCGAGTAATATTGAATTGCATCTTCCAAGTCTAAATAGTGTGAGGAAAATGCTTTATTTAATGTTTGTTGGCTCTCACTGGTAATGTTAAAATGGCCAAATGCTTCCGTTAAAATGCGCTTCACTTTGCTTTTGTCTTTTACTTTTTTACTTACTAAATAAAACACAATGGCAATGCTAACAGGTGAAACCATAGGCTTACTGTAAAGCGATTTAATGATTTGAAGACAATCGGAGCATAATTTGTTTTGTGTTGAATCTGCATTGAGCCAGTCTACTATAATATTGGCATCAACAAAAACCTTTCTCATTTAACTTTATACTCCTTTTTGTAATTCTTGTGATCACCTAATTTAAAGCTACCTGCTAATTTTTCAATTTCTGGTGCATGAAAGGCATATATGCCGTTTTTCTTATTTTTTTTAACGGCAATATAGGTTGCCAAAAAATCTTCTACGATAGACGATAGGGATTCTTTTTCGTTATTAACAAATTCTTTGGCTTCTTCTATGATGCTTGGATTGCAACTTAGGGTAAGTTTTATTTTATTCTGGCTTTTCATGGAATCTATTATTACGTACAAAAATAAATAAAATACGTGTAAATAAAAATTTTTTTTTACCATCGAATTTTAATTGTTCATCGATATAAATGAAATGCAAAATAAGGGTGCTTATATTTGCGCCTGATGGCAAAGAGAAGTTTTAATAGCAATGGCGACCTTAAACAGGAGCCCGAAAAGGCAAAGATTAGCAAGGAAACATTAGGAGAAGCACTTTCTCTTTTTGAGTATATTAAGCCTTATAAAGGAAAGTTTATGCTAAGTATGTTGTTCATTGCTTTGTCGGCATTGAGTACCATGGTTTTCCCTTTTCTATTAGGCAAAATGATTGATGCAGCGGCACCTGGAGCCCAGTTTCAATTGCCTCAAAGCAATATGGGTGCCGATGCTTTGGGGTTTAACCTTAAAACAGTTCAGTGGAGTTTAAACACCATCCTTATTTTACTTTTTATTCAGCTATCGGTTCAAACCGTATTTTCTTTTATGCGAATATACCTGCTTACCGAAGTGGGGGAGAAGTCTTTGGCCAATATGCGCAGCGATTTATATGGTAAATTGTTGAGCATGCCTATGAGCTTTTTTAGTGAGCAAAGGGTGGGCGATTTAAGCAACCGAATTAGCGCTGATTTATCTCAAATTCAGGATGCCATTTCATTTACTTTGGCCGAATTCTTACGTGGCATTTTTACCTTAATAATTGGTTTAAGTTTTATCTTTTGGATTAGCACAGAATTGGCTTTGGTGATGTTGGCAGTGGTGCCTTTAATTGCCGTAGTTGCCGTGGTTTTTGGGGTTCGCATTCGCAAAATGTCGAGAAAAGCACAAGACCAATTGGCAGAAAGTGGAACCATTGTGCAAGAAACTTTCCAAGGTATTTCTATTGTGAAGGCTTTTACCAGCGAATCGCACGAAATGGGCAGGTATGGAAAAAGTATCAATGGCGTGGTGCAGACTGCCATTTCTAACGCCCGTTACCGAGGAGCTTTTGTGAGTTTTATGATTTTTAGTGTTTTTGGTGCCATTGCTTTTGTGATGTGGTATGGCGCTGGCATGATAAAAAATGGGGAGTTAAGTGCGGGAGATTTAACCATGTTTGTGATCTTTTCTGCCTTTGTGGGCGGCACTTTTGCTGGATTTGCCGATATGTTTAGCCAATTGCAAAAAACATTAGGCGCTACTCAAAGGGTGCGCGAATTATTAAGACAAACAGGTGAACCTGTAGATTTGGTAGAAAATAATGAACCCGTTAAACATAAATTAGTTGGCAAGGTTCGCTTTACAGATGTGGCATTTAGTTACCCTTCTAGAAAAGATATTGAGGTATTACATCACATTAATTTATTGGTAAATAAAGGCGAACAAGTTGCCTTGGTAGGACCAAGTGGCGCCGGTAAAAGTACCCTCGCGTCTTTGTTATTGAAATTTTATGAACCTACAAATGGGTCTATCTATTTTGATGAAATGGATAGCAAGGATTTGGGCATTACCGAGCTAAGAAAGCAAATTGCTTTTGTACCACAAGATGTGATTCTTTTTGGTGGAACCATAAAGGAAAACATAGCTTATGGAAAACCAAATGCCACTCAAGAAGAAATTGCTGCTGCTGCCAAAAGTGCCAATGCCTTAGATTTTATTTTAAAGTTTCCAGAGGGATTCGAAACCATTGTTGGGGAGCGTGGCATTAAATTGAGTGGCGGACAGCGTCAAAGGATTGCCATTGCAAGGGCTATTTTAAAAGATCCTGCCATATTGTTATTGGATGAAGCTACGAGTTCTTTAGACAGTGAGAGCGAGAAATTGGTTCAGGAAGCATTGGATAATTTGATGAAAAATAGAACCAGTTTTGTGATTGCCCACCGACTTTCTACTGTGCGAAATGCAGATAAGATTATTGTTATAGACCATGGATCGGTTCAGGAAATGGGTACCCATGAGGAGCTAATGGCCAAAGAAAAGGGTACCTACAGGAAGCTGGTAGATTTGCAATTGGAATGGTCATCGATTGAGAAATAGGACTTTGCGTGAATGGGTGCCAGAAAAGTTTTGTCAATTGGGATTTTAGGGTAAATTTGCCCGTCGGAAAATTTACCCAAAATAAACGCTATGTCTGAATTTCAATTGGTGATGCCCAAAATGGGCGAAAGTATTGCAGAAGCAACCATTATTCGTTGGACAAAAAACGAGGGTGATTCCATTGCGGTGGATGAAACTGTCCTTGAAATTGCTACCGATAAAGTTGATTCGGAGGTTCCTTCTCCAAAGGCCGGAAAATTGATTAAGCGTTTATTTAATGAGGGTGATGTGGTGCCAGTTAATGCGCCAATTGCAATTATTGAACTTGAGGGTTCGGCAGCGGTCTCTGCGCCAGTGATGGCTGCCGCACCAAAGATTGAAGCAGCTGTAGAGGTTAAACAAGTTGTTGAGCAAGTAGAACAAAGCATTTCAGCTGCGCAACAAACCGTGAGCAATGCTGGCGGAAATAGATTTTATTCTCCTTTAGTTCTTAATATTGCCCGCACAGAAAATATCAGCATGGCCGAGTTGGAATCTATCCAAGGTACTGGTGCCGAAGGTAGGGTAACGAAAAGAGATGTATTATCTCTTGTTCAAAATAGAGGCAATGTTTCTGTAGCACCAGCTGTAACGGCTTCTGCGCCTGTTTCTGCGCCTGTTGCTCCAACTGAACCTGTTGCATCAGTAGTTTCAACAACACCAGCAGCCAAGCCAAGCACTGGAACCTCTCCTGCACCAAAACCTCCTGTTAGCCTTTCTGGCGGCGATGAAATTATTGAAATGGATCGCATGCGCAAGCTAATTGCCGACCACATGGTTATGAGCAAGCATACCAGTCCGCATGTTACTTCTTTTGTGGAAGCAGATGTAACCAATATGGTGGTTTGGAGAGAAAAAGCCAAGAAAGTATACGAAAAAAGAGAAGGCGAAAAAATCACCTTCACACCAATGTTTATTGAATGTGTGGCAAGGGCAATCAAAGATTTTCCGATGATAAACGTTTCTATAGATGGAACCAATATTATTAAGAAAAAAGCAATCAATATTGGAATGGCCGCTGCCTTGCCTAGCGGAAACTTAATTGTTCCTGTAATAAAGGGTGCAGATATGATGAACCTAATTGGGTTAACAAAATCGGTTAACGACCTTGCCAATAGAGCGCGTAACAATAAATTAGTTCCAGACGATATTCAAGGGGGTACTTTTACCCTAACCAATGTAGGCGGATTTGGAAATTTAATGGGAACACCCATTATTAATCAGCCTCAAGTGGCCATTATGGCAACAGGCAGTATCAAGAAAAAGCCAGCCGTTTTAGAAACCTCAATGGGCGATGTGATTGCCATTAGGCACATGATGTTCTTAAGCTTAAGCTACGACCATAGGGTGGTGGATGGCTCTTTGGGTGGTAGCTTCTTAAAACGAGTTTCCGATTATATGGAGCAGTGGGATGTAAATCGCGAGATATAAGTTGCGATTGCACCTTTTGTGAACAACTTTTTGAAAACAATCGGCCTTTAACCTTTGTTCATGAGCCTTTGTAACCTATTTTTGTGCCCCGTAAGAACTCAATTACGGTTGAACTTTTCTTCATTGAAAATTTGCTCTAAATCTCTTTAGATCAATGATTTCCATTAGTTTATATCCGTTTTTGGTGACTACATTTTAAAAACATTATGACACCAAAATATATTTTCGTTACAGGCGGAGTTACATCGTCTTTAGGCAAAGGAATTATCGCTGCTTCTTTAGCTAAGTTATTGCAAGCAAGAGGGTATACCGTAACCATTCAGAAACTAGATCCTTATATCAATGTTGATCCTGGAACACTGAATCCTTACGAACATGGAGAGTGTTTTGTAACAGAAGATGGTGCCGAAACCGATTTAGATTTGGGTCATTACGAAAGATTTTTAAACAACCCTACTTCACAAGCCAATAATGTTACCACCGGTAGAATTTACCAGCACGTTATTAACCAAGAAAGAGAGGGTGCATACCTTGGCAAAACGGTTCAAGTTATTCCGCATATTACCGATGAAATAAAACGCCGCATTAAATTGCTTGGAGAAACGGGCGAATATGAAATCATCATCACCGAAATTGGCGGTACCGTTGGCGATATAGAGTCACTTCCTTATATCGAATCGGTTCGACAGTTATTATGGGAGCAAAAAGAAGAGGATGCATTGGTCATTCATTTAACCCTATTGCCTTACTTAAGTTCAACCAAAGAGTTAAAAACAAAACCTACCCAGCACAGTGTAAAATTGTTGCTAGAGAGTGGCGTGCAGCCAGATATTTTAGTATGTAGAACAGAACATGCCATTACCAAAGAAATGCGTAAGAAAATTGCCCTGTTCTGTAACGTAGATTCAAACTCGGTAATTGAGGCTTTGGATGTTCCCACTATTTATGATGTTCCTTTAATGATGTTAAAGGAAAAGTTAGATAAAACCGTACTATCTAAATTGAAATTAAGTGCCAAGAATGAACCCGATTTAGAAAGCTGGAAGACGTTTTTAACCCGACATAAAAATCCCAAACATGAGGTTAGGATAGGTTTAATTGGAAAGTATATTGAACTACCAGATGCTTATAAATCGATTATCGAAGGGTTTATTCATGCGGGTGCTACCAATGAAGCTAGGGTGCGCGTGCAATATATTCACAGCGAACTTTTAGCCGACGATAATTTAGGCCAAAAACTAGGTGAATTAGATGGAATTTTAGTTGCTCCAGGATTTGGGGATAGGGGAATTGAAGGTAAAATATTGGCCATTAAATATGCCCGTGAAAACAATATTCCTTTCTTTGGAATATGCCTAGGAATGCAAATGGCCGTAATCGAATTTGCCCGTAATGTTATTGGTTGGAAAGATGCCCACAGCACCGAAATGAATCCCAAAACCAAACATGCCGTAATAGACATGATGTCTGATCAAAAGAAAATTACCAAAAAGGGAGGAACCATGCGTTTGGGGTCCTACGTGTGTGAATTAACCAAAGGTTCTAAAGCCTATAGTGCTTACGAAAAATCTAAAGTGAATGAACGCCACCGCCATCGTTACGAATTTAACAACGATTATATAAAAGATTTTGAGGTAAACGGCATGCAAATTACAGGCATCAACCCAGATACAAAATTGGCAGAAATAGTTGAAATTAAGAGTCATCCTTATTTTATTGGGGTGCAATTTCATCCAGAATATAAAAGTACCGTTCTGAACCCACACCCTTTATTTGTGAAATTTGTAAAAGCTGCAGTTACCTACAGTCAACGATAATAAACCCTAAAGCAAAATTCCTAAGCAATCTTCTGTGAATAATTTCAGGTATTTACCTATTTTCGCCCCGCTTTAATTAACAAAATGGATAGAAATTCGATCATCGGATTAGGACTTATTTTTTTGATCCTAATCACTTTTGCATACATCAATCAACCTTCTCAAGTAGAGATAGACGCCAGTAAATTTAGACAAGATTCATTGGCACTGGTTCGCCTTCAAAACGATAGCATCGCCGCAACTTTGGTTCAGACCGAAGAAATTGCTGCCGCCAAGGAAATAAAAGTGGATAGCAACGCCAAGCAAAATGCTTATGGCACATTTGCCAATTTCTCTGAAGGAAATGAGGCTTATACCACCCTCGAAAACGAAGAAATTAAAGTTAAGGTAGTTAATAAAGGGGGAAGAATCTTTCAAGTTGAGCTAAAAAAATACCTCCGTGCAGATGGCTCTCCTTTGTTATTGGTAGATGGTAAGGGCAACGATTTCTCTTATGGCTTTGCAACAAAAGATGCCAAGGCAATTTCTACCAAGGATTTATATTTTACGCCAAAATTGGCCGAAGATGGCAAGAGTGTTACCATGAGTGTGAACCTGGCCGATGGACAATATATTGAGCACTTTATTGGCTTAAACGAAAATAATAATTTGGTTGATTTTAAAATCAACTTGGTTGGTATGAATAATGTAATTGCCAATAACAATAATTTCTTAGACTTAACCTGGAAACAAAATTTATTGCAACAAGAAAAGACGCATGAGGCAGAGGAGAAAACTTCGACTATTTATTACAGATACCCCAATGAAGATCCTGAGTTCTTAAGCGAAACCGAAGGCGACAAAGAAGATGTTAAAACACCAATTCAGTGGATTTCCTATAAACAGCAATACTTTAATATTTCCTTAATTGGAATGCAAAACTTTGATAATGCAGGCCTTGAAGCTAAGCTTGATGAATCTAAGAAATATGTAAAAATCTTAAGCTCAAATATTGGCTTAACCTACACCCACAATGAAAAAGAATCTTATGCCATGCAGTTTTATTTTGGACCAAACCATTATAAAACTTTAAAAGCCCTTAACATTAACCTAGAAAAGGTTGTGCCAATGGGTTGGGGTATTTTTGGCTGGGTAAATAAATTACTGACCGTAAATGTATTCTATTTCTTAGGTCAATACCTTTCTAATTTTGGTATCATCATTCTTTTATTAACCCTCATTGTTAAGACCATCCTATTCCCTTTGGTTTATAAATCTTACCAATCTTCTGCAAAAATGCGTGTGTTGAAGCCCGAAATTGATGAGATAAAAGTAAAATATGGCGATGATATGGCCAAAATGCAACAAGAAAATATGAAGCTTTATCGCAAGGCAGGTGTTAACCCAATGGGTGGTTGCCTTCCTGTAGTTCTTCAAATGCCAATCCTTATTGCCATGTTCCAATTCTTTCCAAGTGCATTTGAATTACGTCAGAAAGCTTTCTTGTGGAGCGATGACCTTTCTAGTTACGATAGTATTTTTAACCTCGGATTCAGCATTCCTTTTTATGGCGATCACGTGAGTTTGTTTACCTTGTTAATGACAGTTTCTACTTTGGTTTATACCATGTATAACAACCAAATGACAGGCGTAACCGGACAAATGAAAACCATTTCTTATCTAATGCCACTCATGTTCCTTGGTTTCTTTAATAACTACGCCAGCGGTTTAACCTATTATTATTTCTTGTCGAACCTATTTACCATTGGTCAGCAATTGCTTATTCGCCAATTTGTAGATGATAAAGCCTTGCATGCCCAAATTCAAGAGAACAAGAAAAAGCCTATTACAAAATCTAAGTTCCAGCAAAAGCTAGAAGATATGGCTAAGAAGCGTGGTTTTGATACCGATAAAATGGGTAAGAAGTAAAACTTCAAAACGGTATAAAGTAAAAAAACCAATCTATGGCAAGTAGATTGGTTTTTTTATATCAAGTAAAATGATTTTAGATAATACTCCTATTACCAATACTTTGCCAAAATCGTTTAATTGATTTTTAATTTTTATAAAAGTCTGATTTATAGTTAGTAAAAACTTTTAGCCTGTTTTAACCTCATTGTGCTTAGTGAATAGTGTTCTAAAAAGTGGAATCCATTCTCCAAAAATAGACAGCATTTTTAGACACTGCTCAGCAACGCCTTCCAAGCATCTACCACTTTACCCTCATTTAACAGGTGTTGAGCCAATTTTTGAATGTTTGCATTCTTAGTTTCTTTGTCAATATCCAAACTCAAAATAGCTTGCAATTCCTTGTTCATCCTTTGATAAATGGCCACACTATCCCCATCTGGCAATTGCTCCACATTGGCCAGCATACCCAAATTATTGCCTGTTAATATTTTACTATTCCTTATTGGTTCTGGCAGTTGGTCAAAGCCAATGCCCAAATTCTTAGCTGGCTTTGCCACCTCAAACAACGCATTTCCACTAGCCCTTACATACCAATCGCTACCCAATCTGCCCACTAAATCCATTTTATGCTGGTCAATTTTTCCATCGGCCATCAACACATCAGGCGAAATATGCATGAGCAACATCTCTGCTATAATTAAATTTCCTGCACCACCTTCTTTTCCAGTTTCAATGATATCGACTACCTTGCACTCAAATTGAACCGGACTTTCCATAACCCTATACGGTTTTACCATTTGCGAAGCAATGGGCGTGAGGCCTGCCTTTTCAAATTCACTTACATTTCTTGGGTACTCACAACTGGCCAAACTCATTTGTTGCACCATGGCATAATTAACCATGTTTATTACAACCTCTTTGTGGGCCATCACATTTTCCAACGTATGTTTTATGGTATTATCCCGCACCCTGCGCGCAGGAGAAAAAATAAAACGGGTTGGGTTTGAACCAAAAATATTAAAGAAACTAAACGGACTTAAATTCGCATTGCCATCCTTATCTATGGTGCTGGCAAAACAAATTGGCCTAGGCGCAACCGCTGTTAATAAGGCATTGTGAAACTCGCCCAAAGGAAGGTCTTTTGGCCCAATTGTTTTCATTTTCTTCATCACCATTATGCAAAAATTAATAGAAAATAGTTCTTCTTTCCTTTTTGAATCATTAAGTATTTCTCATTCATTAAGTGGCTAGCATTCACCGTTAAATTTAAGTCGGCTATTTTATGTTTGTTCATGCTTACACCACCACCTTGAAGCATTTTTTTTGCCTCGCTTTTGCTAGGGAAAACTTGCGTTTTTTCTGCCAATAAATCAAGTACCGCTATGCCATTGGCTAACTCATTTTTCGACAACTGAAATTGTGGAACGCCATCAAAAATCTCTAAAAAAGTTTCTTCTGATAAAGATGTAAATGCCTCTGCCGTTGAATTGCCAAACAAAATATTGCTGGCCTCAATGGCCGTATTATAAGCTTCTTCGGAGTGCACCTTAATGGTTATCTCCTTGGCCAATGCTTTTTGCAAAGTTCTGATATGTGGCGCCAAAGCATGCTCAGCCTCCAAAGCCTCAATTTCTATTTTGCCCAATAGGGTAAAAATGCGAATCCATGTGGCCGCATCTTCATCACTCGCGTTCAGCCAAAACTGATAAAATTTATAAGACGAGGTCCTTTTTGGGTCGAGCCAAATTGCGCCGCTCTCTGTTTTCCCAAATTTAGTGCCATCCGATTTTTTTATCAAATTTGTGGTAATGGCATAGGCCTCTCCTTGCGATTTGCGCCTAATTAATTCAGTTCCAGTTACTATATTGCCCCATTGGTCGCTTCCGCCCATTTGAATCTTGCAATTGTGTTCCTTCCATAAGTAGTAAAAATCGTAGCCCTGAACCAATTGATACGAGAATTCTGTAAAGCTCATTCCCGTTTCACCCTCTAATCTTTTCTTTACAGAATCTTTGGCCATCATATAATTTACCGTAATGTGTTTGCCCACATCTCTAATAAATTCTAAGAAACTATATCCCTTAAACCAGTCGTAATTATTAACCATTACCGCCGCATTTGCCCCTTCCGAAAAGTTTAAAAACTTTGAAAGTTGCGCCTCTATGCAGGCCACATTGTGAAATAGAATAGCCTCCGAAAGCAAATTACGTTCACTCGATTTGCCACTTGGGTCGCCAACCATGCCCGTTGCTCCACCCACCAAAACATAAGGTTTATGCCCCGCACGCTGAAAATGAATGAGGGTCATAATTTGGGTTAAATGTCCCACATGTAAACTATCGGCAGTTGGGTCAAACCCAATATATCCAGAAGTTATTTCCTTCAATAAAAGCTCCTCCGTTCCAGGCATCATGTCGTGCAACATGCCACGCCATAGCATTTCTTCCACAAAATTTGTCATACCGCGAAAATAAGTTTTTTGAAAGGTTCTGTGAGAGATTTTTGAAAAAATAAACAAAAGCATCTTCTTTATTGTTTTCTTTGTTTTTATTTAGGTCCAATTTGAATTACCTATCACACTATTACGTTCACCAAAAAGGGGAAAATCCGCTTTATACTTTGGGCTTGGTTTTTCCAGATTTGTCGAGGGGATTTGTGAAACAGCCAGGAAAATTAGATGCCCAAATTTACGCGCATTTAAATCCTTTGGCGCTAGGTTGTCTGCAACATTATCAAGCAGATAAGCTGTTTCATGCCTCAGAATTTTTTAAATGGGGGACAGAAATTTGCACCGATGTTTTGAAACAAGCGCAATTTCAAGGCACAGTAGAACGCCGCTGGTTTATTGGACATGTGTTGTTCGAAATGCTGGTAGATAGAATCTTGGTTCGGCATAAAGCCAAAGTTGGATTAGATTTTTATGCCGATTTAAATTTGATTCATGTCAATGACATTCGTGCCTTTATTTCATTGCATACCCACCAAGAAGAGGATCGCTTTATGAGATTTTTTGAACATTTTCGCAAAGCTGCTTATATTCGCAATTACCCAGATAATAACCTTTTTGCATTTTCGTTAACTAGAATAATGATAAAAGCTGGTTTACCAGAATTATCAATGGCCAACAAAATTGTCATTCAGGAGTGTGTATGGGAGCTAGAATCAACTGCATTTAAAAATGCACAAAGTATTTTGTTCCAACTAAAAGAAGTGTTTAAATGAGAAGATATTTTTTTCTGTTATTAGGTTTCTGTCTAAACCAATCCATTTGGGCTCAAACGCTAAAATATAGCAATGAGTTTTTAAATATAGGCATTGGTGGCAGGGCAATGGCTATGGGTGGTTCTGTAATTGCAAGTACCAACGATGTAACGGCTAGTTATTGGAATCCTACTGGCTTGCTAAACATGAAAGACAATGTGCAAATTGCTGCCATGCACAACGAACAATTTGCAGGTATTGCAAAACACGATTATGGTTGTGTTGGGTTCAAACTAAATGAAAATTCTTCTGCGGCTATTAGTTTCATTAGATTTGGAGTAGATGGAATTCCCAATACCTTGTACCTCATGCAAGATGGACAAATAAATTATTCTCTCATTAGGAGCTTTTCTGCTGTAGATTATGCCTTTGTTGGGTCGTATGCCACCAAGACAAAAATTGAGGGGCTAGAGTTAGGTGGTAATGTGAAAATTATTAGGCGGGTTGTGGGCGAATTTGGTGGAGCTTGGGGTTTTGGATTAGATGCTTCGGTAAATTATTCGCACAACAATTGGAAGTATGCAATGATGGCCAGAGATGTAACTACTACATTTAATGCCTGGACCTATAAAATGTCGGAAGAGGATAAGAAGCAATTAGTGGCCTCCGGAAATACTGTTCCAGAGGGAGGATTAGAGCTTACCCTGCCTAGATTTACTTTTGGTGTGGCCAGAAAATTTGAATTGAAGAACCCAAAGTTTACCATTTTGCCTGAGGTGAATTTAGATTTAACAACAGACGGACAACGAAATGTGTTAATAAGCAGTTCTATCCTCAATTTAGACCCAAGAGTTGGAATAGAATTTGGGTACAACGATTTTATTTTCTTGAGGGGTGGTTATAGCACCTTGCAACGCGTGACCGATTTTAACGGACAAAAAACTTTAAATGGAATGCCTAGTTTAGGTATGGGAATTCAATTGAAAAATTTAGCCATAGATTACGCCTTAAGCAATGCCTTTAACCAAGGATTAATTGGCATGAGCAACATTATTAGCTTGCGTTTAAGCATCAATCGAAAAAGCTAATCTGCCAAACTTTCTTGTGTTACTATTTTTGCTTAAAGTTAAACCATAAAATACTACCCTGCACAACCTTCTTGTATGCTTAGTTCGCATAAGTAATATTGTTATTTTAGGTTAAAGTTATAATATCATTCCTCTTCTAAATCTTCTGCCGCTGGCAAGGGCTGGTGATAAATATCTAAGGCTGTTATAACAGCAATAAACCCCCAAAATAAAACCGCAATTTTATCTTGCTCACTGTAGCTATTTAATAATCCGTGGGCCAAATAAGTAACCAATCCCAACAACATACCAGCACTCAACATTCTTATCTCAAAGGTGCGCCCGTGGTAAACCAAAAATAAACCCCTTTTAAAAACAAAATAGAGTATAATTAAAAACGTTATCAATCCCATCCATCCACTTTCTGCCAATGGATTTAAATACTCAGAGTGAGCATGACCTTGGTCGCCAAAGGCTGTTGTAATAGGCGTTTTAAACTCGGGGTCTTGGTATGGCGCATAGGTAAATGAATAGGCTCCCGGACCAAAACCTACGAATGGTTTTTCTTTAACCATATTGATTGCCGCCGCCCACCTGTTTACACGCTCTAAATTCGACACATCATTCCTAACATTAGAAACAGATTCTAAATGCTTTTCAAAACCCTCTGCAGAGTTCTGTTTGTTTTGATACAGTTGATAAAAAATATCATCAAAATTAACCAAGATAAAGGAAGCAACAATGGCTAAAATGCTCATCATATGCCACAGCCTTAACCGCAAAAACAACGCAGCACCAAACATTGTTGCAGCAGCCAAACTAACCCAACCTGCTCGGGTATAACTCAATACCAATCCAAAGAAAAATAGCAACAATAAAAACACAACCGCCAAAAGACTGCCAAAATTTAGGTTCAATTTAAACCCAAAAATTACCCATATAAACAGCATGGGAATAAAGAAGGCAATGGCCGCGGCATAAATGCCATGGGCAATATAAAACGGTGCCATAATCTCAAATGAAGTAATTTGAGAAAAGTCGTCCTCACTGTGTTTTATTAAGGTGAAAATAATCACAAAGGCTAAGGGAATCATATAAGCCCAGAGGTAATTTTTTATATAATCTATTTTCCTAAATAGCACAACCGCCAAGAAATAAAATACCACCAAGAACCAAGATCTCGACAAGAAAAATTTAATGCTTACCACCTTTTCCATGCTGGTAAAAGAAGTTACCAAAATCCAGGTCATGTTAAGTATAATGGCAATGGTGATGGGATGTTTTAATACCCTAAAATCATACTCTCCATCTATAATAAATTTATAGACCACCAACAAGAAAATTCCAATAATAAGAGGTTCCGATGGCAATGATAAGCCCATGCCCAACACCACATTTTCAATGTTAATGGAAAGTGGAACCAAGAAAACCAGAATAATAATTAATACATCTAATCTTAATAAAGCCAGAAGGGATAACAAGGCCAGAGCAGGCAAGGCCGGAGTCCAATAAAATTCAAAGGCAATGCCAATGGTGTTGAGCAGAATAAAAAGTATTCCAGACCCAATAAGCCATTTTTGTTTTGCTTCGAGATTCAAGTTTACTAAGAAATAAAATTGTCTTTTTGATGTTGAAATTTCTCAACAAACAACAACACAATACAAGCTAAAATGAATGAACCTAAAATAGCACCCAACACAATTAAGGAACGAATTGGGTATGTTTTTCTTTCGGCAGGAGAAGCATTTTGTAAAATAAATACATTACTCAAATTACCTTCTACGTCAATTTTGGCCTGATCCAATTTCTTTTTCAACTCATTCATTTGCTCTACTTGAAGCTCTAATGTATTGTATAAAGATTGTGATTCTGCACCATATTGTGCCAAGTTATTTTGTTGTTGGCGAATATTTTCATTCATCCCGTTTTTGCCTATTAATTCGGTAATGGCTTTCGATTGCTCTTCCACATTATAAACGCCTTTAGCACCCAATTCTTGCATCCTAACTTTAATGGAATTTACTTCTTCTTCCTTGCGTTTGTACTCAGTTTCAATAATGTGAAAGGCCTGCATGGCCATTTTACGTTGAACTTCCGTCTTAACACTGTCCAAAATCATCACAATGCCATTGGCTACTTCGGCAGCAATCTCTGGCTTTTCGTCCAAAACACTTACTTCAATGGAGGCATATGGTGTTTTACGAAAACTGATGTTCTTGTCGTACATTTTGCCCATTTTGTAATTTTTTTCCCCATCGCTTGGGTCTATGCGGTAGTGTTCTGCCAAATTGTAACGGTTAATTACTTTCAATTTAAGGTAATCCGATTCCAATATTTGCACATATTGTTGTGCGGCAACTTGCTCTCCAAATTCTAATGGGTCTTTTTGTTTTACCCTACTGTCTGTAAGCAAGGCAGAGGAGATGGAGTTGTTGGTTGACGGGTAAAATACCGCGGTAGATTGGTATTTTGGTCTTATTACCCATGGACTAGAAATGAGTATGGATAAAATGGCCGAAATGCCACAAATGATTATCAGTTTTTTTCTCCACCTAACTATGAAATGAAATACATCAATTAGCTCGAAGTAATATTGTTTTTTTTTCTTGTTCATATCGTTACGCAGCAAAAATATAAAAAATACCTCATAAACCCCCTTTTTCGGCTTGTCTACCCTTAAGAAGCTCTAAACCTTGTTTAAAATCAAGTATTTTGAGACCAAACATGCTTCCCAATGTGCCTAAAATAATTGAAATGGAGGCTTGCCACCAAGTGAATTCCAATTTAAGGGTCACAAACAATAAAATACCAATGAATAAGAGGGAAACGAAAAACCGGGTAATAAATTTTGGTTCAAACCGAATTTTGAGAATTTTGATACCAAAAAGGAGGTTGCTAAAACCTATGAATGCTTGTGTGCTTATAGCTGCAATGGCTGCCCCATAAGCTTTGTAAATTGGGATGAGCCAAAAGTTGAGCCCAAGATTCAAAATCAATGCAATAGCCGCCAAAATGTTTAGAATTTTAAAATTACCATTGGCGGTTAACAAGGTACCGTAAATATACATGATGCACAGCGGAAAAAAACATAGAATAACCAAGCCAAAAACCCAGGCCGCGTAATCGTTGCTGTGGTGGTTTAACAAATGAATTATAGGGTCTTGATACCCAAATGCAATGAGGCAAAAGGCAAAGGCCGGAATTAGCATGAGTCCGGTGCTAAATTGAACCAATGAATTCAAATTTTCTTTGGCAGCTATCATCTTCGAAAACATAGGAAGCAGGAGCATGGCCACAAGGGCGGCCATCATATTTGCGGCCTCCAACAAGCGATAGGCCGAGGCGTAAATGCCATTTTGCATATCGCCATCTGCCACCAATTTGGGAATAAGCACTACATCTAACCTGGTGTAAAATGTCATTAGTAAAGATAACAAGGCGTATGGAAACATTTTAATTATCACCACCTTAAAATGGCTAAAATCGAGTTTCCAAATTAGCGTGTGCAAATGCGGTTTTATTACAAAAAATGAAATGGCCACTGCGGTAGAATAGGCCACGGTTTGAGCCAAAATAAAGGCTGGGATGCTTATGCTGAACAACCCAAACCAAAGCATTAACCCGCATAGCAAAATCATTAAACTTCTGTCTACCACCGATAACAATGCGTCGGTTTTAAATAGTTGCAATCCGCCCACAATGCTTCTAAAAAAAGAATAAAAGTAAGATAGAATTTGGTTGAACCCAAGTATTAACAAGAGTTGTAACCTGTCTATGGGGTAGCCCATTAGGGTGCCAATGCCCAAAGTTAAGGTGAGGTAAACTAAGCTCGACCCTAATTTAAAGGTGGTTAAAGCCGCAAATTCTTTGTTGAGGCTTTCTGGGTCTTTTGCAATATTAGAGGAGGTATAGTTGTTTATGCCTAAATCGAGCAGCGTAATAAGCAGCATTGAAAAAGCAAACAAATTGCTATACAAGCCATACTGCTCGTATCCAACAGCATTTTGAACTCCTCGATCTATGCCCAAAATCCAAAAGGGTTTAATGAGCAAGTTAACCGACATGAGCAAGATGAAATTTGTAATAAACGTTTTTTTCATTGCGGGCCGCGTGGCTTTAACGCGGTAAATTTATTGATTCGTATATATTATTGTATCATAGTTCTAAAATCAATTTTGAAAAAAATCTTATAATTGCAAGATGGCCTTGCTAAAAACTTTTCAAAAGATGTTACCAGAAGCTGGCTGCGATGAGGCTGGAAGGGGTTGTTTAGCCGGACCAGTATTTGCGGCAGCTGTTATTCTTGATCCAAAAAAAAATATCAAAGGCTTAAACGATTCTAAAAAATTAAGTGAGAAAGACCGCAAAGAATTGCGTTTGGAAATTGAAGAAAAATCTTTGGCCTGGGCGGTTTCCTCTTTAGATAACAAAGAAATTGATAAGTATAATATTCTTAAATCGTCTTTTATGGCCATGCACCGTGCTTTAGATAAATTAACTATTGTTCCGAGTTTGTTGTTAATTGATGGCAATCGGTTTATTCCTTATGGCAAAATTCCACATCGCTGCGAGATCAAGGGTGACGCGCGTTTCCAAAATATTGCCGCGGCTTCCATTTTGGCCAAAACTTACCGCGACGATTATATGGAAGAACTGCATGCCATGTTTCCTCAATATGGTTGGAACCAAAATAAAGGTTACCCAACCATTAAACATAGAAAGGCCATTAAAGAGTTTGGTCCAACTAATTTGCACCGCATGACATTTAGGTTGTTAAATGAACAACTTGAATTGTTTAAAAATTAATGCTAAAAATCTCGGTCTATCTCGTATTTTGCCATCCTGTGAAAAAATTAGCCGATGCAGTATTTTTCAAATAAAACCATTGTCATTACCGGTGCCTCCTCTGGCATAGGAAAAGCCTTGGCTCAGCAAATGGCTCAGCCTGGCTCTCATTTAATTTTGGCTGCCAGAAACCTAGATAAATTGCAGGATGTAATGCAAGTTTGTATTAAAAATGGCGCCAAATGCGATTGTTTTTTTTTGGATATTGCCAGTGAAGCCTCCATCAAAGACTTTGCAGAAAAGCTGTTCCAAAAGTTTAAGGTGATTGATGTGCTGGTTAATAATGCTGGAATTAGTCAGCGTTCCCAAGCAGAGGAAACCTCCTTGGCGGTTGATCGCAGAATTATGGAGGTTAATTTTTTTGGCCAAGTTGGTTTAACAAAAAGCCTTTGGCCTTTATTGATAAATTCTACCCATGCAAACATTGTCTTAATTAGCTCTGTTGTGGGTACCTTTGGTTTTCCTCAGCGCAGCGCTTATTCTGCTTCCAAGCATGCTTTGGAGGGATTTTTTGAGTCGTGGTTCTTAGAGAATACCCGTAAAAATATCCATTTTACAACGGTATCTCCGGGTAGAATACAAACTAATATTTCAGAATCGGCCCTAAAAGCAGATGGCACCCAACATCAAGTTATGGATGCCGGACAAATAAATGGCATTCCTGCCGAAGTTTGTGCCGCCAAAATTGTAGCGGGTATTGCTAAAAATAAGCGAAAAATTTATGTGGTTCAGCAAGAAATGGTGCTTATAATTTTAAGGAAACTGCTTCCTTATTTCTTCTTTAAATTGGTTAAAAAATTAAAATTATCTTAAGTAAAATATGGCGTTTATTTCTGGAATTCAACAGGTAGGTATTGGTTGTCAAGATTCTCCCCAAACTTTTAAATGGCTAAGAACTGTTTTTGGCATAAATGTTCAAATTTTCGATGATGAGGCAAAAGCGCCTTTAATGACACTTTACACTGGGGGAGAAGTACATAGCAGAAGAGCCATCCTGGCCATGAATATGAATGGTGGGGGTGGCGCAGAAATTTGGCAATTTACCAGCAGAAAGTCGGTTGCCGGCCCTTCCATGCAGTGGGGCGATTTAGGAATTAATGCCGTTAAACTTAAATCTAACAACCCTAAAAAGGCTTCCGAAATTATTAAAAATAACAACGATTGCACAACGCCCATGGAGGATCCAAATGGACATAAAACTTTTTTGCTAAAAGACCCTGCCGGAAACCAATATCAAGTTGTAAAAGATAAGTCTTGGTTCAAGGCAAAAGAATTTATGCAAGGTGGATTCTGTGGGGCAATTATTGGCGTGAATAACATTGATATTTCAATTGCTTTTTACCAAAACGGATTAGGTATAAATGAGGTGCTCTATGATGTTACTGGTACTTTCAACGATCTGGGTGAAGCTTACAAGAATCAAAGGTTTAGAAGGGCTTTGCTGTTTTTTAAAAATCCAAACTCCGCGCCATTTAGCCATTTGTTGGGCGATATTCAAATCGAATTAATACAAGCCTTAGATAGAACACCAATTAAATTATTCGAAAATAGGTATTGGGGCGATTTAGGCTTTATTCATCTGTGTTTTGATGTGCCTAATATGGAGCGCCTCAAACTTAATTTAAGAAAATTTAATTATAATTTGACTGTAGATAGCGGCGATACCTTCGATATGGGCGAATCGGGCGGAAGGTTTGCCTACGTAGAAGACCCCGATGGTACCCTCATTGAAATGGTTGAAACCCATAAGGTGCCTATTCTAAAAAAGTTTGGCTGGTACCTAGACCTAAAGAAAAGAGGTCAGCATAAACCGCTACCTAATTGGATGGTTTCTTTGTTGGGGCTAAACAAAATTAGGGACTAAAATAGACAAGCTAAAAGCAAGCCCAAGCCCAATAAATAAAAGGGCCACAGGAACATCACCAATCCAAAAGAAATAGAATCAAAAAACAAAGATTGTTTCACTATTTTGGGCGTTAACCAAGTGCTTAATGCGTATAAAGGGGCAAACAAAAGACTGCTTTTTATAAATGGTATAAACCTTCTTTTTTCGGTTTGATCCAATTGCGCGTTTAGTTTTGATAACAGTTGTATGCCATCCTTTTCGCCCCGGCAAAGTCGCCTAAAGGTCTGTCTAAAATTCGTATATTGAGCGTCGCCTTCTTTCATTGAAGGGGCTATATAGGCCAGTTTACCTAACTCGCCAAATAACCTTTCATTAAAAGTACGCACAAACTGCGCCTCATTTTGAATGCCCTCAAAGTCTTGTCTTTCTATGGGTTTTCCAAAGTTTACCAAGATGTTTTTTCCAGCACCTTTATAATGTTCATAGGTTAATCCTACGGGCACAATTACAATGTCTTTAGCAGGCGTATCGCTGCTCCAAGCCTTTATCGAAATTCTAGCCGGACCCTTTTTTAAAGACCGTAAATCCCAATTGTTCTCACTTAATCCCTCTGCAAAAATAATCACCACCTTTCGCTCTTCTAGGATGTTCTGACAAGCATCAAAAGTTTCCGTATTCTTGCTTAAGTTCTCCTTTCCCTCCGACAATCGAAAAACAGGCAACATGTTTAAAGAATGTAAAATGGGCCGCGCAACATTGCTTTTAAAAGCATCGCCACGTGCTAAAAAATGCGTTGGCCTATCAATTACCGCGCCTACAATTACCGCATCCAAAAACGAGTTGGGATGGTTTAGTGCCAATACCACAGGCTTGTGTAAAGGAATATTTTCTATGCCCCCAATTCTAATGTTCTCATAAAATAAATGCGATGTTAACCGTGTATTATATTTGCAATAAGTGTAAAACAAGCCCATGTGCAATAGTATTAAAGATTAAGCATCCATCCAAATTCTATATGCCTCATCGGCCTGTAAATGCAACATGTCTAAGCCATTTTTAACCCTAGCACCGCGCTTTTCTGCCTCCAATAGAAACGTGGTTTTCTCTGGTAAATAAATTAAATCATAACAAAAATGTGCCTTACCAATGCCTTCAAATGGAATAGGCAAACATTGATCTTCATTAGGGTACATGCCCACCGAACTTGCATTAATTAACAACTCATGCTGCTTAATTAATGCTAAGGTAAGCTCAGAATAATTTAACTCATTCTCTTGTTTTATCAAGCTCCGCGTAACCAAATGATAAGGTATGGATAGTTCATTTAAAACATAACAAACCGCTTTTGCCGCACCGCCATTTCCAAAAATTAAAGCCCTTTTTTTTCGGTCCAAACCTAAGAATTGTTGCAAGGAAATATTAAATCCATATACGTCGGTATTATGCCCTTTTAAAACGCCATTTGGCAAAAATTGAATGCAATTAACCGCCCCACAAACCTCAGCCTCTATGGATAATTCATCCATCATTGAAAGTACCTTTTCCTTATAAGGCTTCGTCACATTTAATCCGCCAAAACTAGCTCCAACAAAATTAGAGCCACCCAAACTTTGCCCCTCCAAACTATGCCCCTCCAAACTATGCCCCTCCAAACTTTGCTCCTCCAAACTTTGCTCATGCAAACGTTGCCCGTGCAAACGTTGCCCCTCCAAACGTTGCTCCTCCAAACTTTGCCCCTCCAAATGTTGCTCCTCCAAACTATGCCCATGCAAACGTTGCTCGTGCAAGCTTTGCCCGTGCAAACTTTGCCCCTCCAAATTAGTACCGCCAATTTCGCTCCCTTGTAAAGTTATTCCATCGTTATTAGGTACATTTAAATTGTGCCCACCCAAATATGGATCCCCTAAAGTTTTGAGCGCTGAAATAAATGCCCTCAATTCCTCCTCTGTAGCCAAATCAAAATTCTCATAGCTATATGCTAATCCCGCCTCCTCAAAATTGCGCGTAAAGTAATTCACCGAAAACTGGTTGTGCAAAGGATGCCCTATCAGGCCAAATTTTAGATTCATTCTCAATTCAATTATCTACAAATATACTTTTTTATATATGTATTATATGGAAGCTAGGCTTGTCAAAATATATTTTTAGATTAATCTAAAAATATATTTTGTTTTTCCTAAAAATGTCCGACATTTGTCGCTCATGAAACAGTTATTATTTGTCATTTTTCTCCTTTCGAGTGCATTCACACATGCCCAAACCTTTGCCATAAAAGGTAAAGTAATGGCCAATAAACAGCCTGTCTCTTTTGCCACCATTGGCATAGCTACTTTAAATAAAACTACTTTAAGTGATGAGCAGGGTGCTTTTATGCTTAAAAATATACCAGCAGGAACCTTTCAACTTCAGGTTTCTGTAATAGGCTATGAGCGACAAAAGATATTGGTTCAGCCCGAAAAAGAAAAAGAATTGCGCATAGAATTGGTGCCCTTAAACACCAGTCTAAAAGAGCTCACCATTAGCGGAACCATGCGCGAGGTAAGCAAATCATCGTCTCCTGTGCCAGTGGAAATATACGGACATCAGTTTTTTAAGAAAACGCCTAGCAACAGTTTGTTTGAGTCTTTGCAAATGATCAATGGCGTGCAACCTACACTAAATTGCAATGTGTGCAATACCGGCGATATTCATATCAATGGCTTAGATGGTCCTTATACTTTGGTGCTCATAGATGGAATGCCCATCATTAGTGCCTTGTCTACCGTTTATGGCTTAAGCGGAATTCCAAATAGCATGATAGAAAAGGTGGAGGTGGTAAAGGGTCCTGCTGCTACTTTATATGGCAGCGAAGCGGTGGGCGGACTAATAAACGTAATTACCAAATCGCCCGAAACGGCTCCGCGGTTTAGCCTCAACTATTATGCTTCTTCATACAAGGAACAAAACTTAGATGTGGGTTATGCAAAAAGGTTTGGAAAAGTATCGACCTTATTAAGTGGCAATCTGTTTTATTTTCAAAATAGGGTAGATATAAATAAGGATAATTTTACAGATATTACCTTGCAAAAAAGGGTTTCTGTTTTTGGAAAATTGACCTGGAATAGAACAGAAAAGTTGAGAACTAGTCTTGCTGCCCGCGTGTATTACGAGGATAGAATGGCTGGGGAGCTTACTTATAACAAGGCCTTTAGAGGTGGCGATAGCGTGTATGGCGAATCTATTTATACCAAACGCGCGGAGCTTCTTGTATCACATCCTTTTTTAATAGCTAAACAAGCCTTTAAATACCAATTGTCGTGGAATATTCACGACCAAAATTCGGCTTACGGACAAAGCTATTTTATTGCCCAACAATGGAGTGCATTTAACCAATTATTGCTAGAAAAAAAAATAGGCATAAGGCACCAAACGCTTATGGGAGCAGCATTGCGAGTTTCTAATTACCAAGACAATGCGCCTATTGGTGGTCAGGCAGATGTTTTTAAAAAAATGGTTATTCCAGGTGTATTTGTGCAAGATGAAATTGCCCTCACATCCAATCAAACTTTGCTTTTAGGTGCGCGTGCCGATCATTATTCTTGGCACGGGCTTATTTTCTCCCCAAGAGCAAATTATAAAGTCAATTTTGGTTCTACCCAAACGCTGCGACTCAGTGCTGGAAACGGATTTAGGGTGGTGAATATTTTTACAGAAGATCATGCAGCATTGTCGGGCGCGCGGGAGGTAATTGTTGCGCCTAATATAAAGCCCGAAAACAGTTGGAATGTGAATGTAAATTATTCGCGTTGGCATAATTTGCCTGCTGGTTTTTTTGAATGGGATATCACCGCATTTTATACTTGGTTTGGCAATAAAATTGTGCCCGATTATGATACCGATGCCAGCAAAATATATTACCAAAATTTAAATGGTCATGCCATCTCCCAAGGCCTTACTTTGAATACCGGCTGGAACTTTGTTTTTCCTTTGAAAATAAATGCGGGTTTCACTTTAATGGAGGTGTATTCTTTAAATGCAGATTCGAATGGAATCATGGAAAAACAAATGCAAATGCATGCCCCAAAATTTTCTGGAACCTACCAGGTGGCATACACTTTTAAACGTCTCAATATGGTAATAGATTATACCGCCCAAGTCTATGGTCCAATGCGATTGCCCGTTGTTCCCAATGATTTTAGACCAGCATATTCGCCTTGGTTCAGCCTACATCATTTGCAAATTACCAAGAAATGGGGCAGTGGTTTTGAGTGTTTTGGCAGTGTGAGAAATCTGGGAAATTTCTTGCCTCAAAATCCAATTTTGAGGTGGTGGGATCCTTTCAACAAAACGGCAGGTGATGCACAAAGTAATCCCAATAAGTACCAATTCGATCCAAGTTATAATTATGCACCCATGATGGGTAGAAATGTGGTTTTGGGCTTTAGGTATAACCTAAAATAACTACCTCATTTGCGCATCTTTTAACTTTAAAATTTTATGGTAGTCTTTGTTCATTTTTTGGATGTCCTTCAACAACTCCGTTCTTCCTCTTTTGTCTAAAGCAGAGGTTAAAAATATGGGTGGTAATTCCTCCCAAGTCTCAAGCAATTTTTCCTTAAACAACTCAATGTTTTCATCGGCTTTGGCCTGTTTAAGTTTGTCTAATTTAGTAAAGACCAACTTAAAAGGAATACCTTTTTCGCCTAATAAGTTTACAAAGTCTAAATCCCTTTCCTGTGGCTCAATGCGCGAATCTATCAAGGCAAAAAGCACCACCAAATTATCTCTTTTTTCTAAGTAATTCCACAAGGTTTTTTCCCACGAACTCCTTAGGTCTTTCGATCTTTTTGCATAACCATAACCTGGCAAATCCACCAAATTCCATTCTTCATTTACACAAAAGAAATTCATGCTAATGGTCTTACCAGGCGTGCCAGAAGTACGTGCCAGTTCTTTGCGCTGAACCAACATGTTTATCAACGATGATTTGCCTACATTACTTCTGCCTATAAATGCATACTCTGGTAATTCCACTTTTGGGCAATCCTTGAGGCTGTTTGCACTTGTTTTATATACTGCCGAGCTTATATCCATCTTACAAAAATAGGTTATTCACACCTAATCACATACGTTTTATCATTTCGCTTATCAATCGCGTCATGTTTGGTTCAGCAATAGCGGCTGCATTAAGCACATCTTGCAGGCTAATTTTTTTGATTAAACCGGGCACGCCCAAATCGGTAATTACAGATATAGCAAATACGCGCATGCCCATGTGTCTGGCCACAATATTTTCTGGTACGGTGCTCATGCCCACTGTGTCTGAACCAATGATGCGCAGGTATTTGTATTCTGCCTGCGTTTCTAAAGTTGGACCTTGAACCGCGGTGTACACGCCTTCTTGCAAAGAAATGCCTAATTCTTTGCCCACTTCTTTTGCCAATACTATCAGTTTGGCATCATAGGCATCACTCATGTCTGGAAATCTCGGTCCTAAATTGGCATCATTTTTCCCTCTCAATGGGTGCTCTGGCATTAGGTTTATGTGGTCATTTACCACCATCAAATCGCTTACCGCAAAATTGGGATTCACCCCGCCCGAAGCATTGGAAATAACTAACGTATTTACACCCAAAAGTTTCATTACCCTAACCGGAAAAGTCACTTCTTGCATGGCATATCCTTCGTAATAATGAAACCTACCTTGCATCACAATCACGGGTACCCCGCTTAATTTACCAAAGAGCAACTTGCCTTGGTGACTTTCCACCGTGCTCACCGGAAAATGGGGTATTTCATCATAAGGAATGCTGTATTCTATTTCAATGTCATTTACCAAGGCACCCAAGCCCGTTCCTAAAATAATGCCAATTTTTGCTTGGTTGTAATAAGGAGAAAGGTGCTTAATGGTAGCTTCTGTTCCGCTCAACATAATGTGTGATATTTTGATCAAAGTTACCTTTATCTTCTTCAAAAAAGACAACTTCAATGGGTAAGTAAAAAAAAGGATATTTCTTTAATTGGTCTCCGTATGGAGCCTGAATTAATTTTTGATAATCTTTCTCGGTGCAAACAATGATTTTTTCTTGCTGTGGCATCAAGTCAAAATCGATAAAAACCTTGTTAATTTCGATATCCGTTAGCAAATGATGATCGGGGAATGCCATTAGCCAAACCTGCTCATATTTCTGCTTAAGGTAAGCTTCAAAAATTTGCGGATTGGCAATGCCTGCCAAGGCCAAAACTGCTGATTTTTTGGGTATGGATTGTCCTTCAAAAAAAGGGGTAATTTGTCCGTATTGAATAAAAGAAAAGTACACTTTTTGATGCGAAAGTGGCTTTAATTTTCGGGTAATTTGTTGCTGGTTGCTTATACTTAAATTGGGGTCGCATTTTGTTACCACAATAATATCGGCTCTATTACTTGCCTCGGCATATTCTCTTAAATATCCCGAAGGAACCAGAAAATCGTCTACATAAAGTTTGTGTTGCTCTGTTAACAAAATATTTAAGCCTGGTTTAAGGTCTCTATGTTGGTAAGCATCATCCAATAAAATAAGATCGGTATAAGGTGCATCCATTAACAAACTGGGAATGCCTAAAACCCTGTTCTCGCTAACCGCTACTTCAACTTGTGAAAACTTGCTATATATCTGAAAAGGTTCATCGCCAATGCTAAATGGGGTGGCATCTTCTTGGGCAAATACGTAGCCAATTGTCTTCCTTTTATAACCCCTACTAAGCACTGCAACACGGTATTGGTTTTGCAAAAGCCGAATCAAATATTCAATATGGGGCGTTTTTCCTGTACCGCCGAACGCTAAATTGCCCACATTGATCGTTGGAATGTCAAATTCGGTGCTTCCAAAGAATCCAGAATCATATAAATGATTCCTTAGGCGTAAAATACCTTGGTAAATAAAGGAAAGGGGCAAAAGGAGTCGTTGAAAAAACAGCAAAGTTGGCAGTGGTTATTTTTTGCAAGTTGAGAAATTTTGTTGAAAACTAAGCTATTTCAATCTCGATTGTCTTGTAAAGTGCTCACTTTTTGTCTGTTAGGTTATATAGCTGTGGATACTTATATTTGCATAAATTGAAAGTACCATAAATAATAGATTTATATTTGGTTTTTGAGTTGTTAATAATACGGCATGGTTTATAAAAAAATTATATTATTCGTTTCTGTATCTCTCTTCCTTGTGTTGGGATTACATGCCCAACCTTTGAGCGTTGGAATGGGATCAAGCCATGAATTGGCTGTTGCAAAAATAGATAGCAATACCCTTCATTGGCGAGATAAATTATACCCTAAGACAGACCCGGGGGAAATGAATATTTATGGTTTTAACAAAGGTGAGGTTCCGGTTTATTCCGATTCTACTTATGCCTTTCGATTAAGTTTATTAGAAACTGAAATTCCATTAGAGTACAATCAGCAAGTTAGGGCCTATATTGATTTATATGCAAACCGCCGCAGGGCTTTGGTTAGCAAGGTGCTTTCTACTTCAAAATTCTATTTCCCTATTTTTGAGGAAGTTTTCGACCGCGAAAATATTCCCATGGAGTTTAAATATTTGGCTGTTATAGAGAGCGCTTTGAACCAACGTGCTATTTCGCCTGTGGGTGCCGCTGGATTATGGCAATTTATGGCGCCAACTGGAAGAATGTATGGTTTAAAAACCGATAATTACATTGACGACAGAAAAGATATTATTAAGTCAACCGAGGCATCTGTTTTATATTTCAAGAATTCGTATAGAATTTACCACGATTGGCTTTTGGTAATTGCAAGTTACAATTGCGGACCAGGTAATGTAAACAAGGCCATACGCAAGTCTGGTGGCAAAACCAATATTTGGGAGATTATGCCTTACTTACCTAAAGAAACACGGGGATATGTGCCAGCCTTTATTGCCGCTGCCTATGTGATGAATTATGCAAGCGAGCACAATATCTATCCAGCCGAAGATGATATGTATTTTCATTTGGATACTGTAATGGTTGAAAACAGCACTTCCATAGAAAAGTTGGCCTTGTCATTGGGCATAACACCAGAAGAAATAAAACAATATAATCCTGCATTAAAGAGGGGTGTTATTCCCTTTAACGGAAATGGGGTGATGTTAACCTTGCCATACAACCATGCCGTTAGGGTGGCCGCTTTAAGAAGCGATACCAACATCAATATTAGAGCAAGTAAAGAAATGATTGCGCTGAACCGAGAAGCTCAGAAAAAGCAAACAGGCAACAAAGTAATTTACCAAGTAAAAAGCGGCGATTATTTAGCCAAAATTGCCAAAAAATTCGATGTCTCCGTGGCCGATCTAAAGCGCTGGAACAATAAAACTATCAAAGGTAGCAAAGTCTCCAAAGGCCAAAAATTAAAAATTTATCCCAATAAAGTTTAACACCAAATTGCTTTCCTAAATCGGCATTAATACTTAATTAGGTATGTTCCTTGTTACACTTGTATACCGCTTCTCCTTTAATGGTTAGGAGAAGAACAATGAGGTTAAGGGAAATGGAAATAGTTTGGACTTTGGTCTAAAACCATTGCCATAAAATCCAATCCTTTTTCACTTAGCCTCCCTGAGAAGAAATTTGAAATTACAGGGTTGTCTTTTAGTAATTTCCCCATTCTTTAAGAATTTGTTGAGCGTGTTGGTTAAAACTTCCTGTATGTTCCTTCATAAAAACTCCGCTATATTTATTAGATAAGTTCTTTTTTTCTTCCACTAAGCCTTCGTGTTTTTTGAATACAACAAGCTCTAATTCCTGTTCCAAAAAATCACCTGGAAATTCAAAGTTACAACATTGTTGCTATTTGTGGAACGTATTCATGTTCGTATCATAATGTATTCTAAATTGATAAAAAGTAATCTTTTATATTATGCTTGTTTACTTTGATTTGATAAACAAAAATAATTAATTTAAGAGAATATATAACTTCAAAAAATAGGATAAGTTTTTAATGATTCCCCCAAATTTTTGTACAACATGCTTCTTACCCTATACTAGAAATTTTGGATATAAATACCTACCTTAGTATTATTGAAATTGGTCTTTGAGAATCCTCGGATGTGCCCAAAAACAAATAGAAAAAATATCCGATAAGCACTGTTGATACCGTAAAATTTACTTATCTATAAAATCTATCTCAATCGCATGAACATAATGATGTTTTGGGATACCTGCCATAATTATCGTTAGATGAAATTTTAAAACAAACTATCAACCAAAGCAAAATTTTTAAACAAGACGTAAATCGAGTGCTTAATTAACTAAAATTCGTCATTTAATAGCGTGAAAAACCAATCGAATGCCGTTTGCGTCGGTGGTGAAAAATAGGTAGTCTGAACCGCCATCGGCGAGTTTAAATGTTTTTCTGATTTCTTGAACCGTCTGTTTAAAGTTTCTTTTGGTAATATTGGCCTGAACCAATTTTTGCTCTTTGATATAAAGGCTAAGCTTGGATTTTGAGTACGCAAATACCTGCACAATTTCAAAGGCTCTGCCCATAAAATTTTGTGGCAAAATGGCACCTGTATATAAATAACTGGAAATGGCTATTTGGTTGAGACCGAAATATTGCGAGTAGGCTTTTGAAAGCCCTGCTTTAATAATGCATGGATGGGGTTCGAAGAGGTATTTTTTAAAATCCTCTGGGGTGTTTAACCCAATATAATTATTAACATTTGTAGCCTTATTTTGCATATTTGAAAAACGCATAGTATCTTGATTTTCTTGCAGCAATACGGCCTCTATTTCGATGGTTTTATTAGGTGTTTTCCCAATAAGAGCTATAATCTCCTTTACCTCGTTTTTATCGCCTAAAATGATTAATTTTTGAAGTCCGGCCAAATTCTGTCGTAAGTAAGCAAGATCTAACATGGGCGAGAGTTTAAGCATTACGGTATCGCTTAATTCCATGCACCTTGCGTGAAGCAATAAAAAATTGGGCGAATCATGATCCAAGGAAAACGATTTTGTTTGAGCCGACCGTCTATCGGCATCCAAATAAATTAAATCAAAATGGCCAATATCTTGTCTTAAAAGGAAATCTTCTGCGGTGGAATCGAGGCGCTTAATCGTTTCAATGTCTAGTTTTGTATAATTAAATCTCACCAATTCATTGAGAAAATTGTCGGGATCTAAAGAAATAATTTCTTTAAAGAAGCTAGAAAAGGCCCAATCATCAACCCCTAAGCCGCCAGATAAATCTAATAAACGTTTGCCCTGAACCAATTCGGATTTGAATAGGGCGGTGGCTTCCCCACTGGCTTGTTCATAACTTTTTGAAGTAAACCAGCAATGATTTTGAGCAAATTGAGGAAGTTTGCGTTGGGCTTTGAGGTGTAAATTGAGTTGCTCGGCAAGTAGCCAATTTAACTCTTTTGTATTATCTTTGCCCTGGAGTAAGAATTTTTCTGCTGATAAGTGTTTGTTTTGGGTCAAAAAAATACCCAAATCAATTTCTTGCAATAGTTTAGAAAGGCTGCTCGTTGAGTTCAATAGTTAATAATTAGTAAAATGAAAAAGTTATTGTTTGGTCTGGCATTATTGGCTCTATTGAGTTTAAGTGCATGTAAGGGCAGTTGCCCAAAGTTTCATTTCCAACTTCCTTCAATTAGCCTAACTTTCTAGGAAGTAAGAGAACGTTATATCTTGAATTAAATCGGGATGTAAACTTTTGGCAACAGGGCAGTTTAATCCGGCTTCTTCAATAGCCGCAATGTCCCTTGCGCTTAAATTCCGGTTTGGAATTTTTATTTCTACTTCAATTTTTACTACCCTTCTTGGTAGTGTTCCCATTGTTTTTTGTATGCTTAATTGTGTGCCATCAATGTTGATTTTTCGCTTGTTTGCCTCTATGCCCATGATGGTTACCATGCATACGCCCAAAGACGTTGCAAGCAGGTCTGTTGGAGAAAATGCTTCTCCTTTTCCTTGGTTATCGGTTGGGGCATCTGTCACAATTATATTGCCCGATTGTATATGTGTGGCATTACATCGTAATTCGCCTTGATAAATTACTTCTGAAGTTGGCATGTTTTTATTAAATTTGAAACAAAGTTAAGAAATTGAATAGGTTCAGACATTACTTTTTTATTTGCCTCCTTATTGGAACTACAAAATTAGTTCTCGGGCAAAATGCGCCTATTACGCAGCCGCAGCTTATGTATACCAAAAGTAACTTGTATGGTATTGGCTTAAACTCGTTTAAATCGCGCGGCGCTTTTTACCGCTTGGGTTGGCATAAAACGGGGAAGGAACAAAATCATTGGGAGCTCGACATTAGTAGAATTAGGCACCCAAAGGAGGATAGAAGGCAAGGTTTTACAGAGAACCAAACGCAATATACTTTTGGTAGATTGAACGTGGTTTATCTAATGCGAAATAGCTTTGGACAAACCATTACTATTACAGACAGACCTTATAAAAATGCCATAGGGATCAATTTTGTTTATGATGTGGGCGTTACTACTGCTTTTTTAAAGCCCGTTTATATTGAGGTTTATTATCAGTTCGATAACTCGCCTAGTGAAGGTTATTTGGTAAGCGAAAGATACGACCCTCAAAAGCATTCTGATATCTATAAAATTTATGGAAATTCTACTTTTACTAAGGGATTAAGCGAAACTAAATTGCAGGTAGGTGGATTTGGAAGAGCTGGCTTTCAGGTAGAGTGGGGGCAGTATAGCGACGAAATTAGGTGCCTAGAGGCAGGAGTTACTGTAGATGCATTTATGAACGGCATTCCAATAATGGCAAAGACAAATTACGATCAATTGCTCGCGGGATTTTATGTGAGTTATAGTTGGGGAAATAGAAAATAGAATGATTGAATTACCGGTTTTAGGAGAAGAAAAAGTAAAAAAGCCATCTTGGCTTAAAGTAAAATTACCCACTGGGGAAAATTATAGGCGCGTTAGAAAATTGGTGGATGAGCATAAGTTGCATACCATTTGCGAAAGCGGAAATTGTCCTAATATGGGCGAGTGCTGGGGAGAAGGTACCGCCACATTCATGATTTTAGGCAATACCTGTACCCGCAGTTGTTCTTTTTGCGCAGTTGCCACGGGAAGGGCCAATACTTACGACCTAGATGAGCCCAGGCGTGTGGCAGAGGCCATTAAATTAATGAATGTAAAGCATGCGGTAATTACCAGTGTAAACCGCGATGAATTGCCAGATAAGGGCGCAAAAGTTTGGGCCGATACCATTCGTTTGGTAAAGCAAGAAAGTAGGGGTACCACCATGGAAACCTTAATTCCAGACTTTTTAACCAATTGGGATTTGCTCTATCAAGTAATTGATGAAAGGCCCGAGGTGGTTTCTCATAACATGGAAACCGTGAAAAGGTTGTATAGAAAAGTGCGCCCTCAGGCCAAATATGAGCGCAGTTTAGAACAAATTAGGAGAACAAAAGAGCGCGGCTTAAGAACCAAATCTGGCATCATGCTTGGCTTAGGAGAATCCCAAGAGGAAGTGCTAGAAGTTATGGACGATTTGCTCGCTCATGGCTGCGATGTAATAACCTTGGGGCAATACCTTCAACCTACCAAAATGCATTTAAATGTAGAAGAATTTATTACCCCAGAACAATTTGCTTTTTACAAAGAAGTTGGTCTGGCCAAAGGGTTTAATTATGTTGAATCGGGTGTCTTGGTGCGCTCATCGTACCACGCAGAAAAGCATATCTAATTTTTTTTCGGTCTGAACCAATGCATTTTTGAAATTGATTTGTCTAAAAAAAAAGGTCACCTACTCCATAGTAAGTGACCTTTTTTATGAAAGTTTTTTAAAAAATGCTATTACTTTTTGCTAAATTTCATCTTTATGTCGGCTAAAATAGGCGCCAATTGATCGGCATTTTTATACCCAGACATTACCTCCATTTTCTTTCCTTTTGGATACATGAAAATGGTAGTAGGGTAACCACTAATTTGATAATTGCTTATTACCCCAGCTAATTGCTCGCCTGTGTAATTTTTGCCCTCATAATGATACGTGATATCCTTAATTTCGGGGTTGAATTTTACCGCCACAAAATCACTGTTCACTATTCCAATTATATTGGGTTTTGCATAAGCATCTCTATCCATGCGTTTGCACCATCCACACCATTCGGTGTATACATCAACCAGCATCATTTTGTTTTTCTTCTTAGCTAATTCGTAGCCCTTGTTAAAGTCGAGCCACTTTATTTCATCATCTCCCTTAAAAGAGCTAAATGTGAACGTAAAAAGAAGTAAGGCAAGGATTTTTATTCTCATCATAATTTAATTTTTATCAGCCATGTTTATCACTTTCTCGGTATTATAAGCGCCGCTTTGCAGCTTCTCTCTTATTTCTTTGAATGCACTAATTGTTCTATCTACTTGATCCAAATTATGCACTGCAGTTGGAATTAACCGCAATAAAATCATTCCTTTAGGAATAACTGGATACACCACAACCGAACAGAAAATATGGTAATTTTCCCTCAAATCGTGCACCACCGAAGTTGATTCTGCCACGGTACCATGCATAATCACTGGCGAAACAGGTGAATTGGTACGGCCCAAATCAAATCCTTCTGCTTTTAACTTACTCTGTAAAGCATTCACAATTTTCCATAAATTATCTCTAAAGGAGGGATTGTTGCGAATTAAATCCAAGCGCTTTAATGCACCAATTACAATTGGCATAGGAACAGATTTAGCATATATCTGTGAACGTAAATTGTACCTTAAAAATTTTACGACTTCTTTATCGGCCGCAATAAATCCTCCAATTAATGCCATAGATTTAGCAAATGTTCCAAAATATAAGTCAATTCCATCCTGGCAATTTTGCTCTTCTCCCGTTCCAGCACCTGTTTTTCCCATGGTGCCAAATCCGTGTGCATCGTCAACAAATAACCTAAAATTATATTTTTCTTTTAAAGCTACAATACTTTTTAAATTACCCTGCGCACCTGTCATACCAAATACACCTTCGGTAATCACCAAAATTGCACCACCCGATTCCTGGGTAAGCCTGGTGGCTCTTTGCAATTGCTTTTCTAAGCTTTCCATGTCGTTGTGCTCAAACACAAATCGCTTGCCCATGTGTAAACGCACGCCATCAACAATACAAGCATGACTTTCTGCATCATATACAATTACATCGTGGCGATCTACTAGGGCATCAATGGCACTTACCATGCCTTGGTATCCATAGTTCAATAGAACAGCATCTTCCTTCGATTCAAATGCCGCTAACTCATTATCCAATTGCTCATGATAAACAGAATTTCCACTCATCATCCTTGCACCCATTGGGTAACCTAAACCAAATTTTTCGGCAGCTTCGGCATCCACTTTTCTAACCTCTGGGTGATTGGCTAAACCTAAGTAATTATTCAAACTCCAATTAAGCATTTTTTGTCCACGAAAATCCATTTCTGGACCAATTTCCCCTTCCAATTTTGGAAACATATAATATCCATAGGCATCATCGGCGTACTGACCAAGAGGGCCAATTTTTTTCTTTAATTTTTCAAATAAATCCATGATTGTTGGTTTTCTTAATTTTAGCGCAAAAGTAAAGAAATGAAATTAAAAAATATTTTATTTATTCACCACGTATTTTAATTCTTAACTGACATTTAAATTCCATTTCCTTGTAAAGCTCAAGTTTGCTATTGTCTTGATTGTTGTTTCGTGATAAATAGCTGATTTTAAAATGTAAATCGGCGCTTTTAGAAATTTTGAAAGAGCTTAATACATAATAATAATTGCCCTTGTTCATCATCATTTGGCTTGCAAAGGAATAAGGCAAATCGCTTTCTTGCATATAAATACGCGCCGTATAATCGCTCACATCAAAATAGCAAATTCGTGCCCTAAGGTGCCAGTTTTTTGAACCCTTATAGGCAAAATCATGGTAAATGAGGTTGCCATTCGATTTTAACTGATTTACCCGTTCAAAATTATTCCATTCCATTCTAAATTGATATTGCCAATGTAGGCCAATTTGATAGTTTACATGAATCCTAAATTGCTTTTTGTGCTCAGGTTTTAAAGTAGTAACCGGCAAGTTTACATCTGCATAATTTCTCTCGGTTTCCTGAACCCTAATGCGTGATTCGAGCGAAAAGGTTTTACTAGGAAGCCAATTAAATAAAATAAGGTAGTCGGAAGATTTTGCTGCTTTAATTTTTTGGTAACTTGCCGCCTTGCTGCCAAATACATCCGCATAAACGCTCCAAAGCAGACTCTTTTTGGGTTTATATAAAAAGGCCACATACATGCCTTCCTCATTGCCCATGGAACTGCTTGCCGCCCAACCATTGCCAAATTGATTTTCAAAATTTAAGGTGTAATTTCTATATAAAATTAAGCCGTCTAACTTGGCATGCAAAGGAACAATAGACTTTATCTGAATGGCAAAAGCATCATTGTTTTGGGTAGAAATTTCAACATGCGTTTGTATGTTCTTAATAAGCAAACTTCCATAAGCTCCAACATGCATATTATTTCCCAAATTCATTACTTGCTTTATGTTTTGGTTCGAACCGAAATGGCTTTGAGCTACTTGTTCTTGCTTTTGGTATAAGCAACCCAAAGAATAATATTTGCGTGTATAGCTTAAATGAATGCCTATGTTTTCTTGGTAAATGGTTCTTCGCTTTAATAATTCGGCCTCGGTTCTATGCAAACCGCTTAAAACAATGCTGCTTATTTGGCTAAAATCACCAAGGTTATCCAAGCTTAATTTGGCACTCAAGGGTGATGCGCTTAACCAAAATGATAAGCTAACATTTCGTTTTTGAAGGCCAATTCCAATGCCGCGCATAAATCCAACTTCGTTTAAACTTCTGCTCGGTTTAAAGCCTTCTTGCAAATAACTAGTTTGAAATACCAAGGCCGATTTTCCATTAAACATCGAGGTTCCTACATTAAGTCCGCTGCCAAAATTTACATGGAAATCGCCAAGGGCTATCGTTTTTAATAATCCGCTGCCTTTATAAAATAAATGAAAGGTTTGAAAGTCGCCAACTTTTCCCCAACGCTCGCCTGGGTCTTTTTCTAATCCAAATCCCATGTATAATTTGGTTTTGTAAGCAAAGCGGTATCTAATAGATAAATGGTCGAGCGACCCCACATAAGGTGCATGTTTTGCCTCCTCACCACTCAATAAACTGCTGCGAGCCTCCTGCAACAAAATCTCATGTTGCCCCATCCCAAAATATTGCGTGGGGTTTAAATAATCGCTTTGCTTCCTTTCTTCTACATAAACAAATTTAGCCAGCAATTTGGCCTCTTCAACATCTAAAGAAGTTATGGCTTGAAGCTCGTAAATACTTAAAAAGGCACCGTGTTTTTTGCGGTGTTCAAGGATGTCTGTAAGTTGTTTTTGGTTTAGAAACGGCAGCCTGCTTAATTGTTCCATGCCCACGTAATTAAGATTTTGAGGATTTTTAATCCATTCTTTTAATTCAAGCTCCAAATCGCTTAGGTCTGAACCAATATTTTGATTTTCGAGCAAGTCGTTTATCGTTTTTTCTACCCATTTTTCGGTCTCATTTCTTTCTTGAGCAAATGTACTTTGCAACAATAAATTGCAAATCATAAGTAACAATAACTTTTTCATAGGCTATTTTGAAAGCTGCCATTGAAGTTCAATATTGGGCGAAATTCCCAGCACTTGATGTTGTTGAACCCCAAGTCCCCAGCGCATTTTGCTTGTTTTTAGGTTCAAACCAAAGGTCCAAACTTGTGGCTTAAACAACGCGCCTCCTCTCAATTCCAATTTTGGATCAAGCAGGTAAATAAAACCCAATTTACTGCGCCTATTTTGCAACAACATTTTTTCTTGTTCAACCAAAATCAACACATTTTGAGTGAGTTGATAGGCCAAACCAATGCGCATAATTTGCGGCACGTCTTCCCTTTTTTCGCTTTTATATTGCGCCCCCGTGAGGTTCATCACATGCGATGCGAGGGTTAATTTTTTGTTCAACTTAAAGGTTAAACCAATTGAGCCCAAAGCATTTCCAAGGGTTGGTAGCTGGTATTGCTGGCTAATTAAATAATGCAAGCCAATTCCAAGACTTAATTTTTCTCCCAATTCCTTTGCGCTTGCTAAAGAAATGAGTTGTTGCTTATAAAATGAATTTCCCAATTGAATAAAACTGGCTTCTAAAGGGGTGCTTTTAAATTCGGTCTGAACCGATAGTGTAGAAAGAATTAGTGCTGTTTGCAAGAAGGGAATTTCTTGGCTAAAGGAGATGCTTGTGCCTTGTCCTTTAGCCAATAAACCTGGGTTTTGAAAGGAAGAAAAACTGTTTTTTGCGACAGTTCCGATGTTTCCGCACGACAAGGTTTGGCTTCCAATGTGCTGACCAATAATTTGGGATTGGCCCTCGTTTTTGCATAATATGAGGCAGATTATGAGGTAGGTAATGGGTTTCATGTTGACTAATTTTCACTCAATTTCTAATAATAAAACCAAAGTTCAAACAGCTTTTATTAAGAAGAAATAAAATTCCTTGTTAAAAATTCCCCGCAATCCCTATTTTTGCGACCTTCAAAAGATTATACAATATATAGGAAAAAACTATGACTAATTTGATTTACCTTATTCCTGCCCTTGGGGTAGTAGGCCTAATTGTAATGGCTATTAAGAGTGCTTGGGTCACTAAACAAGACGCTGGCGACGCCAAAATGCAAGAACTTGCAGGTTATATTGCAGATGGTGCAATGGCATTTTTAAAAGCAGAATGGAAAGTGTTGGGCATATTTGTAACGTTTGCAGCCATTTTATTGGCTTATTCAGGAACTATCCATGAAGTGAATGGTAAACCCATTCATTCTAGCTGGATTATTTCAATTGCCTTTATTATAGGTGCTATATTCTCTGCAACTGCTGGTTATATTGGAATGAAAGTAGCAACCAAAGCTAACGTAAGAACCACTCAAGCAGCTCGTACCAGTTTAAAGCAAGCCTTAAAGGTTTCTTTCACAGGAGGAACTGTTATGGGTTTGGGAGTTGCTGGGTTAGCTATTTTAGGATTAGGAGGCTTATTTATAGCCTTACTTTCTGTTTTTAGTGGTTTAGGTGAAGATACCGTTAAAACAGCCATTGAGGTGTTAACAGGTTTTTCTCTTGGAGCAGAATCAATAGCATTGTTTGCTCGTGTTGGTGGTGGTATCTATACCAAAGCTGCTGATGTTGGCGCAGATTTAGTTGGTAAAGTTGAGGCAGGAATTCCTGAAGATGATGTACGTAATCCTGCTACTATTGCAGATAACGTTGGAGACAATGTGGGCGATGTTGCTGGAATGGGTGCAGATTTATTTGGCTCTTATGTGGCTACCATTTTGGCTACTATGGTTTTGGGTCAAGAAATAATAGTAACAGATAAATTTGGTGGCATGTCTCCTATATTATTACCAATGGTAATTTGCGGATTGGGAATATTGTTTTCTATTGTTGGTACTTGGTTTGTAACCATAAAAGATGAAAAATCTAATGTTCAAAATGCTTTGAATCTTGGAAATTGGTCTTCCATTATCCTTACTGTGGTTGCTTCTTATTTTATTGTGATGTATATGCTTCCTGAAAATTTAAGTTTAAGAGGATATGATTTTACTAATATTAATGTGTTTTGGGCCATCGTAGTGGGTTCAGTTGTAGGTGCCATAATGAGTATAGTTACAGAATATTATACCGCAATGGGTAAAGGTCCAGTAAATTCAATTATTCAACAATCTTCAACAGGTCATGCCACAAATATTATTGGAGGTTTATCTGTAGGTATGAAATCTACTGTTATCCCAATTTTAACGCTGGCAACTGGTATTATGTTATCCTATCATTTTGCAGGTTTGTATGGCGTTGCCATTGCCGCAGCTGGAATGATGGCCACCACTGCTATGCAATTGGCTATTGATGCTTTTGGTCCTATTGCAGATAATGCAGGTGGAATTGCAGAAATGAGTATGTTACCACCTGAAGTTCGTGAGCGTACAGATAATTTGGATGCTGTGGGAAATACAACTGCTGCAACTGGAAAAGGATTTGCTATTGCTTCTGCGGCATTAACATCATTGGCCTTATTTGCGGCTTTTGTTGGTGTGGCTGGAATTGATGCCATTGATATTTATAAAGCGCCAGTTTTAGCAGCTCTATTTGTTGGCGGTATGATCCCCTTTATTTTCTCTGCTTTGTGTATTCAAGCTGTAGGAAAAGCAGCAATGGATATGGTTCAAGAGGTGCGCAGACAATTCCGTGAAATTCCTGGAATTATGGAATATAAAGCTAAGCCAGAATATGAAAAGTGTGTGGCTATTTCAACAAAAGCCTCTATTCGTGAGATGATGTTACCTGGAGCAATTGCTTTATTAACGCCTCTTATTATAGGTTTTGGTTTTAAAGGCATGTTTGTAAATGCCAGCTCTGCCGAAATGTTAGGTGGTTTATTAGCAGGTGTTACAGTATCGGGTGTGTTAATGGGAATTTTTCAATCTAATGCTGGTGGCGCTTGGGACAATGCAAAGAAATCTTTTGAAAAAGGTGTGATGATTAATGGTGAGATGTTCTACAAAAAATCTGAGCCGCATAAGGCTTCTGTAACAGGTGATACGGTAGGTGATCCCTTTAAAGATACTTCTGGCCCATCTATGAATATTTTAATTAAATTGATGTCTATCGTTTCATTGGTAATTGCTCCTTACATCGCTGTAGAAGGCGGAATGAAGGCCGATCGTGCAGCCATGATGGTGGGCCATGATATGCACCATTGTGCTTCCATGAGTAGCGCTGGTTGTGGAATGGTTATGGGGAGTTGTGATATGAGCCTTTGCAAAACAATGACTAAGGACCAATGTGCTGCACATTGCGATAGCATGGGTTGTAACGCAGAACAGAAAGCTGCTTGTTTATCAATGTATGGAGAAGATGGTAAATTTGATGAAGCTAAGTGCAAAGAAATGTGCAGCAGCAAAAGTAATCCTTGTATGGAGGGTTGTACCAAAGGATGTAAAACAGCAGAAGAATGTGCTACCAGTTGTGGAGATGCCTGTGTTAAGTCGCATGAAACAAGCCCAAAAGGAGCATGTTGTAATGATGGTGATAAATCAAAAGGTGAATGTAAACACTAATTGCAAAAGATATGTATAAAAAAAGCCGCTTCTTGAAGCGGCTTTTTTTATGTCTTTATTCTAAATCGTATTGCTTTATTTTTCTATATAGCGTGCGCTCAGAAATTCCCAATTCTTGCGCGGCTTTTTTGCGCTTTCCATGGTGTTTCTTCAAAGATTTACGAATCAATTCAATTTCCTTGTCCTCTAAGCTCAAGGATTCTGTTTCTTGGTTGTTTTCTGTGATGTCAATAATTTGGCTATTGGGGTTTGCATGGTTAGGAGGTGTATGTATGCTAACAAAATTACTTCCATGATCTGGTTTAACCGTTTCTTCTCTTACATACGAATGCCCAAAATTTGCTGGTTTGTCATGGTTAAAATTCGCTTGATTGCCCTGCATCATATCAAACACAATCGATTTTAAATCGCTCAAATCTTTTCTTAAATCGTACAATACTTTATAAAAAATATCCCGCTCGCTAAATTGTTGTTCTGGTGGATTTGAGCCCACAAACATGGGTAAGCCGGGCTTTTCTGCTGGCAATACCCTTAATAGTTCACTGCCATTTACGATTTTGTCCTCATCCAATACCGATAATTGTTCTGCAATGTTTTTAAGCTGTCTAATATTTCCTGGCCAACTATAATTTTGCAATAAGCTAAGGGCATCGCCTTCTAACATCACTGGCTTTGAGCGATACTTTTCTGCAAAATCGGCACTAAATTTTCTAAACAATAAATTGATGTCCTCTTTTCTTTCCCGCAATGGCGGAACCTTAATAGGCACAGTAGATAGGCGGTAATATAAATCCTCCCTAAACTTGCCTTTATACGAAAGTTCCATGAGGTCTTTATTGGTTGCTGCAACAATTCTTACATCGGTTTTTTGCACCTTGCTTGAACCCACTTTTATGAATTCTCCACTCTCTAAAATTCTTAACAAACGAGCTTGCGTTTCTAAAGGTAATTCGCCAATTTCATCCAAGAAAATGGTGCCTCCACTTACGGTTTCAAAATAACCTTTCCGGGTATCATGTGCCCCCGTAAATGATCCTTTTTCGTGTCCAAATAGCTCACTGTCTATTGTTCCTTCTGGAATAGCGCCGCAGTTCACCGCTATAAATGGTCCGTGTTTTCTGTTGCTTAAGGCATGTATAATCTTTGAAAACGCCTCTTTACCCACGCCACTTTCTCCATTAATAAGAACGGTAATGTCTGTAGCTGCAACCTTTACAGCCGTCTCTAAAGCAATGTTTAACAAGGGCGAGTTGCCAATAATTTCGAATCGTTGTTTTATGTCTTGTTGATTCATTTTAATATGTTTCTCTATTGTAAATAATGGGTAAACCCAATAAGCCATTTCTTATATCATAACGTACGCCATTGAATATAGTACTTGGATTACTCGGTATATTTTTAAATTCATTAAAAGTTCTAGCTTTAGGATATTCAATCAGAAATTCATCACTAAAAATAAAAGTAACACTTCTACTTACGGTCTGGTTGCTATATTGTTTATCTTGGTAAAAGCTGGCTATTTTATGTTCGCTTACATTGCTGGTAAAAGGATAGGTGTAAATTTGATTGATAAATAAAAAGGAGGTTATTAAACATGGGCCAAAGCCCGTAATACCAGATGCCAAGAGCAATAGTCTATTTTTAAACAATCCAATTTGTTTGAAATAGGAATAAGAAATTAACCCCAAAACACTGCCCACAATTAAAATAACCAAAATCACTATTTTAAGCTGAACCAATACATGATCGGTAATAAAATATAAGACCATTGGACAAATGCTTAACCCAAAAAAAGGAATGTTATAAACCCAATGCCAATTCTTGTATTTATAGTGAATTTGAATGTGACTTGGGAGGTCTCTTAATACATTTCTTTTACTCAATCTTTCCCTGTCATAGGCATAATTTTCTGTGATGTTTGTAGGGTCTTGATTAAGCAACAAGCATAAATGGGCAAATGTGGTTGGGAGTTCTTTTTTTAACACATCAGGCTTCTCAAAAAACAGCTCTGTACACCTTGCAAATACTTCAGAAACATCGTCCTGATTTTCGCCCATATGTAGCATCGTTTGCCCATCAGATTTTGCCAAACATTCTTTGGTTACAATTTCGAACCATGTATCTAGATAACTGCCAAATTTTAGGTCAAACTTTTTGCCATTTAATACAGACCTAACAAGGGCAATTGCATATTGCGCTAAGCTCACATTTTTGCCGTCTCTGGCATGTAAATAATCTGTGGCAAAATCTTTCCACGACAGGGCTATAATCTTAGACTGGTAAGTAGAGCCAGCCACAGCTTGGTCTGTAGATTTGATGAAAAAAGCTTCTGGATATAAGTAAATATACTCAAATCCATAGAGCCAAAATTCTTTTAATCCAAAGGTAAGCTGAACCAAATTTGAAACTACCAATATTTCTATTTCCTGATTAATTTCGAGCTCTTCTCTTCCTATAATTTCAACGTTTTGATAGATGGAAAAAATCCTCTTAACAAATCGTTTTTTGCCTTCCAAATTTAGTTCTCTATAGTACAAATGATATTTGTCTAAAAAGGGATCCCAAGTTTCGAAAAACAAGCTCGATTTCATGGATTATAATTTATGGATGCAGCACCACTTCAACCACTTTGCCAATTAAACTAGTTTGGGTTGCTCTATCAACCAATACCTTTACATATTGTCCTTTTTGATAATTTTCTTTTGGAAAAATAACGATGGTATTTCGGTCGTTTCTACCCCTCATTTCTTCTGCCGATTTTTTAGATAATCCTTCAATCAACACAGTTTGTACTTTCCCTATTTCTAATTGGTTCAGATCGAAACTATTTTTATGTTGAATGGCCATGATTTCTTGTAATCGGCGATGTTTAACTTCTGCTGGAATATCGTCTGCATACCTTCTGGCAGCAAGGGTTCCGTCTCTTTCGCTATATTGATACATATAGGCAAAATTAAAATTACTGGAAGCAAACATCTCTAAAGTATCTTGGTGTTCTTCTTCTGTTTCTGAGCAAAAGCCGGTAATAACATCGGTTGAGATGCCACAACCCGGAATTATTTCTCTAATGGTTGCCAAACGCAACTTAAACCAATCCCTGTTGTACGTGCGGTTCATCAATTCTAAAATACGGCTACTTCCCGATTGTAAAGGGTAATGCACGTGGTTGCAAATATTGGCATATTTAACCATGGTATGCAGCACCTCGTTGGTAATATCTTTTGGATGCGAACTGCTAAAGCGAACGCGCAAATCGGTGGCAATTAATGCAACCTTTTCGAGCAATTGGGCAAAGCTGCAAATTAACTCACCGGCTGCATTCATTTCTTTGTATGAATCTACGTTCTGACCCAAAAGCGTTACTTCTTTATAGCCAGCCTTGTATAATTCTTGTGCCTCATTAACGATGGATGCAGCGTCTCTACTTCTTTCTCTGCCTCTTGTGAAAGGCACTACGCAAAAGGAGCACATATTGTCGCAACCGCGCATAATGCTTATGAAGGCCGTAACGCCATTTGAACTTAACCGAACTGGCGTTATTTCTGCATAGGTTTCTTCTCTACTTAAAAGCACGTTTACGGCCTTTTGCCCTTCTTCTACTTGGGCAATTAATTGTGGAATATCGCGGTAGGCATCTGGCCCTACTACAATATCAATGATTTGTTCTTTTTCTAGCAATTGCGTTTTGAGTCGTTCTGCCATGCATCCTAAAACGCCCACAATCATTCCAGGGTTCGATTTTTTCTGGTGCTTTATCTCACGCAATCTTCCCCAAACATGCGCCTCTGCATTGTCTCTAACAGAACAGGTATTTACAAATACCACATCTGCTTCTTTCATGTTTTTGGTAGTCTTAAATCCTTTGTTGGCCATAATGGAAGCAACCACTTCACTGTCGGCCAAATTCATGGCACAACCATACGTTTCAATATATAGATTTCTCGTTGCCGTTTCTGGCGAATTCTCTGCAATAACTCCTCTCATGAATCAAAAATTTTAGGTCTGCAAATATAATTGAATTTCTGACAAAGTGGCAGATTTTTTAATCAAATCTTGAAAACCAGAAAACCTTTTAAGCATCATGCAATCAGGGTCTTTTGCTGTAATTGGATCAGCCTTTTTTATAAAATAATGCGCTTAGTATTTTTGGTCAGTTTAATTTCAGTACTTTTTATAGATATTGCAATGCATTTAAAAAATGATTCATGAAAATATTAATAACAGGAAGCAATGGCCTTTTGGGTCAAAAATTAATAGAGCATTATAAATTAAATACCGAGCACACGTTGATTGCCACAGCAAGGGGCGAAGATAGATTTGCCAACAAGGGTGGTTATACCTACGAAAGTCTCGATATTACCGATGCGTCAGAGGTGGCACGCGTTTTAACCTTGCATCAACCCCACGCCGTTATCAATACGGCTGCTATGACCAATGTAGATGCTTGTGAAAGTGAGCGCGAGGCTTGTGATGACCTCAATGTAAATGCAGTTAAATTCTTGGTTCAGACCTGCAATGAAATTGGTGCTCATTTGGTGCATGTTTCTACCGACTTTATTTTTGATGGAACGCATGGGCCAATCAACGAATTAGAGAAGCCTGCGCCTCTAAGTTATTATGGTCATTCTAAGTTAAAGGCAGAACAAATTGTGATGGAAAATGCCACGAGTTGGTCCATTGCAAGAACTGTTTTGGTATTTGGCATTGTGAGCGATATGAGTCGCAGCAATATTGTGCTTTGGGCAAAGGAAGCCTTAGAAACTGGCAAGCCAATTAAAGTGGTTTCAGACCAATTTAGAACCCCAACTTTAGCCGAAGATTTGGCCAATGGTTGTGCTTTAATTGCAGAGAAAAAAGCAAGTGGTATCTATAATATTTCTGGTCGCGATTTTATGAGTGTTTTTGATTTGGTTTATAGGGTGGCCGATTTCTGGAAATTGGACAAATCTTTGTTAACCATTTCAACCAGCGAAGGAATTAAGCAGCCAGCAAAACGTCCGCCAATTACCGGATTTAGAATAGATAAGGCCATAAACGAATTGGGTTATAATCCAAGAACTTTTGAAGAAGGATTGGCTTTGTTAGACGAACAATTAAAGAAATAAAATGAATATAGTTTTGCTAGAGGCGGCTGAGCCTGCAGGTTTTATGTTTTGGTTTTTAACCGAACTGTTTTTTGCTGGTGTGGTGGTGTTTTTGTTGTATTATTTTATTGTAAAAAACCCTAAAATAAATAAACCCAGAGACCAAGATGAAGAAAAGGATTGACATATTCTTCTCTACTTATTTTTATTTCAATAAGCAAGAACGGAAAGGAGTTTTATCCTTGCTGTTTTTGCTTGTTTTTTTTCAATTGGCCATCTTCTCATTTCCGCTAATTTTTAAAAACACCATTCTGTCTGAACCAAGCGCGCAAATGAAAATTTGGGCCCTGGAAATAGATTCAAATGAGCAGTTTTTTGAATCTAAATATGTCCCAAAAAAAGACTTTAAAAATAAGTTTAAACCCCATGAAAAAGGGGGCGCTTTTTTTGTTATGGATACACTAACTTATCCTAAAAAGTTTGCCAAAAAATATCCCATCGAAATCAATAGTGCCGATAGTGAAACCTTGGTGACTTTGCCCAAAATTGGTCCTGTTTTAGCGGGGAGAATTGTGCAATACAGAAACAAATTAAGGGGGTTTCATAACCTCTCTCAATTAATGGAAATCTGGGGCTTTAAAGAAGATTTTCTGTTTGATTTGGAGGGTAAAATTAGCCTCGATTCACGTTTGGTTAATGTGTACAAATTGAACCACGTAGGGGTAGATGAATTAAAATCACATCCCTACTTCAAATTCACCTTAAGTAAGGCCATCGTAAATTTTCGCAATCAACATGGTAATTATGCCAGAGTTGAGGATATAAAGCAAATCAAATTGGTGAACGATAGTATTTATTCATTGGTATCGCCCTATTTGATGGTTAATTAAATGGATTCTTTGTTTTACAATGAACACTTAGAAGGGCTTTAACAAAATAGGTTAGTTTGCTAAATTTAGGATTGGAATTTTCTTGAAAGATTTTTTATTAATAGATATTACGGTGTGTTTTTAATGTGAGAATTTTACTAGGGTAAATGTCGATGTAACAACATAATTGTACAATGACAATGAGATATTTATCGAAATTGGACTATATATTTCGTATTTTCGGTATAATACCGATTACGCAAGATGTAATAGTCCAAAAATATTTGGGCTAAACATCTTGTCTTTAGGCATTTACCATACTTAAATAAAATTACCGTTTCTACTAATTTTATTTAAGTAATGATATAAATTGTCCAATATTGAAGTTAATCGCTTTTTTTAACCTAATAAGAAAAAGTACAATCTTTGACTTTAGTTGCGATTTTAAACTTTATAAGCAAAGAACAAACATTAGGCAAAGGGCACTTTTAAATTGTGACAATATTTTGGGTGATTTGGTATGGAACAAATGAATAAAAACCATTATAATTGCCATATTAAGAAAATAAGACCTTATGTTAAATTTTGAAGTGACCGAAAACCAAATCATGATTGCCCAAATGGTACGTGATTTTGCAGAAAAGAGCATTCGCCCTAATATTATGGAATGGGACGAAAGTCAGTATTTTCCAATAGATACTTTTAAGGAAATGGGCAAATTGGGATTGCTGGGTGTTTTGGTTCCTCATGAATATGGTGGATCGGGATTTGGATATTTTGAATACGTTACCGCTATTGTTGAGCTTTCTAAAGTTTGTGGTTCGGTAGGATTAAGTATGGCTGCTCACAACAGTTTGTGTACCGGACATATTATGTATTTTGGCAATGAAGAACAAAAGCAAAGGTGGTTGCCTAGCTTAGCAAGTGGCGAGTCAATTGGCGCTTGGGGATTAACAGAGGCAAATACAGGTAGCGATGCCATGCGCATGCAATGTGTTGCAAAGCAAGATGGCGATCATTGGGTGTTAAATGGCACAAAAAATTGGATCACCCATGGCATTACTGGTGAAATTGTAGTGGTTTTGGCCCGTACAGGTGAATTGCTTGATAGCAATGGCATTACTGCATTTGTGGTTGAACGCGGCACTCCAGGTTTTAGAGGGGGTAAAAAAGAAAATAAATTGGGAATGCGCGCCAGCGAAACAGCCGAGTTAATCTTTGAAGATTGTCGCATCCCAAAAGAAAATGTTTTAGGCAATATTGGTGATGGTTTTAAGCAAGCCATGAAGGTATTAGATGGCGGAAGAATTTCTATTGCAGCTCTGTCGTTAGGGATTGCAAAAGGTGCTTATGAAGCTGCTTTAAAATATTCTAAAGAACGGCATCAATTTGGTCAGCCTATATGTAATTTCCAAGGAATATCCTTTAAGTTGGCAGATATGGCCATGAAAATTGAAGCCTCAGAATTGCTAATTATGCAAGCTGCAGATCGTAAAAACAAACATTTAAGTGTAAACAAAGAAGGAGCGATGGCCAAGTATTATGCCAGCGAAACAGCAGTTTATGCCTCAACAGAAGCGGTACAAATTTTTGGTGGCTATGGCTATACCAAAGATTTTCCGGTAGAGAAGTTTTACAGAGATTCTAAACTATGTACAATAGGAGAGGGCACAAGCGAAATTCAGAAATTGGTAATTTCGAGAGCGGTGCTAAAGGATTAAATTAAAAGTCCAGAAACCAGAAACCAGATTGCTGATATTTAAAATCTAGGTTCTAAACTCATATTCTAAATTCTGGTATTTGGCTTCAAATTTCAAATTTCTAGACTCAGGATTCTGGTCTCTGGCTTATGACTTAAAATTTCAAATATATGGGCTCGGGACTCTGGATTCTAAAAGTATGAGAAAGATAAAAGTTTGCCATTTTTCCTCTGTTCATCATGTATGGGATACACGGGTGTTTTATCGCGAATGTGTTTCCCTCGCCAAAGAGTTTGATGTTACACTTATTGCCATTGGCGAAGAAGGAAATTTTGTTAAAAGTGGGGTTAAGGTAATTTCAATTCCGAAGCCGGCTAATTTCTTTATTCGTTTTTTTTATACTGTATTCAAAGTGTTTATAGAAGCAGTAAAACAGGATGCTGAAATATACCATATTCATGATGCTGAAATAATTCCTTTTGGGATTACTTTAAGTATTTTAGGTAAAAAAGTAATCTACGATATTCACGAAAATACGTACGATGATATTCTCCTCAAGCCTTGGGTAAACAAGTCGTTTAGGCTATTGATTGCAAATTGTTATAATTTACTTTTGTTTAGTGGGGCTAGGTTTTTACATTATATTGTAGTTGTGGCTGATCCAAAATATCTGACTAAGTTTTTTGTTTCAGAAAATGAATGTACCATCATTCAAAATTTTGCCAATACGGATGAATTAAATGAGTTTGCAGTAACTGACAGAGGTTCTTTAGAAGGCAATCATATTTTTTATGTTGGTATGATCCGAGACATGTATTACAACATAGATCCAGTGTTGAATGCGATGTATTTACTCAAGCAAAAAGGAATTAATTGTCACCTTCATTTGATTGGCTATTTTGGAACAAAAACAGATCATTCTCTTGCTTCGGTGGCCTGTTATCCTCAAATAAAAGATCAAATAACCTTTTATGGTTTTTTAGATATAAAATCGGCGTATAAAATTGCTATGAAATGTAAGATTGGCCTTTGTATAAAAGACCAACCTGTGCAAATGTTGGTTTCACATGAGCGAAAACTATTTGAATACATGGCAATTGGTTTGCCATCTATTTTTTGCAATACGTCAATTTATACCCACTTAAACAACCAGTGGAATATAGGCTTAGGAGTAAATTTAAAAAACAGTCAAGAAATTGCCAATGCATTAGCACAATTATTAAACCATTCAGATCTAATAAATACACTTTCGAATAATAATTTGAAGGCTTCGCAACGTCATTATAATTGGCAAAATGAGGCATCCAAATTAATAGAATTATACAAACAACTAATAAATGCTTAAACTTTAAGTTTTAGCTTGTTTTATATCCATTTTTTAATCATTTTAATTGATTTAAATTACATTCAAATTGCTTGTTCTAAACTTCTTACAGGATTCCCGATTTAAATCAATGTCGCAATAAATTCCCGTAACGGGAATTTATTGCGACATTGATTTAAGCTATTTAAACTGTTATTTTGTCTATTAATATCTATTTTTTTGATAATTAT
>Ga0163151_10000473_pt1 | contig 70427 bp, 62 predicted proteins | sample OliLakLV19MP5IB2_FD_145596 | JGI IMG/M metagenome (GOLD analysis project Ga0163151, IMG submission 145596) | Freshwater microbial mat bacterial communities from Lake Vanda, McMurdo Dry Valleys, Antarctica - Oligotrophic Lake LV.19.MP5.IB-2 | ecosystem: Environmental > Aquatic > Freshwater >... | reverse complement strand
GTTCCATTACAAACCGCCCAGTCATTGACTGCCCAGCTTGCAATACCGCTTAAATTTGTTGTACCGCTTGTACTGACGACATAATAATGTCCTTTGGTGCCGGTTACGCAATATGCTGACAGATCGGGCGAGTTACTGGTCGCATTCCATGTACCACGATAATTCATTGCTCCAAGCACATCGCCGAACATGTCGCTTCTGGTGATTTTCTTTAAACCACTCGCGGTATAAACGGCAACGGTGTCGGTAGCATTAACCGAGGATACAGCCGAAAGCCCGTTGATATCCAAGGCAAAAGCACTGCTTGTGAGTGAGAGCCCCGATCCGGCAGTGTAAGTATTACTATTATCTGTAGAACAAGCCCACGCTGAACCATTCCATTTTATAATTTCATTAGTAGCACAAGAATTTTGGGAAAGCTTTCCAAAAGTAACTGCGCCGTTTGCGATGTCAGCTGTTGATATTGTACTATCGGTAATTTCTGATGAGTCAATCGATGTGCCGAGAGATGAGGACAAAACGCCACCCGAAAAACTCAAACCGGTGCCGGCGAGGTTGGTGTAGGTATTACCCCCAAGAGTAAAGCCGTTACTGAATGTCTGAATCCCGCTCCAAGCATTAGCATTGGTCAGATCAAGTGCAAAAGCGGTACTGGAAAGAGAAAGGCCGGAACCGGCGGTGTAGCTCGTACCACCGGCATCAGTACCCCACGCAGGCAAACCTCCAGACAATTTCAAAACCTGACCGTTGGTACCAGCCGGCAAAATAGACCAAAGACTGGACGATGCGAACAAAAGCGCGCCGTCTGTCAGTGTACTATTTGTATAGACTGGTGCCGTAACACCGCAGTTTGCATCCGTCGGTCCGCACGCCGGAGCCAATGTTGCCCCAGGCGCGTACATAGCGGCGTAAGCTGTCGGCGCCGAAAATACCGCAAAAACAAAAGCGACGATTACAAGATTTTTTTTAAATGACATGGATTTTTGAAATATAAAAAAGCGCTGTCCAAAAACAACACTTTCGTAAAATAATATAGATATGTGAACGAAAAAATTTGAGGTGATTCTACTCTCTCTCTTTGCGCCGTCGCGCAAATCACTAATAGTTAGTTTTTTTTCAAAAAATTTCATATCAGGGATTAACGCCTAATTTCTATTGGTAACTTCGGTCGACACATGACGATTGGATGATACCATAGAAATGCAGTGAGCCATAGAATTCTTGAACTCACGCTCACGGTTGTTATTCCAGCTTATTTCAGCCATAACCGCAGTTGGCATGCTTCTGCTTGGGGTATTGCAATATGTCCGTGACCAACAGATAAAAAAGCTTAATGAAAGGATTTATAATTTAGAAAACGTTACTCAGCAGCCCCAATCCTTACAGGAGGAATAGCCTTCGATCCTTAATAGTCAGTTTCGATCGCAAGCAATCAAGCAGCTCTCGCTTCGCGTCATTCGCCCCTTCTTTCAGAATATACTTTGCGTAATTACGTACACTCGCCTCGCGTTCCTCGATGGTGATTTTCTTTCCAAGCACACCATCAGAAAATCTTTCATAGCGTTGGATTTCTTGCTCGATTTGTTTCTTTGCCCCAATTTCGTCGATACTTACCTTGTCGATGATTTGGAGTAGCTGCTCAAGAATATCCTGCTCGCGCATAGGCTTTTCTTTGCAGTTGTAATCCTTGCCGTTACCACATCGATAGTAGACGTAGCGACGCAGTGATCCATCACCTTTAATACGCTTCACTTTTTCTTCACATGAGATAACCGATCCGCATGCACCACAGGTGAACATCTTCGTAAACATGAACTCTTTCTTTCCGTACGTCGGACGCTCGGGCGATGATAGGTGAATCTGTACCTTTGTGAATAATTCTTTTTCGATAATCGCATCGTGCGCGCCTTTGTACCACTTACCGCTTTTCTTGGGATACTCAAATTCACCGTAATAAAAAGGATTTTTCAGCATGCTGTAAATCATGCTCATGTAAATATAACCACCTGTTCTGCTTTTGAAACCTATCTGTTCGAACCATTCTTCAACCTCATGCCCCGTCCATCCCTGATAGCCTACACGCTCAAACATTTCTTTAATGATCGGCGCTTTCACCGCATCCAGGAAGACGCGATTCTGGCCACGGTTGATCGACTTTTCATTGTCGTATCCGATTGGTGGCACTCCTGGTCGCCACCCCATCTCCACCTTATTCTTCAGTCCACGAACGACGTTAATGCCACGGTTATCATTTTCGAGCTTCGCCTGACTCCCAAGGATCATCAGCAGGAACTTTTCATTTGGTGAGTTCGTAAATTTCTGTGAATGTGTGCGTATGCCGTGAAGCCGCCCTTTGTCCATCAGGTCAACAAGCATTCCGAGGTCTCCCGCGTTACGACTCAATCTATCCGGTGCCCATGTAAGGATCGCGTTAAAGGCTCCAGCGTCGATATCCGCCATCAGACGGTTAAACTCCGGTCTTTGGCCAGAATCCTTCGCCGAGTGGCTCTCACGGCGAATCTCGACGATCTGGAGGCCTTCCCGTGTCGCCAGCTCCTGCATCTCATGAATTTGGGAATTAATGGATAATGCTTGGCGTTCGTCATCCTCGGATGATTTACGAGCGTAGAGGCAATAACGAAGATCGACCGTTACCGCTCCTTTACCCACGTTATTCGCTCTATTCTCTGCTAGAAGGGACGGGCTATGGAGATGGGCTTGTTCTATCATATGTGGTTCTATTCCTTATTTCGTCCCTAGGGACACTTACATTGATGACGCGTCTGTACCGGGTGTCTAGCCCCATGTTTGTTGGTAACTAAATGAGCACTCGCGGTTTTCCTTATTGCAAAATCGTGACAGAATACACTCAGAAATATGGAAAATCCTTACGATCAAATACTCATCGTCGTTGGCCATAGTAACCTTTTTGGACGAAGAGTGGCTCGCGAAGAACTCATAGAGTGCATCGCCCCGTACGCAGCATCCCAATGGCTGGAACTGTGCGCAAAAGTTGAAGGATTCCTTTCTGTTAAAAGAAAGGATCCTTCGGATCCACAGTCATACTTAGCTCAAACACTTTTTCCGCCAAGCGTTCTAGACAGGGTTCGACGAAATTCCGAAAAAAAGGTGGTTCTTTTTTCGCTTGGTCAGCTGAATGTTCTTCGTAAGTTCGCCATAGTTTATGGAAGAAATGATGGTGATGAAACTGAATTAGACATGCAAAAGGTTTCGCTATCTAAAGCATTTTTGGCGGCACAGGATATTCACAATGATTACGACGAAATCATGGGGCGAGAGGGTGATTTGGAAAGCTTTTGTCAATTCATCATCCGCAACGGCTACCTAAACGGCAGCTTGAATGCAGCGGATCTTTTTGTACGCGCTCATCAAATGCATGCCCTGCACGGACAAAATGTGCAATTTCGAGAATCCGAGAGTTTTGCAGATTTCTTTTCGAAAACCGTTGGTCTCACCATAGATCAGGCAATGGCATTATGCTTTTCCTTGGCGAGTAATTATTTTCAAGACAAGAATACATTGATCACCCAAACAACCATCATCAATCCAGCAACATACTACGAAAACTTAATTATTGATTCTCGCCTAACGGATTCTATTATAGAAAACTTGGTGATCGATTTTTCTGAAGCTAAAGTAAAAATTACAGAGGAGCTTGCAGAAAGTAAGCATACTAATACACCAATCGGCTACAACCTCGGCCTCTTTCGAAAAGCCCCCTTTATTCGACTGAGTAATGGGAAGTTGGTTTGCGCAAACTTTTCGTGTCTTTTGGAAAAGACTACACAGAACATGATTTGGCTACCAAGGAATCGAGCATTAGGACTAGACGATGATCAGACGAAAAAGCTGATGATAGAACTGACTAGTTATCGTGGAAGACTGTTTGAAGAACATGTCAAAAGTTTATGCCATGAAATGGCAAAGAAAAATCCGAAGACCTCTTTTTACTATATTCCGCCCGAAGCAACAAAGAAACATGAAGAGATCGGTGATTCGCTTTTGGTGCAAGGTGACAGTCTTGTCATCTTAGAGGCAAAGTCACGCCAATTTAATGAAATTTTTAAGTACACAGGTGAGTGGAGCGCAGACAAACAATTTATTGATGAATTAACAAAAAAAGCAGTAGAGCAAATTGAAACAGCCGCTCAAAAGATTCTGAAAGGTGAAGTAGATGGACTACTTGAAAATCCGGATTCCATCAAAAAGATTTATCCAGTTATTGTAATCTACGAACCAGCGCCGATGCATGGAAAAATGCAAAGATATATTCGTCAGCAAGTCAAAGAATATGGACACCTCACGGATCCAATATTCGCACCACTCGAGATTATTTATGTGGGAGATTTGGAGAATGCCATAGACGGGATAGAAAGCTACACCGTCATTGATATCCTTGAAGCAAAAGACTCGAACGATCCCCACGCCAGCGAGACAAACTTCAATAACTTTTATTCTTACTTTGTAACTACCAAAGGTGTGCTTAGTAACGGTTGGGGCAAGGAAAGTTTCACTGAGTTTTGGCAGAAAGTCTTTGCACCCAACTTCATTTTTAAGTCACCCCCGCTTAAGTGATCAAACAATAATTAAGCGTACACGGGCTCGAATTCCTTATAGACACGAACCGTTTCAAAGTAAATGAACTCGATAAGCCGCTCAGTTTGTTTTTCCTGAAGAATTCCTCGTTGAATTAACATCAAACGAACATTCTGACGAATACGAGCTTTGATGGTTTCATTGTTCGTCCAATCGATTGCAAGGTCTCTCCGAATGCGCTTCGTAAGATCTTTTACAAATTCTTTGATATCAATTCCCGTGTCCTTAAGATCGGGATTCTTTTCCAACGAATCGTAGAATGCGATTTCTTCAGGGGACAGTCCAAGAGCCCGACTTTCTTCGTCCAGTTTCTTTATTTCTCCAGCGATCTCAAGAAGACGCTTGATGATTTCCGCTGAGCTAATCACGTTATTCTCATATTTTTCAATGAGATCGGAAAGCAAAGTGAGCATCGTTTCATAACGCGCCTTGTTCATTCGCATTCGAGTAACGATTTCCTTATCCAGTAATTTGCGGACAGTATCAACGGCAAGATTTTTGTACTCAGATTTACGAATTTCTTCGGCGAACTTCTCATCGAAGATGGAGATGCTTTTTGATTCATTTGCAACGGCAAATAAATCAATGACTTCTTCCGCCTGAACGGCATCATGAAGAAGCGAACGGATTGCGCTCTCTGTTTCTTCGGGGAAGATCGCTCTTGGGATCACCGTCTGCTTCGCGATTCCTTCACGAACTGCTTGGAAAAATTGCACATCACCAGCAATCTTCATGGCTGGTTCACTTGGCATGACCAACGCGTGTAACTTCGATAATTTTCCAATGGTACCAATGTACTGCATCTTTTGATCATCAGAAAGAATTCCGTTCTTTGAAATTACCGCGTTAATACAAGCCTGCAGTAATCGAGACAATTCCGTGCCCTTCAATTTTTTCCAATCCGAATACTTGATACCATCCAGAAACACGATGTTTTGTTTATGCAGCGCATTCATTTCGGCGACAATCTCATCAAGGGGAATCAATGCCTCTTTTTGAGTTCCGGAATCATATATAGCTAGCGCTTTCTTGAGGTTGTCTGCGATACCGATGTAATCAACGATAAGTCCACCTGGTTTATCCTTAAACACGCGATTTACGCGGGCAATTGCCTGCATAAGCCCATGGTTTTTCAGCGGCTTATCAAGATACATCGTATGGAGACACGGGACATCAAAGCCCGTTAGCCACATATCGCAAACAATTGCGATCTTGAGCGGATCACTTATTTTCTTGAATCTTTTTTCCAGCTTCTTTACGTCACGCTCAGTTTGGATGTCCGGTACATATTCATCGCTATCGGATATAACCACCGCACACTCAGGAGCATTGGGTATTTTTTGAATCTCTTTGTACATTGCAACTGCAATTCTTCGACTCATCGTCACGATCATCGCCTTTCCCTCAATAGGGCGATTCGTAAAGTGACGAACGATATCTTTCGCAACTTCCTCTATACGGCTCTGTGCCCCAACAATTTCCTCAAGTACCGCCCATTCTTTACGGGCTTTTGTTTTCTCATCAACGATAATTTCCCCAAGTAAGCTATCGAATTTTGAATCGATAAACTTATCCGCCATGTGCAACGGCACAAGACGACCTTCATAATAAATCGGAACCGTTGCGCCATCCCTTACCGCCTTACCGATACGATATTCACTTACTATTGGCCCGAAGACTCTTACCGTATCTTTGTCGTCATTTGAGATGGGGGTTCCTGTAACGCCTAAAAAGCTCGCGTTTGGCAATGCCTGTCGTACATTTCCGGCAAGCCCACTGTACTGGGTACGATGCGCTTCATCGGCAAGAACGATAACGTTTTCACGATCGGTTAAAACCGAACTTGCATCTGGATCTTCTTTAAACTTTTGGATCGTAGTGAATATAAGTTCGCTTCCGATTTCTTCAAGGCGCTTGCGCAAGTCCTTAATGCTAGACGCTCGTTTTGCAAGCGTTCCATATCCCGTCCGTTTAAACGTCTTGAAAAGCTGATCATCCAAATCCTCTCGGTCTGTAAGAAAAACGTAAGCCGGGCTTTTCAATGCATCGATGCGCTTGGTCTTATTGACATAGAAAACCATTGAGAGCGATTTTCCAGATCCTTGCGTGTGCCAAAAGACACCGATCTTGTGATCCTGTTCGCCTCTCACCGCACGTATCGTGCTTTCAACAGTTTCATTGACCCCATAATACTGGTGATACAAACACATTTTCTTAGTGTGAGTGGCTGCGTCTCCGTCTCCATCTGCCTCAAAAACAATAAAGTTTTGAAGTACGTCTAAGAAACGTCGCTTCTCAAATAAGCCAATCGCGAGTACTTCAAGCTGACTTGCGTCTTTTGGCGCATCATCATCCGTCTTTACGCCCTTCCACGATCCATAACGCTCCCACGAAGACGAGATCGTTCCATGCTTCGCGATATGAAGATCGGAAAGTCCGATGACCTGGTTGTACAAGAAGAGCTTTGGGATCTCTTTTTTATACAACTCGATATCTCGATACGCTTCGCCGATAGAAGCGGCATCACGCACTGCACTTTTTAGCTCGAATACCGACAAGGGCAACCCATTAATAAATACCACTACATCCGGACGACGAATGGAATCTGCACCCTGTACGGTGAATTGGTTTACAGCGAGAAATTCATTCGCATCTGGATTCTCAAAATCAATAAGTTTTACTAGCTCGGTAATTTCATTTCCTTCGGCACGCCAAGAATGCTTTTTACCATCCGTAATCCATCCAAACATTTCTTTGTTACCAAGAATCAGATCGGCGTGATTATATTCTGCAATATCACTTGCAACTTCCTCGGCCTGCTCTGAGGGCAGTTGTGGATTGAGGCGTCGAATAGCCCCAACCAACCGATTCTTCAATACGACAGTTCGAAAATCACCACGCTCAGCTTTTTGCTGACCAGGGTTAATGTCGGGGCCATAAACATATTCGTAGCCCTGATCCTTAAGCCAATCTATAAGAGATTGCTCGGTTAAATTTTGTTCGTTTAGGGAATTCATATTAATTAATCGCCATATTTCTTTTAATTTCGGTAAGCCAAGCAGATGATTTTTGTTTCAGCTTATCCATTGAAGCGTCAGCCTTTTGCTCAAATATTTCTAAGTTCCATAGTGCTAAAGGCAGATTACTTTGTTTGAAATAATAGTTGAAGCCCAACCAGAAATATAGAATTGGCTTATTTACTGTCCTCAGTAGTTGTTCATTGAATTGAATTACTTCAAGGGATGTGAGCTGGTCACCTGCGCAATTTTTGATTTTTTCGCAAGCTCTCCACGCCGTAGCTAGATTACCGATCCAAAAATGTAAGAAGGCTTCGTTGTATCGCCATTCGGGCATATTGAATCCATGGCATTTTTTCGTTACAGCCAAAGCACGTTCTGGATCGTTATCCCAAGCGAAAGCGATGATCGCGTCCAAAATTAAAGCCCTATAGCATCTCTGATCTATGCTGAATGCAGTTGCGAGATTATTTCGCGCATTTGTTTGGTCACTTTTCGCAAAATAATACAGAGCAAGCATCGCGTACTCGCTGGATAGCAGCAGATCGATCTTAGAAAGGATTGTCTGATCGAACGGAGTTTTCTCTGGTAGGGCTGATATTTCATTCTTAAGCATCTCGTGCAACTTAATCGCTAAGCGTGGATCGCCTGAAAGATATGCTGCAATTCCAACGATATATTTGACGGACTTCAGTACTATATCCGAAGAAATACGGAACCCTCTAAACGAAAATTCATCGTTAAAATTTATGGCTTTTGGAAGAGTTGCAAGAAAATCCCGAGATAACTCATTGCTAACGTTTTGCGGGATTGGTCGGTGCAAGACCATCCCGTCCAAAGAGAGGAAGTATTTATCTACCCCATCCTTACGTTTTTTAACCTCGCCAAAGATATAGATGCATCCACAAGTTTTCTTATGAAGCTTCTTTATTAAGCTAGAATCATTGAACTTTTGAGATAAATGGTTCTTGATGACGAGGATTTCAAATGTCGCATCCAGCCCCTCGTTAGCAATCTGTTTTTTTATGGATAACAAGAAGTCTTTTTTTAATGCTCGCTCAGCCTGAGTTGTGTCCGCGTATATGCAGAGAATTAACCCAACTTTATTCGGCTTGCATTTGGGAATCCAAAGTCGGTTAAAGAACCAATAGACAATCCAGACTGCGAATACAAGTAAGTAAGCCAGTTTTAAGTGATCTGAACTGCTGTATTTTGAGAGAAAATTATCTGAAGCAATGAATCCAGCAATCAGAAGAACACACCCACCTATTAAGGCAGGAACCGTGTGCGTTTCGTTTTCAACCCAGTTAAAAAACTTTTCGCTGATTGTCATACGTTTACACTAACTTTGACAGCAACAAATCTCGAGAGCCTCTCAATTGGATATTCTCAATTTTAAGTCGCGCCCTCATTCTAAATAAATCCATAACATATCGATCAAATGCCTCGATAATCTCATCATCGGCTACAAGAACCGTCTGACTGTATGCATCTTCTCTTCCAAGTCCCGGAACAGCAGAATCGCTGTTCGAAAACTGAAGTCGTTTAAGTAAAAAGTAACAATACGTCATCGGTAGCGTTGTCTTAACATAAAATGTTGTATCGATTGGAAAAAAATCATCATCCAACCAAATCACGCTTCCTGCATTTCCTTTTCTCCCCACGACAATACCCGGCCCAGACACTAATGCATTTTTATTAAATCCGACGATCCCACTTGAACCCACAACTGGATATGGACCAAATTCCCGATTCTCCGAAGTCAGAGCCTTCCCATAGGCAAGTTCGACCGCATCGCCCAGCCGCTTTGTTTCCCAGCCCATTGGGATAAGGCCAAAGTCACTTTTAACCAAAGTGATTTTCTCACGTCCGGGAAAGTTAAATTTTGTAAACCATTCATCAAAAAGAGTTGCCGCAATTTCCTCGAGGTTGGCGATTGCCTCATTGTTACTACTAATCTTTTCATCGTAAGCGCTCAAAATCTCCCCAATCTTTTTTTGCATGGGCAGACTGGGAAAGTCATATTCATAACTCGTTATTCTATCCGGAGCAGTATGCCTGACTTTGGTGCCGCTCGCAGATGCCTGGATGTAACTACGCATTCTCCGAGAATTGAAAAGATTGTAGAGAAATACTCTATCTACTGACTTTTCATCTTTTATTTCCACCGAACCAATTCTCTGATTATGCAAAAATAAATCTCCAGATGGAATAATCGCACTGCTTCCCAACAAACCCTCTCCCTGTTCGGTCATCGCTATGACCACATCTCCTTTATCTAGAATGTATTCTTCTGGGATCGAACCAGAGTACCACTTATCTTTATGCTCTCTACGACGAAATCCGCCTTCTTCGAAAAAGTTTCCTGGCGTTATTACAACATGAGATCCTTTGTCGCCAAAGTACTCACCCTTAAACGCGTATCCGTGCTTGATTTTTATAAAATCAGATAGGCGCGCATGGGTACGTTTTTCAGTCTCAAGTTTTTCAAAGATGGTGGTCATATCGGATTATTCTTTCTCCTCAGGAGCTGGTAATTCCAGCGCCTCAATCCTTTGCAACTGAACAACTCCGTTGATATCACCGTAAATACCTATGGTATTCTTCATGACTCGGAGAATCTGTTTCTCTCGTTCAGCCCAGCTCTTTTCTTGCACGATCCGTTCTTTTTGAAGCCCGCCGTGCAAACACTGGAAAGCCTCAACGATAGCCTCAATACGCTGTCGGAATTCAACTCCCGAAAGGTAGCTATAAAGCACCTCCATTTTTTCATTTTTACCAACAGACATTGTTTTCTCACGGCACACAGAAATCAGCGTCTGGCGTAGAAGATTAGCGATAGATACTGCAAGTTTGATATCACAAACCCACACACCTTCACGTTGTGAAATTTCATCTGCTCCGGCAGGAAGAACAGAGGAAATGATGACCGCAATATCGGCCTTCGCCGCACGCTGATCATCTTTAAGCTTTTGCAGCCAACCCTCAACCCAAGTCTTCGTCTTCTTGGACTCCCAAATAATCTTTCCACACTCAACACCATTCTGATTCCTTACGATTTGGACGACATCGGCACCATTAGCACCCTTTGCTACAGGAACAATTTCATCATAGATAAATTCGCTCCGAAGCATCTCTTCAAGAATGATTTCCTGTACTTCGCCCTGTGTCTGCTGCGATCCCTGCTCCAACTTCCTAGCCAATTCATCTTTTGCTTTTGTGGCATCAGAAAGTTGTTTATTCAGCTGATCGATTTTGGATTGCTGGGCTTCCGTAGCGCGCTTTGAGGCGTCTTCTTCGATCTTCTTGCGCTCCTCATCCATTTGTCGCTGTTTATCCAATTCAAAGCGATCTTTTTCTTCTTTCAATTGCACGGCCTGGCGACGAAGTTCAAGTTCTTTTTCGCCCGACTCCTTAAGCTTTTGCTCCTTATCCTTAAGTTGCTCCTCTAAAAACTTCCGCTCTGCCTCACCTTCTTTCGCTACGTCGGCCTTTACCTTTTTTGTAAGGTCAGTAGACAATGCATCGAGTCTCTTTGCATTCTCCTTTTCGAGAGATGCCTTAAGAACTACTTCTTTTTCTTCAAAGTCTTTCTTTAATTTATTCTCAATCTGGTGCGTCAAAACATCATCGATTGAAATCGGCTCATGACAGTTCGGGCAAATGATCTCGTTTGTTGTGTTATTCATATTTAGAATCCAAGCTCCTTCAAATTGCCCTCGATAACACTCTCTAACTCGTATCCGCGTTTAAAGGCAACACGCAGTTCATCGGAAAGCTTTTTCATTTTTTCCTCGAACGAGATGCCGTCGTCTTCTACTTCAGAAAGTCCAACATATCGGCCTGGTGTAAGGACGTGGCCATTCTTTTTAATCTCATCTAACGTTGCCGATCGGCAATAGCCAAGGATATCTTGGTATACACCGGCTCCATCTTCTCCACGCCATGCACGAACCGTCCCTGCAATCTTTTGAATATGCTCCGCGTTGAATACGACCTGCTTACGTGAAATCTGCTCGAACAATTCCCGGGCATCAATAAACAGGGTTTCTCCCTTGCGAGAGCGGAAGCGATCACCGCCTTTATTTTTTGATAAGAACCACAGTGATACGGGGAGTCCAACGTTATAGAAGAGTTTAGAGGGACAAGAAATGATGATATCGACAAAATCGGTCTCAACAAGCTTTTGCCGAAGGTCGCCTTCTTTTCCTGATACCGCAAGGGCACCATTTGGCATGACAAAACCAGCGTTTCCGTTTGGCGCAAGATGATGGACAAAGTGCTGTACCCACATGAAGTTGGCATTTCCGGAAGGAGGAAGGCCAAGAACGATACGGGGATCGTTATCCGAAAGTTTAGAAGGTTCCCATTCACCATTGAAGGGGGGATTCGTGATAACGAAATCTGCCTGCAAATGCGGGAACATGTCGTTATAGTAGGTGTTGCCGAGTTCGATCTTTCCGGAAAGGCCTCGGATTGCAAGGTTCATCTTGGCAAGGCGAAGCGTTGTCTGGTTGCTTTCCTGACCGCTGATTGAAAGTTTGGATGGGTCTTGCCCGTGTTCGTGCAGGTATTCACCCATGGACACGAACATACCGCCGCTTCCACATGCAGGATCAAAAACGCGTCCGTTCTCGTACGGCTCAAGCACTTCCACCAAAAGTTTTACGATCGAACGTGGAGAAAAAAATTCTCCACCGCGTTTACCCTCTGCTGATGCAAACTGTCCAAGGAAGTATTCGTAAATACGTCCCAAGATATCTTTCTCTCGATCAAAGTCATGATTAAACGAGATGCGGGAAAAGATGTTGACCAATTCACCCAGCACCGAATGGTCGAGATTTGTTTTTGTATATACGCGTGGAAGTACGTTTTCAAGTTGAGCGGGGTTATCTTTCTCAATGAGCGTCATCGCATCATCCAAGACCTTACCCAAATCCGCGCTCATCGTCTTCGTCTGGAGATATTCCCAACGCGACTGTTCTGGAACGTAGAAAACACCTTCCGCTGTGTAAAAATCTTTAGTCTCAAGAATCTGCTTGCGAGCTTCCTCATTCGAAACGTAGAAATCCTCATTCTTTGGATCGCGCGTCATCCCTGCGAGCACCTCACGACGCTTATAAAAAGAATCCGAAATATATTTCAAAAAAAGAAGACCGAGAACAATATTTTTGTATTCGGAGACATCAATATTTCCACGCAGTTTGTCGGCAGCAGCCCATAACTCCTTTTCGAAACCAAGATCATGATGTTGGCTTTTTTTGCCCACTACGCTCTCCGTCGCCTTCTTCTGCTCTTCCGTGATTCGTCCTTGAAGCTCTTCTGAAAGGGAGGCCTTCGGGATAACAAAAGTCGGTTTCGATGAATCACCGATGTTTTCGGCGATGATATCGCCCTTCTTGATCTTCTGATGCACAGCTACGCGAGAAATCCCGAGCATCTTAGCTAGCTGGGTTGGAGTGATGAATTGGGATTTATCGATGGACATAGGTGTACTTTTGATTTACATGTGTAAAGTACCACCCGCTATTTTCATTGTCAAGTTTACATGTGTTAACCGACATTAGTTCTAAATCCCTTTGAATAGCCCTTATTGTCTCGTTGCTTCACTTTTGGGGGTTTGTAAGCTATACTTTCATTGTCTAGGTTCAAACAGAACGACCACGCCTTGAAAGGGCGATAGCTTTGGCTATCAGGAGTCATTGATGCGCACAAATGGGCATCCCTCCTGATAAAACAAGCAGCAAGGACTCCGGTTCTTCTGTTTGGGCCTAGACACCTCAGGCAGGGGTGTCATTTTGTTTTCATCCCGCCCTAATTCTTCACAGCCATATGTCCACACTCTTTGGCCTGATAGCATTCGTATCGTTCGTCTGCGCATGCGTCAGTCTCGTTAAGCCGAGTTTATTCAACCGCTTCTTCAAGAAGCCAATGACCCGTAAACGGTCGCTCACACTTTTTGGTTCGATGTTCTTCGTTGCCTTTATTATTTCCGCTGTCACGTCGCCATCCCAACCAGCAACAGGCGACACGGTTGCGGATAACGCAGCGCCTACCGCCACAGTTGCCTACGTCACCGACGAGGGAACTCCGGAACGTGATATCGAAACAGCAGTCATTTCGGTTCTCAAGGACAAGACAAACATGAAAGAAGATCGAATGCGCAACGTCGACGACGTAGACGGCACCGTTCTCATCGAATACAACGCGGATTCGAATTTAACCAACGGGTTAACGCGTGGAGCAATTTGGACGGATATCATCGATATCGTGAAGAAGCTTTCTACAGACGAAAACATTGACAGCGTAACCGTGAACGCTTTCCTTCCTCTCGTTGATCAATACGGAAACGAAGCTCCGGGCAAAGTAATGACCGTGAATCTCACCCGCGAAACTTGGTCGAAGATTAACTGGAACAACTTCAACGAAGACAATCTTCCGAATATCGCGGACTTCTACTTCGTCCACCCAACCCTTAATAACTAAAACTTCTTGTTTCGGAGATCGCCGCAGATGGATTTCCCGATCATGTATGGCCCTATGGTGGAACGAGGTGGCCGTTCTTCAATAACTTTGTTGACCATTATCGCAAAGGCATCGGCGAAATCGTCGTGGCGCTCTAGGCCAAAGCCTACAAGCTGCGCGATGATGAGTTCCGCTCCCTCGCGCGGAAAAAGCACGACACCGGAACGGATCGCTTCTGACGTAAACGCAATACGCATACGCTTGTCGTATCCACCGGGATTTACGCCTTTGACCGGAACCAGATCTCTCTCCAGTGATTGCACTACATAGTTCTGCGCCTGTACGTCTTCGATGTATATCTTCTGATACGGTGTTCTCAACTTAATAGTCTCGTGCAATTTCTTAATGGTTGCCAGGATATCCGGAAATGTCAGACGGGCATTGATGGGATTTGGAAGGATGTATATTTTCATCTCCCTGCCGTAACCGTGCACCTCCGCTGAAACCATTGAGGTAAAATCTGAAGTCTCCTTTTCCTTCACAGCCAAATCAACTCCCACTGCAATGAGCGGATTCGTATTCTTTCCAGGCTGCGGAATGGCGTCGTAATATTGAATCCATTCCGGAAAAACGACGCGCGTTGCGTCTGAAATAATACGGAGAAGATATTCTTGTTGCCATGCAAGCTCATTCGCCACGCTCCTGCGAAGATCTTCGATCTTCTCTTCGGTGTCGAACTTGCCAGGCCAGAGACACTGACCGTCCTCATCGACCAATGGATACCAACAAAACAATCCACGAACTTCTTTTGACTCGATCTTTGCCTTCAAGCGCATCATGAGCGAATCCTCGTGCAGGAGGTTGCCAACGATGATCGTACGCGTTCCGACATCGCCAAGCGGTATTACTTCGCGCGTAAACCAATCAAACGTCTTCTCGCGACCCTCACGCGTTTTGCAGGAGTTCATATCCTCCACGTCATCGAGAATAAGTACCTCGGGACGATGTTCATAGTGGCGCATACCGCGAATGCTTTGCTCAACAGAAGCAACCGTGATACGGGCATTGGTATTCCTAAAAACAAGCGACGACATCGCCCATTCGCCACCAGTCTCTTCCTGAAATGGCCCCATATCGCTCTTGAGTAACCTGTTGTTTTCCAGTTCACGACGAATGTTAATCATGTGCTGTCGCGCTTGCGCCTGCGTCTGGCAGATGATGAGCACGAACTTCTTCTGTTGGATGCCGAGAATCGCCCAAAGCGAGTACGACAGTGTAACGATCGTTGACTTTGCGGAGCCACGAAAAGCAACGATGCAGGCAAGTTTGTTTGACGTGTCTTCGGTAATACGAAATATGTCCTTTTGGAATTCCGCAATCTGATACTTCACATAGTGCGAAAAATACAGATGGAAAAACATTAGATGGCTCTCACGAGCAACCGCCTGTCGAACAACCCGATCCTTCGCGATAGCGTCGATGGGATTACTGGTCACTATTTTCTTCGTTGTCTTTTTCATATTCATAGGTTATTCCGGCAAGCACGAATGCCTGGCGGACGAGTTCTTTTTGCTCATTAGATAATTCATGCACGGTACTTACTGTCCCTTCAAGCTCGATTCGCGTCTTGTAATCCGCGTGATGGTGTTTCAGCCAATACATAATCGCCCGCATGTCTCGATCCTTTACCGCACCGATGAGCTGACTTTCGGCGAGATCATTGACCATGAGTCGGCCATCGAATATTGCGGCATCGACCTGTTTGGAAAACTCAGAATCTTCTTCTTTCCATCGATATAGCGTCGCCCGTCCGATGCTGAGTTTTTCGCAAGCGATCTGCACGATCGGGGTTTTCTTTAGCTGCTCCAAGAACAGCGATTTGGTTGCGTCGTTCTTCTTCATAGCAGCTCCGCTTTACGTTTCGTCATCCGTTCCCAACGACGGATGATTGTCTGGCAGTACTCGGCATCAAGCTCGACTGCGAAACATCGGCGACACGTCTGCTCACACGCCAACAGCGTCGTCCCTGAACCGCAGAATCCATCCCAAACTGCATCCCCGATGCTCGTACTATTGAGAATCAATCGTCGAATGAGTCCCACCGGCTTGGTCGAGGGATGAAAGGGGCTTTTCGATGGCTTCGCGTAGAACAGAACAGATTTATCAGTACTTCTTCGGAACAAGTGTGTTCCATGCCATGCGTAGACGATCAATTCATGCATTGGCGCATAGTCGAGTCGTCCGATGACCGCCTGCGATTTCACCCAGATGAGGAGTTGGGCAAATTTAAACTTCGCATCGTCCATTCCGTTCTTTAGAGCAAACACCATACGATCGGCGTTGAAGATATATGCAGCATTTTTCTTAGCGAGAAACGGCGTAATGGCTGTCAGCCAGTCTTTAGTGAATGTTCGGTATTCCTCATCCGATTGGAGATGATCGTTCGCGATAATCTTGTCTTTGGACAACGGTTGAAAATCACGTTTGCTCTCAACGAGTCCGATCGCATACGGCACGTCGGCGCAAATGAGATCAATCTTTTCTTTCCCAATAAGTTTGGTAAGTAGTGCGTTATCTCGCGTATCTCCGTAAGCAAGGCGGTGAATGCCAAGCCGCCAAATCGTTCCGGGCTTAATTGAGTTTTTTGGCTTTGATTCCGGCATATCGTTCAAAACGAAGAATAATAAGGTCAACGAAAATTGGTTCTATTTCCGACATAAAACAGACACGCTTCAGTGCGTCTGCACAGAGCAACGTCGATCCGCTTCCTCCGAAAGAGTCGAGGATCGTTCCTCCGGGCTTCGTACATCGCTTAATCGCTTTTTCATGTAACGTCACAGGTTTCTGCGTACTATGTTCGTATTCGCTTCCGGCAATCCGCTTCGAGAGCCAGATATCGCAAATGTCCATAATGTCATCGAGCAACTTGTTTCCTGTGCCGATCTCCTTATTCAACACTTCGGAGAAGTTCATGTAGACGGGTGACAAATATGGATTCCCACGCGTCGCATAACTGCATGGCTCGTAACACTTTCCGAAGGCGACGCTGGGCACTGGATTCGCAGGTCCCTTAATCCATAAACATGTCCTACGGTTCACTAAACCGAGTTCGGCAAATAAGCTCTGCACCATGCCCGTGTATCGCTGATCCGACCAATAAAACGCATGGCAATCGGGCTTTGCTACGGACAGAGCGTTTTCCATCGATTTCTTCAGGAATACACGGTAGGCATCGTCTGATTTATTATCATTAGTTTTACCGCCATATGAAGCCTTACCGCCGACGCCACGATCGTAGTCGATTTTGATGTTGTAAATTGGATCGGAGTAGATCATGTCGACCTTCGTAGTACCGACCAGCTTCTTAATCGTCTCTGGGTCTAACGCATCACCGCAAATGAGCCTGTGCTTGCCAAGTGCAAAAATGTCGCCAATCTTCGCTTTCGGCTTCTTAATCATTTTCAACTCTGCATCAACATCGAAGTCATCATCCGAAGCTTCAAGCGCATCCGCGAAAATCGTAGATAAATCGTTGTCATCGAATCCCGACTCGAGCATGGTGTCTACATCAAAGTATTTCGTGAGCGCTTCAAAGTCCCAGTCGCCGTGAATTCGATTACTCCCGAGCAGGTACTGCTCATACTCCTGCTTCGTGAGTTTCCGGTTTGGCACGCGCACCTCGATCTTCTCGTCACCACGTTCAAGGAGCTTCAAAACCATGAGCCGCTGGTGACCAGCGATAACCTTGTTATCCATATCGATAACAGGAATCTCAACGAGATTGAATTTCTTCAAACTCTTCTTGAGATCCTCAATCTGTTTCGGACTCATCGTGCGCGGATTCTTGTCGTTAGGAACGAGGTCAGAAACCCGCCGCCGCTCCGTCTTCCATGCAAGTTTTTGCATATGCTTTTTGTTATGAATTATCAATCCAGTATAAGAGGAATCCGCGCATTTCTCATCCGACCGTTCAGGAACGCTATAACTAAAAAGCCCTGTAAACACAGGGCAATTTGATGACTTGTACACTCGGAACGTGGTGAACCCTATTTTGTTACGACAAGGTTATAAATAGGGTTGATGTAGTACCCGACACCCGGATCATTCTCTATGAATTTTTCTGACTTCGGCAACTGAAGCTTTGTCTTCATGGCGGTATTTATTTTTTCGATCGTCTTACTGACCGAGTCTTCACTCGCCGATTCCATAATGAGTCGTAAATTCTCCGTCGAAACACATCCGCTGCCTTGCAGTATGAGAAGAGTTTTATGTTTCATTCCGCCTTTCTCGAAGGGACACTCCAGCAGCTGCTCGTTTAATTTACGAGTCACCAATCCCGTCTTTGATATGTGCAGAACGATAATAGGCGCTTCATTTTCGTACCCATTCATTTTTTCGTTGAGGAGGCTAGAGAGTTCCGCCCATTCCACCTTCGGGTCAAGTTTCCATATACGGGCAAAATCCGATCCAAATTTCGACCCTCTGAGCCATACCGCAATGATATCCATGCCATGAGAATATTCACTACCGTTTAGTTCATCCCTGAGGAAGAAGAGATGCAAATCTTTACTCTTATTAGGTTCCGTGACGGTAGTAAATCCAACTTCAATAGCAGCAAAAATCCTCCGCAATGCAGGCAAGTATTCTCTGACGGTTATTCGAGAGATGGAATCGACCATACAGGGGCATATTACCAGACATATCGATAAAAATCCCTTCTTGCGGTTAAATTTCAATGTACTTAAATCTTCATCGCTTTTATATGACAATCCGTACCATAATCGTCGGTTACGAATCCCCATCAGACCTTTCCGTGCTCAAACCTCGCGACCGACGCAACGCGGAATACTTCAACTCCATCCTCCAGGAGTACGACTTAGGCGAAGTGCATTTTGCCTCGTATCAGGATTATCGCGAAAAGCTTGATGCGCTAAACCCGATGGTCGCCATCACTTTTGATGAAACTACGGCGGGCAACGTGCGAGCACACAAGGACGACGTCTTCATCTACGTCGTGGATGCGTCGAGCTCAATTTTCTATCGAAAAGCGGAGATCGAATCACGCCAAGAAAAGCATCGAAGGATTTTTAAGGAGATTGCCGGACTGATTCAAAAGATTGCTGAGGACGGAGAAGAGAAGGCGGAATCGGCACGCACGTATGCTGCCATGACGTTTCAAGACAAGTACGACATGGTCGTCAAAATGCTTATCAGTGACGATGAGAAAATTCAAAACATGGGACGAGAACTCATCAACCGAAACGACATCGATAAAGACTTCATCTGGATCCGCGCGAAGCTCGTCATGGATGTATGGCAATCAGCGGATGCAAAGGGTCGTCAAGAATTCATGGAAGCCACGATGCAGGGTCATCTTAAAAGCGGATTCGCGCATCAAATGAAAGACTTCATTGACGATGACGGGCAGGTCTATAAGCAGTACATGTTCCATGATGTTCGCGGTGAGGACGTAAACGAAATTCACCTCATTCCCGTGGCTACGCCCACCATGGGCAAATACGATTACGAGACCCTCGCTAATAAGTACAGAAACTTGGTCGGTTCACGCGCGGATCTTGAGGCGGGTCTTTGGAAAAATGGGCGGGACACCTCTGGCGCGGGGGACGCTAAAAAATCGAAAGATTCGTCAATAGAATCAGTGGGAAACCCCAAAAAGTGAGACAGTCCCAAAACTCGAAAAAGTGTCTCGTTTGTCTCATTCCTACCTTTCGAAATGAGCCTGATTTTCCCTTTGAAAAACCCCTTCAAATCTCCGTACCTGCGTCCCAGCGCTACATTCCTGAAACCCTTTGAAACCCTTGCAATATTCAGTTCAGTAGCGGAGTGCCCTGGATCGAGGAGTACTTCCTTGAAAAATACGCGGCCACGATGCCCCGGACGATGCTGCGGTATGCGCTTGAAAAGTTCACTCCCAAAAAACGCACTTACTATTTACATAAATAGTCCTCATAACCAAACGACCGCCACGGCGGTCGTTTTAATCATCAGGCTCCTTCCTCGGCATCTTCGACAGCTTCTTGACCTGGCGCTGGTTCACTGCTCGACTCTACCGGAACGGACAGCTCCACCTCATCCTCTGGAGGCATTACGGGATTAACTGACATATCGCGATCTTCATACATAAAGATAAGGCAAAAAATCAGACCTCGTGAATCACGAGCACAGTGCTATCGTACGCAGTCACAAGACGGTGGTCAATATGTTTGCTCGAATAAGTTTCCAGAGCTACACTCGCAACCTATGAACTATATCGATCTCGCCAACCAAGCCACGATCGAGAAAACCATCGAGGCACTTAAGGGCAGAAATATTCACCCTCAATTCGTGCAAACCCAAGCCGAAGCCATCGAGGCTATCAAGAAGCTTATTCCCGACAGTGCCACGGTCATGACCGGCAGCTCAACCACCCTTAACCAAATTGGGTTTACCGACCTTCTCAAGTCTGGGGATCATCCTTGGAACAATTTGAAAGGCGCTATCGTCACCGAAACTAATCCCGCCAAACAAGCTGAGCTCCGACGCCAAAGCTCACTCGCGCAATTTTTCCTTGGCAGCGTGCACGCAATTACTGAAGATGGCATCGCCCTCATTGCCTCTGCTTCCGGAAGCCAACTCCCCGCTTACGCTTTCACCAGTGACAACGTCATCTGGGTAGTCGGAGCACAGAAGATTGTTCCCACACTTGATGACGCCTTCAAACGCGTACGTGAATTCGTCTTTCCGCTTGAAGATGCCCGCATGAAGTCCACCGGCGCCCCGGGCAGCACTTTTGGAAAGTGGCTTATCTTTGAGCGTGAGATTATGCCACGCAAGATTCACCTCATTCTGGTAAACGAGGTCTTGGGGTTCTAATGGCTGTATACTAATGCCATCGTTCTTAATCGACTCATTATGATGCGAGGTCGTTTTGGTCGGCGAGGCATGGGCATGCGCCCGGCGGTAATGATGGCTCCCATGGGCCGTCGCCGACGGCGATTTAGCCCACTTGGGCTCATCCCCGTAGTCATTGGGATAGGAATCCTCGCCTATTTCATCATGAAGAACATGAGCTAGTACAAAACACCCACTTGACCGTGGGTGTTTTGTTTCCAGAGCTAGCACTCTTTAGTCACTGTGCTAAGGTCAGCGGGTATGAAAGCTAAGAAAATTCTCAAGACTTTGGCGGCCATCAGTTATGGCCTAGTCTTGCTGGCTCAATCGTCTCAGAAAAAAACAGCACCGGTCAGCCCTCAGTCAGAAACTCCGCTGGTCGATACTAAAAATCTTGAGGCGGAAATCAAAGGTCTAACAGCCCAAGTGAAGCATTGGAATAATTTTGGGAACCGTTTTGCGCTCAGCCTGGTTACCGGCGTTGGTACCGCCCTTGGCGCCACGGTCATTGCCACCATCGTCCTGCTGATTATCGGCCCCGTACTTAAGGCTGTAGGTATTGATATAGCTCTTCCAAATTAATTCCCTTCACATTTTTTTTAGAAAATACCCCCTTAAGCACTTGTAATCTTAGCTAAGTTAAAACACACTGAAGCTTGTACTTATTTGAGAGTTGCTCTCGCTAATATGCGGATACTTCTCGTTGAAGACGATCTCGACATCAGCCAAGTGCTAAAAATGCAACTTGAGTCTGAATGTTTTGCTGTCGACGTTGCGAATGACGGAGAACAGGGTTAGCTTATGGCACGTGCCAATGCGTATGATGCCGTCATCTTAGATTGGGTGATGCCTAAAAAATTAGGTCCTGAGGTGTGTGCTGAAATTCGTGCTAGCGGCAAAACCATGCCGATTATTTTTCTCACCGTAAGTTCTGAGGTGGCTAGTAAAGTCCAGGCACTCGAACTTGGGGCCGATGATTACCTGACTAAGCCCTTTTCTTTTCAAGAACTCCTCGCTCGACTCCGAGCCGTATTGCGTCGTCCCACCCAGACCATTAGCGAAATTCTCACGGTTGAAGATTTGATCATGGACGTAACCAAGCAAACTGTTCATCGGCAGCAGGAGGAGCTCAAACTTACCCGCAAGGAGTTCATGTTGCTTGAGTATTTATTGCGTAACAAAGGTGGGGTTATATCTCGCTCAGAACTGCTTGAGCACGTCCAGGATTCAAGTGTCGACATTTTTTCAAATACAATTGAGTCGCATATCGTGAGTCTCCGTAAAAAACTCAACGGCTCCCGACGCAAAGAACTTATCCACACCATTTCCGGCCGTGGCTATAAGAATGATTCGAAAAAGTGAGAATTATTTGACCTTTATCTCAGCTTCAGGTTTCCTTAAGATGAAAAAAAATACAATGTTCACATGTCCTGTGGTCGGAGGACAACACATGGTTGATTCTTTTTTAGATACTTATGCAGGCATTGATGCAACAAGTACTGACAAAAAAGGAAACACGCGACTCAGCTAGTCTGAGTAACTGGGCAGCCATGAATGCCAGCTAGTTTACCCCTTGGGCTTCCGACTAGTCGAGTCCGTCAGCCACGAAAACGAGCGCTTATGGAAAAGAATCCGTCTCCGTCGTTGTCGAGTTCACGTTTCTTTCCAAAAGTTGCTCGTTTTATTTTTAATTGCCTTATTACTCCCAAGTCCCAGAGCGAAGATGATCGGCGTCACGAATTTATTCTAAACATTGTCTTACTAGCCTCCATCAGCTTAAGCTTCATTTGCGCGCTCATCGTACTCGCAAATACCCAAGGCATGAGAGTTCGACTGATAGCCGTAGTGGTTTTCGGTATTTTTCTTCTGCTACACCTGGCTTCACGACAAGGATATTTCCGAATCTCTGCCCACATTCTCATCCTTGTTTACACGCTGCCATTGTCTTTCATGACATGGGTATTGGGTATCGACCTCCCCCAAATATTACTGAGTTATTCGCTTCTCATTGTCATGTCGAGCGTACTTATCAGTACCCGGGCCTCCCTCCTCTTCACTATATTACTCAGCCTTTTCCTTTGACCAAGCCCGCCAGCACGTGGAACAAGCCCTAAAAGCCACCAAAGGTTTAGAAAACTTTATTGGAGCTGCCCGTAAGTAGCTGCAAACACAGGAAACGCGTGTCACTTTTGATAGCGTAAAGGAAATTCAAGGCGTGGTCTCGGTACTGAGTTATAAAGCCAAAAAAGCCGGTGTAGAAATTCGCTGCGAATTGCTAACCTCACAGCTCATTTTTGGCAATCCCCTAAAACTTCATCGAATTATCGCCAACCTGCTCTCGAATGCTATCGATGCCTATGATAAGGTTACTATTAGCCCTACCCCCAAGCTGGTTACCCTAACACTCACCAAGGAACTGACAAACTCACTCATCACCGTTTCTGATAACGGTAGCGGCATCTCCGAAGAGCAAAAGATTCACATCTTTGAACCTTTCTTTACCACCAAAGGCATGGGCATCGGGCTTTCAAGCACCAAAAATATTGTCGAAAAAGATTTTCATGGAACCATCTCTTTCATCTGTACCCCGGGGACCGGTACAAGCTTCACCGTCCGAATCCCTCAAACATCTTCGCCAGCAGCTGTTTGAGCGTGGACAGGATAAGGATTTTTTTGAAACTCAGGTTGAGGGGAATTTTTATTGCTTAACTTTTACGAACGCTCTCATCCTGTCGTCCCTGGCTGGCGACAGTGAAGCCTTTGCTTTACGTGAACGCATGTGCCAGCGCCTAGAGCTGGAATTAGCGCCAACAGGTACCGCTAATTACCGCATGCATTCCGTTCCAAGCGCCCAACCTACCCCCTACCCCAATGATCTCGACGATACTTTCTGTGCTCTGAGCGCCGTCTTCTTGCACGACAAGCATCGACTTCAGGGAGATAAACTTGCTCTGGCCACCATGGCCTTAACTCAAACCGAAGCTGAGCCTGGTGGCCCATATCGTACCTGGCTTGTAAAACCTGAGGCCGCCCCAATCTGGCGCGATGTAGATCCGGTGGTTAATGCCAACGTGGCGTATTTCTTAAAACTGAATGGCACTCGTTTACCCAAACTTGATACGTACATTGCTGGTCAGATTTCCTTACCAGTCTCGGCCTACTATCCTTCGCCGCTCCATGTTTTATATTTCATGGCCAGGGCCCTAGAAGGCACGCCTCACATCAAAAAGGTTGAGGCTACCTTGCTGGCCTGTCAGCCAACAAACACCCTGGAACGCGCGCTTCTCATCTCTTCCCTGCTGCGCTGTAACGCGATTCGACCAGCCCGAACCTATACGACCGAACTGATTCGGGACATCATGGAGGGTCATGGGTTTGACGATCTCCCCATCTGTGTCGACACCATCACGGGTGGCAATAAACACTTCGCCACGAGTGGCATAGTGACCGCCGCCTTGTGCATAGAAGCTTTGTGCTTATTTGAGGCGACACAGGAAACCCCAGTACCCACGTCTACCAAGCTTGAGCCCACGCTCTCAATTCTCGCCACCGCAAAATTGCTCCTAAATACTACCAACGATCCCGTCCTGCAGACGCTGACTGACAGTTTTCTAGCCAAACTCACCAACATTGCTCAAGTCCGTGAACTAACCACGTTGCCCCTTGATTTTACCCTGGCCTGGAACGACAAAACGAAAAAGCTGCCTGAAGATACGCTCTAGAATCTGAGCGTAGCGCACCTCTTGGGTTGGGTGGCGTATACACTTTACGACGACATCCTCGATAATGATGTCACGCCGGCGCTCCTGTCGGTGGCGAATATTGCCTCCCGACAGATGTATCGACTCTTCGGGCTGCTCAATCTAGACAAGGCCTTCCAACATTACCTGTCCGCCAAACAGCTCAACGATGATGCTCACGACTGGCAAAAAGATCTTACGAACGGCCATGCTACTTCGGTGGTAACCAGGATTCTGGCCAGCTACGGGCAAGCATATAACCCGAGTGAAATGCAAAAGCTTCAAAAAATCTTTTGGCATGAAGTTATTGTTGATGTCTGCAAGGAAATTAATGATCACATCATTAAAGCCCGAGCAGCCATTCGTGACTTTGGGCCAATCGACAATGTAGATTTCTTCACCAAGCTCATTGAGCCCCAGGCGGCCTCCGCGGAAAAGGCTCTCTTCGAGCGCGAACAATCGCTGGCCTTCTTAACTACCTTCACCGACAAAAAATCCTAGCGCTTAGCACATGGCTATACCAGTGAATCTTGAGCTGTTATAGTGATAAATATGCGTAAACTCTTGGCCACTTTGGCTGTTCTTAGCTTATTTTCTCCCCTATCGAGTCTAGCTGCCGTGAACCTTGGCGGCCAACTTTCTGGTCGGATTCTTTTAGCTGTTCAGGAGCACGGTGAGGCCTGGTACGTGGACCCGGTAAGTCTTAAACGCGTATACCTTGGCCGGCCAGCCGACGCATTCCGGATAATGAGTAGCTACGGACTTGGGATTTCCTCGAAGGACCTAGCCACGATCACCATTGCGAGCGCTAGCGAGGATACAGCCAGCGGTCCTGTGATAGCGCAAAGCGTCCCCTTCATATCTCAAGCCCCGCTCGGAGATTGGAGCGACCCACGCCAACAGGATGGCTGCGAGGAAGCGGCTACGCTTATGGCCGTAGCCTGGGCTCGAGGCGAGTCGCTTAGTGCTGATCTCGCCACAGATGAGATTGTTGCTATGTCTGATTGGGAAGAAGATGAATTCGGCTACTATCAAGACACGGGCATCAGGGATACAGCGGAACGCTTAGTCGATGACTATTTCAACTTTACAAATTACGAGATTGATACCAGTGCCAGCGTCAATGGCCTGATCGGCGAGCTTGAAGACGGTCATATCGTGATCCTGCCAATCGACGGGCAAGTTTTCGTACCCTTCCTCTACACGCCCCCTGGACCAGCACGCCACATGATCGTTATTCACGGTTATAATCCTGCTACGGGATTTTTTTCTGCCCATGATCCAGGCACCTCCCAGGGAGCGAATCTGCAAGTAACTACGGCTAATCTGCAAACCGCTTGGCGTGACTGTGCCTCAGGCGAACAAGTCAGCATTCCTTCCCTACCGGATTCGATGATCATCATCAAAAAGTAATATGCCCGTTTGGCCGTTCGTTATTTTTGCAGGCGCACTTGGAGCAGCCGTAGCCAGCTTTGGACAGTGTGTGATTTCTCGATCAATCCAAGGTCGATCTTGGGTTAGCGGAAGATCAATCTGCGACAATTGCGGACGCCAGCTCAGCTGGTACGAAAACTTACCAATCGTCAGCTACCTCGTTCAAAAAGGCAAAAGTCGCTGCTGTCAGCAACGACTGTCTCCGGTGTATTTTATTTCTGAAGCGAGTACGGCTGTCCTGAGCTCGGCACTTGTTTGGCTACTCCTGTCCTGACCTGATTCTTTTAAAATAACCGGCCTAAATCCTGACTCTGCCGACTGATCTTTCATCACAGAAATACATCATTTTCCTAAACGCAACGCTTGTGCGTTTAGGAAATAAATATCAAAAAATCCTAACGTTTATTCAGAAAATTTTAGTCTGACGCGACTATATTGCGTTTACAAATTTGACCCTGATCCATGAGTTACAGCGTCTCGCCTGGTCGATTTCTTAATGTAGAGTAATCGCAATAAGGGTTGGGGGTGATGAACGGGTAGACCACCGACCATCCGGCCGATTTATTTTAAAAGAATCAATTTCAGGTTTACGGTAAAGCCGGCGTAATGCTCAGAATATCAACGTCGTCATCGGTCACTGTAACGTCAAGGCCGTAACTAAGATTATTTTCTGTATAACGAACTTTCAAAAGTCTCTGTCCAACAACCGGGGTCGTGATAGTGAGTGTGCAGGTGGCATCGCCCGTCGTGACGCTAGTACCAGCAAAATTGGCGTCGGCCTGAAGCTGAATCATAGCTTCGTCAAGACAGCCGTAGGTCTTAGTCCGCACTCCGGAAGCCAGAACCTGCTGATTCGAGTCCACAATCCTGCCAATGGTTGCCCGAGACAGACCCAGAAATCCAACCAAGGCTGCCGTGCCCATAATCATGACAGACATCAGCAGAATAGCTCCACGCGCTGGCTTAACAAGACGTTTCATACTACAGCTCGGTGGTAAGCGAGGTCAGGCTAATGGTGGTCAAATGACGTACCGTACCCTGCCGATAGCCAGTCGTTTGCTCATTCAAGATTTCGACTTCCAGAGTAAGATTGAGACCGCTCAGATCGTTAGTGGTAGTCCGAACATCGTCCACTTGCCAGGCGACCACATTGACCTCAGCATCAGTTAAGTAGGACGTTGTACCACCGGCCTGGTAACGTAAACGGCGCACATTCTGCGAAACACCAGAGAAAGTCATGGGCACAATCACGGTATCGATGATGACCGCCGTGCCCGCCGGGTTGGTATAACGCAGAACACTCGTCTGCGATCCGAGCGTTGAACCCGAAATATTTACAGACTGGGCGCTCGGCAAGGCGGTACTCACAAAGTGCATAGCCACGGCGGCATTCTCGGCTAAACGTCCACCAATCGAAGTTCGGGCTTGGATGACGGTTAGCTGAGAGAGTAAGCCCACAAAGGCGGTCAGAATAACCGCCAACAGACCAACATAAAGGATGGTCTCAACCAGGGTGACGCCGTGAGGTGCGCGTGCAAATGTCATACTAATCCGGTGAAAAAGTGGCCGAGGTAAATACAGAGGCATCAGTAAAGGTCACCGTCATCGTCATAGTCGCTCCGCCCATAGATGATCCAAATTGTCCTTTGGTTAGTTCGGAGGTTTGCCCCGGTGCCATGGTGAAGTTCTGGATATCCATGGTTGTGCCCGAGTAGACGACGGTGGCCGGAGTACCCGGTCCGGTATCTGACCACACCTTTCCGTTATCAATAAATACTTGACTGAGCGAAGCTCCGGTTGACCAAGTGAACATGATCTTATCGATGGTCACCGTTGTTCCGCCGGTGTTGGTAAAGTAAAGTTCGCGTAATTGTTTACCTCCATAGAATTGGGCGTCATCGATTGCAAAACTGACTTGACCAGCAGCTTGAGGCGCAAAACAATCACCTTGTGGGTCATCATAGCGAGTCCGGTGACGGCGATAAGCAACATTCTGACTCCTGCCAGCGCCATCAAGCCAAGTCACAGTACTCACCAATTCTTTACTGTCCGGATCGACAGTACCTCCGGAGGTCACGACTTCACAGCTAGCGTCGCGCCTGACATCCGCAACCGTAACCGCACGCGTCATACCGTTCCACAGCGTTTCCGACCCAGCGGCCGTGCTCCAGCGTTCACCTGCAAAGGCGACCTTGCCGTCGGTCACATTGGTCAGGTCGGCAAAACCAATCGATTGGAGGGCCTCAATCCCCTGTTGCGCGGCAAAATTGGCGTCGCCCCGCTGCTCAATCCGAATTGAGGATTCGGTCGAAAGCAGCGCTAATTGCAAGATCGCAACCCCAAATGTACCCGCAATCGCAGTGGCGATAATTGCTTCAAGTAAAAGTGATCCGCGCGGAGCTGTCATATTATTCTCGGGTTGGAATGCCGATAGCCGAAATCCTGACCGTGGACGTACGATTCTGAGAGGTCAAAACGATCGCTCCGTACTGGGTGGTAGTCCCATTCAAAGCTGTAAACACAAGTTCATGATCGTTCCCAGAAGATACTCCCGCACCCTGCAGGGAAACTGAGGTTAAAACAGGCGTTACGCCAAGCGGATATTCAATATCATACGTGGTATTGCGGGTGGCGTATGTAGCTCCGGAGAAAACCACAACCTTAACTGGAATTCTTGTGACCTCATCGTAGTCCAGATACACACCCCACGGAGTGCCCTGAGCCCCGGCCCTAGCCTTGAGCGCTGCGGTTGAGACCGCCGAGGCCACCGTATCTCCGCTACCACGAACAATTGACGTCTGCTGCATGGCACTTAGTGATGCAAAGCTCAGACCAAAGAACAGCACCAAAATACCAAGACTAATCACCACCTCAATCAAGGTAAAACCACGGGGAGAATTAAATTTCACCGACCACTGCATAAATAGGCGAAATGATTGAGAGCGCGACTGTGCCCACCATTAAACCGATACCCACAAGCAAAAGCGGTTCGAGCAACGTGGATAAATTCTTGGTGGCATCACTGATATCTTCCTCGTAAAAGTTAGCCAAATACAGAAAGGTATCGCCCAGGGTACCACTTTCCTCCCCCACACGAGTCATACGGACATAAAGAGGTGGAAAGAGCACATGATACTTACCAAACGATTCGGCCAAAGTCTTGCCTTGACTGACTTCGATTTGAATCTGCGTCATGGCACTACGATAACGAACGTTCGTAAGCACGTTTTTTGCGATCGGAATGACATCATCAATGGTGACTCCGCTCTTCAACATGGTTCCCATTAAACGGGTCAAGCGAGCAATATTCGTTTTCCTGGCCAAGTTACCCATGACAGGAATGCGCAAGAAGATTGCGTGCCAAATAGGCTTAACCATCGGCAAGCGGCGAGCAATCAACAATGTCCCAATGAAAGCTATGGCTCCAAGCAATAACTCAATACCATGGAACCTAACCAGATCCGCCGCCCACAATAACATTCTGGTAGTAATTGGGAGCTTAACATCTAAGCTCTTAAAAACATCGGTAATGTTCGGCAGAATAAAGACTACAATGCCAACGCACAAAACCAGGGCAAAAATCAAAATGATACTTGGATACATGACTGCACCACGAATTTTTTGACGCAAATCGTGGTCCTTCTGCATCTGCTCTACCAGATGTTCAAGGTTGGTCACGAGCGTCCCTGAAGCCTCACCCGCAGCCACCAGATTAATGAACACCGGACTAAAGATGTGCGGGTAGCAAGCAAAACCTTCAGCTAAGGTCTTACCGTTCTGCACTGACTCTTTAAGCGAAGTTACGATGTGTTTCAGAGCACCCTTGGATTGTTCCAGTAAAATACTCAGCACCTCATCAATAGCCAGGCCTGATTGGAGCAAAACTGAGAGATACTTACTGAATGACAATTTTTCAGTATGTGACATGCGTACCGTGGCCCACAACTTAAAACGCTCCGAGCGCGAGGCACCGGCAGTCGTGGTCGCAATCGCCTTCTTCTTACGCATACTATTCCTGAAGGGCGCGAATAAGCTCGTCGAGTGTGGTCTGCAGAGTCAAGACCTTACGGACACCATCCTCGAGAATGGTCGTCATACCCTCTTTGATTGCCTGAGCTTGAATGGTGTCACTATCGGCGCGCTGAACAATCATTTCTTGAATAGTCTTGGAGTTTTCGAGAACTTCGTAAATACCCACGCGACCCCGGTAACCCGTATTGCCACAATCCTCACACCCTTTAGCTTCAGCGACTTCAATCGAGGCGTTTTTCTCAAACAAGAGCTCAAGCAAAGGTGCGTTGATCTTACCGTCGGCTTCGGACTTAGCCATGGTTTTCTTACCTACACACTTATCACAAACACGCCGCATCAGACGCTGGGCCACCGCGCAGATCAGGGTTGAAGAGATGAGGAACGGCTCAACCTGCATATCAATGAGACGCGGGATGGTCGAAGCTGAGTTGTTGGTGTGAAGTGTTGAAAGCAGCTTATGGCCTGTCAAAGCAGCGTTCACGGCAATCTTGGCGGTTTCTTCATCGCGGATTTCACCGACACCAATAATATCCGGATCTTGGCGTAAAATTGCGCGTAAGCCACCGGCAAAGGTAAGTTTGGCAGAATTATCAACTTGGCTTTGATTTACGCCTTCAATATCAAATTCAACCGGGTCCTCAATAGTGGCGATATTCACCTCTCGGGTGTTGAGAATTTCGAGAATGGCATAAATAGTTGTAGTTTTACCACTACCCGTTGGTCCGGTGGTCAAAATCATGCCCCAAGGCTTATGGATGGCCCGCTTAATCCGCTCAAGATCCGGTTCAGAAAAACCTAACTGCTCAAGACTCAACTTGTGCGATTGGCTAGACAACAAACGAAGCACCGCTTTCTCTCCCCCTGTGACCGGCAGAATAGAGGCGCGAACATCAACTTCACCCAGGGCCGAAATAAAAGCGTACCGACCGTCTTGCGGAGCACGGTGCTCATCTGTTCGCATGCGTGTTAGAATCTTCAAGACAGCAATCATCTGGCGATGCAAAGCATCACTGACCTTGAAATCGTCATGCAAAATGCCGTCCACGCGAATACGTACGGTGGCATGCTCGTCCTCCGGCTCCATATGTACGTCAGAGGCCCGCACTTCATGGGCGTAACGCATGACCGATTCAAATAACTCAGTAACCACGTCACCGCCTTGATACTTGAGCGCTTTTTCAAGCAAAGCCTCCACCTGCTTACGATCAACAGACGGGACATCACTTTTTGGAGCTGCTTTTTCTGCGGGTGCTGCCTCCTCAACCGGAGCTTCTACCTTGACTTCTAGCTCCTTTTCGGTTGCAGCGACTGGCGTTTTACGTTTAGCCACCATATCGTGATCAATTATACCCCATGACCAACCAGATTCGGCTATCCACAGCAGAAGCAGGAAATATCGGACTACCCCCGCAACTTTGCTATGCTATTAGCAACCACTGATTATTTTTATCTGTTCTATGCGAGACCAGCGAGGCTTTACCCTCATCGAACTGCTCATTGTTATTGCAGTTATTGCTATTTTGGCAGCAGCTGTATTCGTTGCTTTGGACCCTGTCCAGCGTTTCGAAGAGTCACGTGACGCCAAGCGCTGGAGCGACGCCGAGAACCTTTTGAACGCTATCAAGGTAGACCAAGTAGACAACGGTGGTAGCTATGTAGCCGCAGTCTCAGCTATGACCGCTGGCTCTGCCTACCAAATTGGTACCGCAGCCTCTGGGTGTGACTCAGGCTGTACCGCCCAGACCACCGCCGCTGCCTGCGTAGACCTTACTGCCCTAGTTACTGAAGGCTACCTTGGATCAGTTCCTATGGATCCTTCCACGGGTACAGCAGCTTCCAGCGATTACTATGCCATTCGTAACGCTGCTGGCAGCGTAGAAGTTGGTGCCTGTGATCCAGAAGCAGCTACAGACATTTCCGTGTCTCGCTAAAGAGCATAAAAAAAGCCTGCACTGGATGTGTGCAGGCTTTTTGTTTTTGGGCGTCCAGCTAAGCTATACTAGTCTCTAGTTATGCCCCGCAAGACCAAGACGAAACAAGGAACGAAAAAACATATCCTGGCCCACTTCCACCAAATTGCCAAGGACCATTTCATTCCTCATGCCGGAAATAAGCACGTACCTCACGTCCTGCATCATCGGGCGCTCTTTGGTTATAGCGTTATTTTGGTCCTTTTAAAGGTACTTGTCCTTGTGGTAGGCATCAGCTTCCCCGCCGCCAGCCTTTTCTCTAGCGCTATCACGCCGGGCAATATTATTTCCCTAACTAATGAAACCCGACGTAGCTTAGCCCTGCCAGAACTTACAAGCGACTCTAAGCTCATGCAGGCCGCCCAAGCCAAGGCCGAGGACATGTTTCTGAACGGCTACTTTGCCCACACTAGTCCAACCGGAGTCACGCCGTGGTATTGGATCAAAACCTTCGGTTACGAATATCGTTCAGCCGGAGAAAACCTGGCGGCCCACTTTGTGGAGGCCGAAGATGTTGAAGCTGGCTGGATGGCCAGCCCCACGCACCGCGACAACATTGTCAGTGATCGGTATAGCGAAATCGGTGTCGGAGTAGCACAGGGTGTTTATGAAGACTATCAAACCACTTTTGTAGTGCAGATGTTTGGTTATGAGCTAACGCAGGAACCGGCCGTGCAAGAACCTGTAACCCCGGAACCAGTCGCGCCCGTGGTCACAGAGCCCGTTCCTGAGGCAGTCGTCGAACCAGCTACCACCGAACCGGAGCCAACCCAGGCCGAGCCAATAGCAACAGCACCTGTCAGTGCCCCCGCCACCACCAGCCTCGATGAAATTGCCTCAGCCGATTACACAAAAACAGTTTTAGCCGACTCTTCAGAGGATCCGGAGGCTTTGTTTATTGACGTAAGCAGTTTAGTTTTGAAACCGATTACCAACGGCTACTCCGCCCAAATTCGCATGCTGAATGTGAGTGAAGCCGTGCTCTACATGGGTAGTAACCGCGTAGCGTTTGTGCCAACAGAAACACCCGATGTCTGGCAGAGTGTCATTTTATACAACTCAGATACTATCAGTGAGACCGGGGAACGCTTGTACCTGGTAGCTGGTAGCCCTGACGGCGAACAACAGATTGTCGATTTGGCCTGGATCATGCCGGGCACTGGAGCACCAGAGGTTTATGCCTTCAAGGGCGCGGACGCCCCCAAGCTGCTCGGCGTCATGGACGTGGCTAATCTTGATGACAACGTTCACAAGGTCTATCTGTTTACTCTGCTGTTCCTCGGGGCAGCTCTGTTGATTGCCGTGTTCGTGAAAATTGAAGTTCAAAAACCAACCATGATCGCTCACAGTCTGGCGGTTATTGCCCTAGCCTTAATCCTGAGCACTCTCTAGGTCACTTGTAAGCTCCGCCACCACAATATAACGCTGCAGAGCTGTACCAAGCGGGTACGAGGTCTGCAAAGTGAGCAAGTGTCGCTTATTTTCAAATTGGTCTAAGACACTAAGGTCCCGGGGTCCGACAATTTTGGTTTCGATAACAGTGTAGACAAACAACTTACCGGCGGCGTTGGTAATTTCAATTTCGGCTCCAGTTTCAATTTGCGGCAAACGAGCAAAGATAGTTTTGTAATCCCCTGGCGACCAGACATAATCACTCGAATGACCAAAAATATAAACGTTGCCGAGCTCTCCGGGCAAGGCCGTATCCGGGAAATGGACTACCCCGTTGCGTAGCGCCTCCTGATAAGCGGCTTCAGTTTTGGCGATCCCGTAGATGATGGGTGTCTGGATCCCGAGTGAGCCAATCTTGAGTGTATCTGGAACTCCAGCTTCCGCCACCGGCTCTCCGTCCCCCTGTTCGTCACTCACTCCACTCGCAGGCAAGGTCTCAAGCGGCTTTAAACGAGCCTGAAGATACGGGAAAGCTAAAACCAATACCACGACGCCAAACACAGCGGCCGCAAGTAAGGAGCTTTGCTTGGAGGTCATAGTGAGGGTAGAAAATACCTCCGACGTTACGTCGGAGGTATTTTCTGATCATTGAAGTACTTAGGCCTGCTTACGGCGGGCCAGGAAGGTGAGGGCTGATCCAAGAGCGAGAATTCCAGCCAACGGTACACCTGTGCGTGGAAGCTCGTCGCTATCACCAGCTACTACCGGTACTGGAGGAGTGACGATATCATCGTCTGTCGCCTCTTCGTCATCAGTGTCATCGCTCGAACCGGAGTCATCTTGTTCATCGCTGTCACCAAGCACAGTGCCAGGGGGAGGGGTTCCACCGCCATTATTGGAACTTCCACCACCACCGCCATTCGTGCCGCTGCTTCCGCTAGATCCACCACCGCTTGGTAAACCGGAGAAGGTGTTCGTAATGGTACAGACAGCATCTTCATCTGAAGCGATGTTGCCAAAAGCGTTGTCAGTCGAAGTAAAGGCACAATCACCAGAGAACGTAGCCGTGTAACCAGAACGAGGCTCCTGGAATAAAGTATAGTCTCCTGGAGGCATGACAATTACTGCATCATCGTTATAGATAGTAACGATATCGCCATCTAATAAGATATTGAAGCCAGAGGTTGGAGCATCTCCACCAATGACAATTACCTGAAGTTCCAGGCTACCGTCCACCAATGAGCCGCCACAACGAGGTGAGTTAGCGTTAGCGGGCACAGAAGTGTTGCTGTCCGTTGATTCTAGGGTCCAGGTGAGGTCAATTGCGCCCGTGAATTCAACCTGGAAAGCGTCAGCCTGAGTACCCGTCAGGAAGAGGGCGGGCTGGCCGTGATTTGTGCCGCCGGACAAACCACCACCGATAACGCGGTTATCGAAGGTTCCAGCTTCAAGGTAGACCGTACCAGCGTTGGAGTTAGTGTACCCAAAGTGGGCAAGGAACTGACCGTCACCGAGATCTTCAACACATGCCAGAATTGGGATTACCTGTCTCATAACCGTGAAGACCTCCGTATCCTCAAGCGAAATGATACACACAGCCGTTCCGCCGAGCGACATTACGCCGTCACAACCGCGGCTATAGATCACGTCGTAACCAGTAGCATCGCCCACCAATAAAGAGTTGTAGGCTCCGGTCACCGTCGTACCAATACCTGATTCGCTACCAGCTACGCTATGAGTGTCATTGCCATCGGTAACAGTGACTGTAAAATCGTCGGCCTCTTGAGTTCCGCCCTCGTCGTTAACTACCTCAACAATAACGTTCAGATTCCCAATCTGCGGAATATCATCACAACGTACGCTAACGTTATCAATGAAGGTTCCGAGGGAATCTGAAGTGGCGCCACGATCAACTAAGGTCAGTGTTACGTTTTCCGTGGTTACAAGATAATCAGAGATAGTATATGTAGTCCAGGTAGTGTCGGCCCCCACGGAGCTGGCAACAACTGGAACAATCAGGTCGGTGCCAATGTACACATCAACAGCGTTATTTGCGGCCAACGTTCCTGGGCGTGGCGAGAAGTCGAACGAAATATCGTAAGTGACTCCCGGAACGGTGTCGAGAACCTGAGAGATGCTCAGTGGGTGATCGGCATCAAGTTCAGCGAATTGGTCACCTTCGCTTGGTGACCAATTACTATAATCCTCCTGGATCTCAAGACCCGTCGAGGCGGTAATGCCATCAGCCTGGAAAACATTCCAGATCAAACCCAGGGTGCCAGTGCTGAAGATATCCCGCAGATTCGGATTGGTAACTTCTGGAGCCTCAAAACCACCGTTGGCAACCAAGTTGCCAGGGATACACACACTCGGGAGCACAACTCGGTCAGCTTCGAAGTTACCGAAATCGTAACCCGAAACATCATCTAGCCCCATGGGGACGTCGTACATGTAGTCAGGTGATCCTGGGAAGGTCTGGGTCCAATCGGTGATGCTGGTGTCCTCGATAATGTGAATGTTGTCACCAGTGATGCCAGTGATATCGAGCGAGTAGTCGCCGTTAGCATCAGTTACCGCAGTATCAACGATCTGATAGATGGCTACATTCAAACTACCAAGGTTATTGGAAGGGAAAATGTCGTTAACTTCGAAAGTCTTGGAGTCATTATCACCACTTACGATGGTGAAATATACGTGACCGTCGATGTACTCGCCCCAGTTCTGAGTAGCGCCGTCGATGGTTATTTCCAAGAGATCCTCACCTTCTGACTCATAGTTCTGCACAAGATCAGTCCAAACAGTGCTTGGAGCACGTACAGAGTAAATAGCATCTGCAGTGATGTCATCGCCGGCCGTAAAAGTACCGCTCACTTGAACGATGTAGTCAGCACCGGTAGCGAAGGTATAGCTTTGGTTGCCATCGAGGGCTTCTGAATTGCTATTCAATTGGAAGTCACTGTCTCCTGGGGCGGCATCCACAGCATAAACCGTCCAGCCAGCAATGCCCGGCTCCCCTACGTCTTGCATGCCGTTGTTGTTTAAGTCGTTGAATTTGGTACCCGTAACATCACGCGTCGCTGACGGAGGAGCGATATCACAATTCACTTCCACGTTATCGATAAAGCTTCCGAGTGAATCAGCGCTAACTCCACGATCAACAAAAGTGAGCATAGCCGTCTCACCTGTGGCGACAACGTTAAAAGCGTGAGAGCTCCAAGAGGTGTTACCCGAAGCTGCTAGTAAAGCAGAAACAGTTCCGAGGGAATCACCTTCCCAGAAAACCTCGATAGCGTTGTTGTCGACAGAAGTCTCCGGACGGGCAGAGAAATCAAAGGTGATTGCGTAAGTAACTCCAGGAACAGTATCGAGTGTTTGTGAGATTTGGGTTGGGTGATCACCATCAAGCTCGGCAAACTGTTCACCCTCAGAAGCTAACCAGCCGGAGTAACCAGCCTGAATTTCAAGACCCGTCGAGGCGGTAATGCCATCAGCCTGGAAAACATTCCAGATCAAACCCAGGGTGCCAGTGCTGAAGATATCCCACAGATTCGGATTGGTAACTTCTGGAGCCTCAAAACCACCGTTGGCAACCAGGTTGCCAGGGATACACACACTCGGGAGCACAACTCGGTCAGCTTCGAAGTTACCGAAATCGTAACCCGAAACATCATCTAGCCCCATGGGGACGTCGTACATGTAGTCAGGTGATCCTGGGAAGGTCTGGGTCCAATCGGTGATGCTGGTGTCCTCAATAATGTGAATGTTGTCACCAGTGATGCCAGTGATATCGAGCGAGTAGTCGCCGTTAGCATCCGTAACAGTCGAGACTGCAACTTCGTAGATGTCAACCGCCAAGCTACCCGTATTATTCACCGGGAAGGTGTCATTAATGTCCAATGTCGAAACGCTACCGTCACCTACGAGGTAAGTGAAATAGACGTGACCGGATGTGTATTCGCCCCAGAATGGAGACACGCCGTCAATTTGAACATCGAGCAAAGTTGGACCATCGGTCTCGTACGTTTGGACGCTATCAGTCCAAGTAGCACTCGGTGCGCGAACTGAATACATAGCGTCAGCCGTGATGGCGTCGCCAGCGTCAAAGGTGCCGCTCACACGGACGATGTATTCCTGTCCGGATGCGAAGGTGTAGTCATGACTACCACCGACGGCTCCAGAATTTCCGTCCAAGGTGAATGAACCCAATGCAGCCGGCTGCACAGCATAAATGGTCCAATCTTCAATTCCATTGTCGCCAATTTCCTGAAGACCATCTCCATCGACATCGTTGAACTTGGTACCGGTGACCTGGCGGGTTGGGCTGGTAGCTACCTGCTCCAAGCCGAAATACAAGTACGGCTGAACAAAATTGCGTGCTGGTTCAGCGATGGTGAGCGTATAGCAAAACTGTCCGGCAACAAAGGGATCAGCGACGATAGCAACATTGGTGTTATTAGCTGGCTCCAAATCTGGTTCAAGTCCAGCGGCGGTATCCGGGCTAAACTGAACCCAGTCAAAACCCATTGGGGCGTTATCCTGGATGGTTTGACATACCATGTAAAGTCCACCTGGCAACTCTTCCGGATCAAGTCCACGGAAACGATATTGTCCTGGATTGCCGAGGGCATGCGAATCGTAAATGGTTGGTCCGGTGTGGCTGTCTTCATCACCTGTATACATGCCATCAACGAGAATGGCACCAGCGAGATCGGTAGCGTCAGCTACCGAGTAAAGGCTGATCAACTGATCTGAAACTGGCTCATCGATAAACTCGTTGCCCGTTCCGTTGCTATCGGAATCGTAATAAATAGTGCCTTGAATAACTGGGTGACCAATGCCCTCCAACAAAACGTCGTCAAGCTGGAGAATACCGCTATTCTGTCCCAACACTGCCGTAAAACGAAGTGTGAACGGGTCGTTGTTGTATTCAACTTCAGTCGGGAGCGCAAAAGATGCCTGAGCAAAAGGAGACGGCAAGGTAGGCAAGGTCTGCAATTGAGTACCGTTGATCGAGCCAAAATCAGTCCAGCTAACTCCGTTATCCAAAGAGAAGTCCATGATCAAACTGTCTGTGCTATCAAAATTAGCGTTATTCGGTGAACGATATTTGAAAGACAGCTTCATGTCCTCAGCGAAATTCTCGAGTGAGAATGCCAAGGTGCCACCGCTACTACCGTCAGTAGTGCCTTGGACTCGGGCTACTGATCCTGAACCGGCTGGTCCGGAGCCAATACTCCAATCATCGCCACCTGCCCAGGTAGGAGCCGGGATCGTGCCCAGTCCGGTTGTCATGGAAGTGATGTCGTTGCCAACGGCTGAGCTAAAATTCTGAACAATTAGGAGTGGGGTAGCGGCCTCAGTTATGCGTGGCAACACGAACGTCGGCCAAATCAAGGCAACGACACTTACGGTAGCGATAATTCTGCGCAACATATTTACTTTAGCAAATAACATACTGACATTTCACCCCGTTTCAAGGTCTTGCAATGGATTAGTTGCAGATAAGGTAACATGTTATAGATTAAAAAGTCCAATATTAGATGAAAAAATGCTTATGAGTCTAGATATAAAGATAATTCTGCTGATTTTAGCCGTAATTACGATTATAATCATCTACGACGCGATCCAGACTTCCCGACTTATCGCCATCGGCGCCGAACAGACTAGTCGAACTAAGGCTTTTGAGCGTCGCCTCGATAATCCCGAGTTGCGCTTCCTTATTGTAGGCGACAGTTCTGCTGTAGGTGTGGGCGCAGACCCAGCGGAGGGTTCGATCGCGGGCCGCCTAGCAAGTGACTTCCCCACCGCTGATGTACGGAGCATTGCGGTAAGCGGTCACAAAGTAGCTGACGCTATCAGGCAAATTGAAACTCTGGCCGCTGAAGAGCGCTTCGATCTGATCGTTATTCAGATTGGGGGCAACGATATTGTTCGCAATACCGCATACAAAAATCTCGAAACCGACTTCCCCAAACTCTTTGAACTCGCTAAACAACATTCTGACAACGTGGTGCAGCTCACAAGCGGCAACGTTGGTACTTCGAAGCTACTTCCGTTTGGAACCCGCTGGCTATTTACGCTTAAGACCAAACAAGTTCGCGAACTCTTTATCCGTATCAACCAAGAACAAGGCACGCATTACGTCGACCTCTTCCGCAACAAGGCTAATGACCCATACGCCCAGGATCCAGACAGGTACTACTCGGATGATTACTTCCACCCGAGTGCAGAGGGATACGGGGATTGGTATACGTTTGTAAAACCGATCGTAGTCCAGATATTACAAAATTAGATATTAGACTAGACGGCTTGTCACCAAAGCTCGAAACTGCTACACTCGCGCAGCGTTTGCAAGCCAGTGGCCGACTGTAAGGAGGCCCGAGGCGAGCGGCGGATAGACGAAAGTGAGGACGATCCCGAGATTTCCGAGGGAGTCGTCCGAGCGAGAGTCATGGCGGTAGCGAGCCCGCCGGCATAGCTCAGTTGGTAGAGCAACTGTTTTGTAAACAGTAGGTCACGGGTTCAAATCCTGTTGCCGGCTCCACAAATCCCCCGTCGCTCCTTACGGAGCTATGGGGGATTTGTTTGTCCACCCCAATTACCCTACCCCTTGCACGTTTTTAAAAAATAAGGCAAAATACTTGCGTTCCGAAGAATGGGTCGATACCGAAGTGGTCAAACGGGGCAGACTGTAAATCTGCTGGCGCAAGCCTACGAAGGTTCGAACCCTTCTCGACCCACCAGTAGAATGCTGATTTGAACAGTCTCACCAAGAGGCTCATTTAAATTGTTCAGATCCTAGAAGTGAGCGAGTAAGGCCGACGGAGCGAACGACGACGGAGATGGATAATTTAAATGAGCCTATTTGCCGCAATAGCTCAGTTGGTAGAGCGCATCCATGGTAAGGATGAGGTCATCGGTTCAAGCCCGATTTGTGGCTCCATAAGACCCCGGCAAAAGCTGGGGTTTTGTGTTACGAGAGACTTCATTGACAAGTCCCCCATTCTATTCTAGACTTTCCGCGATTCCATCTTATATTACTACCTCTCTTCCCCTCCCGTCAGGGAAGGGTCAGGGGAGGGACTCAACTGATATGTCTCAAGAAACACTCATCAAATTGGAGTGCACGGTCTGCAAGTCCATGAACTACCGCTCGACTAAGAACAAGAAGACCCTTAAGGATCGTCTTGAACTGAGTAAGCATTGTTCTACTTGCACCAAGCACACCCCACACAAGGAGACCAAATAAACCCCCTTGTCTTCCCCCTTATGAGGGAGAAAGTAAAAACTGGCCTAGGCCAGTTTTTACTTTTTGCGATTCTTTTGTCGCACGTCTTCAATGCGCTCTTCGAAGATTACGATCTTTTGGTTATCTGGGTTGACCTCGCGCAAGTGATTAAGCGCAATAGTCGCCTCCATAACATCGCCCTTTTTGATAGCGGCCTCAATGAAGAAGTCCAGATACTTGGGGTTGTTAGGACTGATGTTTTTGGCGCGCGAGAAATAGGTGAAGGCAGCTTCGACGTTGTTTTCAATAATAGCGATTTCTCCCAAACTTGCGAGCACACTGGCATCCTGCGGCGAGAGCTTCTGAAGATACTTGAAGGCCTCCTTAGCATTCTCAATGTTCTTAGTCTGGATATACAATCGGCCGATATACTCGTAAGCGTCAGTATTCTTAGGGTCCATGCTCAGGACCTCTACCAGCTTCTTCTCAGCCGCGTCGTATTGCTCATCGTTCAAAAGCTCGTGAGCCTCATCAACCATGCGGCGCAATTCTTGAACATTAGGCTTGCGACGACCCGTGCTCTTCTGACGCTCGGTGTAAGAACGTTCAATAGCTGCCAACTTCGCTGCTGCACGACGCACACTGTTCTGAATCCACACAAACGGGCCACTCACCTGTTTACGCACCGAGGCCGCCTTCTCGCCACTAACACGTTCAAGACGCTTACGCAGAATGTCGTATTTTACACCTTTGGTTTTAGCTTCCTTGGAACTTGAGGGGTCAACGATCTTTAATTGGGGCAACTTACGAATCGCAATCCAAAACAAGACGAGTACGCCTAGGCCGAGAAGTGAAAGAAAAATAATCGTCAAAATCATACAGCTTGCTGAGCTTCCATCACTTCACCGGCAGCTGTGAGAATCTTGCTGAACTCATCGATCTTCAAACTCGCTCCCCCAACCAATAAACCATCTACCTCCGGTTCGCGTAAGAACTGGTAAGCATTCTTGCCATCGATCGAACCGCCATAGAGCACGACGGCACGCTCTCCGGTCAACTTAAGCTCCGAGGCCAAGAAATCACGAATGATTTTGTGCATAGCCACCGCCTGAGCCGGAGTAGCTGGGTTGCCACTCCCAATCGCCCAAAGCGGCTCGTAAGCTACAACTACTCGCTTGCTACGCGGAAGCTTCTGGCTAGCAAAGGCAAGCTTGAGCTGACGCAAGACGTAAGCTTCTTCCTTACCAGAGTCACGTACTTCTTTCGGTTCCCCTACGCACAGAATAGGCGTCAGACTCGAAGCTAGTACAGCTGTTAAACGGTCGTGTACGACGGTGTCGTCCTCGTGGAAGCGCGTTCGGCGTTCAGAGTGTCCGAGAATAGCGTAGGTACAACCAACGTCCTCTAGTTGCGTAATTCCCTCTTCGCCCGTAAGAGCCCCAGCTCTGTCTGGACCAGCGTTCTGAGCACCGAGCGCAATGTGCGTTCGAGTAACCAGCTTTTGCGCCTCAGACAGTGCGGTGAACGATGGACACAAAACAATCGCAGGAAATTGCTCACGACCCTGCACCGCGCGTAAGACACCTCGAACAAGCGCGATTGATTCACGCACGCTCAAGTTCATTTTCCAATTCGCTACAACGTATTTCATACTAGCGCATCATGTCCTTAGGGAAATGCTTCAGTAATTCAGCCTCATTCTTATAAGGACCAATGGCGGCAATAGACAAGCGACGGAAATTTACAAGGTCCTTAGCCACACGCTTCACATCAGCTAATTTTACATTATTCACCTTCTTCAAGAGCTCTTCAGCAGTGTCTACCTTACCATGAAACAATTCTTGACGGGCGTAGAACTCAGACAAGTTTGAAGAATCTTCCAAGCGCAAAGTGGTTGAACCTTTCACGTTGTCCTTAGCCATCTTCAATTCCGCCGGGGTGATACCGTTCTTAGCGATCTTCTTCAGCTCGCTGACGATCACTTTCATGGCCAGCGACAAACGACTAGCATCGAGACCAGCACGGATAGTCACGACACCGGTCTCCTCATAGAAATCAACGGTGGAACGAACGTTGTAACACAAGCCGCGCTTTTCACGGACTTCGATAAACAAACGTGAGCTCATGGTTCCACCAAGCACGCTCGCAAGCAGACGGAGCGCGTGGGTGTCCTTGTGGACGCGACCAAAAGTTGGAAAACCGAGAGCCACCTGAATTTGCTCTAACTTCTTTTCCTGGATACGCACGCGGGGCGTGGTCCATTCGCCCTCAACGGTGAAAGGTTCGCTCTCTGAAACCGTAGGACGAGCTTTTACCTTTCCAAAGGTCTTCTCGAGAGTAGCCAGAGCGTTCTTAGGAACATTTCCAGCTACAACGATCACCATGTTCTCAGGAACGTAATAAGCGTCACGATACGCTAAAACATCGTTACGCTTCATGTCGATCATGGACTTTGGCGTACCGGCAATGTTGCGACCAAGAGTATGCGCATCGAAAATAGCGCCCTCAAGCAAATCTTCAAGGTGCATGATGGGATTTTCCTCGTACATCTTGATCTCTTCGATGATCACCTTCTTCTCACGGGTCATTTCCGCAACTTCAAACTTGGAATTGAAAAGCATGTCGTGGAGCAAATCAACGGCCACAGGAATTTGCTCAGTGGCGATTTTCACCCAGTAACCGGTCAGATCTTTGCCAGTATAAGCGTTGTACTCAGCACCGTAACGGTCAAGCTCCTTAGAAATGTCAATAGTCTCTGGACGCTTCTTGGTGCCCTTGAACATCAAGTGCTCAATGAAGTGAGAGCCGCCCCAAACTTTAAGCGGCTCATTGCGAGATCCGATCTTAAACAATACGAGCAAGGTTGCCGCCTGGGTACCATTCAAAGGCACTAGGTGAACACGAGCTCCGTTCTTTAACGTATGAACTTTGGACATAAGCAACAAAATCACCTCAAGAATCTTCCTCAACCTGCCTCTAACTGCCGAACTGCTTTGCGAGATACGCCTCCAACTCAGCGAGCGAAACACGCTCTTGTTTCATGCTATCACGATCACGCACGGTTACAGCCTTATCTACCAGCGTCTCAAAGTCGACCGTAACACAGTACGGCGTACCAATCTCATCCTGACGTCGATAACGCTTACCGATAGATTGCGTTTCGTCGTAGTCCGTGCGCCAACGCTTGGCGAGTTGCTCAGCCAACGGATAAGCAACATTCGCAAGCTCGTCCTTTTTACTAAGTGGCAAGACCGCAACTTTAATAGGTGCCAAGTGTTTCGGGAATTGCATGACCACGCGAGCTTCACCTTCAACCTCTTCTTCGTGATAGGCCGAGGTTAGAACTGCAAGCAGGGTTCGGTCGACACCAAAAGACGGCTCAATAACGTGCGGTACATACTTCTCGTTCGTTTCAGGATCGGTGTAGAGAATTTCTTTTCCGGAAGCTGCACCATGATTTTTGAGATCGAAATCTGTTCGATACGCTAAACCGTAAAGCTCTTTCTTACCGAAAGGAAAATCGTATTCCAAATCAACCGTGCGCCTTGAGTAGTGGGCTAGTTCATCCTTTGGAACCTCGAGTTCATGAACAGCCGAGCTCGTGATGCCGCACTCAACAATCCATTCATGCATGGCAGCGAGCCAGGTCTCGAAATGCTTTTCCCAATCATTTGGGTGAATGAAATACTCGATTTCCATTTGCTCGAACTCACGCTGACGGAAAATAAAGTTTCCTGGAGTAATCTCGTTACGGAAAGCTTTTCCAATTTGAGCGATACCGAAAGGTACGCGCTTACGAGACGAGGTCAGGATCAGGGGAAAATCAACAAACATTGCCTGGGCTGTTTCCGGACGGAAATACACAGTGGCCGTAGCGTCCTCCTTAGGACCGAGCCAAGTCTTCAGCATGAGGTTAAATGACGATGGCTCAGTGAAGGTGTCTTTGTTGCCACACTTCAGACAAGCTTTTTTGAGATCGATCTGATCGGCGCGATAACGCTCGTGACAAGTCTTACATTCAACGAGCGGATCGCTAAAAGTAGCCACGTGACCAGAAGCCTCCCAAACTTTTGGGTTCATCAAGAGGGCGGCATCGAGGCCGACCATGTCGAGACGTGAAGTAACGAATTTCTTCCACCAGGCTTGTTTGATGTTGTTTTTGAGCTCGACACCAAGTGGACCGTAGTCCCAGCTATTGGCCAGACCGCCGTAAATATCCGAACCAGGAAAAATGAAGCCGCGGGTCTTACACAAGGTCACGATCTTCTCCATGGAAACGTCCATACTGATTTGGGATGCGAAGACGGCCTGGCTGGCCGTCGTTCAGGGTTAAACCGTCATGATCTCTTTTTCTTTCTTGTCACCAGCTTCGTCGATACGAGCTACATATTCTTTAACAGCTTTGTCGAGCTGTTCAAGTTCGCTGCGGATATCGTCTTGGCCGATGCCGGTTTGCTTTTCGATTTTCTTTTTAGCTTCTTCACGGACTTTGCGAATTTGGACACGAGCATCTTCCAAATGTCCGCTCATGACCTTCACCATCTTCTGGCGATTCTCTTCGGTCATCATCGGCATGATGAGACGAATGATCTTGCCATCGACGACTGGCGAAACACCAATGCCTGAGGCGACGATAGCGGACTCAATAGCTTTCACTACCGAACTGTCCCAGGGCTCAATGACAAGCGTGCGGGCATCAGGAGTCGACATCGATCCCAAGGCCTTCACGGGCTGGATGGTGCCATAAGCCTCAACAGCGAGATCCTCAACCAATGCTGGGCTAGCGCGACCCGTACGCAAGGTACCAATTTCATGAATCAAGTGCTCAAGCACCTTTTCAAACTCGGGTTTATAGTCGTTCAGGATAGGCATAGCAATATTTCACAATACGGGGGCAGTTTAGTGTAGGAATTGAATTAATTCAACCCCTACACCAACAAACCCGTGTCTACTCTTCTTCAGGTGCCAATACACCCAAGTAGACACGCTCTTGGTTGCCTTCATCCACATGAATAATCGAAGCTGGACGGGTGCTCGGCATAACCGACGTGCTCCAGGCGCTACCGCCGGAAGTTGAGGTGTAGAAGGTGGCTCCAGACGAATAGTAGATAAGATCCTTGTTCATTGGTGCAACCTCAGCGGCTGTAATTCCCGCACCGGCACCAGTAACCAAACGAAGTCCTGTCCACGTTCCGCCGTTATCATCCGAGACCATCAAGCCGAAGGCGCTACGGAGCAAAATACGCGAACCGTCAGCGGTCTGAGAGAAACCAAGTACCTTGTCAGAGTTCGGGAACAGCTTCATCGATTCTTCCATGCTGGCCCAGGTAGTACCACCGTCCATGGAACGGAAAATACCTTCTTTGACTGTACCGGCCATGATAATGCGACTATCAGCATTACTCATCTCGAACTCTACAATCGCGTTACGAGCGCGGAAGACCGCAGTCCAAGTAGCCCCGCCATCGAGAGAGCGAATGATGTCTCCTTGCGTGGTACCAATGAGAATAGTGTTCGGGTTGTACCAATCAAGCGCCATAGTGGTCAGCGCCTCATCCGTTCGCGTCTCAACATACGTCTCAACATCAAACTCACGACCACAGGTCTCGGTCTTTAACAAACGATCAGCCTTCAGCACGTAATACGTACACACATTACGAGGATCGACTTCGATATCAAGTGCGCTTCCGCTTGAAGCAAATTTATTTTCAGGTCTCATCCAGGTCTCGCCGCTATCGAGCGAGTAAAATACACCGCTCGTCTTTGTGCCTAAGTAAATTGCAGAGTCATCAGACGGGTCCTGCTCAAGCGTGAGAATATCCAAACCGTTAATGCTTGAAGTGCCCGTAGCTGTTGGCAAAGCACTTTTTGCTACCCAGCTACTCCCAGTGTTCTCTGATAGCCAGATACCGCCAAGGGCTGCGGTTGGGGCGCTGTCGCCACCAAGGCCCAAGCAGCCGGCACCCGTGGCCAGCAAAAGTGTAAAGGCGGCAATTGTAGAGCGTGACTTGGACATATATGACTGCCCCTCCTGGCCTCCCCAGGGATGGGGAGGAAGGCTTAGGCGAATGAAAGGGTTAATCGTTTAAGGAAGTGCCAGTGCGACTCGTTCCAGGGCCAGAGCAACATTGCCGTTCTCTCGCAGAGCCTCACGCGCATCGAGTAGTGCTGAGAGTCCGACCACTGTTCGAGCGTGATCGGCACCGTCTTGGTGCAGTTTGACGTGCAGTGCCCCACAGAGTTCAAGCAACCAATCATGGCGACCATCGGCGCTCTTGGCATCGTCGCCCTTCACGAGCGTTGCGATGGTCTTAATGCGCTCGTGCCGTGGTGCCGTAATAAAGCCCTCCACAAGCGCGCTCTGCTTACGGGCCTCCATGAGAATATCGGCATCTGCTAGGCCGAGAGCTACCCCAGGTCTACCAACCGAGCGCCGAGCTGCCTCCTCGGCAACTTTAGGCGTGTACCCACGTTCGATCAGGCCCTTTTCGATCTGAGCCGTTGGGATTCGTGACAAAATCACCGGAACGCTACGGGACTGAATGGTTCGGAGTAATCGTGAGCGATCTTCAGCGAGTAAAAAGATAACCGCGCTACCCGAAGGTTCTTCCAAAGTTTTCAAAAGCGCATTTTGCGCCTGGACCGTCATGGTGTCGGCTTCGTCAATAATCACGATCTTGCGGCCACCGAAGGCCGACAGGGCCAGGCGCTCGCAAGCCATGCGCACCAGCTCAAGCGGAATCTGACGCTTTTTCTCACCAGTCTTGTCATCAAGTGGACGGGACAAAAAGATAACGTCAGGGTGCACTCCCAGGCGTTTAGGCTCTACATTCAACAAATTAGCCACGAAACGTTGAGCTATGGCCATTTTTCCCACCCCCTGAGGGCCCAAAAGGACGTAGGCGTGAGCCGCCGTTCCCTGCTCTAAAACACGGCTAAAGTACGCCGTCTGTCGTTCATGGCCAATAATATCGGAAAACGCCATAGTCAGTGAAAAGTATAACACGATTGGTTAATCGTTAGCATGAAACAAAACTTGGTTACAATGGTTAATTGGTTGTTGCGGAAGCCCGGAACAACAACCAGCTTAACCAAGGTGATCTTCGCCGATTAACCGCCTTAACCCTGTTACATATTTTATTTAATATTAGCTATAAAATAACGTATTTACCTTGACAAAACTCAATTTTTCTGCTACTCTGCTCGGTTGCTTAAAAACTCACTCACGATAGGACTGTCTCATTTGAGGCTATCCAATTGCTCCCAGCACTTCGGGGAGGAGAGATGGTCGGACGGGATTGGCAACACCAGTCCCCCGATCGGTGTGGAGGTACCGGACTTGGCTCCGGCTGACTCTTGGCACCGCACTGCATCACGACTCACATCAACTTCGGCTGATCACTGAGTCCCTTCTTTCCGAAGTCTTGTGAGGAATCGCCTATATTTTCCGGTTACGTCGCCTGTCCTCAGCATAGGCTAAGGACTGCGGCGCTCGGTTCGTAAGTTGCGCGTAGCAATCTGAAGGTTACAGTTGGTTCAATAAACGAATAGTTACAACCCCTGCCCCTCAGATTGGTACATACAACAATTCACCTCTAAAGGAGGTGTCGACGATGCCGTTCGATCTCAACGACCCCACGCTCCCCGAGAACGTCCGCGCTTGGCTCGAGTTTGATCGCGACTGCGACCTGCTCTCGCGGTAACAGGACGAAGAGTCGGGTCTCACTCCCCAGCCCGCTCACGAGCGGTCCGCTGCCACGAATTCCGATTCGACGTTGGCCAGCAGCTGAAGCTGTCCCGTCGCAATCGTCGTCAGACCTGTCCCCTGTGGCAAGTCTTTGCGTTTTAGGTAACTTTTAATTGCTTCTCAATCTCCCCCGCTCGCTGCCAAGCCAATTCGAGCGTGGCTCGACATGTGTTGGCGATAGCCGGAGAAATGATTTCCATGGCCACAACGTTTTGAGTGTAAGCGAAAAGCAGCACATAGTCTTCGCATACCGTCATCTCCCCTTTTACTTCGATCATCGAAGCCGGGACGCGCCGAATCTCAAAACCCGTTCCCGTTGGAGGATCGATGGGTAAATCGGTAATTAAGATAGCTCGGCCCATCGAACGTTTCTCCTGAAGACGTTCGGTATTTTGTTGAACAGCCGATTCTTTATGAAGTTCAAGGAAGGCATCGTAACCAACCAGTTGCAGGATTGGCTTAGCCATCTCGGCATACTCAGCGTGGATGACTCGCAGCTCTTCGGTGTCGTTAATGATACGAAAACGCGGCTTCGTAGCACCATCGCCGCTTAGTGCCGATAGTTGCGGTAAGAAAGTTTCGGCTCGGCGACGACGAGCTTGAATTTCCTCAAGCTGAAGGGCGAGCATGGTGTTAATTCTTTCGGGCGACTCCGTTAGGAAAACCTGTTGCCCATCTTCAGCAATCGACTTCACCAAGCCTTGAGCAGCGAGCTGCTGCAACGTGTCGTAACAGGAAGCGCGCGGCAATCCTGAAGCTAACGATAACTGTTGAGCTCCGCTCTTCCCGAAACGTAATAAGGTAACATAAACACAAGCCTGACGCTCAGAAAATCCAAGTTGCTCGAGCTCCCTTTGTAAGTCATTTTGCATATTGCTTCCCCTCCAGCCATGGAGGGGTTAAGGGGTGGCGGTCACTACTCATGAGTTGTATCGCGGAGTGCTTTCCAAGTTGCTGCAGCTGTCCGCTCCCAAGAAAAGGTCTTAACACGTTCACGCCCCTTGGCGCTAAGTTCTTCGCGTCGTTTTTGGTCTACGAGCATGGTATCGAGTGCTACCGTCCATTTAGCTACATCAAGTGGCGGTACAAAAATAGCGGCGTCACCAGCTACTTCACGAACGGCGGGAATATCACTGGCAACTACCGGGGCGCCGGCTGCCATAGCTTCAAGCACGGGAATGCCGAAGCCTTCACCAAGTGAAGGAAAAGTAAAACACAACGCATTTTCCATGAGCCCCGGGATATCTTCGTCGGGTACATAGCCCAAAAAGAGGATATCGTTGACGCAATTAGAGGCACGGGCAACTTGCAAGGCTTCTTCGCCGCCAAAGCCCTGACTACCTGCCAAAACAAGTTTAAGCGGATGGCCAACGCCATAGCGTCGACGAAGTTCGATGAAGGCTCGAATCAGCGTTACCGGATTCTTCTTAGCCTCAACTCGACTCACAAACAAAATGTACATGCCCGGCGTGATGTCATATTTCAACATCACTTGGGCAGCAGAATTACGCGGCCCGAGCCCACTAGCCGGAGCCAGGTGCGTGGCCACAATTTGCTCACTTGGAACTTTGTAAATGTCTACGAGATCTTTTTTGGTAGCCTCAGAAACCGCCAGAATCGTTTGCGCCTGCTTTACAATACGTTTCACCGCCCATTCCTGACGGCGCAGATTCGCTGCCGGATACGCAGCTGGCACGTGACGAAAAACGACATCATGCACCGTGGTCATGATTTTGGCACGACGGTGGAACATGGGGATTTCGTGAGCGGGGTTGAAAAAGACATCGGGAGGATGAAGGAGGAGTTCTGTGCTAAGCCGTATGTGGGTCCAACCCTTAGGTAACCAAAAACCCAATTCTCTCCAGGTCCAACCTGCCGGCAAAACAAGACCCTCGGGCTTCGGCTTGGGTGCATACAAAACCACTCGCTCTTCTCCAAGAGTGAATGGCGTCTGCATCATGGCGGTCAAAAGACGGGCTACATAACGCTCAACACCCGTCGGGTTGGGCAACAGCAAGGCAGTGCCGTCGATGCCGTAGGTGATCATAATTGAGTCGAAAGTCGAAAGTAAAAAGGAGAAAGAGTGCGGCGCGCTAATTACTGAAAAGACTACGCTTGTAGGCTTCCAGATTCTCCAGTGCCAAACCCGTACCACGAGCCACGCACAACTGTGGATCTTCTGCCACATAGGTGGGCACACTCGTGGCCTCAGCAATCAAGCGATCCAGGTTTCTCAGCTGACTCGAACCGCCAGAAATAACAATGCCTTTGTCCATGACGTCGGCGGAAAGCTCAGGCGGAGTTTGGTTCAGTACCTCCTTGAGCGCCACCAGTATACCTTCAAGCAAAGGCTGGATAGCTTCAGTCACGTCGTCACTTGTGACCTCGATAATCTTTGGTAGACCAGTAATCATGTCCCTTCCCTTCACGTCCATACGTAACTTCTCAGTCAAATACATGGCTGAGCCACACTTGATCTTAATGTCTTCGGCTGTTCGTTCCCCGATAGCTAAGTTATAGGTGCGGCGCACAAATTCCATAATGGCGTAATCCATTTTCACCCCGCCAATACGCACGGAAGTTGAAGCCACAATACCACCAAGGGAAATGACTGCCATTTCACTTGTTCCTCCCCCAATCTCCACAATCATGTGACCGTTCGGACTACCAATCGGAATGTTAGCTCCAATAGCAGCCACAATTGGCTGCTTAATAATGTAGGCCGCCTTGGCACCAGCTGAAAGCGCCGCGTCGATAACCGCCCGGCGTTCAGTGGAAGTAATGCCGCCAGGAACTGCGATCATGACCTCGGGACGAAAGATACGTACCCCACCTAAAGCTTTATTAATAAAGTACCGGAGCATTGCTTCAGTTGTGCGATAGTCCGCAATAACTCCATCCTTGAGGGGGCGACGAGCAACGATAGTGTCTGGCGTGCGTCCAAGCATGTCCTTAGCTTCTTTGCCGACGGCGAGAACCGTTCTGTCTAATTTTGAAACAGCTACAACCGACGGTTCATTAATAATAATGCCCCGTTTCGGGACATAAACGAGCACCGTAGTTGTGCCCAAATCGATACCGATCTTTTTGCTAAACATAACTCTCCCGCATCTTACACCTTTTACCCCAAAAGCCTAGGTATTCGAAGGCTAGATACTCTCGATTTAACGCATCTTAACAACAAACAGCTTATCTGTGTTGAGCGTAGTAATTACTTCGTAAATATCGTCACCGATAGATTCCGAGTCTTCACTCGGCACCGCGGACGTCAACGTGGTATCAAAATCTAAGTTGAGGGTCAAAAGGTTATCCCCTGCACCCATCTGTTTTATGGCTAGCAAACGATAACTTCCACGATCTATAGCTTTAGCAACAGTGGCCGGCAAATCGTAAGTGAAGCTAAGCGTACCGGTCTGGCCGGGTTCGATGGCGATAAAGGCTCCGAAACTTGTCATTCCAAATTCATCAGCCACAGTAACCTCACCCGGTAACAAACCAGGATTCCTCGTCTTATCGTCCTTGAGGCTACCCGATGAAGAGACAAGCGTGGATCCAAGCGGAGCGTACACGCGCGTGTAGGTTCGATAACGCGTAGTTCTCCAATCAAAGCCCCCGTTATGGTCATACTCAATACTCGTCGTCGCCCTATAGCCCGTAGCCGTTTTCACGATGCCATAGGTAACATGACGATCAACGACAGGGTCAGTTTTAAGAGCGGCAAGGTTCGCGTCGACAGTCAGTAGCACGTCATCACCAGCCGCGGCATTCAAGACACCTCCCCAGCCGTTGTCCTCCAAGGCCGCTTGAGTCTTCTCGTCGTAGCTCATGAGGGCAAATTCTTTCTCGTCAAAGCCCTGGTGAAGCACGCGGAACAAGCTTGGCCAAGACGAAGGCGACAACTCTAGCAATCGATCAACGAGCCCGTCGGTGACGAGACTCACGATAGCTTTGCGCCGATCGGCGGGGATGCCGGCATCAACATAGCCTTGCTCAACTTGGTACTCTAAAAGTTCGGCAATATTTTCGCTCGTATACGTATGTCCCTCAACGGTAATCGGACCAACAAGTGTTAAGAGCCGAGAAATGAAAGTAGGCGTAATCCCGACAACGCCATGAATCTCAGGAATTGGCTGCCCCCCAAAGGCCACCTCTTGACGCATGAGTTGAGCCGCATCTTTGGCGGTTTGAGCAAAGTCAGGAGACCACGAGGCATCACGGAAGAACCAGACCGGCTGAGTCAGAAAGGACACGAGCGGTGGCGGTGGATTGACGTGATAGGCCGGGTTGCCCTGAACATAAGCGTCAATCTCATACGAATCACCTGTCACCAAACTGGTGATCCTGCCGTCACGAACGACCATTAAACTGTAGACGCCAATAAAACCTCCACCTGGACGCAATTCATCGTTATTCAAGAATAGGATCAGGAACTGTCGATCCTCGCCGAGACCACCGTACTCAGGCGCGATGGCAGCAAAAGGTACAAGTACATCGACGCTGGTCAAGAGAACAGGGATGAGTTCACGCAAAGGCTCGACGGCATTCTGTAGGGCCGGGGTGAGATCATAGTCATCCAATCGATCAAGATCGGCTTGAGCTAAACGCAAACGTACTTGCATCTCACGCAATTCTGGCAAAGAAGCTGCGAGACCACTCAGCAATAAGCGCTGCTCATCTTCAGTAAGGTCAGAGTATGGGCGAGCCTCATTGGATCCCTCTGCACCAAGCACAACGCTTCCAGCCCCTGAAGCTGTATTGAACACGTCTTGAGCAACAGTCAGACCTGTCATGATCACTTCCAGCGTCTCGAGCGAGGCGCTGATTGCTAACTGGGCGCCAGACAGCTGCTCTCCCACCCAGGGAACTGGCTTAAGATAACTCAAAAAGGAGAAACCGGTCTTCATCTCCTTTAAGCCACCGATGGCATCCTCTAAAGCTTCACTAGCAGCTGGAAAATCCGCAGCTTCGACTGCGGTCTCGCCTTCGGCCATAGCCACCTTCACACGCAAAGCTCCATCTAACAAAAAAGCTAACCCGATGAGGGTGATAATGACCGTGAGACTAAAGGCAATGATAGCGACGATGCAAAGATTCCGACGTGTCCGTCGACGTCGGGGAGGAGGCACAATCACTGGCTCGGCTACAGGAATGGGAGGGCTAGCCAGCTGGCTGGGAGGTTGAAGAAAGTTGTGGGAATTCACGGGGGTTTGGCTGTCCGGAATATTTCCGGAAAAACTTGTAAGCGCTTTCAATGTGGCGCCAGGTTAAAGGCGAGCGTAATTGCTGAAAAATAGAGCCATCGGCTGAGGCTCGACGGTGGTAGTGTACCATGACGGCCTCCGGATAATAGACGACTTTGTAACCCGCCGCCCAGAAGCGCCAACACAAATCTGTGTCCTCAAAATACATGAAAAACCGCTCGTCAAAGGTGCCCACCTTGGCCAACCCTTCGGCTCGAGTAAACAAGGCGCTTCCCATCAACCAATCCACCTCCATGGTGCTGTCATGATTAACATCTTTCATGAGAAACTGATCCACCTTTTTCTTACCCCAAGCCAAACGACCAAGCGGCGTCCGACGCAGAATAGGCACCAAGGGCTCGTGATAACGATTACACGAATACTGTAAGGTTCCGTCGGCGTTCAGTAACTTCGGTCCGGCAATCCCCACCTGAGGATTGGCCTCCATGTACTGAAAGAGCTTTTCAAGTGCGCCGGCCGAAATAATAATGTCCGGATTGAAAATCAAAACATACTTACCGCGAGCATGCTTAATTCCCACATTCATTGCCGAACCAAAACCGGCATTGTCTTTAGCAAAATAGCGGACTTCAGGAAATTCTTTCCTCAGCATTTCTGCTACTCCGGCAGCGGGGTTATTGTCGATAACCAAAACTTCCACGTGTAACTGTGGAGCGGCACGTCGCAAACCTCGAAGCGTCTGACGAATCAAACGCAGCTCGAAGGTATGGACAATGAGGATGGAGACATCAGGAGCTGACATAGTCGCGAATCACCTTACCTGATTCGCGAACGGTGGCAAAGACCTGCTTACGCTTACCTACCATTTTAAACATCAATCCGCCGCTTTTCAGAAGCAATTTACGTGTTTCTCGCTCAAAAAGACAGCCGTACAAAACCCGAGCAACCTCGTTTATCCCAATAATTGGCCCATAGCGTAAAAAGTCGCCGGGAGTCAGGTTCTTCAGCAAAAAGAAGAGCTGGTTGCGCGTGGACATAGCTGCCGGAAAAGGACGCTGCTGGCGACGGTCGAGAAATCGCTGCCACATCGAACGCTTAGCGGCACCGTACATGCCGCGATAATGATGAGCTCGGGCAGAGGGCACAAAGGCCGCCTTCCAGCCTGCTCGACGCGCTCGAAGCGCGAGGTCGCAATCTTCTCGGTAAGCGAAGAAATCGCTGTCGAGCGGTTCGCCGTCAATACATAACTCTTTTAGCGCGGTGGCTCGCCACAGAGCGCTCGTACCCGTAGCCCCAACCAAATCCGTCTTGCTGTCGTACTGGCCGGTATCCATCTCCCCCGCTCCCCGGTCTTCCATGCGCCAGGTTTTCGTAAGCGCCAAACCAGTAGTATCGAGAATATCCGATTTAACATTCTGCTCCACGCCATCATCAAGCGTAACGTCAGCAAAAGCGCGTAGCAGCTTTGGTTGTGTTGCTCCAAGCGCCGGATCGGCCTGAAGAGCCACGACCAGCTCTTCTATCATGCGCTCATGCAAAATCATGTCGGCGTTCAAAATCAAAATAGCTTTGCTCTCCAAATCACTCCCCCAGCGCTCTAAGGCAAAACGAATTAGTTGGTTATGACCGGCTGCGAACCCCTGATTGCGAACATTACGGGCCACCAAATATTGCGGGTGATATTGCTGGATGTATGCCAAAGTTCCATCGGTACTGCCGTTGTCGAGGACTCTGATGGTGACGTCCTTGTATGTTTGCGCTTCAATGGACGCAAACAGATCCGGTAAATATCGGAGATCGTTCCAGGTCAGAATATTTACAGAAACATGCATACCTATTCGTCCTTGGCTTTGGCCACTTTTTTCGTGACGTTGAAGCCGAGATATTTTCCTAACATAAAACGCGTTTGCGCATCAAGCGCCGGAATAGCTCCGAACAGAATGAAGGTGACAGGCAAAACCGCCCACTGCAAGAACATTAACAACCAATTCCAGCGCGGCGAACGGCTTGGTCGAGGTGGCAGCAAGAAAAAGCTCAGACCGCCGGTCACGAACACACCAAGTGTTGCCCCGCGCATCATAAACTCAAGAGTGTAGGGAGAATTCACAAACAAAGCGCTCTCAGCGTTGTTCACGGTCAGAAACGGCAAATAGCCGAGTACAAAAATAAGAAATGGAGCAGTGGCCCAGGTGAACATGCCCTCTAAGTGATTGAAAATGTACCGTAACTTATAACGTCGTGGCATGTTGGGATGCTCCCTGAACTTCATCAACATGTACGGGAAGTGCTCTACTCCCCAAGCCCAACGGCGCTGCTGTTTATACAAAGCCACCAAACTCTCCCAATAAGTTCCACCCACCACAGCGTCCATTGAAACGGGTAAGAAAATTGGGGTTACGCGATAGTCACCGTCATAGTGCAAGAAGCCCTGCATAAAAATACGCGAGTCTTCACTCACAATATCCGGCTCCCAGAAGCCAACCTCAGTCAGCATTTTCCAAGACATGGAGTGTGAGGAGAAAGTCCAAAGGCGTTCGGGGCGAACCAGTTCAGAGAACAACCAAAATACGGTTCCAAAAGCGGCCACACGCACCGGTGCAGCTGCGCTCCAAATATTGTTCGAGAACAACGTAATCGGCTGGTAAGAAGAATGATGCGGCTTATCGACGGTACGGAACAAATACGCTAAACAAGCAAAGTACTGCGGATGAGCAATGGTATCAACGTCAAAGGCGGAGACCACAATGTCGTCTGGATCGATGGTTTGCGTAGCTAAATACTTCTGTACCTCCTTGCCCATGTGACGCATGTTTGAACCCTTACCCGGAATTTCTCCCGAAGTGTCTTTTGGATGCAAAGTAAATAACAGCGCAGCAAAATGATGCTGGTAACGCTTTTTAAGCTCCTCTTGATAGCGCTCAAAGTTCTTACGATCTCGTTCCTCCCCACCAACCACCACGATGAAGCGATCCTTCCGATACTGTGAACGTAGCAAGGACTCGATTGCCTCCTCAAGAATTGTGAGATCTTCTTGGTATGTAGGCAGCATCACCAAGTGATAAACCTTGTCCCACTTTGGTAACGCAGTCAGCCGTTCATACCAGTTAATCTTCAAGTGGCGTCGGTACTCCCGGTAGGTAGCAATGACATGAATAATGAAATAAAACACCCGTAACATCCAATACAGGTCGAAGACGATAATAAAAACCACCGCAAGCGTTGGGGCAGCAAAAGCTGAAATGACGGCTATGCTCAAAATTCCCCAGCTCAACATGCCTGGAATCATTTCCAACAAACGATATTTACCGTACTGGCCAAAAGTTGCGGGCATGTGTTAGTTGGTTTTGCGTTTCAGCGCGTCGCGCTTGGTTTGTGTGATGTTCGGAGTGTGCGCGTAAGTTGGTAGTGCAAAAGCGTGAGGTGCCTGCTCTGACAAAGTAGCGATGACCTCGGCGTCCGGAGTCTCTGGCGATTTCTCAAGTGAGACCACCTGCACTCCGAGCGCAAAAGCTAAGGCGTTGACCATAGCGTGAGAAGTGCGCAGTGAGGTTGCTGAACCAGGACCCTTCACAAGTACAAAGCCCATTATATCGGTTCGATTGATATCGAGCTTACGCAACCAAGTCTCCAACCCCAACAAATACCCTTCTGGCCGTATTTCAAGCGTTTCTGGAGCGTGCAGCCAGCGATTGCCATGTACACTGCCCAGCGCTAAACGAGCGATATCCTGACCGTTCACATAGATCATCATACCCTGCCAATACTATCTGTAAGCACAACGCGCTTACCCTGAAGAATACTTGCTAAGAAACGGTCACCCACATCCCGACGATATTCAAACTCTTCGCGCGGCATGTACGTATAGTTTACCTCGCGGCCAATCTCCTTCTCAAATTCTGCAATGGAGCGCTGGATCCCGTCCTCCTTTAACTCGCCAACTACAAGAATGTCCGTAGGAATAGTGGGAACGTCAGTAAAGCTGCCGGTGAGTACCAGCAGATCGAGGCGTCCATGCTTAGCCAGCTCCTGTGTCAGGGTGTGGTTCATCAGAACCGCCACCTTCTTCATCACCCCGCGTAGATCTTCGAAAATAGGAAAGTCTGGATTGGCTTGGTAAAAACGCTTGTTGTCGATCTTGCCGCCGTCTTCATCAACTTCGCTCGCACTCGCCGAGGCCTGAGCAGCGGCCGCAGTTTCTCCGTCCACCTCAAGCACGATTCCGATGTCGACAAGGTTCTTCAGCTCCCGACGGACAGAATTCAGTTGGGCGTCAATGCGACGAGCCAGTTCGCGTACAAAAAAGGCGCGTTCGCTATTTTCTAAAAAGAGCCCGAGTAAACGAGCACGAGTGCGTGAACCAAAGAGTTGCTCAATCCTAAAGGCCGTGCCCTCAACCCTGGCGGCCTCTTCTTCCTCGACCGCTTCAACCGGCTGTAAAACCGGGGCAGGAAGCTGGTTTTCTGGAGCTGATGGCTGCTGAACAATAGGAGTATCCATATAAATTGAGGGAGGAACTGGGGGTAACAAGCAACTTTCTTTTGTGCGGGACCGAGTTTGGGTATACTGTAATAGCAAACAGGGGGAAAGAGCAACCGTCATGAGCCAGCAACTTGTTATCAAATCGGCCGATCTCGTTATTGCCCCATCAAGGGGAGAGCTAGACGTCCGCACCGTCCTCCATACACTCCCTCAAGGCAAGGGCTGGGTTTTTGGCTTGTTTACCTTAGAACACAAAGACGATATCGCCCGTGAACGCGTGGCCCACATCCTTAAAAGCCACCTTGAACATCTCGCCGCTGACCTTGGGGACGAAACCAATGTCGTGCGTCGTTTTGAACAAGCCCTGAGCCGCGTTAACCGCGATCTCAATCGGGCCGCTAAAGACTTAGCGATCAATATCGATAAGTTCCATGCTGTTATTGGCGTTCTTTCCCGAGGGCAGATCTTCATGTCGGGAATTGGCAAACTTAAGGCTCTCTTTTTACATAAAACTGCTGAACGCCGCTACGTTATCTACGAACTTGATGCTCAATTTCACGACGGTCAAGACAAAACCTGGGAGAAGCCTTTGGTTGCCGTTTTAGACGGAGAGCTTCACCCTGGTGACATTTTCTATCTCGCTACCCCTGTTTCTCACCAGGTCTTGGGCATGGATGAGCTGCAAGATATCCTTGTCACGCTGCCGCCGGCTGGGGCCCTGCAACGTATTCGCCAATTCTTGCCTGCTACCGAATACTTTGGCGGTTTAGCCTTCCATGCCATGGAAGATGACAAGACCGGCATCGTACGCAAAGCCAATCCGATCAGTTCCCTTCAAGAGCTTGAAAACACTAAGGAACAAACAGCTAGTGTACTTGGCGATCAACAGCCAGACCTGGTAAACGCTGTTAAAGAAGTAGCTTCTGGAATTAGTAAACGACTTTCAAGTCCCGGCATGCGTGGAGCCCAGGCAACCATCAAACGTGGTCTCGCCCTAGTGGTTAAGGGTTCATCCGGCATAGCCGCAGCTGTGGCTGTTTTGTTCGTAAAACTTCAAGACGTCACCAAACGCCGGCTAGCCGATAATCGGACCTCGAAAGCTATGCGTCACGGGGTAGGCAGGAACCGCCCTAAGACCGGCAAACCTGGATTTCTGGGAGCTACACGAGATTTCTTTTTAGAGCTTTCTGCCCCACGCAAACTTGCTCTCCTTGGTTTCATGCTTGTTATGGTAGTTTTCGGAGGCGTGATCTTCCTCAAGGGCGGTGATTCCGATAAGCAACAGACCGAGGTAGTCTTTGCTACCTCGGTCAAATCCATCGAAGATAAGATCTTGGCCGCTGAAGCTAGTCTCATCTACCGCAACAATGACGAGGCGCAGCGCACTATGGAAGAGGCGGCTACCGCCCTCGAAACGCTGCCTCGCGATACCAACGAACACACCAACGAGGCGGACCGACTCGCTAAAGATTTGGCTGGGCTCCAAGCTAGGATTCGCGGGATCACCATAGTTGAACCAACTCCCCTGGCTGATCTCCGGAGCATCGACTCAACTGCCTCGCTCTTAACTGCCACAGGAACTGTTAACGGCATCATTGCCCTGGGTGACAACCTCGGCGTCTACAAACTCGATGCTATTGGTCGCACTTGGCTAAAGCAAGAGACTGTCAACGGCCCAATGTCACGGATTAAAGCGAGCACCACCTTAGGCTCTGATGTTGTCGCCGTAGATGCCACGCAACAGCTTGGCCGAGTGGATCTGACCGGACTCACCCTGAATGTGATTACGAGTGGCACCAATAACATGGCCAGCGTTGAAGACATTACCGTCTATAACGATGCCCTGTATGCGCTGACGGGGGCCAGCCAACAGCTGGTAAAAATGCGTTCTCAGGGTTTCAACTTTGAAGCTGGCACGGCCTGGATCACTGCCCGGACCACTGATCTCACCAACGCTCGAGCCGTGGCCATCGACTCCGACGTCTACATCTTGCTTGCCAATGACATCGTAAAGTTCACGAGCGGCCGAGAACAAGACTGGCAGCCAGCCACTATCGATCCCCCGCTCGCTCAACCGACCGATCTCTGGACCGCCTTTGAGTCTACCTACCTGTATGTCCTCGACCCGGCTGAAAAACGTATTCTCGTGATCGCTAAAGACACCAGCGCCATTCAAGCTCAGTACGTAGCTGAGGCTTTTGCTGGAGCCGTGGGTTTCGTCGTGGATGAAGCCACTAGTAAGATCATCGTCGTCACCGCCACCGAAGCTCTAGAATTCACACCGCAGCACTTGATCAAGTAAAACTAAAACACCACCCGTTTGGGTGGTGTTTTAGTTTGGGCTTACTTAGCGCAAGTACAGGCCGACATAGCCTTGTGACAAGTTGAGCAAGTTGCCTCTTCTTTAGTTTCGCAACAATTACACTTTTGCTCAGCTACACAGCTCCCGCAGTTTTTACACTCAGGTCCACATGAGGCGCAAGCATGGTCCATATATAGTGAGGTTAGGAATCTAAAAGCCATTATACAGCTCCTCATTGGTGGTAATTCAGAAATCGTAACGAGGCCTGAGAAGAACGAGAAATTTCCTAAATCCAGGACTATATGAAGGCGATTTCAAAGTTGTACATACCCATACCGCAGGTGCCGTCTAGCGTACCCTGCGCTTGAGCAGCTGAAATAGCGATGGTTTCGGTTCCCGTAGGCTGGAGTGTTTCGTTGTAACCGAGCGAAGGGATGATGAGCGTGGAAGAACAATCGTAGGTGCCGTTGGTCATGACCCGGAGTTTTGTCATGATACCGCTCTGCGCTTCAATCATTTGGGGGCTAAAGCCGCCTTTAGCCGCAATCGTAATTATCTGGACGCCATTTTCAATGACTACAGGGCCCACCCCCACGGTCTCCACCTGACCCTTGTTGCCGCCTACAAAAATCGTGGACACAATCAGCAGACCAACTATAACCGCACAGATACCGGCTGCGATCTTAGTATCTTTTTGCATATTTAGAGTGAGAAAAGATTAGGCAAGAGTCCGAGCACAACTAAACCATTCCAGAAATTGAACAAGGCAAGAACTATGATTACGAGACCGGCTACTTTAAAGAATACACCTTTCCATGACTTTTGAGAAATCTCAAATGAACTGAAAGATAGAAAGGCTAGCACCGGCAATGTTCCGAGCGCAAAGGCCAACATCGTTAAGCCGCCCGTGAGAAAACTACCGGTGGTTAAGGTGTAAACCTGCATTGATTGCGTAAAGCCACAGGGCAGAAAAAAGGTGGCCACTCCAACTACCATGGGTGCCAAAAAATGTGATGAGTTGCTAGCCTGAGCTGTATGTTTTGCAAAAATTTTCGGCAGTCTGACCTGATATTTTCGCAGAGCCGGAAAAGTATCGAGTAAATTCAAACCGAGCACAAGCATGACGGCGGCTACGACAATATTCAAAATAACATTGCCCACGAGCCCGAACTCAACAAACTTTCCGATCAGCCCAATCATGCCACCAAGGATGAAGAAGCCCCCTAGCCGACCCAGGTGAAACATCCCCTGAGTCTGCCACTTTTCATGTGCTTTGGCTGCCGTCGCTCCTAGAGACAGCACCAGGCCGCCAACAACGGCCAGACAGCTTGATACCGAAGCGATCAATCCAATCAGTACCGCTGTACCGTAAGTTACTTTGTCAGTCGTAACCAAATTTACAAAACCCACTTGTTGCAAAAGCACGAATCCAACAATAAACAATAAGGCGGCCGGAATTGCAATCACGAACTCGCGATGCTTAACTTTAGCCAGGTTAGGCTGTGCAGTCACAGCATAGCCACGATCAGCGATGAGTGCCGTTAGATTTGCTAACTGAGTACTTTCGTCACCCTCAAGCTTACCTTCAATAGTGATGGTCGACCTCGTCAGATCTGCTTTTACGTTGCTCACGCCGGCAACAGCGCTTAATTTATCTTCCAAATAGAACTCACAGGCAGCACAGTGCATACCTTCAACATGATAGGTCTTAGTCTGTTGCTCTGACATATTTAGACTTTCTTCAGCTTAAGACGAAGCGAATTAGCAACCACCGATACGCTTGACATGGCCATTGCAAAACCAGCAAAGACAGGTGACAATAACCAACCAAAGATCGGAAAGAACAAACCAGTCGCAAGCGGAATACCAACAATGTTGTAAATAAATGCCCAGAACAAATTTTCCTTAACTGTTCTGACCGTAGCCTTAGAGAGTTGGATGGCCTGAGCAATTTTACGAATATCCCCCTTCAAAAGCGTGACATCGCCAGTCTCAATGGAGACATCGGAACCGGTGGCCATAGCAATACCGACGTCGGCCTGCGCTAAGGCCGGAGCATCGTTAACCCCATCCCCCGCCATCGCCACGATTGCCCCCTGCTCTTGAAGCTCTTGTATTTTAGCAAGTTTTGTTTGCGGTAAGGCCCCCGCTAGCACCTCCTCAATCCCAAGCTCTTTAGCCACCGCATCAGCCGACTCCTGGCGATCCCCCGTGGCCATGATCACTCGGATCCCCATGGTTCGGAGTTTGTTAATAGCGTCTTTGGCCTCAGGCTTAATCTTGTCTCCAATTGCTAGTGAGTATAAGACCTCACTCTTCGTAGCCAAGAACACCACCGTCGCGGTTGCGTGCATTACGAGTGCCTGTGGCAATTTGAGTCCAAGCTCCTGAAGCAAAGCTGGGCCACCAGCATAATACGTCTCCCCTGCTATCGTTCCACGCAGACCCTGTCCGGCTAGATTTTTAAAGTCAGTAACTGACAGCTGTGTAAGCTGTTGATTGGTCGCATATTTAACGACTGCTTGAGCTAAAGGATGTTCTGACTGACCTTCGAGACTAAGCAGTAAAGACAAGGCTTCAGACTCGGAGACTAAACCAAGCACCTGTCCTGAAATTACTTCCGGTTTGCCCTCGGTCAGAGTACCGGTCTTATCCACCACGAGCGTGGTCACCCGGTGCATTTTTTCTAACACTTCAGCGTTTTTTATGAGAATGCCCTGTAATGCACCGCGCCCGACACCCACGATAATTGCAGTCGGAGTAGCTAAGCCCAAGGCACAAGGACAAGCAATCACAAGCACGCTCACAAACGACACCAGCCCGTAAGATAGCGCCTGAGAGAAGGGCATGAAGCTGCCCCCGATCACGAGCCAGAGGATGAGCGAGACAACTGCAATAACTACAACGATCGGTACAAAAATTGCTGCGATCTTATCCACCAAGCGCTGAATTGGTGCCTTAGAACCCTGAGCCTCGCCTACGAGCCTAATGATATGGGCTAGGAGTGTATCGGCACCGACTCCCGTGGCACGCATGGTAAAGGCGCCCGTGGTGTTAAGGGTCCCGGCTGAAACCTTGTCCCCAATTTGTTTATCTACGGGCAGCGGTTCACCTGTCATTAAAGACTCGTCGAGTGATGATGCGCCTTTCTCAAGAATTCCGTCGACCGGAATCTTCATACCTGGCTTAATAACCAGCTGGTCCCCGATCATAACTTGGTCGACACCCACTTCAAGCTCTTTGCCGCCACGAATGATAATTGCTGTTTTAACCTGGAGTCCCATCAATTTCCGAATGGCGTCACCAGTCTTTGTTTTTGCGCGTGCTTCAAGATACTTTCCAAGCGTTATCAAACCAATTACTACAATTGTGACATCGTAGTATGTCGCCGAGGTGTCGAGGTACGGCGCTAGCGGGGCCTCAAAGGCTGTGAGCACAAAGCTGTAAACAAAGGCTGTGACTGTTCCAAGCCCAATGAGACTATCCATGTCGGCCACTCCGCGCCGCAAAAACATCCACAAGCCCCGTAAGTATGGCTGCCCCGTCACAAACAAGGCGTAGGTCGCCATGACCGCCAAGAGATGGTGGAAGAATTCCTCCAGGACGTAGGACATGTCTGGCAGTAACCCAAGGCTCCCGGACAAAATCTCCCAAAACATCATGACCGAAGCAATAATCACGAGCGGCATGACCCAAAGAACCTTCTTTCTCAAGTCCTCCGTCTCCCCAGCCGAAACCTTAGCGTGATCATGCCCCGTCATGCCCATTTTCGACATGTCGTGATCCAATGGCATAACGTTTTTCATATCTGGAACTTGGGCGTGCAGTCCATAACCGAATGGCTTGATAGTCTCGGATAAAACTCCGACACTTGTGGTGTGAGGATCAATTGTCATCCGAGCTTCTTGGGTAGCAAAATTTACGGCTACATCCGTAACTCCAGGCTGTTTCGCAAGCGTCTTCTCGATCCGCAGCACACATGAGGCGCAGTGCATACCACTCACCTGGGCAGTCACTTTTTCCATAAATTATTTTCGTTTGAGTTTATAGACCTTTAGGATCTCAGAGACTGCCTTACCGTACTTCCCATCCTTAATCTGATGTAGAACGCAGGTCCTCAAATGGCCCTCCATAAGCAGGTCCTCAAGATTCGACAGTGCCTGCTTTACGGCCGAACTCTGTGTGATGATATTGATACAGTAAACATCGTCCTGAAGCATCTTCTGGAGTCCTCTTACCTGGCCTTCGATAATCTTTAACCGACGTACCAGCGCCTGTTTTTCTTTGCCTTGTTGCATACGCACTCATGATACCCCTAGGGGGTGTACTTTCAAGCCTGGGTGTGCATTAATGGGAGTCACAACAAAACACCGCCCGATTGGGCGGTGTTTTGTTAGTGCGTGTGAAAGTTACTTGAGGGTAACCTTAGCACCAGCAGCTTCGAGCTTAGCCTTCATGTCGTCGGCCTCGGCCTTAGAAGCGTTCTCCTTAACAGCCTTTGGGGCGGCATCAACGATGTCCTTAGCTTCCTTCAAACCAAGGCCAGTCAACTCACGCACAGCCTTGATAACATTGATTTTGCTGTCTCCCGTAGCCGTCAGTTCGACGGTGAATGAGGTCTTCTCTTCTGCAGCGGCAGCGCCACCAGCAGCTGGAGCAGCCATCATCATGGCAGGAGCGGCAGCCGAAACGCCGAACTTGTCTTCCAAAACCTTAACCAATTCGGCAAGATCGAGAACAGACATCTTCTCAACAGTCTCAACGAGAGACTTGAACTTCTCTGGAACCTCAACGGTTTTCATGTCAGACATATTGCATTTCGCCTTCCTCCCCTGCAAAGGGGAGGCTAGGTGGGGTATTCATTATTAGACCTTCTTTTCTTTAATAGCTCCGAGCACGGTAACGAGACCACGCAAGTTACCCGCCAGAACGTTGACGAAGCCAGAGATAGGCGCATTGAGCGTACTCACCAACTGTCCGAGTAACTGCTGTTTGGTCGGCAAAGCGGCTAGGCGCGTTACCTCTTCTGTGTTCATGAACTTACCGTCGAGGATACCAGCAACCAATTTCATGGTCTCTGCCTTATCCTTGTTGGTGAGCTTCTTGCTTGCAGCAAGCTCCTTGAGGAGCTTAGCGGCCGATACTTCGTCAGCATAGCCCACAGCAGTCAGGATTGAACCTTCCATGCCTTGGGTGTCCATGCCTTCGATTCCAGCTTCCTTGGCAGCCAACGCGAGCAACGTACGCTTGGTGATAAACACTTCAACGTTCTGCTCGGTGGCTTTGGCGCGGAGTTTATCCGCGTCTTCCATGGTGAAACCAGAGACTTGCGAGAAGGCAGCGGCCTTCATGCGCTTGAGACGATCGGCGACTTTGGCCACAATTACAGCCTTTTGGGCCTTGGTTTTTGGCATAATCGCGTGTGAATAAAAATGAGCCCCATCTGGGGCGCAAAACATATGAAAATAGGCCTCTTTGACACTATTTTCATCGATCTTCTCGACGGGACTTATAGAGAGGAGCTCTCCGACCCGAGTTCTGCGAATTTCGATGGTAGGCGAAGAGTAGCCGAACATTGGCCAATCGTCAAGATCCCGGCGGGACCTCATGGTGGTGAGCTATTTCTTCCTTTTCGTGCTCTTCGGCCTGCATACGCTTAAGTACTGCCTTATAGCGCTGAACGCGGTTCCAGAGGTGCAGGTGAAGGATGAAGTAGAGAATTAAAGCCGCGAGGGCAATACCGAGCAAGATGAAGATATTAGCCTTAATCCAAGACAGCACCGAAGTTCCGACGGTGATATTGATCTGTTCGTCCGTGACGTTACCGGCTCTGTCGAAAGCCCGGACCACAACACGGAAATGTTTACCAAGCACACTTGGCAGCTGATAAGGGCTCTCGGTCTGCACAAAGACCGGCGACTCATCAGCTGACCGATCAGCGGCTAAGATACCAACTTCGTAATGGTCGATACCGGAGTGTTCATCGGTGGTGAAAAACGACACGAAGACCTTGGCTTGGTCCCCTGAGAACAAAACCTCCGAAAGAGGTTTAAATTGTGCCGGCGGTTGCGTGTCAACCCGAACTAGAATATGGGTCGGGCTCCCCCAGACCTCGTCCTTTCTAGCCTTAACGTGAAAATACCAAACGCCGTCAGCAACGTCGGTTAAACTCACAATCGATTCGGCGGTGTCCGGCTCGTTGTCAGGAACAGTGAAGGGTTTGTTATCAAAATCGTAACTAAAATCGGTAACACCCTCAGGCTTCTCAAGAGTAAGATTGACGGTGCTGTTGTTGTACCACTGGTCGCCAAAGGCGTGCGTGTCAGAATAGACGTTCACTCCCTCGAGTGGCTTGGGCGTTAAGGTGAAGGTTGCTCGCCCGAAACCAGATAAGACCTCAGTTCCAAGACCGTCATTGGCCAAGGCGCTCGAACTAGCTTGAATTTCCACAGTCGCGGTTCCGGTTGCGATGGCCTCAAAGGTAATCGTAGAGATCAGCCCCGCCTCCGTGGTGATGCCGTTTGGAACCACACCCACAAAGCTCATCGTGCCGGCCGCATTTGAGTAGGTTGGTGGCTCAAGCCAAATCGACAAAAGTGAGCGGTCGGACGAGGGGCGTACAATGCGCAGCTTATCGGCTGGGAATTTTACGTTGAGATCGATGGCACTAACACTTTGTCCTTTGGTATTCAACAAAATCGAAACGTCAAAAGTTGAGCCCACTAAATTCGTACCAGAAGACGGTGAGAAAAACAGCTGACTACCCTCGGTTTGCGCTTGCGCCAAGAAGGGTCGAGCCATGAGAAGCGCGACTGCTACCAAGCACCAAATTGCCACTTTGCGAGGGGCTAACATACTTACAAGTCGTTCAAGGAACGAGTAATCTTGTCTTCCAGTTCACTCAAGGCGCGCGAGGTAGAACGAATGGTCCGCTCGGCACTCTCGGGTAAGTTTTTGACCCTCCGAGCATCCTCGAGCCGCCGTAAGTTCTTGTGAATGTCATGACGCAGCTTTCGCAAAGTACGACGTAAGCGCCGCGGACGAGCCCGAGCCAGTGACACCACCGCTCCTTTGGCATGCTTAGGCAAATGCCGTGCGATTACAAAGCCGACGTATACCAGGGCCGCTAAAATGAATAGCAAGAAGATGATGAGTATGCCAACTTTTAGAACTGCTAGCAGCGTTTTAACTACCCCTGAGCTGCCCGCAGACACTTGATCAGGAGAAACGGCTTCGGTAGCCTTAGGGAAATTAACATTTAAGGTGGCCGTCTGGCTATTGCCTGCTTTGTCATAAGCCACCACCTTAACAACGTGGTCGCCGGAAGATTCAGCGGCCAAAACATAGCCCTTGCCCGCCTCGAGCTCTGAAGCCAACAACGTCTTAACTTCAACATCATCGATACTAATAACATAACGATCGATTCCAGAAGCAGCGTCAACAGAGGTGAAATCAATAACTGGGTTGCCCGTTTCGGCGTCCAAACCTAAGGGCGTGAGCGTAAAGGCTTCGGGGGCCGCGGTATCAATTCGAAATGGGAAATGCGTTACTCCTCCCCAGCCCTGCTCGTTTTGCAGACGGATATGGAAGTACCACAAGCCGTCCTCAACGTCGTCATAGCGATAAGATGAAACAATGCCATCTGATTGCGTACCGGGATCTGAATTAGCGTTCTGGTTAGCTAGAAAATTTACACCCCGGGTTCCGGACGGCAAACCCCAGGCAAAAGCCGCGTCATTAGCGGCGTACCAAACTGCCGAATCTGGGTGAGTACTGGAATTTACTGAGGGCGCGCGCGGCACTCCAGGAACGGCCGGAATAGGCTCCTCTTCCGAATCAGTGGGAGTTGCTGGCCCCAGGGTGAAGGTGCCCCCACCAAGTCCGTTGGTGATATTCGTGCCCAAACCATCATTGGCAAGCACCGATCCGCTTGAATATGCCACACTGGCCGAACCTGAACCCTTGGTCTGAAAAGTAATCGTAATCAGCTTGCCACCGGAGCCGGTATAGCCGGGATTTGGGATAAAGCCCTCAAAACTCACCGTACCAGCCGAATTCGAATAGGCTGGTTCTTGTACCCACAAACTTACAATCGAACCCGCTTTCGATATTGAAGTGACGCTCAGCTTATCGGTTGGAAAAGTAAGATATCCAGAAAAGGCGCTGGCAGCTTGATCAGCGCTTGAGGCATACACCCCAAGACTGAAAGACGCGTTAGCAGAATAGTTGCCGCCACTTGGCGAGAGATACTGCGTGGCCGCTTCAGCTGGACGAACAAAAAATACCTGACCAGCAAGCAAAAGTAACCCCAGGAGGGCTATTTTGAAACGCGACGTTTTGTCTTTTTCCCCCATAGCCGCCGTGTTGTGACAAGCGCTACTGCTGTGACCAGAACTATGGCTAGTATACTCCAAAAAATCCCGTTTAAGTACCAAGGTTCACCGTTCAAAGCTTCAAGGTTAGCCAATCTTTCGTTACCGGCTTCATCGACAGCCTTTACCGATATCGAGCTGTGAAGTTTTTGATCTTTTAACAGAAAGGGACTTTCCGCCGACTCCCAACCGAACCAGCCCTCCCTCACCTCATAATATGCAATCCCGCTACCCTTATCCTGAGCCGAAAAGACCACTACCCATCCACCAAATTGTTCCTGCTCAACCAGGATGGGGGTGAAGGCTTCAGGAGGGTCAATATCCTCTAGTGTTGTGTAGGCCGGCACTTCGCCTTCCTCAACAACGGTAAGTCCGATCGGGGCCGGCATAATCTCAGCCGGAGTTCCCTGACCATCATTCAACAAAATCTTAGATGCTTGTGCCTCGATACGCATCTCGCCTAGCTTCTCGGCCTCGAAAACCAGGGTAAAGAGCTCACCACGATCACCCGTAAAACCACCTGGAGTGATGCCGCTAAACGAAATCGCAGTGTCGCCACCCCGCGGGCGCTCAAGCCAGAGTTTGAGCACAGAATTACCATCGCGAATATCAACCAGCTTCAAACCCTCGGTCAGGGTTAATAAACTCTCCACAGCCGCGATTGACTCGCCTTGAGCGTCAAGAAAAACCCCAACTTCAAAAGTGCTACCAACGGGCACGGTTAAATTAGTGAGGCCGAAGTAAATTTGTGCCATAGGCAAGGTTAGCCAGTCCAGTAATAAGCCATAATCGCAAAGTCCGTCAGGTCGATCTTGCCGTCACCGTTTAAGTACTTAATTTCTTCAGGTATAAATTCATTACTCAAGGTACGCTTGTACCAAAAACCAGCAATCGCAAAGTCGACCAGGTTAACCCGATTGTCATGACTCAAGTCCGCCTTCAAGTAACCGGCCCCGTCTGTAGGTACATTTTGGTTGGTAACTGCAAAGGCAGCAGCTGAACCGAAATCACTAATTTCGGTTTTGTAGGTACTCTTTGACTTAGTCGAGTGATTTCCCATTTCGAGCGGCGTCGTGTCCAGATTGTACAGATACACACCATCACCATCGGCAAAAGTTTGCGCGTACAACTCCGTTTCCGAGTTCACCAGAATAGTCACCGTACTGGTTGGGACCGTCTGTCCAAAAATTGCCAGGTTGTCACCTTGCTTCACTTGGCTCTTGTCGACAGCGATGGTTGGTGAAATGTAAATGCCGGAAATGGTGGTAGTCGCGTTCTTGGTGACCGTTACCTGAAATGACTGAGAAGCCGACTGGCGCCCCTCTTGGTCGGTTCCGTACAACGTGAAACTATAACTGCCGGCGCTTAAATCGCTCAGTGAGATCTCGAAAATGGAGGAGGGTCCGGCTACGGTCTCAACCGCCAACTCACCGTCTTTCAACAGAGTTACCGAACTGCGTGGATATGCACGACCCTTAAAGTTCACTTTGGTGGTCGACTCTTGGGCTGGAGCTCCACCCCCTCCACCGCCGCCTCCCCC
>Ga0163151_10000465_pt1 | contig 70842 bp, 70 predicted proteins | sample OliLakLV19MP5IB2_FD_145596 | JGI IMG/M metagenome (GOLD analysis project Ga0163151, IMG submission 145596) | Freshwater microbial mat bacterial communities from Lake Vanda, McMurdo Dry Valleys, Antarctica - Oligotrophic Lake LV.19.MP5.IB-2 | ecosystem: Environmental > Aquatic > Freshwater >... | reverse complement strand
ACGATCTCGGAGGCCATGTCCGAGGTCTTCAGCTACATCGAGATGTACTACAATTCGCGACGTCTGCATTCGACCCTCGACTACAAGAGTCCGGTCACGTTCGAGTCCGAGCATTGTGACTAAACCACGTGTCCATTATTTCGGGGCAAGCTCACACCCTGTCGGAGAAGCGGGGCGTTCCGATCGACAGGGACAAGCCGCTCCACAGCGTATTCGGGGAATACGTCAAGGCACTCCGCAGAGGTGGGCTCATCGAATCGGAGATGACCGAACGAATCCTGAAGTCCAGCATCAGCACCATGGAAGCGTTCAACAAGGTCCGGAACAACGAGAGCCTTGCTCACGACAACCCGACGCTGAACTACGACGAGAGTCTCCTGATCTTCAACCATGTGTGCGCCGCGGTTCGGTTCATCAGGGGTCTCGAATCGCGGGCGGAGCGTCCCGTTGCCGCCGCGCCAATCCAGCAGGCGATCGATGACGAAACCCCGTTTTGAAAGCACGCATAACAACAGCATGCAGCGGACGGCGCTGCGCGCCGCCGCTGATGCTGAACGTTAGGCGAACCATGGCGACGCCCAAATCTGAGGTAATCAATGGCCAAAGCTAAACGGAATCCGAGCGCGAAGAAGAAGCCCGGAACAACGGCGAAGCGCCCTCGGTCTGCCAAGGCACCTCCGGCGAAGTACCCTCGGCACGCAGTCGACAAGGCTCTGCGTATCCCGACCGCGATCCTCGAGCAGAACGCCGGCAAGGAATGCACGGTCAAGGAGTCGGCGGCTTTTCTTGGCGTAGGCTCTGAAGGGCCGTACGAGGTAGAGGTGTCCTCAGGAATCAAGTACGGCTTCCTGGTCCGCCCGTCCGCTGGGAGAATCGCGATCACGGGGCGCGCGAAGCGAGTTCTGCGGCCGCAGAACCCACAGGACAAGATCAGTGGTCTCCGCGAGGCAATCACGGAGGCTCCGGTGTTCTCGGACGTCTACGGACACTACCGGGGTGAGAACCTGCCGGACGATCAGTTCCTCCAAAACGCGCTCATCGACAAGTTTAAAGTACCGGGCGACAAGGTCGCGGAGTTCATGGAGGTGCTCCTAGCCTCTCTGCGCACCACAGACCTGCTTGTCGAGCATGATGACAAGTTGCGGGTCGTAGATGTTTCGGGTGCGACCAATGCGCCAGGCGATGAGACGCCGACCCTCAGGAAACTGGAACGCTCCGTAAAGGTGGCGGGCTACCGACACCTGCTTCATGATGATGCCGTTCGCGGCACCGCTTGGCGGCTACTATGAAAGCGTGTACAGGCCCGCTATCGAGAAGGCGGGGCTCCGGCCGGTCAGGGCGGATGCCGAGATCTTTGGTGCTGGCAAGATCATGGACCAGATCTGGTCGGGGATTCGCGGGGCCAAAGTCCTCGTCGCTGAGTTGACGACGAGGAATCCCAACGTCTTCTACGAATTGGGGTTGGCGCACGCCTTGGAGAAGCCCGTTGTCCTGGTCTCTTCGAACGAAGTGGATGTTCCGTTCGACCTCCACCACATCCGGGTGATCTACTATGACGTCAACGATCCGTTCTGAGGGCAGAAGCTGATCACCAAGGTTGCAGAGAATATCCTGTCTGCGATCGAGAATCCGGAGGAGGCTGTGCTCCGGAGCGTGCCGAAGTCGTGAAAGGTCGCCTAACAAGGCGATGCAGACGGACGGCGCTGCGCGCCGCCGCTGATGCTGGGCGCTAGCACGCTCATCGGGGCGACCCCGGAGACGGTGTTCGACGCAACTGCGTGCCGGAGGTAGAATCCAAATCATGAACTGGCAAGAGCAGATTTCGGTGAATCCAGCGGTGCGCAGCGGCAAGCCCTGCATCAAGGGCACGCGTATCACCGTGTACGACGTGCTGGAGTATCTCGCCGGCGGCATGAGCGAGGACGACATCCTCGGCGATTTTCCGGATCTCACGCGCGATCACATTCGGGCCTCCTTGGCTTTCGCGGCGGCACGTGAGCGCCGCGTGACGAACTCCGTGGCGTGAAGCTTCTTTTCGACGAGAACGTGAGTCACAAGCTGGTGGAACGCCTCGCAAACGAGTATCCCGGCAGCATCCACATCAGGAGCGTCGGCCTACTGGGGGCCGAGGACGATCGGGTCTGGGTCCACGCCCGGACAGAGGGGTTCACCATCGTGTCGAAGGATACCGACTTCCGCGAGCGCAGCTACGTCGAGGGGTTTCCTCCGAAGGTCGTTTGGCTCGATGTCGGCAACGTCGGTACGGCGGCGATTGCGGAACTTCTCCAACGTGAGCGTCCGCGCATCGAACGGTTCGAAACGCTGGAGGAATCGTCTTTGCTCATCCTGTCCATCGGCGCCAGCGCGGTCTAAGAGGGGCTTGTCAAGTGTCGCCCTGAAGTAGTCCACCCGTTTTCGCGGCATAGGTAGCCACGAGAGCATTCGATGACGAGGCCTGGCAGTCCCTCCATGGTTGTTGTGTTGCTCAGCTCACCTTGGCCAAGGGCCGAGGTTGCTGACTGGCCCGGTAGCTCGGGCCGGTGATGGTGATCCGGTGCGCTCGATGGGCCAGACGATCGAGCGCGGCCGTGGCCAAGAGCGGGTTGTCGACGAACGCCTCCGGCCATTCTCCCAGATCGCGGTTGCTCGGTAAGCGCGCGGTCGAGCGGCTCGCTCGGGGGCAGCTCGACCGCGAGCCAGCCTTGACCCTCGGCCCGCCCGCGGTATCGTTGCGCCGTCTTGCGCGCCAGGCCGAGATCCCGCGCCACCGCGCGGTCGCTCTCGCCCGCGCGCAACCTCAAGACCAGCTCGCGAACATCCAGCGTCATCAATCTCCTCCCTGCCATCTGAACCCTCCCTGGTTCGTAGTAGAATCCAGGAAAGGTACGCCGGGGGTGGGGAGGAACTGCTTGGGCTCCGTCGTCGATCGATCGCGCCCGCGCTTCGCTGCTCCGGGATCCGAGGGGATCGGGGTCGCGAGCCTGACTGGCTCCCTGGCCGCGAAAACGGCTGGCTCCCCATGCGCGAAATCGGTGGCTACCTTACGGGCGAGAACTGACAGTCATCGCTTCTCTCGGAGGACTCGCCGGGTCCTCGTTCGACGGTTCCCGTATAGCTTGCTCTATCGAGTCGATCCTGACGTGATTTTCGTTGTAGCAGTTGCTCACGTGCGTCGACGGCCTGGATATTGGCGCAGTGACCGGTCTGCCCAACCTTCGCATGCAGCGGACGGCGCTGCGCGCCGCCGCTGATGCTGAGCGTTAGGCCAAGCGTCGTCGTCCACATTCACCAGTCGGAGTAATTCTGAATGAAGACCAGAGACAACAATAAGAACTTCCCGGTCGTTTGCGTGGGCGGTTCGGCCGGTGGACTTGATGCCTATATCCGGCTACTACAACAACTGCCGTCCGATATGGGCATCGCTATTGTTATCGTCAATCACCTCAGAACCGTCGCCACCATGCTCCACGAAATTCTTCCGCGGTACACCGCCATGCCGGTTGCCCTCATCACGGACCATCTACGCATCCAACCTAACCATGTGTTCATTATTCCAGAGCAGCGTGATTTGCACGTCCTTGATGGCGAGTTCCGACTCGAGCCAATCTCTAAGCCTCGAGGTTGGCCCGACGTGATTACTGTGTTTCTTCGTTCCCTGACAGAGCACTGGGACGGGAAACTCATCGCAGTTATTGTCTCCGGTTATGATGGCGATGGGGCAGACGCGCTCTGCGGCATACGGGAGGTCGGAGGTGTCACCATTGCGCAGAAGCCCGATACGGCCGTACAGCCGGATATGCCCGAGAGTGCTATCGCAAGCGGGTGCGTAGACTTTATTCTTTCACCCAAGAACATTGCTATCGAAATTGCACGAATCGCGCATGACAGCAAGTAGTGGGCCCCACGGACCGCGCAGATCAGAGCAATACCAAGGATCGCGGCCTAACAAGGCGTTGCAGCGGACTCGCTTCGCTCACCCCTGAACTTGAACGTCAGGCCGAGCGGAGCCAGCCTTGCGCCCCTGCGGTTAGCTCGGGCGGTCAGCGAGATAGCGGCGTCCTCGGTGGCATTTCATCCGGCGGCGCGCCACGAGTTGCGAGCCGCCACAGCGGGGTAGGAGCGCGAGCGAGCCGGTCTCGGTGCGGTGTTACTTTGTTGATTGCCATTCCATCGTGAACGAACTCGCTGACCACGCTCACTCTAGCGGTCAGAATCGCGCACACGAATGTCTGCGCGATTGATTCGCCGCCTGGCATCTGCTTTTTGGCCGACACTCAACCCGGCGAGCAGTTCCATCAGGGCTCGCGGGTCCACCGGCTTCACCATGTGGTGATCGAACCCGACAACGTGCGAGTGGCGGCGGTCGTCGTCCTGTCCCCATCCGGTCAAGGCGATCAGGACGACACTCTCGCCTCCCTCCTGCTCGCGGATTCGGCGGCACGCCTCGTACCCGTTCAGCTTCGGCAGGCCGATGTCGAGCAAGATCACCTCGGGCCGGAACTCCCCGGCCGCGTCCATGCCCGCTTGCCCATCGTAGGCCGTGCGGGTGTCGTTGCCCATCAGGTTCAGCATCTCCGACAGGCTGTCCGCGGCATCCCGGTTGTCGTCCACCACCAGAATGCGGAACGACGACCTGAGGGAGTGTTCCGTGGCGCCGCCCGACGCTTGCGGGTTCGATGCCTCGACCACGATCGGCAAACGCACAACGAACTCGCTGCCGTTGCCCGGCCCTTCGCTCCTGGCCTCGACCCTGCCGCCGTGCATCTCCACCAGACGATGCACCAGCGTCAGCCCGACCCCCAACCCGCCCCGCTCCATCTCCAACGACCGATCAACCTGCGCGAACATCTCGAAGATGCGGGGCAACTGGTCGGAGGCGATGCCGATGCCGGTGTCCTTCACCGTCACCACCACGTCACTCTCTTGACGTCCGACGTGCAGTTGGATGTGACCACCCCGGTCGCTGTATTTGGCAGCGTTGTTCAACAGGTTCTGGAACACTTGCACCAGCCGAGTCATGTCGGCATCCACGATGAGCGGTTGCTGTGGGAGCGTGACGGTGAGTTCCTGGCCCATCTGCTCGACCAGCGGGCGGATGGCTTCCACGGCACTGTTCACGACCGCCGCCAACGGGACGTGCTCCTTGCGCAGTAGGAGGTTCCCTCGGGTGATGCGGCCCACGTCCATCAGGTCATCGATCAACCGCACCATGTGCGTGAGTTGGCGATCCATCATGGAGCGAGTCTGCTCGACGGTCGCCGCCTGCACACCCGGCATCTTCATCAGTTGCAAGCCGTTGCGAATGGGGGCCAGCGGGTTGCGCAGCTCGTGGGCCAGCGTCGCCAGGAATTCGTCCTTGCGGCGGTCAGCCTCGGACAAGTCAGCGGCTAACTGCCGCAACTGAACCTCCGCGGTTCTCCTGTCGGTCACGTCCAGACTCGTCCCCACCACCCATTCGGTTTCGCCTTGCGCGTTCGTCCGCGTGGTTTCCACGGATTCGATGACGCGGACTTCGGCGTCGTGGCGCCGGCCGATGCGGAATTCGCGGCGGCTCTGCCCGGCGAGGCGCACGGTGTCCTGCAGGATGCGCTCGCTTTCCGGCAGGTCCTCGGGCAGCACGGCTCCGCTCCAGTCGCTGTATTGCACGAAACCATCCGGGGTTGGAACGATGCCGTAGAGGTGAAACATCTGCGCGTCCCAGCGAATTGCGTTGGTGAGCACATTCCATTCCCAGACGCCCACCCCCGTCGTCTCGGTCGCCAGCCGCATGCGCCTCTCGCTCTCGTGCAAATTCCTTTCGGACTGCTTGCGCTCGGTGATGTCCTCGACGATCGCGCCGAAACCCAGGATCTCACCCGCGCCGTCGCGCACCGGATACCAGCTTTGATTCCAGAAGCGCGTCATGCCGGTCGTGGCGGGCGTCTCACCGGAGAACTCCTGATTCATTACGGCTTCGCCCGTCGCCAGGATGTGGCCCGTCACGGCGCGGAGCGTGTCGGCGAGTGTGGGCACGATCTCGGAGGCATGCCGGCCCAGGTGCGCCTCGGCGGAGATGCCGTTGAACTCCGCGAGACGATCATTGATGCGCACGAAGCGCAGATCCAGATCGAGGAAGCAAAAGCCGATGGGCGCGGTGCGGAGAAGGGTGTCGAGCAGAGCGCTGACACGTTGAGCCTCCGCCGCACTGCGCTTGCGCTCGGTGATGTCGCGGCTGGCGGCAACCATCCCGGCCTCGGCGCCTTCGGCGTCGCGAAGCAGGGTCAGCGACGCGTCGACCTGCAACTCACGGCCATCGTGCGTGCGATGGCTGATCTCGCCGCGCCATTCGCCGTGCTCGCGGAAGGCGGCCCACATGGCGGCTTCCGCCTCCGCGGACGGCCACTGCCGGGAGAAGATGTGGCTGAGCTGACGTCCGAGTACTTCGTCGGCGGAGATCCGGTATTGCCGCTCGGCGGCGGCGTTCAGGTAGGTCACGCACTGTTCGAGATCCATGGCGATGACGGAGTCGCTGACTTGCGAGAGAATCTCGCCGAGGAGTCGATTTGACGTGGCGTCAGCGCTGGCGAGCGAGAAGACGTGCGGGCCGTCCGCAGTCTCGACCACGAGCGAATCGACCTCGCCGCTGCGGATGGCGCGCAAAGTGTCCTCCGCCTCCTCCAGCCGTACGCGCAGCTCGGCATTTTCCGCGCGGAGTTGTTCTTCGGGAGAGGTGGCGGGAGTCATGGTGGTCTTCGCCTATTGCGCGGGGGAACCGTGTGAGTGTTTCGTCTTCGGCAGATCGAGCCCGAGCAGGATACGCTCGGTCTGGGACATGTCGCCGATAAAACGGCGCAGCGGCAGCGGCAGTTTTTTGATCAAGGTCGGCGCGGCGATGATCTGCTCGCCCTCGACCAGCGTCGGGTGCTGCGAGATGTCCACGATCTCCAGCTCGTAGCGCCCTTGCAGATGCTCCTCGCAAATGTTGCGGATATTCACGATGGCCCGCGTGGAGTGCCGCGAGGAGCCGGTGACGTAGAGTCGCAGGACGTAGCGGGCCTTGTCGTGCGTGGCGGCGGCGGCTTCAAGGGCCGCGAGGTCATTTGGAGGCGCCTCTTTCATTTTCATGAAACTCACCCATTCAGCGGTTGCAGATCGAGGCCGACGAGCACGCGTTCCTCGTTGGAAAGATCGCCGATGATCTTTTTGATCGGCTCGGGCAGCCGCCGCACCAGCGTCGGCAGGGCGAAGATCTGGTCGCCGGCGGCGAGCTGGGGCGTCTTCAGCAGATCGATGACCTCGATGCGATACTGCCCGGCGAGGTGCGTCTCGCAGATACGCTGGAGATTGGCCAAGGCGGCGAGCGATTTCGCAGTCTGGCCGGCGACGTAGAGCCGCAGTTCGTAGGTCTCGGTCTCGGTCTTGGTCATCGTGCTCATCGTTTTCCCTTCGTGGCATTGTTGGCGGTTGTCGCGCCGCCGCGCAATTGCGCCATGGCCGCGCTGTTTTGCTGCGTGGTCGTTTCCTGCAAGCTCTCCTGCGCGATGGCGAATTTCACCTCGGCTGCCTCCGCCTCGCCTTCCGCATGCAGCGCGGCGATCTGCGCCTCGATCGCCTTTCGCTTGGCGGCGAGCTGCCGCAGCTTGCGCTCGTGATCTTCCCGGCGCAGCTCGGCGGCGGAGCGTTCGTGCGCCGCCTGCGCCACGCGCGCGGTGCCGGTGAGCACGCGGTCTGCGCCGAGATAGACGTCCACCAGGTCGATGCCCGCGTCGCTGAGCACGAACTCGCGCACTTGGTTCGAGTGCGCCATGCCGCGCGATTTCAGCACGTAGATCAGGCGGTTGCGCTCGCCGTTGAACTCCACATTGCGTAGCAGCAGCCACGTGTCCATGAGCGACGACACGCCGACCTGCGAATCCTCCGGCGCGCTCGTGCCGCTGCCGCCCGTGGTGAGGCTGGTGAAGAGCGAGGTGATCTGCTCCTGCTTGAGGAAGTCAATGAGTCGCATCAGCGTCGGCATCACCTCCGTCTCGCTGCGCTCGAGCGTGAGATTACTGATCGGGTCGACCACGACGACCGCGGGGCGGAAGGCTTTCACCATGTCGTGCATCTCCACGAGATGCTGCTCCAGCCCGCTCAGCGCGGGGCGCGAGGCGTAAATCTGCAGCCGACCTTTTTTCACCCAAGGCGCGAGGTCCATGCCGATGGAGCGCATGTTGCGCAGGATCTGCGCGCTTGATTCCTCGTAGGCGAAAAGCAGCGCGCGCTCGCCGTGACGGCACGCGGCGTCCGCGAAATTCGCGCCGATGCTGCTCTTGCCCGTGCCCGGCGCGCCGGAGACGAGCACGCTGCTGCCGCGGAAGACGCCCTGGCCGCCGAGCATCTGATCCAGCCGCGCGATGCCCGTGGAAAGGCGCTCGGCCGGCGCCGCGTGATCGAGCCGCAGCGAGGTGATCGGCAGCACCGAGAAGCCGCGCTCGCCGATGAGAAAGGGGTATTCGTTCGTGCCGTGCGCCGAGCCGCGATACTTCAGCACGCGCAGCCGGCGGGTGGAGATCTGCTCCTTCACGCGGTGGTCGAGCGTGATCACGCAATCGGCCACATACTCCTCCAGCCCGTAGCGCGTGATCGCATTGCCCTCGCCCTTCTCGCCGGTGATGATCGCCGTCATCCCGCGATCCTTGAGCCAGCGGAAAAGCCGGCGCAATTCCGCGCGGAGGATGGCGTGATTCGGCAGCCCGGCGAAGAGAGCCTCCACGGTATCGAGCACCACTCGTTTCGCCCCGATGGAATCAATGGCGTGCCCGAGGCGGATGAAGAGCCCCTCGAGGTCATACTCGCCCGTCTCCTCGATCTCGCTGCGCTCGATCTGGACGTGATGGACCGCGATCTTTTTCTGCTGCACGAGCTGGTCCAGATCGAAGCCGAGCGAGCGGACATTGGCCGTCAGCTCCGCCGCATTCTCCTCGAACATCATGAACACGCCTGGCTCGCCAAACTCCACCGCGCCGCGCACGAGGAATTCCATGGCCATCATCGTCTTCCCGCACCCCGCGCTCCCGCAGACGAGCGTCGGCCGCCCGGCAGGGAGCCCACCGCCGGTGATTTCATCCAGGCCGGTGATGCCGGTGGGAGATTTGGGGAGACCCGGTGTCGCGCGCGGGCTTCTCTGCTTGTTCATGGCTGGGACCAATTCTCTGATCTTGGTAACTTTGGGCAACTGAACTCACCCCGATGAAATGGACACACAGCTTACTTGACCGGGGTCGTCTCGAAGTCGACCGGGCTGACGTACCCGAGGTGTGGATGCAGGCGTGGCGGATTGTAGAACATCTCGAGGTAGCTGAACACGAAGCTCTCGGAGCCGGAGCTGTATCTGGCGCAACACGCCGACAAGCTGGTCATCCTCGACGAGATCCAGCGGACGCCGCAGCTCTTTCGTAGCCTGCGTGGCCTGATCGACGCTGGCCGGCGGCGTGGGCAGGGGAAGGGGCGCTTCCTCGTGCTGGGCTCGGCGTCGATTGATCTGCTGAAGCAGTCGAGGGAGTCGCTGGCGGGACGCATCCGGTATCTCGAACTCGCCCCGCTCTACTCGCCCAAGGTCTACGTCCGCGACAGTGGACTCGTGCCCGCGCTGCTCGGGTTGGGCGAGCGCGAGTGGGGCGCGGTCTTCGAGGCGGCGGCCAGGGCGGAGGCATCGGTGTACGGCGACCCGCGTACGGCTTGCTTCTATGCCCGTCGTGCGCTGGAGTTGGCGGTGAGCTGGGCCTACAAGCACGACCCTGCGTTGCGGCTTCCGTAGCAGGACAGCCTTTCGGCGCTGATCCACGAGCCGAGCTTCGATCAGGCGGTGGGCGAGGCGGTGTTCAGCAAGGCGCAGGTGATCAACACGCTCGGCAACCGCGCGGTCCACCGCCATCCTGCGGCGCCCGAGGCCGACGCGCCGGCGGCGGTCGCAAAGCAGACAGCCGAGCAGTTGCGGGCGCTGGAGGCGGGGCTCGCGGAGCGCGACGAGAAGCTCGCGGCGCTGCTCGCCGACAAGAACGCGCTCGACGACGAGTTGAAGCGGCTGCGCGCCGAGGTCGCGGAGGCGCGCAAGGCCGCCGCCGCCGAGATCGATACGCACGACTACTCCGAGGCGGAGACCCGCGACTACTTCATCGACCTGCTACTCAAAGAAGCCGGCTGGCTGCTGGATCAGCCGCGAGACCGAGAGTTCGAAGTCGCGGGCATGCCGAACGTCAAGAGTGCGGGCTTTGTGGATTACGTGCTCTGGGGCGACGACGGCCAACCGCTCGCGGTGGTCGAGGCCAAGCGCACGCGTCGCGACGGCCGCGCGGGCCAACAGCAAGCGAAGCTCTACGCGGACTGCCTCGAGCAACAGTTCGGCCAGCGGCCGGTCATCTTCTACTCCAACGGCTACGACCACTGGCTCTGGGACGACACGCGCTACCCGCCGCGCCGGGTACAAGGGTTCTACAAGAAGGCGGAACTCGAACTCCTGATCCAGCGGCGGCAATCGCGCCGGCCCTTGGGGCAGGCCCCGGTCAACGCCGCGATCGTCGAGCGCCACTACCAGACCCGCGCCATCCGCCGCATCGCCGAAGCGTTCGAGCGCGACCGCGATCGCAAGGCGCTGCTCGTCATGGCCACCGGGGCCGGCAAGACGCGCACGGTGATCGCGCTCGCCGACCTGCTCATGCGCTGCAACTGGGCCAAGCGCGTGCTCTTCCTCGCCGATCGGGTCGCGCTCGTGATCCAGGCGGTCAACGCCTTCAAGCGTCACCTACCCGATGCCTCGCCGGTGAATCTCGTCACCGACAAGGACGGCGTGCCGACCGACGCGTATGGGCTGGAGGAGGCGGTGCGGGACGGCTGCCTCGTGCCGGCCCCGGCCGTTTCGGTACCGCTCAGATTCCAGCGTGAGGGGATCACCTACGACGAGTTTTCGGAAGACGACGAGGACCAGTGGGACGCGCTGGAGTGGGACGACGATGGCGTCGTTCCCGACCGCGTCGGGGCCGAGGCCGTCAACAAGTGGCTCTTCAACAAGGACACCGTGGACAAGGTGCTCGAGCACCTGATGACGCGTGGCCTCGAGGTGGCCGGTGGTGACCGGCTGGGAAAGACGATCGTCTTCGCGAAGAACCAGCATCACGCCGAGTTCATCGCCGAGCGCTTCGACGCCAACTATCCGCACTACAAAGGCGAGTTTGCCCTCGTCATCACGTTCAAGACCGAGTACGCGCAGAGCCTGATCGACAGCTTCTCCAGCAGAGAGAAGGCGCCGCACATCGCCATCTCGGTCGACATGCTCGACACCGGCATCGACGTGCCGGAGGTCGTGAACCTCGTCTTCTTCAAGCTCGTGCGGTCGAAGACCAAGTTCTGGCAGATGCTCGGACGCGGCACGCGGCTCTGCCCCGACCTCTTCGGCCCGGGGCAGGACAAGGAGTCCTTCTTCCTCTTCGATTACTGCCAGAACCTCGAGTACCTCAGCCAAGACATCCCGGCGACGGAGGGCTCGGCGGTCGACTCGCTCGCCAAGCGCCTGTTCAACGTCCGGCTCGAGTTGATCGCAGCGCTCGATGGCTCGCGAGAAGCACTGGCGCAAGTAGTCAGGGAGCCAGCGGCGATCTACGGCGATCCGAAGACGAACGAGGAGGTCCGGCAGTCCGTCGCGGAGTTGCTCCAGCGCGAGGTGGCCGCGATGAATTTCGACAACTTCGTCGTGCGCCCCCACCGGCGCCTGGTCGAGAAGTACGCGCGGCCGGAAGCTTGGGCAGCGTTGGCCGCCGAGGCGCTCTCCGATCTCTCGCACGAAGTGGCGGGGCTCCCGGCGGAGCTCGATCCCGAGAGCGAGGAAGCGAAGCGCTTCGATCTGCTCGCCTTGGGTCTCCGGCGTGCTCTGTTGCGTTGCGAGCCCGGGTTCGAGCGGCTCCGCGACCGGGTGCAGCAAATCGCGCACCTGTTGGAGGAGAAGGATGCGATCCCGATGGTCCGCGAACAGATGGCGCTGATTCAGGACGTGCAGACCGACGAGTGGTGGCAGGACGTGACGGTGCCAATGCTGGAAGTGATGCGGCGTCGCTTGCGCGGGCTGGTGCAGTTGATCGACAAGCGCCAGCGCAAGCCGGTGTTCACTGACTTCGAGGACCTCTGGGGTGGGGAGACCGGCTTCGAGCTGCCGGGTTTCGCCCTCGGCGCCGGCCGTGCAAGATTCCTCGCCAAGGCCCGGGCCTTCCTTCGCAGGCGCCTGGACCACGTCGCCATCGAGAAGCTGCGGAAGAACAAGCCGCTGACCGCGACGGACCTGTCCGAACTCGAGCGAATGCTGGCGGAGAGCGGCGTCGGCGACGCGGAAGAGATTCGCCGCGCGGCGGCCGAGTCGCACGGGCTGGGACTCTTCGTGCGGTCGCTCGTGGGGCTCGACCGCGAAGCGGCCAAGGAGGCAATGGCCAGCTTCATCTCCGGCAAGCTCCTGTCCGCGAACCAGCTCGAGTTCATCAATCTCGTCACCGACGATCTCACCGAGCACGGCGTCATGGAGCCCGCGCGGCTCTACGAATCACCCTTCACTGACCTCACGCCACGCGGCCCGGATGCGCTGTTCAAAGCGGCCGAGCTGGACGAGCTGATGCGGATACTCGACGGCGTGCGCGCGACGGCGGCGGCGTGACTGGTTGCGACGGGCTGCTGACAAGGGCATGCTGCGGACGGCGTCGCTCGCCGACGCAGATGTTGGGCGTTGGGCGCACTGCAGGACCATAGGGGGCGATCACGGTGCCTGTTATCTCCGTGTTCTTTGGAATCGTGATCCGCATGTTCTATCGCGAGCACGGGGTTGCTCACTTCCACGCGGAACACCACGGACAACAGGCCACGTTCACGTTTGACGGGAAGCTGCTCGCCGGTACGCTCAGCTCTCGGACCGCACTCCGGTTGATCTCGGAGTGGGCGACTGCGCACGGCCCAGAGTTGCAGGCTAATTGGGACCTGATGAAGACAGGCCATTCGCTCGAGCGAATTGAGCCCTTGGACTGAGGAGGTGCTATGGAGTTCCTGCCCACAGTGACACGCGCCGAATACCGTGGGGGACACCGCATTCATCTGACGTTCCATGACGGGACGTCGAGCACGATCGACTTCGACCAGTGGCTCGTGGGCCCGATCTTCGAACCGCTCGAGGACGCCGAGTATTTCCAGCGATTCTTTCTCGACGGAGGGACCGTCTCGTGGCCGAACGGCGCGGACATCGCGCCCGAAACTCTGTACGCGCTGGCAAAATCGAGCGAAGCGACCTAGCTCGGCGATGCAGCGGTCCGAGTGCGCCAGCCGCTGATCGGGAGCGTTGAACCGAGACGAGTAGCCAGGAGGTCAGAAGTGGGCAATACCTGGATGACGGACATGAGGCACTTCCTCGACGAGACTGGAGCTCTCCCGGACCTGCCCAACCAGGCGCTGAGTCTCGTCCTACATCTGGGTGCGATCGTGGCCTGGATGACGAATCACCGTTACGACCTGGAGCAACGGACGAACGTGACCTGTCGGCGAAGCCCGGGACGGCGCCGCTGCGGCGGCGAGATCCATGCATCCTTTCAAGGCGATCCGTTTGGGATCACCTGGTTCTGTCCGCGTTGCAGCGACAACGGCCTGATCTACGGATGGGAAGGAACGTCGTGGGATCGCGGGAACTGGAAGACGTCCCGTCCAACACGCGCGTGAACTCGCCGGTCCGCCGGTCCGCCGGTCCCCCGGTCGCCGGCCCTGCCGGTGCAAGGCCCGCGCCTTCCCGGCCCGCGCGTTACGCACAGCGTTCCGCCCGCACGCGACCCGCAAGTTGGGGCACGTCGACCTGGCCACGTCATTGGACGACCCGGAGGCGCCGCCGGGGAATCGAGCGCACGCACTGAAAGGCGACCCATGACGTACCCAATGCTCGGTCGATAAACGTCGGCGTCGGAGCGCGGGATGATCGAAACGGTGCTCGTCGAGAGACGGATCGCGGTCGCCGATGGGGTCGTGAGGGCGAGACGTTACCGATTGCGAGATAGTCAGTTGTGCTGAATCGCGACAAATCGCGACACGAATCGCGTCACCAATCCCGCCGTGAGGGAGCGCTGCTGTTGTCGCCGCTCGTGGTTCGGTCTCGCTCCGAGCGATCCGTGCAATTCTGGAGGCGCGCTCCACAATTGCACGGTTGATTCCCCGCCGACATCTTCCGGCGCTGACGGAGACGAATCCGTCCGAGCTCGAGCGGATGACGGCGGAGAGCGGTGTCGGCGACACGGAAGAGATCCGGCGCGCGGCGGACGAGTCGCGATGCATCGAACGCCAAGTGATACGCGCCAACGGTGGTCGCGGGGCACTTGGCGTTCGCCGCGGCGGAGACCTTGTTCAGCCCAACCGGCAGCGCGAGGATCGGACAGATGTTGAGGGACACGCTGACGAAGCTTCTAGAACTCCCGGCAGAATCGGGCCGCCGCCGCGGCCACGTGATCGGCTCGCCGGGCGACGTTGTGTGTTGCTTTCCTGTACGGTCGACCTGATCTTCTCCGGCGTCGGAATGGCTGCGCTGCCCAACCGAGTTCCACAGTTGGGGTTTTCCCTCTGATCCTGGCGAGAAACGGAGGAGTATCGCGCCACGATGCGGGTTCTTGGATGGATCACCGGCCTCGTCCGCGGCCTGCTGTTCGTCCCGCTCATCGGCATCCCGCTTTCGGCGCCTCTCCAGATCGGGATGCTCGGGGCGTTCGTTTTCAACTGCGTCCTCGTCCTGATCGGCTATCTCGTCGCGGTGTCCCCAGCCGGCGCGCCACCAGCGGCGTGGGAAGTCTGGGAGACGTTTGCTCGCGGCTTGCTCACCGGGGATCAACTCCGCCACCGACCTCCTCCTGCCGATCTGCTTGACGCTCTGCGTCGGAGCGCTCGCGGGCATCGTCACAGGCAGACTGCGCGCGACACGCTGCCCCCTCCCGGGCCTGCTGACCCCGCTGCAACAACTGCCGCTCTGATAGTCACCGACGGAAAGGACCCACGATGGGACTGAAGATCATCTCCGGATACCTCGAGCCGAGGAAGGGATTCCGGAATGGAGGCCGGGTGGGACTGGATCTCCTCAGCGCCAGGCTCGAAGACGCGGAAGCAGCTCGCTTCCTGGATCGCGCCGTCGTCGGGAGCGGCGCCTACATCCGCAGACCGTGTGTGACGGTCGCTCTCCGCCGCGTCCGGGTATGCGTCACGGACGTCAAGGCGCCCGACACGACGGACCTCAACGTGGATGACGAGCTCCTCCCGAGCAACTCCGCCCCCCGTTCGCTGGTCGTGGAGTGGCACACCCGCCATCGCCTCGGCGGTGCCGTGGTCCCGGTCCTCGGGGGCGAGATCCGAGAGATCTCGGTCCTCGTCATCGGTGAGACGGCGGACCCAGCCGTCGCCGCACCGGGCCGGATCCGTCCTGAACGACCGGGAGGCGAGCGCGCTCCCAGCCAGGTCAGCGGACGGCGAACTCGCGGGGAGCGCAAGCGCTAGCTCCGGGATGTGACGCGGACGCGAGTTCGTCCCGTAGCTTCATCCTCAGGTCGATAAGTTGGCCAAGCGGCTCGGCGTGAGCCGCAGTGAGTTCTACCAGCGAGCTCTCGCGACGTACGTTGAACGACACGACGACGTGGCTGTCACCGCAGTTCTCGACGAGATTTACTCGGAGTCGAACCGAGAGGAGCGGCTTGATCCGGTCCTGGCGGAGATGCAGCCTCGTACGGCGGGCCGCGAAGAGTGGCAGTACGCCGGGGAGACATTTGGTGGGCGACTCTGGGCGACGCACAAGGCTCCGAGCCTGGTTTCCGGCGTCCCGTACTCGTCGTTCAGTCCGACGCGTTCAATCGCAGCCGAATTCCAACCGTTGTGGCGGCAGTCGGAACCTCGAACCTGCGCGTGGGAGATGCTCCGGGGAACCTGCGTCTAACTCGTCGAGCAAGCCGCCTGCCGCAAGAGTCGGTCGTCAACGTCTCGCAACTGTTGACGTTGGATCGTGAGTTTCTGGATGACAAGATCGGGCGATTGCCGGCCGCAACCATGTCCGATGTCGAAGACGGTCTGAAACTCGTGCTCGGGCTGCGTGGAACAGCGTGACCCAGCATCACCACGCGATGCAGACGGACGACACTCCGCGTCGCCGCTGATCGGGAGCGTTCTCCCCGCACGCGCTGAAAGGCGACCCATGATCGCACCGAACGCGCGGTCGATGAAGCGGCGGCCTACGCATCCGGGGGAGATGCTGCGGGAAGACTTCATGGCGGACTATGGGTTGACCGTGGCGGGGCTCGCGGAGGCGCTCGGAGTGCCCCGCCAGTCCATCAACGGGTTGTTGCGGGAGTGTCCCGCCGTGAGCGCGGAGATGGCGTTGCGGTTGTCGCGACTGTTCGGCAACAGCCCGGAGTTCTGGCTCGATGCGCAGCGCAGCGTGGATCTCTGGGACGCGGGGCGAGCGATCAAGGCCGACGTGGCCCGCATCAGGCCGTTGCGGGTCGCGTGACAAAGCGTGGCAGCAGTCGAGCGGGCGACCGGGTGCTCGCTTAGTTCCCTCTGGTGCCTCCGCGACAAACCGATCGTCGGCGTTGGAGCGCGGGACGATCGAAGAGGTGCTCGTCGAGAGACGGATCGCGGTCCGCGCAATTCTGGAGGCGCGCTCGACAATTGCAGGGATGATTCCCCGCCGACATTTTTCCGGCGCTGGCGGAGAGCGGCGTCGGCGACCCGGAAGAGATCCGCCGCGCGGCGGTCGAGTCGCACGGGCTGGGACTCTTCGTACGGTCGCTCGTGGGGCTCGACCGCGAAGCGGCCAAGGCGGCAATGGCCGGTTTCATCGCCGGCAAGCTCCTGTCCGCGAACCAGCTCGAGTTCATCAATCTCGTCACCGACGATCTCACCGAGCACGGCGTCATGGAACCTGCGCGGCTCTTCGAATCACCCTTCACCGACCTGACGCCACGCGGCCCGGATGCCGTGTTCGAGGCGGCCGATCTAGATGAGCTGATGAGGATTCTCGACGGCGTGCGCGCGACGGCGGTGGCGGCATGACCGGTTGCGACGGGCTGCTGACAAGGGCATGCTGCGGACGGCGTCGCTCGCCGGCGCAGATGTTGGGCGTTAGTCTCTCGGCAGGCGGCGTGAACGCCCATCCCGAGACGCCGGCTGCCGAGTCGCGGTAGAGTTTTGGCCAGGAGGTGCCTTCATGAAGCGGGACTTCAGCGTGATCATCGAGCGTGACGCCGAGGGTTTCTATGTAGCAACAGTACCCGGACTTCGGGGATGCCACACCCAGGCGCTCTCTCTCGACGACCTGATGAGTCGTGTGAAGGAGGCGATTCACGTCTGCCTGGAAGCGGAAGGCGACGAAGCAGCGCCTCTCGACTTCATCGGTGTGCAGCGGATCACTCTCGCATCATGACCCGCCTGCCTCGTGTAACAGGCAAGGAGGTCATCGCTGCACTTGCCAGAGCAGATTTCGTGGTTGTTCGTGTTCGGGGTAGCCATCACTTTCTTCGCCACAGCGACGGGCGGGCCATCGTCGTCCCGGTTCACGCCGACGAGACCATCGGGCCAGGACTCATGTCGAAGATACTGCGGGCCTGTGAACTTACGCTCGATGAGGTCGTAACCCTTCTGGGCTGAGGATCGAGGCGAGGGGTTCCCACCGGATATCGCACCGCGCGGCCCGCAAGTAGGGGTGCGTCAACCCGGCCACGCCATTGGACGACCTCGAGGCGCCGCGGGGAATCGACTGGCCACGCTGAAAGGCTACTCGTGAGCGTACCCAATGCGCGGTCGATGAAGCGGCCGCCCGCGCATCCCGGCGAGATGCTGCATGAAGACTTCCTGCCGGAACATGCGTTGACCGAGGCGCACCTCGCGAAGGCGCTCGGCGTGTCTCGCCAGTCCATCAACGAGTTGTTGCGGGACGCCGGGCAGGCGACCAAGGCCGACGTGGCCCGCATCAAGCCGTTGCGCGTCGCAGAGCGGAGCGTTGCAGCAGTCGGGCGGGCGACCGGGAGCTCCCTTCGTTCCCTCTGTTGCATCGAGCAACTCACACAACGGCTCTTTGGCGCGTCCACCAAGGATCGGCCCGGGCTACTCGGTCTGAGATACCAACTCTTGACTGCTTGCGCGAGAGCCCTCTCCGAGGCCGAACGAGAGGGCTGTTCGAGGGCGATCATGCTCGTGCATGAGTTCATCACTTCGAAGACGACCGACGCGAAGCACGCTCGGAAATCGGCCGCTCTGCTCGCGTTCGTGAACGCCATCTCCGGTACGGAGCACTCCGCGCTGGCGCCTGACACTCTGTACGGTGCAGTCAGACTTCCGGGATTGAGCAAAGCAAGTGTCGAGTTGTTCGTCGGCAAAGTCAGTCGCAACCTGCGCGGCGTTGGGCCGTCGGCGATCGCTCAGCTCGGACGCTAGGAGTTCATCGTGGACCTGATGACGACGAATGACGCCGCAAGGATACCGAGACTCCGACTCGGTTTCTTCCTGTGGCTGGCCGGCATGTTCGGCGTGGTCGTCGTCACGGCCACGGTGCTGCCCCAACTGTTGGGTGAGGTGGTCCTCCCTGCGCCCCTGTGGGTCATTTCATTGGCGAGCCTCGCGCAGAGCGCGCTCCTCGTCGCGCTTGCCGTGTGGTCGGGCGTTGCGCTCGCGCCGAAGGTTGGCCTCCGCGCGCCTGCGTTCGAGGCTGCGGTGTCTTCCCGGTCGATCGCGTCGGCCCTCCGACCGCAGTGTCTGCCCGGTCTTGTCGCGGGGATCTTGGGCGGGCTGTCGCTCTTCGCGGTTGGCGGTTACGCCGCACCCGCGGCCGTCGCTGAGGTACAGCAGCGGTATGCCTTGCCGATTCTTGCCCGCGTGCTCTATGGCGGCGTCACAGAAGAGTTGCTCTTGCGGTGGGGGCTCATGACGGCGCTGGTTTGGCTCGCGTGGCGACTGCTGCAACATCGGATGGGTGCTCCACGGGCCATCTACATCTGGCTCGCCATCGTCGTGTCCGCGTTGCTGTTCGGCGCGGGTCACCTGCCGGCGGCGGGGGCGCTGGTCGGGGAGTTGACGGGCGATGTCGTGCTTTTCGTCGTCGGTGTGAACTCCGCTTTCGGAGTGCTGTTCGGTTACCTGTTCTGGCGATACGGCCTGGAAGCGGCAATTATCGCTCACGGGACTGCGCACGTAGTGAGTTTTGCCGCAGGTCTGCTGTGAGGCGGGAGCGGCCGAACGAGGCGCTGCACCCGACCAGGGTGGCATGTTCGGCAGGACTGAGGAGTCAGGGCTGAATGCCCAGAGTAAAACGCATCCCTGGTCCGTATCGGTTCTACTTCACGAGTTTCGACTGCGTGGAGCCGCCGCACGTCTCGGACCATCGCGCATCGATCATGGAGGCTTGGCGTGAGCACTGTGGCGGGTAGTGAAGCTCGAATCCAACAGGTCCGGGTGACCCGCGACCAGATCGTCGCGCAGTTGGTCGATGGACGGGTGATAAGCGTTCCGCTCGCATGGTCGTGGCGGCTCTCAGAGGCGACGCCAGAGCAACGATCGCACTACCGAATCGTCGGGACTGGGCAGGGCATCCATTGGCCCGATGTGGACGAGGACATCAGCGTTGAGGGAATGCTCCACGGGACACCTGCCCCGCGTCCCAGGTCAGTCGAGCAATCAGTAGTGAGAGAGAAGGGCGGAGGGGTCGCAGCGCCGGAGACCGGTGTGAAGCCGTCGGTTCGCAAGGCGCGCCGCAGTTGATGACGCGCGGTCGGGTGCGTGGAGTTCTGGCGGCGCTCATCATGCTTGCGGTTGTCCCAGCAGCGTCAGGCGCGACGGAGCGGGACGTGGCGGGATCGGGGGTGAGCGACAGCACCAATGGTGCGCCTGCACGGCTGCGGTACGAGACGGTGCGCTCCATCCTCGAGGACAGCAAGGGGAACTACTGGTTCGGGAGTTGGAACGAGGGGGTGTGCCGCTTCGACGGCGAGAGCCTCACCTATTTCACGATGGAAGACGGACTGAGCGACGGCCAGATCCGGTCGATCCAGGAGGATCGAGCCGGAGTTGTTTGGTTCGAGGGAGGCTCCAGAGTCAGCGGCTTCGATGGGGAGAGGATCATCATCCCCTCGAACAAGAACTACGCTTCGAAGCAAGACTGGCGGCTGGGTGCGGGAGACCTGTGGTTCAAGGAGGAAGGGGGGATGGGGGCGATCGAGATCGAAGCGCAGCCGGGCGTCTATCGGTACGACGGAAAGACCTTCACCTACCTGGCGTACTCCGTCCCCGCGGATCCCACGCGCGTCAGCGCCTACGCGACCACGGGCATGGCCAAGGGCAAGAGCGGGAGGCTCTGGTTCGCGACCTACACGACGGTGTTCGGATACGACGGCGAGTCGTTCACCGTCATCGATGACAAGAGCCTGGGACTCGACGAGAACACCGGTTGGCTGCATGTCCGTTCCGTCTTCGAGGACAGCAAGGAAAGGCTCTGGATCGGCAACAATGGCGTCGGAGTCTTCCTGTATGACGGACACGTCGCCACCCATTTCACGCAGGAGATGGGGCTTGGCAAGTTGGGTTCGCACGGCGGGAGAACGACGCCTCAGCCTGGAGACGTGACGGATGGTTCCGCCACGCTGCACCGGGTGTTCTCGATCGGAGAAGACCGTGATGGGAACATCTGGTTCGGCACGGTCGAGCATGGCGCCTGGCGCTACGACGGCAAGTCGTTGAGGAACTACTCGGCCGACGACGGTCTGACGAGCAAGGACATCATGTGCATCTACACGGATCGCCGTGGCGACCTGTGGTTGGCCGGGAATGGCGTGTTCAAGTTCAACGGAGCGTCGTTCGACCGGATTCACTGACACGGTCTGCAACGCGCTCAGCCACGGAGGAATCCCAAACCAACCATGACTCTTCCACTCGAAGCTGCCGCACCGAATGACTTCGACTTCATCATTGGCGATTGGAGTGTCAAGCACAGGCGTCTGAATGAGCGCCTGTCCGGCTGCACCGAATGGACTGAATTCTCCGGGCGCTCCTCCACGCGCAAAACGCTTGGCGGGTTCGGCAATCTGGAAGACAACATACTCGACTTCCCAGAAGGCGCGTTTCGGGCTGTAGCACTACGCTCCTACTGCCAAGAGTCCAGGACTTGGTCCATCTGGTGGCTCGACGGTCGCAACCCGACCCGCCTCGACAAGCCAGTCGTCGGTCAGTTCAATGCGAACACAGGCTTGTTCTATGCAGACGACGTGTTCGATGCGAAGCCGATCAAGATCCGGTTCACTTGGACTTCAGTTCCGAATGAGGGCCCTCGTTGGGAGCAGGCTTTCTCCGATGACGCTGGTTCGACGTGGGAAACAAACTGGACAATGCAGTTTGTTCGAGTCGGGGACGATGCCTGACCCTGGCATCGGCGGCCGGTCAACCGGCCCACGGTTGCCGATGACCCGAGCCAATCGCCGGTGGAACGCGAGATTTCCCGTCTGCTCTCGGCAGCGATCCGTTGAGCAGCCTGCCGATGACGGTATGACGCACCAGCAACTGGTAGCTGGCGAACGATAGCGCGAGCGTGGAGAACGTCGAGATCGCGAACTTCGCTGTCCAGTGGATCGGCATGTCGAGCAACTGGTACTGGATCGCGAAGAGTAATGGCAGGTGTACGAGGTAGACCCAGTAGGACGCGTCGGCGAGCCAGCGGAGGGTCGCGCTGGTTCCATCCAGCCATTGCCTTGCGGCCTGCAGGCAGCAGAGCGTCATCCAGAATCCCGCGTACGCTTGCAGCACGGCATGCAGGAAGTGCCGTAGGGGCGCGTGCCGGGTCGGGGCCAGGCCGTCGGTCAACCAGAAGAGCGCAGCATAGGCTGCGAAGGCGCCGCTCAACAGGAAGGGCGACTGCGAACGCAGGCGATCGAGGATGGCGCTCCCGTGGTGCGTCTGGTAGCCAATCGCGAAATAGACCCCGAAGAACACTAGCGCCCACAGGGCCGGGACGAACGATTCGGGCGCAGGCCAGGGGACGCTGACGCAGGCCAGCGCGGGCGCCAGCAGCAATGGCGTCGCCAACGGCAACACGGTCGGATGCAGCGCTGCGATCCTGTCGCCGATGCGCCTGAGCTCGAGCGCAGACGCTACCCAGACCAGCAGCGTGAAGAGCAGCAGATAGAACAGGAACCACAGATGCGCCCAACCCGACGCGGAAGGGATCGCGCCGTGCTCGTCGACGTAGGCGCGGATCCAGGCCAGGGCCGGCGACGGATGTACGGCAGTGGCGGCGGCATTCACGGTCAGCCACTGGAGGCTGGCCAGGACCAGTGGCAAGAACAGCAGCAACGGCGCCAGCACGCGCGCGCATCGGTTTTGGAACAAGCCTCCCATGCCCCGACGAGCCGCTAGCAAGGCCGCGAAGTAGCCCGCGACGACGAAGAACAGCGGCATCCGGAACGCATGCAGGAACCAGGCGCCTGCGTCGACGGCGATCGATCTTCCTGCATCGGCCAGCGGCCAGAAGGGATGCATCAACGGGCTGTAGGCGAGCGCAGCGTGGAAGACCACGCCGACCAGCATGGCCAGCGCCCGCAGGTTGTCCATGTAGTGGATGCGTTCGCCGGCCGGCGTCTCGACTGCGCTCACAGGAACGACGACTTCCGGGAGTGGACCCAACTGGTGACGAAGATCGTGATCGCGATCACCGCCAGTTCTGCGCCGAGCAGGCCGACGACGGGGGCGCTCCAGACCATGTCGTCGGTCTTCAGGTACGGGGCGATTCCGTCGAGGCGGCTCACCCAATAGATGAACGGACCGATCAGCGTCATCAACGCGAGCATCGTGAAGGTATTCCAGCCTTCGGAGTCGAGCGCGATCGCCACGCACAACGACACGCAGAAGATCACCAGCATGAACGTCGCGATGACCACCACCCACGTCACGGCGCCGTCGGGACTGGGCGTCGTCAAGATCAGCGCGAGCAAGCCGCCGGTGACCAGGAGGAACGGCGCCAGATAGATGACCAGGTTGGCGAGCAGCTTGCCCCAGTAGAAATCCATCGGCGTCACCGGCAGACTCATGACGAAGGGCACGGTCTGCTGCTTGCGTTCGGTCATGACCGAAGACTCGATCGCGAAGGATCCCACCACCACGAGCAGCACCAGCAGCAGCAGGGCGCCGGCCGAGGCCATCCACGGCGTGCCCATGCCGATCAGGCCGAGCGCGAACAGCATTGCGGCGAGGTATACGGCGAGTTGCTTCTGGTAGACCTGCCAGTCCTTGACGATCAGCTTCCTGACCATTCCGGCATCGGATGCGAACCAGCTCATGGGTTGTGGCCTCCCCGGACGGTGGTGACGAAAATGTCTTCCAGCGACATTGGCTCGACCGAACTCACGGCGAGCCCGAGCGCCTGCAGCGCGGGCAGGGTGGAATCGTCGAAGGCGCCGGTCTTGAGCTCGATCAATGACGCGCTCCTGCGGACCGAGACCACGCCCGCCGGGCGCCGCGCGTCGTCCGGCCACTCGCCCTGGCACAGGATCCGGCGCCAACTGTCGAGGAACGATTCCTTGTCTCGGGAGGCGACGATCCCGCCGGCGTGGATGAAGGTGATCGAATCGGCGATCTGCTCGACGTCCGCCGTGTTGTGCGACGAGAACAAGATCGAGCGTCGCTCGTCGTGGAGCACGTCGGACAGCGCGGCGAGCACCTCGCCACGCGCAACCGGATCCAGCCCCGTGGTCGGCTCATCCAGCAGCAACAGTCGCGGATGCCGAGCGAAGATCAGCAGGAGCAGCGCCTTGACGCGCTGGCCGTGGGAGTAACCCGCCAGCTTCTGCTGCGGCTTCAGATCGAACCGCGCGAGCAGGTCCTGCGCATAGGTTTCATCCCAGCCGGGATAGATGCTGCGAATGAAGTTCATGTGCCAACGCAGCGTCTGGCCGCCGTACAGGCGCATGTCGTCCGAGGCGTAGCCGATGTCCCGCTTCACCGCAACCTGCGCTCGAGGCAGTCGCTGCGCGAGCACTTCGACCTCGCCGCCGTCGGCGCGGATGAGCCCCATCAGCAGGCGCAGCAGCGTTGACTTGCCGGCGCCGTTGACGCCGACCAGGCCCATGACTTGGCCGGTCGGCAGTTCGAGGTCGATGTCGCGCAGGGCGAACCCGTCGTACTGCTTGCAGACGCCTTTCAGCGCGATGGCGGGGCTCATTCCGGTTTCCTTCGGTTGGGTTCGGTGGATGGTTGCGAAGCTTCAGGCTGACCGGACAGCGCCTGCTCGACCCGGCCGACGATCTCCTGCCGGCTGAGCCCTCGCGTCCTGGCCGCGTCCAGCAGCGCTTTCAATTGCGCCTGGAATTCGTCGGCGGCGCGGGTCCGCATCGCGTCGAGCGCGTGGGCCACGAAAGACCCCTTCCCCTGCCAGGTGACGATCACGCCCGCCCGCTCCAGCTCCAGATAGGCGCGCTTCACCGTGATCACGCTGACTCGGCTGTCGCCCGCGAGCTCGCGGATCGAAGGCAGCGGATCGCCCTCCTGCCACTCCCCTGCGAGCACTTTGGCGACAATCTGCTCCACGATCTGGGCGTACATCGGCGTGCTGGAGTGCGGGGAGAGGAGCAGTTCGGTTCCCATGCGATCCTCCGGTTGACTGTGCATAGTGAGTATACTCAGACATTCCCGGTCGTCAACCCCTGGGTTGTGGAACCAAGAACTGCGCTGCTCCCCGGGGCTCCCGACGGTCGGCCCCCGCACGGCGATCGCTCGGCCGGCGCTGCTCCAGCAGGCGGCCAAGCTGACGGGCGTCTCCGAGAAGACCTCGCTCGTGCGGATGGGGCTGGAGGCTCTGATCGCGGCCGCCAGTGCGCGGCGCCTGGCCGACCTCGGCGGGAGCGAGCCGAAGCTTCGTCCGATTCCGAGAAGGCGGTCCGGGCGGGCGGCGTGATCCTGGTCGACACGTCGGTATGGGTCGACCATCTTCGTCGTGGCAACCGGGAACTGAAGGCCCTGCTGCTCGAGAGCAAGGTTCTAGGTCATCCGTTCGTCGCGGGCGAGTTGGCGTGTGGCTCGCTGAAGAACCGCCAGGAGCTGCTGACGCTGATGAACTCACTTCCTCAAGCCGAAGTGACGGAGAGTCACGAGGTGTTGCGGATGATCGAGGACGCCAAGTTGCCTGGCCGCGGCATCGGTTGGGTGGACGCACACCTCCTGGCGTCGACCCTACTCTCGCGGTCTCTGCTCTGGACGCTCGATCGTCAGCTTGCCGCGATGGCGAAGGCCCTGCGGGTCTCGGTCTGAGGGGACGGGGAAGTGAGGCGACGATGCGGAGGCCGAGATTCGCGAGGCGATCGAATCGCGGCCGGCGCCGCTGATCGCGGGCGTTGGGCGTCACCACTAGCTTTGCGGGCGTCCGGTAGCCCTGGCACTCATCCTCGAGTAACGCCACCGGACCTCTGCAGTTGAGCGAGCGTAGCGGACAGCAGAGGAGCGTGCTCGCGCAGCCCACCGATCTAGTGGTGGCCGGCCTGAGCGTGGCGGCCTTGTGCAATTTGCTCTTCGAGCTATTTGAGCGTCGCTGGCTCCGGAGCGCGCTTCTCGAGCTCCCGGAGCAACCGGGAGGCTGGCTCGGCGCTGTCGCGTTGGTGGCCTGCTGGCCTGGAGCGCATTCCAATGGTTCGAATGCTTCACAGATCTTGCTCTGCTCTTCGCCACCAGGAAAGTGCCAGGCGACGCGAGGGTCTCGAGTCATCCGAGTAGGTCGGTTGGATCATCCACCCAAGTTGAAGGCGGCCACCCACCGCCATTCGCTGCGGGCGACAACTCCCGCCGCCTTCACCTCGGCTCGGCTCGCGGGTGTTGCGACTGAGCTCATTTCCGCTAGCCCGCTCAGCGGGGCGACCGCGGAGGCGGTGTTCGACGCAACTGTGTACCGGAGATAGATTCCAAACCATGAACTGGCAAGAGCAGATTTCGGGGAGTCCAGCGGTGCGCAGCGCGGCATCGCCGAAAGTGTCGATGCCCTGGCGGCCAAGACGCTTCCCGGCCTGCAGCGCTCCGTGAAGTGGGGCATGTCGCACTATGGCGTCGGCGACGGCTGGTGCTTCTGTTGCGGCGGCGTCGCCGGCCACGTCAAGCTCATGTTCGTCAACGGCGCGGCGCTCGAGCCTGTACCGCCGGTGACGCCGGTAGGGATGGGCAAGTCTACGCGGGGCGTGGAGCTCGAATCCGTGGACGACCTCGACGAACGTCAGATCGCGGCGTGGATGAAACAAGTCGCGGCCGTGCCCGGCGTCGGGGGGAAGAAGCGATACGCCCGAAGTCGGCCGCGAGGGCGAAGGTGACGTCGGAGCCGAGTGTCCAGCGCCATGCCCGGCGAGGTCGGCGTGATCGGGAACTCGACATTCGACGGTGGTATGACCTGGGTTATACTTGCGCCATGAAGACAGCCATTTCGATCCCGGACACGATGTTCCAAGCTGCCGAGCGCATGGCCCGACGCCTGGGAATCAGTCGTAGCCAGTTGTTTCAGCAAGCGGTGCAGAGGTACATGGAGGAGCAGCGAAAGCTCGGGGTGACCGAGGCCCTGGACGAGATTTACGGCGACGCCCGAGCCGCCAACCAGATCGATCCCGTATTGAGTCGGCTGCTACTGGCGTCGCTACCGCGGGAAGACTGGTGATGAAGCGGGGTGAGATCTGGTGGGCTTCTCTGCCAATCGCCGAAGGCTCGGATCCCGGTTATCGGCGCCCGGTTGTCATCGTCCAATCAAACTCGTTCAACCGAAGCCGTATCCAAACCGTGGTGGTCGCCGCAATCACGTCGAACACTCGCCTCGCCCAGGCTCCCGGCAACGTCTCGCTGACCCGACGTGAGAGCCGTCTCGCCAAGGAGTCCGCGGTCAACGTTTCGCAACTTCTCACCCTGGATAAGTCGTTCCTTGTTGAGCGTGTAGGACGGATCTCGGCGGCATCCATGGGAGCTGTTGATGAGGGACTACGTCTGGTCCTTGCACTGTAGGCTGTCCAACCAGGCCGTGCACCTGCCAGCCGCTTCGTGTCTGCAGGTGACGCCCAGCGTTGGAGTCTCAGCATGAGAAGCAAGCCCCGGCGTGGTGAGGCCTCCGCATGAGCGCGAGTGCTCTGCCTTCCGTCGGATTGCTGACCGTCGTGCTTCGATCCTTCGTGCCGCAAGATGCGCCCAAGGTTCATGCGATGAGTCAGGAGTCGGGCTTGCGCCGCGTCCCCGGCTCGCCAGTCTCCGCGCCCTATGTCCTCGCAGTCTGCCTCAGGGGTTCGTCGGAACTGATCGGACACGTTGGGCTCAGTCCGCTCTACGGAGAAGTCGAGGTCGGATACGCCATCGAAGAGAAGCATCAAGGCAGAGGGTTCGCGTCCGAGGCGGTGGGGACCATGGTGAATTGCGCCCTGCAGCGCTTCGACCTGCCGCGAGTTCTTGGAATCGTCGGTAAGGACAACGCCGCTTCTTGCCGAGTGCTCGAGAACGCAGGCTTCGCGCTGACATCCGAGGCAATGGGCAGCCTCCACGGTCGACCTGGACTCATACGGACCTACGACAGAGCGCGGCGCGTTGGCGCGGTGAACGAATGCGATCCTGCGTGAGAGAGCTGGCCCTGCCTCCTGAAGCGCCACGAACCGGCCGAAGCGAATATGGCTCCAGATGCCCCGGTCCAAACGCGCCGGGGAGCAAGTCGGCGACGGTTTCTCCGCCACGCGGCTGGCGGGAGGTTCCCCAGGTGACGGTTGCGTCGGGGGCGAATTCGGCGAGCACCTGAAGGCAGGCGCCGCACGGTGGTCCCGCGTCCTCTGTTCCACGCGATCCACCGCGGAGCACGACCTGGCGGATGTCGAGGCGGCGGCGGAGCGGGGAGTTAGTCGTGACGCGAGGGGGCGGGAGCGTGAGGAGGGCTTCGTAGATCGCGGCGCGTTCGGCGCATTGGCCGACGCCGACGGCGCCTGGGTCGGGGGAGGTGGGTGCGGAGATGATGCGTGCGGCGCGACCGATGACGAGGGCGGCGCCGCGGGGATGGGGGGCATCGAGTCGGGCGGAGAGGCGCGCGGCGAGAGTGGCGGCGTTGATCGCGTCGGGACTGGGGGCGATCGACGCGGCGGAAGTCGCGGCGCGGCCCGTGGTCTTCATGCGATCCCTGCTGGCTCTGCCACTGCTTGACCGATCTTCTCGACGCGGCCGTCCGCGAGGCGCTCGAAGAATTCGGTTACGCGCGCTTGGAGACCGGAGCGCGTCTCCTCTCCCATCAGCGAACTTCGCAAGTTGGCGATGTACGGCGTTCCGCGCAGATACCCAGAGAGGTGCTTGCGCATTTCGCGGACGCCGCGGGCTTCGCCCTTGGCTTCGATCTCGTCGTCGAGGAGGCCGAAGTAGATCTCGAGGCGTTCGGGCAGGGTCGGCGGGCCGGGGTCGGGTTCTCCGCGCAGGAGGGCTTGCGCGCGCTCGAAGATCCACGGGTTGCCGATGGCGGCCCGGCCGATCATGACGGCGTCGCAGCCGGTGTGGTCGAACATGCGCAGGACATCGAGCGGCTCGCGGACGTCGCCGTTGCCGAAGACGGGGATCGAGACCGCTTGCTTGACCCGGGCGATCCAGTCCCAGGCGGCTTCGCCCTTGAACATCTGGCTGCGGGTGCGGGCGTGGAGCGTGAGGGCCTTGACGCCCAAGTCCTCGAGCCGCCGAGCGAGGTCGACGATGATGATGCTGCTCTCGTCCCAACCCAGACGCGTCTTGACCGTGACCGGGAGCGGGCTCGCTTCGATCACCGCCCGCGTCAGCGAGAGCAGAAGGTCGGGCTCCTTCAACAGGCCCGAGCCCGCGCCGCTCTTGCAGGCAATCTTCTTCACGGGGCAGCCGAAGTTGATGTCGATCAGGTCGGGCTGCATGGCGACCGAGAGGTGCGTCGCCTCGACCAACGCCTCCGCCCGGCTGCCGTAGAGCTGGATCCCGACCGGGTGCTCGTCCGGCGCCAACACGATCTTGTCCAGTGTCCGGACCGCCTCGCGGATCAACCCTTCGGAGCTGACGAACTCCGTGTAGACCATGTCGGCCCCGAAACGACGGCAGAGCCGACGGAACGGACGTTCGGAGACCGCTTCCATCGGGGCGAGGAAGACGGCGCGGTCGAAACTGAGTGAGCCGATTCGGAACATCGTGACAGGGTAGGAAGGGGCTTCCGGTACTGTCAACGCGCGCGAGCGGCGGGAGGAGGAGGCGAGAGGTGCTGGAGTCGGCGGCGTACGAAGAGATCGCGGCCATCTTGGAAGAGCCGGATATCGATCGCAAGCTCGCGGCCGCCACGCGTCTGACCTCCCGGGCCGAAAAGGTCGGGCTCGCGGGTCGAGATTCCGCGGCTCGTGCGCCGCTCACTGCACGGACTCCCGCGCGTCCCGCGCAGTGGCAGGTCGGCGGCGCCTTCGACCAGCCCGCGCGCCCGAGCACCGGCAGCCCCGAGGGGCGCTATCGCCTGATGCACTCCGTCGCCAACATCGAACTCTCCGCGGTCGAACTGGCGCTGCTCACCGCCGCCGACTTCGACGGCTTTCCCGTCGAGTACTACCGCGACTGGCTGCGCGTCGCGGGGGAAGAGGTGCTGCACGCGCGAAAGGTGCAGGAGCGATTGCGGCAGATGGGGGGCGAGTTCGGCGACCGGCCGATCCACCGGTCGCTCTGGGAAACGGCGAGCGCCTACCCAGATCCGATCGAGCGACTCGGCGTCGTGCCGCGCATCCTCGAGGCGCGAGGTCTGGATGTCTCGGGTCGCCTCCGCACGCAGCTTCGATCGGCCGGCGACTCCGAGAGCGCGAACCTCCTCGAACTCATCTATCGCGACGAGATCGGCCATGTCGCGACCGGCTCCCGCTGGTTCGCCTGGACCTGCCGCGCGCACGGGCTCGACCCGGAGAGCAGGTTCCTGGACCTCTGGCGCGACTTCGTCCGCGAGCGCGGCGGCCGTCCGCCGAACTTGGACCGAGCGGGACGCCTCGCGGCCGGATTCAGCGAGCGTGAACTCGAGGGACTCTCGGCCGCCGTCCGCTGAGATCAACGCTGGACGATGATCAACGCTGGACGATGATCCGCACCGCGTCGGCTGCGCTACCGGGACCGTCGAGCCGCGCGAAGTAGACGCCGCTCGCGACCGACTCGCCGGAGTCATCGCGCAAGTCCCACGACGCCGTGTGCCGGCCGACGCGGTCGTCGGCCTCGACCAGTCGCCGCACTCGACGCCCACGCACGTCGAAGATCTCCAGGTCCGCTGCGCCGCGCGTAACGGCGTAGCGGATCTCGCTCACGTCCGCGGTGACCGAAGGGATCGCCAGCTCGACGCGTGAGGCGAGCGGCAGCGAAGGGAGCGTGAGGATCTCCCGCAGAAGCCACTGATCCGGATCGACCTCGACCGAGACCGGTCGCCAGGGAAGGGTCTCCTCGAAATCGACGAAACGCTCGGTCTGCTCGACGACGAAGGAGAGCGAGTCGCCGGCGGCGGAGCGAGCGCGCACTTCCCAGAGCGTCGGATAGATCGATGGGCTGCGCGGCGTCGGTTCACCGTTCGGGTAGACGACGGGCGGCTGCGTCTGCGCCAAATTGAGGACGAGCCGACTCCCGGCGCCTGTCTCGACCGCGCTCCACCCGACCTGGAGTTCGATGCGCCCCTCGCCGTAGAGCCACGGGCTGAAGAATCCGTCGAGGTCTTCGCCGAGCTGCTCCTCGCAGTGGACGATGAAGCCGAGGGTCGTCGTCGAACCATGCCGCTGGTCCAGCGCGTTCGCGTAGGTGTGCAACAGTTCGGCGAACGCTGCGTCGCCCGCGGTCGCATCGCCCGTCTCGGCCAGGCGCGCGAGTCGCAGCCGCCCACGCAGCATGTGCAGGACCCACGCCCCTTTCTGATAGACGGTCGAGCCGTAGATCGCCTCGGGATCGACGACGGGGCCACGGAACGTCGGCGCCCGACGCTCCTGCTGCAGCCAAGCGTGGTAGGCGGGGAGTCCGCCGCGATTCTCGGCGAAGAGCGCCTCGCAATAGGTGGCGAAGCCTTCGTTCAGCCACATGTCGCGATAGTCCACGAGCGAGATCGAGTTGCCGAACCACTGGTGCGAGAGCTCGTGCGCGACGGCCCAGTCGCTCGTGTTGCGTCCGTTGATGAAGCCGCTCCCGAGGTGCGTCATCGTCTGGTGCTCCATGGCGGAGTTCCAACTCACCTCGGCGTGTCCATACTTCTCGACGCCGGGGACGGGATCGGCGAAGGGATAGGCGCCGAAGAGTCGTTCGAACAACGTCATCGCCTCGCCGGTCACGGACAGATCGGCGCGCGCGTCCAACGAGTCCTCGCGGAAGACGTAGTTGACGATCGGGATCGATCGACCGTGGAGTTCCGAGACGTACGTGTCGGTCCAGCTCACGTACTCGGCGAGCGCGAACGAGACGTTGTAGGTCACCATCGGATAGGCCGTGCGCCAGTGCGTGGTGGCGGTTCCGTCACCGTTCTCCACGCGATCGATCAAGAGTCCGTTCGACGCACAGGTGAAGAGGGCGGGCGCGGTGATGCGCGTCTCGCTCGTCGCCTTGTCTTCCGGCAGGTCCTTGCAGGGCCACCAGGTGTGCGCGCGGTCGGGAACGCTCAGGCTCTGGACGACCGGCTCTACGCGGTTGTGCACGGCGAAGAAGCGATAGCCGGAGAGGAAGGCCGGACCCGGCTGCCCCCCGAAGACGACCGCCAACGTATCGACGGCGTTCTCACCGAGCGAGGCGGGGAGGACGCATTCGATCTGATGTTTGTTCAAGCGCGTGACGGTGCACGGCCCGGACCTGCTCGTGACAGAGGTCGGGCCGAGGTTGTCACCGCAATCCAGGACGACCCGGAGCAGCTCGGTCTCGGCCCGCAAGGCGATCCGCACCGTTCCGTCGAACCGGGCGTCGTCGAGGTCGACCGTCAGATCGAGGGCATAATGTAAAACGTCGTAGTCGAGACGAGGGTCATCCGGCGCAATTCTTGCTAGGGCAATAGCTCCATCCTCGAATAGAGTTTGGGTTCGAGTTGGCGCGTCCCCAGGGAGCCGCCCCATCGCGGGGCGGGTGGATGGACCAAGAAGTAGGAAGGTCATCAGGGCGAGCCCGAGCGCCGTCTGGGCCAACGCATTGAGCAAGGAGATACTCATGACCGGTTTCAGCAAAGACCTCACGCGCGCACTCTCCCGAGTCGCGATGGCATCCCTCGTCTCCCTCAGCCTCTTCGCCGTGGGGTGTAGCGATGACAACCCGACGACCGAACCGGCCGACGAGTTCGCGCCTCCGACCAATCTGACGTACGTGAATGACAGCAATTCCGTGCTCCTCGCTTGGACCGCCACCCCGGACGCGAGCATCGACGAGTTCGCCGGCTATCACGTCTACCGCGACATCGTGAGCATGGCCAATTTGACCGATGCGCAGCTCGTCGCCAAGAAGATCACCGCGACCCCGATCCAGACCACCTCTCGCTCCGATGGGAGCGCGGTCAACGGCACGAAGTACTTCTATGCGGTTCGGGCGGTGAAGGACAACGGCGATATCAGCGAATCGACCAATGAGATCAACACGGCGCCTCGGGCCGGCGAAACCGGGATCGTGGTGGCGGAACGAACCGTGCCGTCGCTCCCGAGCGGCCTCGGCTTGTCCGAGGGTCAGGCCTTCGCCCTCCAGAGTGAAGGAGTTCCGGACAATCGCCCCTTCATCGACGTCTACCTCGGCACGAACGCCGCCAACGATGCGGGGAGCGGACAGCTCACGTTGAAGAGTCCGCATCTGGTGGACGGAGCGAGCAACACCTGGTCCCGTGTGGCCGGGTTGAAGATCCTCGACTCGTTCGACGCCCCGACCACGACCGACTCCGGCTGGCAGGAAGAGGTCTCGCTCGGCGTCGGCAACGCGGTCGTCGGCAAGGTGATCGCGATCAAGACGCCGATCGAAGGCTCGAACTACCACTACGCCAAGGTCCGGGTGACCGGGTTCAACGGCGCCGCCGGCGGCGAGCGGACGATCACGGTCGAGACGGCCTACCAGTCGATTCCGGACTTCATCCGCTTCACGCGGCGTTAGTCCCTAGGCCGACCGGCCGTGCTCCGACCGGCCGCGGTTTCATTTCAGAACCCGCCTCTCCCGCCCGACGGTGGGGGAGGCGGGTTTCGAGTTGGTGGTCTCGGGGGGCTTTGGTAGCCTGCGCAGCGTGTGGGTTCCCGGCTGCCGAGCCGGCCGCGCGAGGAGTGCTGTTCTATGGTCCCACTCGATCCTGTGCCGCCCGGCGCCTCGCGCCTCTCTCTCGAAGGAGCCACCGGTCCCGAGATCCGCGCGCTCGTCTCGCTCCTCGGGGACGACGACCCCAAGATCTTCGCCATGGTCTGGGACCACCTGCTCGACCTCGGCATGTCGGCCGCCGGCTACTTGCGTGACGTGAGCGAGTCGCGTGAACCTCGCCTTCGGTTGCGAGCGCGGCAGTTGCTCTCGAGGATCCATCTCGACGACATCGGGCGGCAGCTCGAGGAGCTGGGACGGCTGGAGGATTCGGAACTCGATCTCGAGCGCGGCTTGCATCTCATCGCCCGACTCGAGCATGCCGATCTGCCGCGCGAGACCATCCGCGAGGCGCTCGACTCCATCGCCGAGGCGATCAGGCCGCGCCTCCACCCGGGACAGACCGGGTTGGAGAGGGTGCGCGCATTCAATCAGGTTTTCTTCGACGAACTGCGCTTCGCCAGCAATCCGCACGAGCTCTACGAGTTCGACAGCATCTTGCTCGATCGAGTGCTCGCGCGGCGCAGCGGAACCCCGATCGCGCTGGCCTGCGCCTACCTCTTGGTCGCCAAGCGGCTCGGCCTGCCGTTCCACGGCATCGGCCTCCCGAACAACGTGCTCGTGCGTTACGCCGACGAAGGGGAAGAGATCGTCGTCGACCCGTACCTCGGGGGCAAATTGCTCTCGCGCAAGGATTGCCTGCAGCAGATGACCAGCTCGGGTTACTACCTGCCGCGTGAGTCTCACATCGTCGAGACGACTTCACGGGATCTGCTCATTCGCACCCTGCGGCACCTGGTCGTGATGTACGCCAAGCACTCCGACAAGACCCGCGTCCAGCGCCTGACGAGGTTTGTGGAGATATTGAATACCAGAGAACGCGCGCGCTAGCCGCGCGCGTTTCCGCTCCCTACAGCGCCCCCACTTCTTCCGTGACTTGGAGCGGGAGCCCCCTTCTCCTCAACGCCCCGATGTACTCCTCCCCCGGCACGACCGACTCCGCCGCCAACACCCCGCGCTCCGTGATCACGCCCCGCGCCAACATCAACGCCGTCTCCGACGCCGGAAACGCCGTCGTCCGCATCATCGCCGTCAGCCCTGTCGCCTCATCGAAGAAGTCGATCATCTCGTACTCTCGGCGGACGCTGCGTCCGCCGAGCTCCCCTTCGACCGTCACGCGAAGCACGACCAGATCGCGCACCTCCGGCACGCTCAACAGCGGCTCCAACACTCGCGCCAGCACATCCCGCGGCTCGATCTTCTGCCTTCCCAACGACAGCAACTCGGTTTCCAGAAACCCGAGTTCCTTCAAGAACGCCATCTTCTCCCAGTGCCCTGGATAGCGAACCGTCTTGTAGTCGAGTTCGCGCACGCGACTCTGTAGCGTCCACGGCAGCGTCGATGTGCCGCCGGAGGTATAGGCCGCCTCGCACTGACCGACCGGCGCGGCGAACGTGATCGGCTCGAGCCCGGTCAAGGTCGGCTGCCGCGTGATCTCGCCGCGCTCCAGCCCGACCGCGTCGCCCGCGTACTCGTTCAAGAGCCCATGGATCGAGAAGACGAGCGCGTACTTCAGCGTGCCCGTCGGATGCTGCGGCAGTCCGCCGACCCGCATGCGCACGGTCGCGCCGGGGGAGAGATCGCGGAGGCCGTGCGCCGCGAGAATGCCCGCCAGTCCCGGCGCCAGGCCTTGATCGGGGACGATGGCGCAACCGTTGGCGACGGCGTCTCGATCGAGCGCGCGTTGCGAGAAGACGACGTCGGTGTTCCCGCCGAGGTCGACCATGTGCACGCCCGCCTCGATCGCCGCGCGCGTGACCGCGAGGTTCAAGAAGTAGGGGATGGCGCTGAAGACGACGCGCGAGCCGCGCAGCGCCGCCGCCAGTTCGTTCGGATCACTCACCTCGAGTTTCCGTGTCTGGATCCGCGGATCGGGGAAGCGAGCACGCAGCGCTTCGAGCCGCGCGACGTCCGAATCCAAAACGAGGATCTCGGTCACGTCGGGTTGACCGAGCCAGTCGAGCAGGCAAGCCTGGCCTTGGAGGCCGCCGCCCAGGAGCGCCATTCGCATGTGAGTCGATCCTCCTCGGGGAGATGCAGAGATGGGACAGTTCGCGGCGTGCAGGATACGATTCGCGCGCTCGTTGGCAAGCGACAACCCCTCAGTCCGGAAGGAAGAAACCGAGACCGATGAAGACTCCGCTCAGCACTCGACGCAGCCGTCAGGCGCGCATCCTGCGGATCTGCCGTCGTATCCACCGTCTGCTCGGAATCTCGCTCTTCGCCTTCTTCTTCGTGGTCGGGACGACCGGACTGCTGCTGGGGTGGAAGAAGCACAGTGGTGGGCGGATCCTCCCGAAGTCGTATCAAGGTTCGTCGGAGAATCTCGGCGACTGGCTGCCGTTCGATGTCCTCCACGAGAAGGCCTGTCGCGCGCTGCGCGAAGAGGTTTCCCCCGACCTTTCGCTCGAGCTCGAGCGGATCGACGCCCGGCCCGAACAGGGGATGGTCAAGTTCGTCTTCGTCGAGGGCTTCTGGGGAATCCAACTCGATGGCGCGACGGGCGAGTTGTTGCATGTCGAGCGTCGCCGCTCCGACTTCATCGAGAACATCCACGATGGATCGATCCTCGATCACCTGCTGGGCACGAGCGGCGAACAGATCAAGCTCGTCTACACATCGGTCATGGGGACAGCATTGCTGACCTTCACGATGACCGGCTTCTGGCTCTGGATCGGCCCCAAACGGATGCGCGCGGCGGGGCGCGAACGGGTCGGCTCGGTTTGACCCTTCGGCGACTCGCTGTTAGCCTGCCGCGGCCCGCCTTCTCACAGCGCGCTCGACTCTTCTCCAAGGACCGCTTCTTCGATGGCCACTGATCGGATCGACGAATTGTTCGCGCCGACGGGCGCGCTCTCCCGTGTGCTCTCGCCGAACTACGAGTGGCGACCCGAGCAGGCGCGCCTCGCCATCGCCGTGACGAGGACGCTCTCGCGAGGGGGCGTGCTCTTGGCCGAGGCCCCGACCGGAGTCGGCAAGTCACTCGCCTATCTCCTGCCGGCGGTCCACCACTCGATCGAAGCCCGCGAGCCGGTGCTCATCTCGACGTTCACGCGCGCGCTGCAGGACCAGATCATCCAGAAGGAACTGCCGCGGATCCGTCGAGTCGTCGATCGCGAGGTGCGCGTCGCTGTCTGCAAGGGACGGTCGAACTACCTCTGCCGAAGCCGCTACGCGAACTTCGCCGAAGAGGCGCGCGGATCGATCGAAGCCGATCGCGCGTTGCGCACACTCGACGCCTGGGTGCAAGAGACGCAGACCGGCGATCTGAGCGACGCCCCGGCGGTGGAGCCGCGCGACGCCTGGGTGCTCGGGCGCATCTGCGGCGAGCAACGCTCCTGCTCCACCTCGCGCTGCTCGGCCGAGTCGGGCTGTTTCTACAAGCTCTCCCGCAAGGTCGCGCGCGAGGCGCATCTGGTCATCGTCAATCATGCGCTGCTGCTGACCGACCTCTTCGGCGTAGGCGGCGGGCTGCCGGAATGGACGACCGCGATCCTCGATGAGGCGCACCATCTCCCGCGCGCGACGGCCGAGCCGCTCAGCGTCGAGGTCTCGGCCACCGGCCTCGAGAATGCGCTGAAGGGAATGGGAGGGCGCGGCGATCCCGGCCTGACCGATGATCTGCGCCGCGCGCTCCGCGGACAGGGCGACAACGCGGACCGCGCAAAACTGCTGGGCCGACTGCGCGAGTTCGAGGAAGAGATCGGACGGCTCGTGGTCTCGGCGCGCGGCTTCTTCGATGAGTTGCGCGCGCAGAACTCGTTCCCGCCGGCCGGATCGCGACTGCGCTACGGACCGGCCGCAGAGATCCGTGATCCGTTCCCCGGTTCGGGGCGTGACTTCGCGCAGGCGGCGCGACTGCAGGTGCGCCCGATGCTGATGCGGATCGAAGAGGTCAAGACGCTGCTCGATCTGGAGTCGCGCCGCGAGCCGTCGCCGCCGGCGCTGCTCGAGGCGGAGCGACGCGCCGACGCGTTCGATGAGGAGATCTCCAAGCTCGAGCAACTGCTCACGCCGACCGAACGCGAGCGGGTCTATTGGATCGAACCGTCGATGAGTCGCGGCGTGATCATGAAGAGCATGCCGATCGAAGTTGGCGCGTACCTCGACGAGCATCTCTTCTCGACGCGGCGCGCGCTCGTGCTCACCTCGGCCACGCTCGCGATCGAGGGCCGCTTCGATCACATGGCGCGCAAGCTCGGGCTCGACGAGGGACGGTATGAGGGGCTCGCGCTGCCGAGTCCGTTCGCGCTGGAGGAACAGGTTTCGGGCTGGGTCCTGACCGGTGGGCCGGAGCCGGGGAGCCCCGCTTACGCCGAACATCTTGCCCAGGGCATCTTCGAAATCGCTCGAAAGGTCCGCCGTAAGTCACTGGTGCTCTTCACGTCCTACGAAATGCTGCGCGCGGTCGAATCGCGCGCGCGGCCGCTTCTGGCCGACACCGGCATCCGGCTGCATGCGCAGGGGGTCGATGGGGGACAGGCCGCGGTGCGGAGCGCCTTCCTCGAAGATGGCCCGGCCGTTCTCTTCGGCGCGGCCGGCTTCTGGGAGGGGATGGACTTCCCAGGCGCCGAGCTCGAAGTGCTGATCCTCGCGCGCCTGCCGTTCCTCGTGCCGACCGACCCGCTGGTCGAGGCGATCTCCGAACGCATCGAAGCGGACGGCGCTTCCGCGTTCACTACCTATTACCTTCCCGAGGCGGTCACACGTTTCCGCCAGGGGTTCGGCCGACTGATCCGCCGACGCGGCGACCGCGGCCTCTTCATCGTGACCGACTCGCGGCTGAAGGAGCGTGGCTACGGCCGCACCTTCCGGCAGAGCGTCGGCCTCGAGTTCCACGTCGCGCGCGGTTGGGACGACATCGTTTCTGGCGGACTGGCTTGGTTCGATCGGCGGTGAGTACCGTCCAGCCGACGGCCGGACTGACGGCGCTTCCTCGAAGCGAACGACGACGCCCTTCACTTCAGCTCCCGTTCGAGGAGACTCCCGATGTCGCCTGACCCCAAGACTCCGTCGCAGCCGCGTGTGATCCGCGCCCCGCGCGGCTCGCAGCTCTCTACGCTCGGGTGGCCGCAAGAGGCCGCGCTGCGCATGCTGATGAACAACCTCGATCCCGAGGTGGCGGAGCGTCCCGAGGACCTTGTCGTCTACGGCGGGACCGGCAAGGCGGCGCGCAACTGGGAGTGTTTCGACGCGATCGTCGCTGCACTGAAGACGCTGGCCTCGGACGAGACGCTGCTCGTGCAGTCGGGCAAGCCGGTCGGGATCTTTCGCACGCAGGCCGAAGCGCCGCGCGTGCTGATCGCGAATTCGAATCTCGTGGGGAAGTGGGCGACGTGGGAGCACTTCCGCGAGCTAGAGGCGAAGGGCCTCATGATGTACGGACAGATGACCGCGGGCTCGTGGATCTACATCGGCACGCAGGGAATTTTGCAGGGCACCTACGAGACGGTGATGGAGGCGGGACGGCAGCACTTCGGCGCCGATCTGGCGGGACGTTGGCTGCTCACCGCAGGGCTCGGCGGCATGGGCGGCGCGCAGCCTCTCGCGGTGACGATGGCCGGCGGTGTCGCGTTGTGCGTGGAAGTAGATCCGACGCGGATCGCGCGTCGGATAGAGACTCGCTACCTCGACAAGAGCACTGTTTCACTCGATGAAGCTCTCGAGTGGACCCGTCAAGCGGTGTCCAGCAGGACACCGCTCTCCATCGGTCTCCTGGGCAACGCCGCGGAAGTCCTGCCCGAGTTGGTGCGTCGTCGCGTGAAGCCTGACCTCGTCACCGACCAGACCTCCGCCCACGATGAACTCCGCGGCTACATCCCCGCCGGCTTGCCGCTGGCGGACGCACTGCGCCTGCGCGAATCAGATCCCTCCGCCTACATCGCCCGCTCGATGCAATCGATGGCGGACCACTGCCGCGCCATGGTCGACCTGCAGAAGCTGGGCTCGATCGTCTTCGACTACGGCAACAACTTGCGCGCGCAGGCGCAGACCGCCGGCTTCGCCGAGGCCTACAGCTTTCCCGGGTTCGTGCCCGCCTACATCCGGCCGCTCTTCTGTCGCGGCAAGGGACCGTTCCGTTGGGTCGCGCTCTCCGGCGATCCCGCCGACATCCACCGCACCGACCGCGCGATCTTGGAGACCTTCCCCGACGATCCGGTCCTCGCGCGCTGGATCCCGATGGCGCAGGAGCGCGTCGCCTTCCAGGGACTGCCCGCTCGGATCTGTTGGCTCGGGTACGGAGAGCGCGCCAAGTTCGGCCTCGTCTTGAACGACCTCGTGCGACGCGGCGAACTGAAGGCGCCGATCGTGATCGGCCGCGATCATCTCGACTCCGGCTCGGTCGCCTCGCCCAATCGCGAAACCGAAGCGATGCGAGACGGCTCCGATGCCGTGGCCGACTGGCCGATCTTGAACGCGCTCGTCAACACCGCCGCCGGCGCGCACTGGGTTTCGTTCCATCACGGCGGCGGCGTCGGCATCGGCTACTCGTTGCACGCGGGGATGGTGGTCGTGGCGGATGGAAGCGACGAGGCGGAGCGGCGGTTGGAGCGCGTGCTCACTTCGGACCCAGGAATGGGCGTGATCCGCCACGTCGATGCGGGCTACGAAGAGGCGATCGCGGCCGCGCGTGAGCTGGGGGTGCGGGTGCCGATGGGGTTGGGCGCAATCGACTAGCGAACTGGTATCACCTGTGATACCGTGTCGATGTGGCGACAATCCGGGCGGTTCTGGACACCAATGTTTTGGTCTCGGCCATTCGATCGAAGCTAGGGGCGTCGCTCGAGTTGCTCTCCGAGGTCGGAGCCGGCGCGTTCGACATCGTTGTTTCCGTGCCGTTGGTCTTCGAGTACGAGGACGCGCTCCTGCGGAACCGCGGTCGGTTGAGTGAGGCGAATGTGCGTCAGATCGTCGACTACCTATGTGCGATCGCTGTCCCTCAGCCGATCTTTTTTCTCTGGCGGCCGATGCTACGAGACCCCAAGGACGACATGGTCGCGGAGGTGGCCTTTGCTTCGAGCTGTGACTATCTCGTGACACACAATCGCAAAGACTTCTCTGGGGTCGAGACCCTGGGTGTGCGGGTGGTATCGCCGGCGCAGTTCCTCGAAAGGATCGGAAAGTCATGAGTACCCTGAGTCTCCGGCTCCCGGAATCGCTTCACCGCAAGCTCAGTGAGATCGCCTTGCAGGAAGGAATCTCGATCAACCAGATGATAGCTTCCGCCGTGGCGGAGAAACTCGCGGCGCTGATGACGGAGGAGTACCTCCAGACTCGCGGCAAGCGAGCGAGCCGCTCCAAGTTCCTCGCAGTGCTGGCGAAGGTCCCCGACGTGGAGTCGGAGGTTGCCGATCGTCCCGCACGACGAACTGGGTCCGGACGCAGTTCCGGGGCGATGAGTGCCGCGAAGAGACCTGCGGAGAAACCGACGAAGAGACCCGCACAGAGGCCCGCACAGAGACCCGCGAAGAGGGCCACGTCGCGAGTGGCCGGTTCGCGGACGCGGACGCGGGCGCGGACGCAGGCGCCGTGAAGTCGCCACCACCTGGTGACTGATCTCCCGGGGCGGTCGCTCCAGGTCCCTTCTCATCTTTTGGCTGGAGCACTCGCGGGCCTGCTCTGCTCGGGGCTGCTGCCGCATCCGTCTGTCGTGTTCGGGATCATCGGCGTTGCGGTGGGCGCGACCTTTGCCTTCGTCCTGCGCTTGACGAACGCTGACTCCGCCGCGCGCGACGTGCCCGCTGAGGTCGCGCTCATCCCGGTCCGCACGACCCTGGCCACGCTCGACCGCTTCGCGCCTTGGTGCGTGCTCCTCTTCTTCATTCCCGTTCTCCGACTGGCGGTCGCGCCGGGGGCCGACATGGCGATGTACGGCGGCATCGCGCGCGCGCTCCTCGACCGCGGCGCGAACCTGTCGGCGGCGTGGGGGACGATCGACGTAACGGCCTATCCGCGCGGATTCCCGATGCTCATCGCGCTGCTCGCACTGCCGTTCGGAATGGCGAAGGCGACGCTCCTGTCGGCGGCGCTGGCCTACGTCGTGTACTTCGCTGGACTCGCGTTCTTCCTCCGCGCATTGCGTGTCCCGGCGGCGAATCTGATCGCCGCGATCTGTCTCATCGTCTCGAAGAGTCCGCAGAGTTTCTTCGGATGGGGCGGGAATCCGACGGTGATGGCGATCGGGTTGGGGATGTTGGCGGCGGGATGGGTGGTGAAGGCGGGTGAATGGAAAGTATGGAAAGTTCGGGGGGCGAGGGGTTCGAGGAGCGGAAGCGGTGCGGCGGCAGCGCCGGCGCTGCTACTGGGCGCCGCTGCTGCGTGTCATCCGGTCGGTGCGCTCGCGGGTGGGCTGGTGGTGGCGACCGCCCCGATCCTGGCTACGCGGAACGCGCGCTCCGGCTCGATCGTCGTCGCCCTGATCGGACTCTTTGGCTTGTTTGCTGCGCTCGCCTGGCTGAGCGCGGCTGGTCCGCACCTGTCAGCGGCCGAACGCGCCTGGATCCACGACTACCAGTTGACCACGGAGCCGGTGGTCCGCGCGCCGCGGTGGTGGCCGCCGATCGGGCTCCTGGCGGCTCTGCCCCAGCGATTGGGAGATCCATTCTGCGCGGTCGTCCTCCTCGCGGCCGGTCTTGCGGCGTTGGGGCGGGTGAATCGAAAACTGCTGTGGACGACCGCCGGTCTCTTCACCGTGCTCTCGATCTTGCTGGTCGTCGGGCCCGAGTTGCCCGTGGTCGGGACGCTGCTGTTTCCGGCGCGGTTCACGCCGCTCTTGCCCCTCTTGTTCGCGCCGCTGCTCGGGATCGGGCTCGTGCGGGCGGCGGGAAATCGGCGCCACTCGCGACTGGCGATCGGGATGCTCTGCGCGCTCTTCGCGATCGGCGGATGGAGACACGTCGGTTGGTACCAGACCCGTCCCGCGCTCGCGAGCGCCGCGGATCTGGAGGTGCTCGCGTGCCTGTCGCAGCTGGCCATCGAGGAGACCGTGATCGACGGCGCCTACGACGACGCCGCGCAGTGGGCCCCGGCCTTGATCGGCGTTCCCGTCACACATCCGCACGTGCACATCTCACTCGACGACGAGACGCGCGGCTACCTCGAGGGGCTGAGTCCGACGCATCGGTTCATCGGAGAGCGGCAGGCGAGCGTAGCGGATGAGGAATCGCGAGACCTCGACGAGAGCGAACGCGTGACGCAAGGGGATGGCGCCGTCTGTCGCGCCGGTCGATCCGTCGCCTACCGCATCACCGCCGATCGCGCCGCCGTGGCGCCCGCCCCATGAGACTCCCCATCGCATTGGCCGCCCTCCTCGCGCTCGCCAAGTGCGCGTTCCTCGTTTCGTTCCCGCTGCGCAACCTCTGTATGACGCCGTGGCTGTTGGATGACGCGTTCATCACGATGCGCATCGCGCGCAATCTCGCGACGGGGCGCGGGTACAGCTTCGACGGATTGCATCCGACCAGCGGGTCGCCGCTCCTCTGGACGGTGCTCACCTCGCTGAATCATCTCTGGCTCTCGCGCGATGTCGCGGCGCTGGTGACGCTGATCGAGTCGGTGCTCCTGGGGGCGGTCGCGACCGTCCTGACCTTCACGCTGGCCGCGGCCACGACCGGCGACCGTCGGATCGCGTGGGCGGCCTTCGCGCTCTGTTCGCTCTCCACTTCGCTCTTCGTAGCGGGATGGAACGGAATGGAGACGACCGCCTTCACCTGTCTCGGACTGTTCGCCGTGCTCCTCTACCACCGACTCTGCTCGGCCGAGCGTGGCGCGGCGGCGTATGGCGTCCTCGGGGTCGTGCTCGGTCTGCTCATGCTGGCGCGGGCCGACGGTGTCTTTGTCGCTCTCGCGATCGTCTTGCTGGAATTGGATCGGTGGCGAAGGTCGCCCGCGACGCTTCGGAAGCCTAGAGGATGGCGCATCGCTTTGCTCGCCGCTCTCTGCGCCGCCGCCGCGTCGCCGGTGGCGCTCTGGTCGATCTACTCGGATGGCGCGCTGACGCCGGCGAATCAGTCGGGCCGGCGCTTGCTGGCTTGGGACGGCGTCTGGAACCCGGCGGGACAGCTCATCTGGTCCGCGTATGCGCGCAAGGTATCGAACAGCGTGCTGGAGCTGGTTCGCCTCTACACCATCACAACAGGAGCCGCCGTCGTGGCGCTGTTCGGTCTGGTCGCGATCTGGAATCGCCCGCGAACGCGCGAACTGAGTCGCTTCGTCGCGACCTACCTCTCGCTCTATGGCGCGGGACTGGTTCTCTATCAGGGGTACTTCCCGGACTTTCACGGTCTCCGTTACTTGGCGTTCCCTGGACACCTCGCGAGCATCGCGGTCGCGGCGTTCTGCGTCGATTTCGCCGAGCGAGTGTTTCCCGAACCCCGCCAACGCGTCGCGCGACGCCTGACCGTGATCGCCGCAGTCCTCTTGTTGCTCGCCTCGGCCCTCACTTCGTACAAGGACCTCGTGCAGCGCGGCGGGTGGACGGAAGGAATGCGGATCGTTCCCCGCTACCAGGACTCCGAGGTGGACGCATGGTGGCGAGTGATCGAATCGGCTCGACGCGATCTGCCGCCGGAGAGCGTGATCGCAGCGAAGGATCATGGCCGCCTGGCCTACTTCACCGAGTTTCGCGTCGTTGATCTCGCCGGCATCCTCGACCCCACGGTGACCAGACGACTACGCGAGGGGCGTCTCGGCGCGTACCTGCACGAGCAAGGGGTCACGCATGTCCTCCTCCCGCCCCGAGGGGGCTCGCAGGTGGAGCGGGCCGTGCGCGCGACGCTCGATCTCCAGCCCACGACCGGTCCGGTCTCGCCAGGCGCGCAACACTCGCAGATCTATCGTGTCGATTGGACCGGCTCTGGGGCCGAGTAGGAGAATCCTACGGCGCGAGGGTGGACCAGAGTTCATGATCGCAGCGAGACGATCGCAACGAGACGATCGCGCTTGTGAAAAATGGTGCAACTGTTGCCGGCAATAGTTGCACCATTTTTCACAAGCCGATCCCACGACTACAAAGGCAAGAGCGGGGACGACGTTGGATAGAAAATCAGGATCGCCAGCGGGGGGCGACGCGGAGCGCGGGTTCGACCGGGACTCGAGAGCCACGCTGCGGATCGACAACATCGGACAGTTGGGAACCGCGCCGGTCGGCGCCGCCGCCAACGCGTGGGGAGTGCACGAGAACGTCGCGATCGCGATCGCGGGCGAACGCATCCTCGCTCTCGGTCCGCAAGAGGAGATCGCCGGCGCGTATCCGGTCCGTCCGGATCAGCGCATCGACGCGCGGAGCGGCGTGGTCTTGCCGGGATGGATCGATCCGCATACGCACCTGCTCTTCGCGGGCTCACGCGAGAACGAGTTCGAGTTGCGTTGCGGCGGCGCGACCTACCAGGAGATCGCGGCGGGGGGCGGCGGGATCCGCAAGAGTGTCCGGGACTTTCGCGCCGCCAGCGATGTCGAGCTGCTCGCGCAGTCGCGCCGTCGGCTCGATCGGATGTTCGCGTGCGGCGCGACCACGGTCGAGGTCAAGTCGGGCTACGGCCTCTCGCTCGACGAAGAACTGCGCGCGCTGCGGCTGATCCGCGAGCTGGACCGCACGCACCCGGTCGATCTGGTGCCGACGTTCATGGGCGCGCATGAGACGCCGGACGAGCATCGCTCCGATCGCGCCGGCTACATTCGGCTGGTGACCGAGGAGATGATCCCGCTCGTCGCGCGCGAGAAGCTGGCGGTCTTCTGCGATGTGTTCTGCGAGGCGGAGGTGTTCGACGTCGCGGAGACGCGGACGATCTTGGAGGCGGCGCGGCGACACGGGCTCGAGCTCAAGCTGCACGCGGAGGAGTTCGAGCCGATCGGCGGCGTCTCGCTCGGAGTGGAGCTGGGCGCGACGTCGGTCGATCACCTGATCGCCGTCGACGCGGCGGGAATTCAAGCGCTGGTCTGGGCCGCGAGTCGACCGCAACGACGTCCGGTCGCCGTCCTGCTTCCCTCGACGTCCTTCACGCTCGCCAAGGGACGGTACGCGCCGGCGCGCGAGCTGCTCGACCGCGGGGCGTTGGTCGCCCTCGCGACCGACTGCAATCCCGGCTCGTCGCACAACGACTCGATGCCGTTCGTGGTGCAGTTGGCGGTGCTCCAGATGAATCTGCATCCCGCGGAAGCGATGGCGGCCGCCACGCGTCACGCCGCCCTCGCCTGCGGAGTGGGGGAGGATCGCGGCGTGCTCGCGCCGGGGTATCTGGCCGACCTCCAGATCCTCGATGCGCCGTCGTGGCTCTGGGTCGCGTCGGCTCTGGGGCTCCCGCACGTTCGCACGGTGGTGAAGCGCGGTCGCGCGTTCGAGATTCCTCGCTGGTCGAGCCGCGCCTAGTTCGACTCGCCGTCCGCGCCGCCGTCCGCGCCGCCGCTCGCGCCGCCTTCGCGGATCACCTCGAGGAACGCCGCCCCATACCGCTGGAGCTTGGCCGGCCCGATCCCTGGAACCGCCAACAGCTCCCGCTCGTCGCGCGGCATCCGCGCCGCCAAGTTCCGCAGCACTGCGTCATTGAAGACGATGTACGCGGGCACGTTCTCGGCCTCGGCCAGTCGGCGACGCAGGGCGCGCAGTCGCTCGAACAGTTTCGCGTCGAACTCCCCTTCTTCCGGAGTCGAGCCGGGATTGCTCGCTCCCGCGGAGCGTGACCTGCTCGCCGCGGCGAATCCGGCCGGCGCCGGCGTGATCAAGGCGTCGACGTCGATCCCGCGGCATCGGTCGCACGACTCGCCGCACGGTTCGATCTCCTCGTCGAAGTAGCGGCAGGCCGCTTGGTGGCGGCACCCGCCGGCGTCGAGCAGTCGGAAGAGCTCGACCGTGCGCTGACGGGTCTCGGCCCGCAGCGCGAGATCCTCCCCTCCCTCCAGGAACCGGTCGTAGGCGATCACGTCGGCCCACGAGTAGTAGAGGACGCAGTCGGCGATGAGTCCGTCGCGGCCGGCGCGCCCGATCTCCTGGTACCAGGCCTCGATGCTGCGCGGCATGTCGCGATGCACGACCAGGCGCACGTTGCTCTTGTCGATCCCCATGCCGAACGCGACGGTCGCGACCACCACGTCGATGTCGTCGCGGGCGAACTCGTCCTGGGTGCGGGCGCGCAGTTCGTCGGAGAGGCCGGCGTGGTACGGCGCGGCGCGAACGCCGTGCTCCGCCAGGAACGCCGCGGTCGAATCGACCGAGCGGCGACTCAGGCAGTAGACGATCGCGCTCTCGCCCGAGTGACGCCGCAGCAGACCCAAGAGATCGCGCCGGACGTTGCGCGCCTTCGCGGCGACGGCGCCGGCGCCGGAGGCGGCGAACGTGGGGCGAGGCTCTCCCTTCTTGACCACCGTGATGTGGAGATTCGGACGCAGGAACGATCCCTTGAAGCCATCCGGCTTCTGCATGCCGAGCTGCCGCAGGATGTCGGCGGCCACGCGGCGCGTCGCGGTCGCGGTCAATGCGAGAACGGGAATGTTCCCCAACTCCGCTTTCAGTCCGGAGAGGTTTCGGTAGGCGGGGCGGAAGTCGTGTCCCCATTGGCTGATGCAGTGCGCTTCGTCCACCACGACGAGACTGACGGGACAGCCCGCGATCAGCCCACGCAGCGAGCCTTCCAGCGCTTCCGGCGCCAGATAGACCACCTCGACCTCACCGCGGCGCAAGGCGCCGAGTCGTCGTTTCCGCTCCTCGAAATCGATCGTCGAGTTGATCGAGATCGCGCGGAAGCCGAGACGAATCAGTCCGTCGACCTGGTCTTTCATCAGAGAGAGGAGCGGCGAGAGGACCAGCACCGCGCCGGGCATTATTTTGGCCGGGATCTGGAAGGTGAGCGACTTGCCCGCGCCGGTCGGCATCACCGCGATGCAGTCGCGCCCCGCGAGCACGGCGTCGATGATGCGGCGTTGACCGGGACGGAACTCGTCGAAGCCGAAGATCGCCCGCAGGACCTCCTCGGGATCATCGAATCGAGTCGAGGGCTGGAGCGGCGCGCCGAAATCGAGCAAGAGAGGAGCCTCCTGGAGGGAACCCGGGTCGGGCGGACCGCGGCACGGTAGCCGAATGGTCGAACGAGCCAACAGTCAAGCTCCGCCCAATCCCGGCCGAATCCGTGGGATGGAGCCCGCTGGGCGGGCGGAAGAAATCGGCCGAGGGTCGCGTTCGACACGCGGCTTACCGGTCTAGATCCCTCTCGGAGGGGTCGATAACCGGTGACAGGAGCCCACCCGGGGGCTCTCACAGGCGCGGCGTTGCGAGCCGACGCCAGGGGACGAGCTGACCGTCGGGAGTTGCGGAGATCGTCTTGGAGAAAAGCATCCTCGCTCGGAGAAAAGCCCAGAAGCTGGCCCGCGATGGCCAGTCGCGGCTTGCCGTCGACGAAATGCGTCGGCTATTGGCCGAGGGCGAAGTCGATCCCTACGACCACGTCTATCTCGGCGACCTGCTCATGCGGGTGGGCGAGAACGAAGAGGCGGTGTCCGCCTATTCGGAAGCGGTCCGCTCGTACGAGACGGTCGGACTCTTCCGCAACGCCATCGCGGTGGGGAAGCGAGTGCTGCGCATCGACGGCTCGCGCGCGCGCATCCACCGAACGCTGGGCGAGCTCTACGACCGCGAGGGGCTGAAGAGCGAAGCGGTCCCGCACTATCTTGCGTATCTCGATTCGTTCCGCGGTGAGGCGCTGCCGCCCGAGGAGTTCTTCGAGACGCTGGAGCGAACCTCCAGTCTCACGGGGCACCAGACCGAGGTGGCGCTCCGCTTGGTGGAGCACTTCGTGCGCGTGAGGCAGGGGGACCGCGCCGCGGGCTTCCTCCGCGAAGTCGCGGCGCAGGTCGAATTGAACGGCACCCCCGACCTGGCCGAGGAACTCCGTCGCCGCGCCGACGAAGTGGCGGGCCTGGCTCCGGCCAATGGTCACGTGAACGCCGGTCCGACGCCGACCACGACGCCGACCACGACCTCGATGCTCGAACCTGCGACCGGCATCGAGATCAGCGCGGAGAACGATGATCTCCTCCTGAGCGCGCTGCCGCCGCCTCTCTCCCAGGTCTCGCCGGATGCGTCGTCCGCTTCGGCCATCGCGGCCGCCGATCTCACGGCGCGCAGCTTCGACATCCTCGACTTCGGCGACCGCGATCTCTCCGCTCTGCCGGCTGCGCGAGAGGCGGACCTTCCTTCCGACGACGACGGCGGCGAGCCGTCGGAGAACGCGAGCCCGATCTTCGAGATCGCGGGCGACGAAGCTCCGCTGACCGAACTCGAAGCCGGCGCCGACGTCGAAATCGAGCCGTCGGTCGAGGCGCCTTCGCACTCCTCCGGCATCGCGCTGGCGCGACGGGCGGAAGACGCATTCCTCGCCGGGGACTGGGACACGGCGCGTTCGCTCTACCAACAGTTGCACCGCGCGGACCCAGAACACCGCGCGCATCTCGGTCGGCTGGTCGAGATCTCCCACAAGCAGAATGATCCCGCCGGCGAGACGCTGTATCTGGGATTCCTCGGCGACATCTGGATCCAAGAAGGGGCGATGGAGCGCGCGGTGAACATCTTCCGCGACATCCTGCGGATCGATCCCGAGAACCAGACGGCGCAGCGGCGGCTGAAGCGGTTGCGCGAACTGGGTATTCCCGGCGCGGGGCCGAACCTTCCGGGCCGGATCCCGAACGTGCTCGACTCCGGCGAAGCGATCGTCAACGTGAAGGACGAGAAGGATCGCAAGGAGACCGAGGAGTGGCTCGACCTCACGGGGCTGCTCGAGGAGTTCAAGGCCGGCCTCGAGAACCATGTGGACGCCTCGGACTTCCAGGCCCACTATGACCTGGCCGTGTCCCATCAACAGATGGGCCTGTTGGAAGAGGCGCTGGAAGAATTGGATCGAGTCTTCGCGTGCACGGAGCTCCCAGGGACGGTCGAGCAGCCTGCACGCGAGTTGCGCGGCCTCTGTCTGATGGGGCTCTCGCGCTTCCGCGAGGCGATTCACGAATTCCGCGAGGCAGTGGAGAACGCTACGTCGGTGGAGGCGCGCCGCACGGCGCTCTATCACCTGGCGCGGGCCTACGAATCGGTGGAGGAATGGGTCGAAGCCGGCGAGACATTCGGGGAGTTGGTCTCCGAAGCGCACGGCTTCCTCGATGCCGAGGTACGGTGGCAGCACTGTCGCCAGCAGGCTGCTTCCTCCTCTACTGCGCCGTCAGCGTAGCCGCCGGCATAGCCGTCGGCGAAGTCCGCGCCCAATCTCCCGACTCGTTGGCGTTCGCGCCGACCGACAGCAGTGCGTCGGTGCTTCCCGCGCCGGAACCGACGCCCGTCGCTCGCCCCGTTCTCTACTTCCGCGGTCTGACCGAGACTCCCGCGACCTGGTCCTCTCTCTCCGACACGGCGCTCGCCGGCGGCCATGACGGCACGCTGCGCGAGGCGCTCCCTTGGTCCACCGATCTGCGCCGCATTCCGAGCGGGTCGTACTATCAACCCGATCCCATGGACTGGGGAGATCTGCCGGGACGCGAACCGCCGGCCTGGGTCGAACAAGGCATGCCGCTCGGCGCGCCTTCGCATCCCGAGTCTCCGCCCGATCTCATCGGACCCCTGTGGGCCGAGCGAGCGGTGCTGCGACCCGCGGATCCGCTGACCTGGCCGAATCAGCCGACTGGCGGACCGCTCCTGGAGTGGGAGCTGCAGCGCGCCGACTCGAATCTGGCGCGCAGCGCGGTGCGACTCTCCAGCGGCACGAACGACACCCACACCGAGGAGTTCTTCCTCTCGCGGCCGCTCGCTCGCGGCGCGTTGGGTCTCTTCTACGCCGATCACAAGACGTTCGGGCGGATTCTGTACCTAGGCGAGAAAGGGGAGAACCTGCTCGCGCGTTTCGACCGTCCGACCTCGTGGGGCCGGTGGTCGGCGAGCGCGCGTCACCATCAGGCGCGTTCGCGGCTCATCCCTGACTCCCGCTGGCTCTTCGATCTCTCCGGATTCGAGCTCGAGGCGGTCCGTCCGATCGGGCGCTGGGAAGTTTCAGGGCAGAGCAGCTTCGCCTGGCAACGTCTCGCCCTGGAGAGCGACCCGTTCGCGCGCGCCGGTTCCGCCAAGCGAAAGGACGCGACGGTCCGCACGCTGGTGCGACTGCGCGGGCCGGCGCTCGACGTCGCGCCGCTGGCCGGTCTCCATCCGCGCCTGACGCTGGAGTGGGATCACACGCGGCTGCGCTACTACGAACCGGCCGTGCTCTCGCTCGACCGTCGGGACAATGGCCTGGGGCTTGCTATCGGAGTGGATGGAGTGACGAAGGGATGGCGGATGCGCGCGAGCGCGGGGCGCGCCGCCTTCGGCGGCGATCGCTCGGGCCTCACGGCGTCGATCGAGGGCGCACGGACGGTGCGAACGGCCACGCTGACGCTGCTAGCGCAGCGCGGTGTTCGTCCGCGCCTCGAGCCGCGGCTGGCCGATCGTCTCGACGTTCAGGTGCGCCAGGATCTGATCGCGCCGGATGTCGATCCGTCGGCGCCGCTCGAGGAACTGACGCAGTTCGAGATCGGAGTCGCGACGTCGCGCGAGCCGCGGCTGCGCGGCGAGGTTCGGCTCCGCGCGGTCCATTGGGAAGGACGCGTCGCGCCGCGACAGATCGACGTGTTGGCGTTGCACGGCGGGGCCGGCGGCCGGGTCTGGAAACGGCTGGAGTTCGAATTGCGCGCCGTCGTGCGTCACGCCGATCCGAGCTGGCGCGAGCAGCTCTGGGCGACGCCGTGGGAGATGTGGGGGACACTGTCGTGGTCGCAGGCGCTCTTCTCCGATCGGCTCCGCTCGCGGGCGTTCCTGCGCGCGGAGGCGCACGGCGAGCAGGCGACCCCCTTCGGACGACTGGGATCGTCGGAGCGATTCGACGGCGGGGTCGACCTCGATCTGGGCGCGGCGCAGATCTACTTCGTGCTCTTCAATCTGGAGGACGACATCGCGGCGGCGGCCGGCTACGACGACGGCTTCATGCTGCTGCCGTATCGCTCGTTCCGCATGGGCCTCACCTGGAGGTTCATCGACTGAGCTTCGCGCCGTGATCTTCACTCCGGATGAACGGCGCGCGCTCTTCGCCCTCGCCTCGCTCCTCTTCCTGGGACAGGTCGCGGCCAGCGTCCAACGGTGGCGCGAGGCGAAGCCCGACCGCGAGGTGAGCGCCTGGCTGGAGCGGTGGTCGGCCGCGGCGGAGTCCACTCGGCTCGCGCCCGTCGTCATCGACTCCTTCGCCACCGAGGCGACGGCCTCCGCGGAGCCGCTGCTGGGCTCTCCCGTCCACCGACCCGTCGTTCCGGTCCGCCCGCGCGAAGAAGCGCCGCCCGGAATCCTCGAGCACGGCCGACTACGGATCAACGAAGCGACCACCGAACAGCTCGAAGCGCTGCCGGGCGTCGGGCCGGCGTTGGCGCAGCGGATCGCCGAGGCGCGCGCCGAGGGGCCGTTCCTGCAGCCGGAAGACCTCCGGCGCGTCAAGGGAATCGGTCCCGCCAAGCTGGCCAAGATCGCGCCGTACGTCGATTGGGGGCTCTGATCGTGCAATCTGCACGGCCGCCGGACATGCCTCCCGCACGACTCGGCGTGCGCCGCGCATTTGCCCCTCAGCATGGGGGTCTTTCCGGCCGATTCCTCTACACATGCGTCCCGTCCGCGTAGCCGCGCGACGCAGTCAGGCCATGTAGTCCGGGCATGTAGTCCGGACATGTAGTCAGGCCATGTAGTCAGGCCATGCAGCCACATCGAGGGGGACTCCGCCAACATGAAGGTCGATGTCGGCCTACGTCTCATGCAGGCGGGCCTCGTTTCCGAAGAGAACCTGCGCAAGGCCAAACAGCTCGAGCAACAAGACGGCCAACCTCTCTCCTCGACCCTGGTCAAGCTCGGGCTCCTGACCGAAGACAGCCTGCTCGCGTTCCTCTCCGAGTTGTACGAGACGCCCGGCGTCAACCTGGACACGCTCACGATCGACCCAGCCGTGGCGAAGGTGCTGCCGTCGGACGTCGCCTCGAAGTTCCAGGTGATCCCGGTGTCGCGCAACGGACGCAGCCTCAAAATCGCCATGGTCAACCCGGCGAATTTCTTCGCCATCGACGACATCGGCTTCATCACCGGTCTGCAGATCGAGGTCTGCGTCGCGACCGAAGGCCAGATCAAGCGCGCGATCGACAAGTTCTACGACTCGGCCGACTCCATGGCGAATGTCATGGCCGGGATGGAAGATCTCGAGATCGTCGAGACGGCGGAGGAAGAACCGCTCAACGACGGCGGCGGCAACCTCTCCGACGAGGCGCCGGTCGTCAAATTCGTCAACTCGCTCATCTCCGAGGCGGTCCGGCGCGGCGCGTCGGACATCCACATCGAACCGTACGAGAAGAAGCTGCGGGTGCGCTTCCGCATCGACGGCGTGCTCTACGAGATGATGTCGCCGCCCCTGAAGATGAAAGCGGCCATCCTCTCGCGGCTCAAGATCATGGCCGAGCTCGACATCGCGGAGAAGCGGATCCCGCAGGACGGCCGCATCAAGGTGAAGGTGGCCAAGCGCGCCATCGATCTGCGTGTTTCCAGCCTGCCGACGATCTTCGGCGAGAAGATCGTGCTCCGTATCCTCGACAAGGGAAACCTGTCGCTCGACCTGACCAAGCTCGGTTTCGAACCGAAACCGCTGGCTGATTTCCTCAAGGTGATCGAGTCGCCCTACGGTCTCGTGCTGGTGACCGGGCCGACGGGAAGCGGCAAGACGACTTCGCTCTACTCGGCGCTCTCGCGCATCAATCTGCCGGGCGTGAACATCATGACGGCCGAGGATCCGGTCGAGTACAACCTCGAGGGGATCAACCAGGTCAACGTCCACGAGGCGATCGGACTGACCTTCTCGGCCGCTCTGAAGGCGTTCCTCCGCCAGGACCCGAACATCATCATGGTGGGCGAGATCCGCGACAAGGACACCGCCTCCATCGCGGTGAAAGCCGCGCTCACCGGGCACTTGGTGCTCTCTACCGTGCACACCAACGACGCCGCGTCGACGCTGAACCGGCTGATCGACATGGGGATCGAGCCGTTCCTGGTGGCCTCGGCCACGAACCTGATCTTAGCGCAGCGACTCATCCGCAAGATCTGCGTGAAGTGCAAAGAACAGATCACGCTGCCCGATGAGGTGCTGCACGAGTTGCAGCTCTCGAAGGCGGCGGCGTCCGCCGCGACCATCTCGAAGGGACGCGGCTGTTACGACTGCAACAACACCGGCTATCGCGGCCGCGCCGGCATCTACGAGGTCATGGTCATCTCGACCAAGATCCGCGACATGATCCTGGAGCACCGGCCCTCCAGCGAGATCAAGAACACCGCCATCCGCGAGGGCATGTCGACGCTGCGCATGGACGCCCTGGAGAAACTGAAGCGGGGCGTGACCACGGCCGAGGAGGTGCTGAAGGAGTCCTCGTCGGACGACGAGCCCGTGGGGGCCTAGACCGGGCTGAAGGCCGGTCCCTGAACTGCCGAAAAGGAGAGTCGGCGGGCGTATGTCCCGCGGGCCTGAATCCGGAGGGTGCATGACCAGTCTGCAGAAGCTGCTCGAAGAGATCGTGGAGATGAAAGCGTCGGATCTCCACCTGACGGCCGGCATCCCGCCGCAATTCCGGATCGACGGCGAGATCCGTCCGAGCAGCCACGAGCCGCTCACCCCCGAGATGTGCGAGACCTTGATCTACTCGGTGCTGCGCGACGACCAGAAGAAGCGCTTCGAGATGAACAAGGAGCTGGATCTCTCCTTCGGCGTCAAAGGCCTCTGCCGATTCCGGATGAACGTCTTCCTCCAACGCGGCGCCGCCGCCGCCGCCGTCCGGATGATCCCGTACACGATCCCGGACTTCGACAAGCTCGGACTCCCGGCGGTCGTGCGCAGCTTCGCCGATATGCCGAACGGGCTCGTCCTGGTGACCGGACCGACCGGGAGCGGTAAGTCGACGACGCTGGCCGCGCTCATCGACCGGATCAATTCGCGTCGGGCCGGGCACATCATCACCATCGAAGACCCGATCGAGTACGTGCACACCCACAAGATGTGCATCGTCAACCAGCGCGAGGTGAACTCCGACACCAAGAGTTTCCCCGAGGCGCTCAAGTACGTCCTGCGTCAGGATCCCGACGTCATCCTGATCGGAGAGATGAGAGACCTGGAGACGATCCAGGCGGCGCTGACCATCGCGGAGACGGGGCACTTGGTCTTCGCCACTCTGCACACCAACTCGACCTACGAATCGATCAACCGCATCGTCGACGTCTTCCCGGCCAGCCAGCAGAAGCAGATCCTCGCGCAGCTCGCCTTCGTCCTGCGCGGAGTCGTGACGCAGCAGCTCGTCGTGCGCAAAGGCGGCGTCGGACGGATCAACATCTCCGAGGTGCTCGTCTGCACGCCGGCCGTCAACGCCGTGGTGCGTGAGGCGAAGACGCACCAGATCTACTCGCTCATGCAGGCCGGGCAGAAATTCGGCATGCAGACGATGAACCAGGGACTCTTCGACGCCTACTCGACGCGCAAGATCACGTTGGAAGAGGCGCTCAATCGCTCCTCGAACCGACTCGAACTCGAGACGATGGTGCAGAAGTCCGACCCCGGCTACCGCATGCAGAGCACCAACATCAGCTCGCGATAGGAGCCAACCAACATGGCGGTCTACGTCTACAAGGGAAAGACAGCGGGCGGCGCGCTCGAGTCGGGGGAGCTGACCTTCGCTTCGCGCGACGAGGCGCTGAACTATCTGCGGCGCAAGCGCGTCACCATCGCGGAGCTGAAGGAGAAGCCGACCGGCTTCCGCTTCAAGATGCCGGTCGGCGGCGTCTCGATCCGCGACATGGTCATCTTCGCCCGCCAGTTCGCCACCATGGTCAACGCCGGTCTTCCGCTGGTGCAGTGCCTGGACATTCTCTCGAAGCAGGCCGAGTCGGCGCGCTTCCGGCAGGTCATCGCCGACGTCATGCACGATGTGGAGTCGGGATCGACGCTGGCCGAGGCGCTGGGGAAGCGACCGAACGTCTTCGATTCGCTCTTCATCAACATGGTCGACGCCGGTGAGGCGGGCGGTATCCTCGACGAGATCCTCTCGCGACTGGCCAGCTATCTGGAGAAGGCCGAGGCGCTCCGCCGCAAGGTGATGAGCGCGATGACCTATCCGGCCGTCGTCTTGATCGTGGCGCTGGGCGCGACCACCTTCATGCTGCTGTTCATCATCCCGACCTTCGCCAAGATCTTCGCCGACTTCGGCGGGGAGCTGCCGATGCCGACGCGCATCGTCCTGGGGATGTCCGACCTCTTGAAGGCGTTCTGGTGGGTGGGCGTGCTCGGAGCCATCGGCGCGACCATCGCCATCAAGCAGCACTACAAGACGCAGACCGGACGGCTGCAGATCGACACGATGATCCTGCGGATCCCCGTCCTCGGCGACATCATGCGCAAGGCGGCCATCGCGCGGTTCACGCGCACGCTCGGCACCATGATCTCTTCCGGCGTGCCGATCCTGACCGCGCTCGATATCACGGCCCGCACCGCCGGCAACAAGGTGATCGAAAACGCCATCCTCGCCACCAAGGGGTCGATCGGCGAGGGCGAGACCATCTCCGCGCCGCTACGCGAGTCGAAGGCCTTCCCGGCCATGGTCGTGCAGATGATCTCGGTCGGAGAAGAGACCGGCGCCCTCGACAAGATGCTCGACAAGATCGCCTCGTTCTACGACGAGGAGGTCAACGTCGCCGTGGACACGCTCACTTCGATCATCGAGCCTGTGATGATCGTCGTGATGGGCAGCCTGGTCGGAGGCATGGTCGTCGCCATGTACCTGCCGATGTTCAAGCTGATCAACGTGGTCGGCGGGCAGAAGTAGTCGGCCGGGTCCGGCGAGGATTCGATGCACGATCTCTCGCGCTTGCGCCTTCCACGGGTGGCGTTGCTTCTGGCCGTGACGGTGCTGGTGGCGGGGGTTCCGGCGGTCCCCTTCGGCGACCGGATGCGGATCGCCGCAGCGTTCCTCGTCCTCGCCTCGCTCGGACTGGCGGCGAGCGAGCGGCTCGCGCCGCCGCTGCGACACGGAACCTGGCTCCTGGCGCTCGCGCTGGAGACGACCGCGCACGTCGTCGTCGTCGTGCAGATGTCCGGCGCGGGTCGGCCGTTCTTGCTGTTGTTGGCGCTCCCGGTTTTCGTCTGGGGGCTGTTGCGCGGATTGCCGGGCGGGCTGCTCGCAGCCGGACTCGTCATCCTCGTGCCGTTGTCGGCCGCGATCCCCGCGATGCAGGGCGCCGGGCCGTGGCTCGCGCCCGAGGCGATCTCCGGCCTCTCCGCCGCGCTGGCGCTGTTCCTCCTGGGACTCTGCTCCGGCTTCCTCGGACGGCGGATCCAACGCGCGGAGCAGGCGCACCGCGAGACGCAGCGCGAGTTGGAGGAGACGCGACTCGACGCCGAGTCGATCGTGGCCTGTCTCTCCACCGGACTCCTCTGCTTCGACGGGAGCGGCCGGATCCGCCGGGTCAACGGTCGGATCGCGAACATCCTGAGAGGTCGGCCCGGCCTCGTCTCGGGCGGAGATCTCGAGACGCTCGGGGCCGATCCCTTCCTGCGTCCACTCGTCGATCACCTACGCGAGTCGCTCCGGTGGCGTTGGGAGACGACCGCGGAGCTCGAACTCTCCGAGTCCGATTCCTCCGAGGAGCCGCTGCCGCTCGAGGTGACGACCGCGCCGATGTTGGCGGGCGACGGCTCGGTCCACGGTCTGGTCGTCTTGTTGAGCGATCTGACCGAACGCCGCGGGCGCGACCGCGAGGAAAAGCGAACGGAGAAGCTCGCCTGGATCGGCCAGTTGTCCGCCGGTCTCGCGCACGAGATCCGCAATTCACTCAAGCCGATCACCGGCTCGGTGGAGCTGCTCCGCGATGAACTCGAGTCGGGCGACGTCGCGTCGAGCGCCGAGAGTCTGGCCAGGTCGACCGCCACGCGCGCGCGTCTCATGGAGATCATCCTGCAAGAAGCAGAGGCGTTGGAGAGCTTCTTGACCGAGTTCCTCGGCTTCGCGAGGGACAAGAGGCTCAAGCTCGAGCCCCACACTCTCGAAACCATGATCGAGGGCGAACGCGCCACGCTCGAGGCGTTGATCGACCGCCCGATCGCCTTCCGCCGCCGAGACGCGGAGACGCTTCCGGTGCGGGTCGACGCTTCGGCTCTGCGACAGGTGCTCCGAAATCTGGTCCTCAATGCGGCCGAGGCTGGGGCCGGCGAGTTGGAGTTGGAGGTCGCGCGCGACGGGCGGTTGGGTGTGATCACCCTCCGCGATCACGGGGAGGGTGTCCCGGATGACGTTCGCGAGCGAGTCTTCGATCCCTTCTTCACGACCAAGCCGCGCGGAACGGGACTCGGACTCTCGATCGCGCGGGACCTGGTCGATCGGCACGGTGGGTCGATTCGTCTGGAGCCGGCGGAAGGAGGCGGCACGCGCGCGCGTGTCCGTCTGCCGCTCGCGGCCTGAGTAGGAAAGGACCCGATGAACGACACCGAGTCAGCCCGCATCCTGGTCGTAGACGACGAAGAGAGCATGCGCCGGTTCCTCACGATCCTCCTGGAGAAGGAGGGTCACGTCGTCACCTGCCTGCGCAGCGGCGGCGAGGCGCTCGCCCGACTCCAGCAAGAGAGTTGCGACGTCCTCATCACCGACCTGCGGATGCCCGGCATGTCCGGCGTCGAGCTGTTGGAGAAGGCGCGGGAGCTGGATCCGACCCTGCCGGTCATCGTCCTGACCGCCTTCGCCTCCGAGGCCTCCTCGGTCGATGCAATGGCGAAAGGCGCGTTCCAATACGTCGAGAAGAAGGCGAAGAACGACGAGATCAACCTCGTCGTCAAGAACGCGCTCTCGATGCGGCGGCTCCAGTCGGAGAACCTCGTCCTCAAGACCCAACTCAAGACCACCCACAACGAGCGCAAGATCGTCGGCACCTCCGACGAGATGGCGAAGGTCTTCAAGATGGTCGACCGCGTCGCCGCGACCGACGCGACCATCCTCATCCACGGCGAGAGCGGCACCGGTAAGGAGCTGATCGCGCGGGAGATCCACTACCGCAGCCACCGCAGCAACGGTCCCTTCGTCTCGATCAACTGCGGAGCGCTGCCCAAGGATCTCCTGGAGTCGAACCTCTTCGGTCACATCCGCGGTTCGTTCACCGGCGCCATCAAGGATCAGCAGGGCCTGTTCACGGTCTCCGAGAACGGCACCTTCTTCCTCGACGAAGTGGGGGAGATGACGGCCGCCACGCAGGTGAAGCTGCTCCGCGCGTTACAGGAGCGCGAGATCATCCCGGTCGGCGGGACCAAGCCGATCAAGATCAACGTGCGGCTGATCGCCGCGACCAACGCCGATCTGGAGCGCGAGGTGGCCGAAGGCCGCTTCCGCACCGACCTCTTCTATCGCCTCAACGTCATTCCGATCAGCCTGCCGCCGCTGCGCAGCCGGCGGGACGACATACCTCTGCTGGTCGACCACTTCCTGCGCCGGTTCGCGCAGGGAGAGCCGAAGAAGATCTCTCGAGACGCGCTCGAGTCGCTCATGCGTTACGACTGGCCCGGCAATGTGCGCGAGTTGGAGAACGTGATCGAGCGCGCGGTCATCCTCAACGACGGCGGACCGGTCGAGCAGGTCGACTTGCCCGAGAAAGTCGTCCAGGGACCGAGTCGCAAGGGGCGGCTGGTCATCGACACGCCCTGTCTCACGCTGGACGAGCTGGAGCGCGAGTACATCACCAAGGTGCTCCAGTACACGAGCTGGCAGAAGAAGCGCGCGAGCGAGATCCTCGGGATCAATCCCTCCACCCTCTATCGCAAGTTGCTCTCCTGGGGCATGGCGGAGAAGGGCGAAGGGGGCGCGGACGACCCGACGGGCGATTCGCTCGAAGCTGGAGCGTCCGATTCCACTCCGAACGAGGTCCTGCGGGACCTGGACCGCGCGGCGTGAACCGGCTGCCGGCTGATTGCCGAGTGTCGTGCAGCGTGCACGAAGCGCCGGCGGACGGTGCGGGACGCGGCGAGTCGATGCGCACTGCATCGCGGTCGGCCCGCTCCGAGTCCCGCCCGCCTACGGACTATTCCACCCAATGCGCATCTGAGCAACGCGTTGCAAGCGATGTCGGCGCGAGCCCTCCCTCCGGCACGCACCTTGTGTGGAGTCCGAGCAGAAGCGATCGAGGCTTCATCGTGGTAGCGGCCCGAAAGGCATGAATCCGCGGGTCGCGTGCCGAAAGAGAGTCCCATCCTTGGAGGTGTGTCGTGTTGAGAAGCAACAAGAAGGGCTTTACGCTCATCGAGCTCATGATCGTCGTCGTGATCATCGGTATCTTGGCCGCCATCGCGATTCCGAACTACGTGAGCATGCAGGACCGGGCGCGTGAGTCGAGCGTGAAGGGTAACGCCCACGCCGGCCAGCTGAAGGCCGAAGACGAGGCCGTCAAGAACAACGGCACGTACCCTGACGGCATCGCGGACGACATGAACCTCGTCAGCAACATCATCAATCCGTTCGGCGGCGACGCCTTCTCCGACGGCGCCCCGGGCGCTGACGCCGGCGTCTGCTACTACGAGGTCGGCGACCCGGCCACGAGCTACGTCATCGTGGCGAATGGCAAGGAAGGCACCGAGATCCTCAACCTGACAAACAACGCCCAGTAGTCGCCCCGCTCTAGGGTGGGACAGTCGAACGAGGCGGCCCTGCGAGGGGCCGCCTCGTTCGCGTTCGGCCCTTTTCACATGCGTCTCCTCCCCGACGCTAAGGGTCCCGCGCGCCGCCGCCGATCCCTGGAAGACGATGCGACACATCCTCGAACTCGAACAATTGCAGAAGACCTACCAACCGGGACTGCTGCGCAAGCCGGTCATCGCGCTGCGGGGGCTCGACCTCTCGGTCCGTCAGGGCGAGGTCTACGGGTTCCTCGGGGCGAACGGCGCCGGCAAGACGACCACCTTCAAGCTGCTGCTGGGCCTGCTGCGGCCGACCGGGGGACGCGGGCATCTGCTCGGGCTGCCGCTGGGCGACCGCCATGCGCGGCGTCGACTCGGCTTCCTGCCGGAACTGCCGGCCTATTACCCGCACCTCACGCCGCGCGAACTGCTCCGCTTCGCGCGCGCGCTCTCCGGGCTGAAGGCGGACGACGCGTCGGACCTGAGGCTCCTGGAGGAACTGGGTCTCGGCGCGCTCGGCGACCGTTCGCTCAACCGGATGTCGAAGGGACAGGTGCAGCGGCTCGGACTGGCGCAGGCGCTGGTGCATGAACCGGAGCTGCTCATCTTGGACGAGCCGATGAGCGGGCTCGATCCGCTGGCGCGCGCGGTGGTCAAGGATCGCATCCGGCGCGAACGCGCGCGCGGATGCACGGTGATCCTCTCGACCCACGTTCTGGCCGATGTCGAAGTGCTCTGCGACACGGTGGGCCTGTTGCGCGACGGACAACTCGCGCTCGAAGGGGCGCCGAGCGAACTGTTGCGCACGGCCGTGCGAGAAGTCGTGATCGAAGTCACCGGCGCGGTGCACGCGGGCGTCTTGGCGGGAATGCCGGAGGGATCGACCTTGGTCAACGTGACCGAAGACGGCGAAGAGTGGCAGGTGAAGTTGACGCGGCCCGAGCCGTTCCAGGTCGACGGTTGCCTGCGGCGCCTCTTGACCGGCGGCGCCGTCGTGACCGGCGTGGAGACGCGTCGACAGGATCTGGAGGATCTCTTCCTGCGCGTAACGACTGGTCCCGGAGTTGACGGGAGGGCGCAGTCTTGAGAGTGATCGGCGCGCTCGGCTGGCACACCTTCCTCGAAGCGGTCCGCGACCGAATCCTCTATCTGCTCGTCTTCTTCGGGATCTTCGTCTTCGGTCTCTCGCGGCTGCTCTCTCCGCTCGCCCTCGGCGAGGGCAGGCGCATCACGATCGATGTCGGACTGGTCTCACTGTCGGCCTTCGGCTGCCTGCTGACCATCTTCGTCGGCCACCAGTTGATCTTCCGAGAGATCGAGCGCAAGACCCTCTACTTCCTCTTCTCTCGCCCGATTCGCCGCGCCGATTTCGTGGTGGGGAAGTATCTCGGACTGCTCATGGTCCTCGCCGTCTGTCTGACCGCGATGGGCTCGATCCTGGCGGGCGTGCTCGTGCTCTCGAAGTACGCGTTCGGCTGGGCCTTCCTGCAGGCGATCTTCATGACCTTCCTCGAGCTCTCGATCGTCGCCGCGCTGGCCATCTTGCTGGCGAGTTTCACCACCCCGGTGCTGGCGGGACTGCTGACCCTGGCGGCCTACCTGATCGGGCACGGCAGCGGCGACCTGCTCACCTTCCTGCAAGGGAACGAAACTTCGACCACTCGGATCTTCGAACGCATCTTCGCCGTGCTCGTGCCGCGACTCGATCTCTACAACGACAGCCTGCCCGTCCTGACCGGAATGCTCTGGTCTCCCGAGCAGTGTCTGTATGGAGCGCTCTATGCCGTCTGCTATGCGGGCGCCTGCCTCTTCTTCGCCACCGTCGTCCTCTCGCGCCGCGAACTCGCCCTCTAGCGGGCTGATGGTCGAGGCGGCGCGCGTGGGCCGCGGTCGCACGCGCCGCGTCACGACGATCGGGCTGACGGCTTGCGCGGCCTTGCTCGTGGCGGCGAGTTTCACCGGTGCGCAGTGGGATCGAGCCACGCCGCCCCGTGAGCCGGGGGCCGAGCTGGCGCTCTTCCCGAACGGTCCGTGGGTCAAACCGCTGTTGCTGGGACGCGCGCGGCTCGTGGCCGACTTCGCCTGGTTGGAGGCGATCCAGTACTACGGCGCACATCGCAAGACCGACCGCCGCTATCCATACGCCGAGACGCTCTTCCGCACGCTCGTCGGACTCGACCCGTCCTTCGAGAATGCCTACATCCTCGGCGCGCTCATCCTCGCCGACGACGCGAAGAAGTTCGACGCCGCCGACGCGCTGCTCAGCAGCGGCATGGCGGCCAATCCGACGAGCTGGCGCCTCGCCTTCGAACGCGGGTTCCTCCACTATCTGCGCGGCCCCGATCGAGTCGTCGCGGCTCAGTTCCTGGCGAAGGCCTCCGTCATCGAGGGGGCGCCCGAGAGTGTGCAGCGTCTCGCCGCCTACGTGGCGGGACGGTCGGGCGATCGCGAACTCGCGATCCGCCTCTGGCGCGACGTCCTCGTGCAATCCGACAACCCCGAGATCCGACGCGTGGCCGAGGACTACCTCCGCGATCTCGGCGCCGCGGCGCCGGTCGACGGCGAAGGAACACAGCGATGAACGACTGGGCGCCGCGCGATCCGTCCACCCTCATGGTGGCGACGCTCCTCGGCCTCTGCCTCGGCAGCTTCCTCAACGTCGTCATCTACCGCCTACCGCTCGGTCAGTCGATCCTCTGGCCGCCGTCACGCTGCGGCGGGTGCGGCGGCCGCATCCGTCCGTGGCACAACGTGCCGATCGTCGGGTGGTTCGTGCTGCGCGGTCGTTGCGCCGACTGCCGCGCGCCGATCTCAGCGCGCTATCCACTGGTCGAGGCGCTCGGCGCCCTCGCGGTGCTCGCTTCTCTCTATCTCGCGCCGACGCCGCTCACCGCCGCGGTCCTCGCCGTCTTCAGCCTGTCGTTGCTCGTGGTCTTCTTCGTCGATCTGGACCACCGGATCATTCCCGACGAGATCTCCCTCGGCGGCACGGTGCTGGGGCTCGCGATCTCCTTCTGGACCGTCGGATGGCGGACCGCGCTGCTGGGCGCGGTGGTCGGCGCCGGAGCGCTCTTCCTCGTCGGCTGGCTCTATGAAAGAACGCGAGGTCGGGCCGGTATGGGATTGGGAGACGTCAAGTTAGCAGGCATGCTGGGAGCCTTCCTGGGTCTGCCCGGGGTCGTCCTCACGGTCATGGGCGCGGCGTTCCTGGGATCGATCGTCGGGGGCGCCCTGCTGGCCGCCAGACGCGCCACGGCCGCATCGGCGCTTCCCTTCGGCTGCTTCCTCGCGCCCGCCGCCGTCGCGACGTACCTCTATGGCCCCCGCGTCTGGGCCTGGTACCTGGGCTTCTTTCCGCAGTCACTGCGTTAGCTCGCCGCGGAACGCGCTGAATCCGCCCGATCGGGCGAAAGATAAGCGCCCGGACTCAACTCAGGGCCGCATACGGCCGATGGATCAGTCGGAGGAGTGGGGCCACGGACTCTCATCGGCGGGATGCCGAAGCAGAGGCGGATGGCTCGATACCCTGGGAGGCCGACGTTGTTGGGACGCGCGAAGACCACGGTAGGGCTAGACATCGGATCCCACACGATCAAGGTCGTGGAGATCGAGCACAAGAGCGAGGGACCGAGCCTGGTCAAGTTCGGCATGGCGGAGCTCGCTCCAGAAGCGATCGTCGAAGGCGAGATCATGGATCGCCAGCTCGTCGTCGAGACGATCCAGAATCTCTTCGAGTCGCTGGAGATCCGCCGCAAGCAAGTGGCGAGTGGAGTCTCGGGACGCGGCGTCATCGTCAAGCGCATCACCATGGAGCGGCTCCCGCCGCAAGAGGCGCGCGAGGCGATCCAGTGGGAAGCCGAGCAGCACGTGCCGTACGACATCAACGACGTCTCGCTCGACTTCGAGATCTTGGACACCGACGTCGGCCCGACCCAGATGCAGGTGCTGCTGGTGGCGGCGAAGCGGGATCTGATCAGCAGCCACGCCGACTTGATCCGCGAAGCCGGGCTACTGCCCGCCGTCATCGACGTGAACTCCTTCGCGGTTCAGAACGCGGCCGAGGTGAACTACGACTTCGCCAAGAACGAGGTCGTCGCGCTGGTCAATATCGGCGGCGAGCTGACGAACGTGAACCTCGTGCAGGGCGGCGTGCCGCTCTATACCCAGGATCTCTCGCTCGGCGGGAACGGCTTCGTCGAAGCGCTCCAGAAGAAATACCAAGTCAGCCGTGAAGAGGCGCTGGCCGCGCTGCGCGTCCACGACGGCGGGCCGACTCTCGACGTCACCTCGGTCGTGCGCAGCTTCTGCGCCGATCTCGGCGTCGCCATCGAACGGTCGCTCGTCTTCCTCAAGTCGAGCGGCGACTCCGATCGGATCGACCGCGTCCTCATCTCGGGAGGCGGCGCTCGCATCCGCGGAATCGCGGCGGGACTGGCCGACCGGCTGAAGGCGCCGGTCGAGGTGGTCGACTCGCTCCGGCGAGTGGCCTTCGCGCCGGAGCCGTTCCACGGGAACGACCCGCGCGAGGTGGCGCCGCAGCTCATGGTCGGATTGGGGCTGGCCCTCAGAAAGGCGCGCGAGAAGTGATCCAGGTCAACTTACTCCCCCGCGAAGAACGGATCGCGGAGCCGAGACTCGACGTCCGGATGCCGCGGCCCAAGGTCTGGGTGACGGCGCTGATCGTCTGCGCACTCATCATTCCGATGGGCGGGCTCTCCCTCATGCAGCATTCGAAGATGTCGTCGTTGCGCGTCGACATCGCGCAGGCCGAGGCGGAGTCGAAGCGGCTGCAACCGGCGATCGATCGGATCAACCTGCTCATGGTCGAGCGCGAGGCGCTCAACCTCAGACTTGGCGCGATCCAGACGCTCTCCCGTGAGCGGTATCTGGCGGTCGAGATGCTCGACGAACTCGCGCTGCAGATCCCGAGCTACCTGTGGCTGACCAAGGTGGCCGAAAGCGGTCCGGAGCAGATCTCGGTCGAAGGCCTGACCTACACCAATCTGATGGTGGCCGAACTGATGAGTCGGATGGAGGAGAGCCAGCTCTTCGACAACGTCTCGCTGACGGTGGCCGAGAAGTCGAAGGAAGTCTCTTCCAAGGCCAATCAGACAGTGACCAAGTTCACCTTGAGCGCTCGCGTCAAGCCGTAGGGCGCTGATCGAGCGGGGGACCATCATGGCGATCGACATCCGCACGCCACAGACGCAGAAGATCGTACTCGGCGGTATCGCCGGCGCGGCGCTGCTCTATGGCTGGTTCTTCACCGAGCTCCTTCCGTTCACGCACAAGGCGAATGCGGCGGAGATCGGAGTCCTGGAAACGCGCTATCGCGACCTGAGCAAGGACCTGACGAAGGCCCGCCAGGCGGTGCACCAGCTCCCGTACCTGGAGAAGGAGTCGGAACTCCTCCACCGGAAGTGGGAGCAGGGGAGGCGCATGTTGCCCGAGATGGTCGAGATGACCTCGCTGCTGCGAGTGATCACGCTCGTCGGCACGCAGTCGGGCATCGAGTTCACGAAGTTCAAACCGCTTCCGCCGGTGCGGGGGACGAACTACTTCGGGAACCCGGTCGAGATCGGAGTGGTCGGCGGCTATCACCAGGTGGGCGCCTTCCTGGCCGAGATCGCAAACCTCGATCGCGTCATCTCGGTCCGTGACCTCGAGCTCGAGACGAACAAGGACAAGGATCGGGGCGAAGACAGCGCCGCGACCAACCCGGCGGCGGCCTCTTTCGTCGCGATCGCCTACACGATGCCGAAGGTGATGCCTCCTCCTCCGCCGCCTCCGCCCGAGAAGGGCGGCAAGAAGACCGTCGCGAAAAAGACCGACGCGAAGAAGGCCGACGCGAAGAGCGAGGCCGCCAAGACCAAGGGACGTCCGACCACGAAGAGCGAGGGCGCGAGCGATGAGTGATCGATGGTTCTCTCGCCTTTCGGCGCCTCTGCTCGGTGTGGGCGCACTCGCGTTGGTCCTCGTGTCGGTGCTCGTCGGCCCCGCCCGCGCGCTGCCGAACCTGAGAGACGCTTTGGACAAGGTGTTCGGAACGCACCCGGAGGAGATGGACACGCCGCCGAGCGATGCGGCCGTTCGTCCGATGCCGAGTGAGGTCTCCGATCGAGCGCGTTCGGTGCTCCCGGCTTCACCCGGCGCCCGAGTGGCGACCGAAGTCGATCCGAGCTTCGCGGTCCCGACCACGCTGGGAGGCGCCCCGGCCGCGCCGACCGCCCGAACGGCCGACGATCAAGCCACCGCCGAGCTCGCCTCGGAGACCGCCGCCACGGAGTTCATGGCGAACACCGGCGTGGAGGGCGACAGCGTCATGACCGAGGGCGGGTTGCTCGACGAGATCCTCCTCAGTCCCGATCCCTACTTCTACGAAAGCCTGGGCCGGCGCGATCCGTTCGTGAGTCTGGTCGCCGGCGAGGGGGATGACGAAACCGACGACGAGGACCGCGAGCGACCGGAGAACCTGATCGTGGTGGGCATCCTCTGGGGCGACGGCGATCGCTACGCCCTGGTCGAGACGATGGAGGGGCGCAGCCTCGTCCTGCGAGAAGGCGGGCGCTACGGGACCGCGACAGTGACACGCATCAATCCGGACGGGATCGTTCTCTACGTCAATGACTACGGCGTGGGTCGCACCGTCCAGCTCCAGGTCAGTGAAGGCAGGAAGGGGTCCAAGAAAAATGACCGCGATCGTTGACCCGTTGCTTCGGCAGGTCCGCCCGCGGGCGGCCGGCTTCGTGCTCGCGCTCGCGGCGATGGCCAGCGTTTCCGGGGTCGCCTCGGGCTGGACGATCGAGCGAGTCGAGATGCAGACGCAGAATGACGGCGTGCAGCTCCGACTGGAAGCGAGCGACCCGACTCAGACCATGGAACACGATGTCTTCACGCTGACCGACCCGCCTCGCGTGGTCATCGACCTCTTCGGCGCCGATGCGCCCGTCTCGGTCGCGACTCCGCACGGAGAGTCGAACGTGCTCGACGTACGGTCGTCGCTCTGGAAGGACGACGCATCGGGGCGGATCGTGCGCTACGTCGTCGAGACGGCGACGCCGATGGTCGGAACGGCGTTCGTGAACGAAGGGCGGCTGACGCTCGCGCTCCTGCCGGCGACGGCGACGACTGAGGCGGCGCCGGCGTTCACGCATTCGTCGACCACGGTGATCGAGTCGCCCGCATCGGCCCAGAGCACCGACGAGTACGGGATGAATCCGTACCGCGCGCTCGACGCCGCGAATGCGGTGGCCAAGGGCGGCGCGGCGCCCAATACCGCTCCGCACTCGGCTTCGAACACGACGAATCGTCAGACGACGGGTCAGGCGATGCTCGCCGATCCGCTGGGTCCGGGCGCGTACGATCAGCTCATGCGGGTCGAGGATACGACCGCAGCCGAAACGCCGCCTTCGGTGACTCCAGAGTCCTCTGAATTGGTGGCGGTGACGACGACGGTCACGACGACGACGTCGAGCACTACCTCGGTTGCGAGTCCGCCGACGGCCCTCGGCGCGGACGGCGCGGACGGTCCGACGGCGCATACCCCCACAGTGAACCTGCCGGACTTCGCCTCCACCGCCATGAAGTACGCCGAGCCGCTGCCGACCCGCGGCGCGCACGGCTACTACTTCCCCGGCGACTCGGACGTCTACGACACCGCCAACGGCAACACCAACAGCAACAGCAACGCTAACGGCGCCGCCATCGGTGATCCGCAAGACGCCTCGCCGATGTTGGGCGACGCCGATCCGCGCTACGCGGGCAAGCCGCCCAGCGTCCCGTTCGCCGGCTCAGCGCTGGCGCAAATGGGCAACGCGTCGGCGACGTCGACCCGCGCGATGAGCCTGGACGTGCAGGCCGCCGATCTCCGCACGGTCTTCCGTTCGATCGCCGAGTTCGGCGGGACGAACATCGTGGCCGATCGCGAGATCGAGGGACCGATCTCCATCCGACTCTCGAACGTTCCGTGGCGTCACGCCCTGGACATCGTCTGCCGCGCCGCCGGTCTTGTCGCGGTCGATGGGGACGGCTTCATCCGCGTCGCCACGATCAAGGCGTTCCGCGACGAGGCGCTCGATCGTGAGTCGGCCGACCGCAAGCGCGAGGAGTTCCTCCCGGTCGAGACGCGGATCTTCCACGCGAACTACGCCAACGCGGAGGAGCTGAAGCCGGTCGTGCTGCAAGCGCTCTCCTTGCGCGGCCGCGTCGAAGTCGACCCGCGGACCAATGCGGTCATCGTCTCCGATATCAGCAGCCGCCTCGATCAGGTCGGCGAGATGGTGACCAAGCTCGACACCGAGACGCGCCAGGTCGAGATCCTCGCGCAGTTGATCGACGTCGATGCGTCGGTCAGCAAGCAGCTCGGAATCTCCTGGCACCTCGACAAGCTGCATTCGACGGCCGAACGGATCTCGGGCGCCGCCAACGTCGACGAGCCGATCGCCGCAGGCGCGAGCGGCGCACTCAAGGTCGGCGTCGTTCGGGACTGGGCTACCTTCACGGCGACCCTGGAGGCATTCGAGCGGTCGAACCAGGCCAACATCATCTCGAACCCGAAGATCACGACCACGAACAACCGCACCGCGAAGATCCTGGTCGGCAAGGAGATCCCGCTCATCGTCCTGGACGAGCGCGGCAATCCGATCACCGAGTTGAAGAAGGTCGGCATCACGCTCGAGGTGACGCCGTTCATCAACAGCGACACGCAGATCACGATGGACCTGCACCCCGAGGTCTCCGACCTCTCCAGTCAGGCCACCGTGACCGGCGGTCTCATTTTCACCACCGCGCAGGCCGACACGCGCGTGATGGTCGGCAACGGCGAGACGGCAGTCATCGGCGGACTCGTGCGCACCAACGAGACCGACTTCAAACAGGGGATCCCGATCCTGAGTGACATCCCGATCCTCGGCTCGCTCTTCCGTTACACCGACAACCGCGACGAGAAGCGCGAGCTGATCATCCTCGTCACGCCGTCGATCGTGGAGCCGTTCGCGAATCGCTGAGACTGAGCCGCGCTAGCCGGGCTGGCCGCGCGGTTGCCTTCGCGAGACTAGTTCGGCCGACGACTCGGACACTGACGGCCCGGGGCAGCGATGCCTCGGGCCGTTGTCGTTGTGGTTGTGGTTGTGGTTGTCGTTGTCGCTGCAGTGGGGTGGGGTGGGGTAGGATCGTGCTGATGTGATCCATGCGACGCGCTCTCCACGCGAGCGGCTTCGTCGGGGTTGGTCTGATCGTGCTCGCCTCATGGGCAACGCGAGGAGTACCCGCAGCGTTCGCCTCCTCATCATTCGTGCGGTTCACCGTGGCCGACGCCAACGAGCTTGACCGTCGCCCACCTGCTCGCCGACCGAACCGCAGTTGCTGTTCTCCAAGGATCCCAGTGCGGTGCGGGGGCGGACACCGTCGAGAGCTTCTTGCCTGCGGATCTTCGCCGCTGATGGCTCCGTGCGTTCGCCCGAGAACACGTTTCAAAACGTGCTCGATGGCGCCCGCTTTTCGACCGTTCGCTGCGTCGCGCTGGCGTCGAATCACCTCGAGCCGCCGAAGGCGCTCCAGCATTCAATGTGTTTTCAATGGAATATAAATATACTTGTTGACAGATTTATATACCTTGGACATCAGGTGAACGAAGCACGACGTGACAGTTGCCTCCAGCGCTCGCTACGAGGCCGTGGTTCGACGTTCGACGGAAATCGCGCCTGCGCCGTTGCGCCCGTTCCCGCCGAGCGAACCTCTGGCTCGCCGTGGCCCCGAAAGTCGGCGTGATAAAATAGGTCCATGACAAACCTCATCGCCTCGAGCCGTGTCTCGAACAGAACCCCGCGTCTCGACCTACTCTCCGCGCTGCCCGACGACCTGCTCCTCGCGCGCGTTCGGGAACTGGCCTCGCGCGAACGCGTGACCACGGCGCATCTCGTGGCTCATCTCGCTGAGGTGGAGCTGCGGGGTCTCCACCTCAGCCAAGGTTGTAGCTCGATGTTCACGTACTGCACGGAGGTGCTGCGCCTGTCGGAATCCTCCGCCTACGCGAGGATCGAGGTCGCGCGCGCCGTGCGGCGGCTACCGCGTCTGCTGGATGGCCTCGCGGATGGTTCGTTGTCGCTGACATCCATTCGACGTCTGGCGCCCCTGCTCACTCCGGACAACTGCGACCGCCTCGCTCTCGAGGCTCGAAACAAGACCGCGCGCGAGGTCGATCGACTGATCGCGCGCGAACAGCCGAAGCCGGACGTCCCATCGTCGATCCGACTGCTCCCGAGCCAACCCGAACACGTTTCAAAACGTGTTCCGGAGAGTGAGTCGAACGGCACTGCAAACGGACTTACGACCGGCGCGACGATCGACGTCCCCAACGAAGTCCCCAACGAATTCACGGGCGACGTCACGGGCGACGCCCGCGCAACAACCGAGCGTCGATGTCGGGAGGAGTCCGAATTGGGGCCACCTTCGTCCAGCGCGCCGGTCGTTGGGCTGCGGTTGCTCAGCGCCGCCCAACGCGACCGCGGCTCGCTCTGTCCGCTCGCGCCCGAACGGTATCGCGTGCAGTTCACCGCGAGCGCGGAGATGCGAGCGCGGATCGAGCGCCTGAAGGATCTCCTGCGTCACCGCATCGCGGATGGAGATCTCGCTGCCGTGATCGATACGGCGCTGATCACACTACTCGCGAAGCTCGAGCAGCAGAGGTGTGGGGCGGTGACCGGACGCCGTTCTCCCCGTGCGCGCGCTGCAGGAGGGAGCGCCAGCGCCAGCGCCACCGCCACCGCCACCGCCACCGCCACCGCCACCG
>Ga0163151_10000464_pt1 | contig 71080 bp, 67 predicted proteins | sample OliLakLV19MP5IB2_FD_145596 | JGI IMG/M metagenome (GOLD analysis project Ga0163151, IMG submission 145596) | Freshwater microbial mat bacterial communities from Lake Vanda, McMurdo Dry Valleys, Antarctica - Oligotrophic Lake LV.19.MP5.IB-2 | ecosystem: Environmental > Aquatic > Freshwater >... | reverse complement strand
CGTCTCGTCATCGGTCAACAGTACGATCGCCCGCCGCGCCGCGGCATTCCTCCTCCGCCCCCTCGACGCGATATCAAATTCGGAACCAATAATACGCTCATCACGGTCTCCGCGCCCTGCAACGCCCGCACCACCCGCTCTTCATCCGCCTCAAATTCCGTCTCGTCATCGGTCAACAGTACGATCGCCCGCCGCGCGTCTTTCCGCCCCTGCTTCTTCACGAACTGCGCTGCGTCAAAGAGCGCCCGCGTGATATCGGTTCCGCCGTTAAACGACTCGCTCCGCAGCAAATTCTCGAACTCCCGCTGCGCCTCTCCGGGGCCGCCGCGAAACGGCATCCGCAGCCGGCTCTGCCGGTCAAACACCATAACCGCCACCCGATCCTCCTTCCGTAAAGACGGCAGCGACCGCCGCGCCGCCTCCGCCATTCGCTCCACATGCGGCCGCATGCTCCCGCTGACATCAATCAGAAACAGCAAATCAATCGGCATGTCCTCGCGGACAAAGTTTTTGATCGCCCGAACGTGTCCCTGCTCCCGCAGTACAAACGCCTCCGCCTCCAGCCCCGATATGGCCCGATTCTCCCTGTCCAACACCTGCACGTCCACCCGAACCAGCGTGGTGTCGCTACGGAACACTACCTCGTCCTGCGCCGTCAAACCCAAACAGACCATCCCGGCCAAAGCCACTCGCTTCATGTTCTTCTCTCCAAATGCAAAACCCGCGTCCCAATGGTGGGACGCGGGCCATTGTATCCGCGATTGTAAAGTTTACAAAGCGTTAAAAAGTAATCGACACCATCGCCTCAAACTGGTTCTTCCTGGACTGTGTCGAAAGCACGTCAAACGACGGCTGCAGCCAGCGTGTATACCGGAATTCCGGCACTAGTTTCACGCCGAAATCGTCGACAAACTGCGCTCCCACAGCGCCCGTGATCCCGCGGCCCATGTCTCGCGTGGGCACAATCGGTTTTGTGTCGGGCGTCGTCGTCGCGCCCAGGGTCGTTTCCCGTTCCGAACGAATTTTCCGGATGTCGCGGAAATTAAAGCCGCCGCCAAAAAAGGCCCGGTGCCCCGGTGCGTCGTGGTCCTTCGTATATCGCCGCAGCATGAACGTGTAGTCCCAGTAATTCACGATCGACGATTCTTCCACCGTCGTGTGAATGCGGTCGTCGAGCGGCGTATTGGGGTTGTCCCTGCCAACAAAGGTGTCGATCGTGGAGCCATGTCCCGACTTGTGCAGTAGCACGCTCCCAACAAAGGCGAACTTCCGTGGCAGCCGGACCTGCACATTGCCGCCGAAGCCGACTCGGTACCCGCCCGCCGCCGTCGTTGCCTGCTGCAGGAACCCTGACCGATTCTCCCCGGAACCGCCATTCAGGATGGGAACCTGGCCTAGCACTGACAGCGTCGCGCCCACCGAAATCGGCTTCACGTAGGAGCGCTTTTTCAAATCGGTCGAAACCGAGGGAGAGCCGGTTTGCGACGGCTTTGCCGGTGGTGCGGCGGGTGCCTGAGCCGGTGCGGCGGCTGGAGCCGGCGTCTGGGGCGCGGCCTGCCCATATAGGCCGGCGGCGAGTGCAACATGGACGGGGAGCGAGGAGAGCCCTCGGCGAAAGCTAAACATATTTCTCTTCGACTAGTGTAAGCGGTCTATGGTGTACGGCGCGCCTGAATATTTACACCGCGCTAGTCTAATTCAAATGGAGGGCTACGAAATCTCGACGGACACCGTCCGCCTCGACCTCCAGGCGTTGCACGCCGCGCTCCGCCGGATGTATTGGTGCGAAGACATCCCCCGCGAACTTCTCGCCAAAGCCATCGCAAACTCCATTAACTTCGCCGTCTACACAGCGGCAAACGAACTCGTCGGTTTCGCCCGCGTTATTACAGATAGGGCCACCTTTGCCTATTTGTGTGACGTGTACGTCCTTGAGAATCATCGTGGCCGCGGTCTCTCCAGACGGCTTATGGAAGCGGTCACTGGCCACCCTGAACTCCAAGGGCTTCGCCGATTCTTGCTGATGACACATGACGACCACGGCCGATATGAGCAATTCGGCTTTACCCGGCCGGCCAAACCCGATCGCATTATGAAAATCGCCCGCCCCGGCATCTACGAGCGCCCGCTATAATCGTAAATATGGTCCCGCTCGTCCAACTAGCGCCCAGTGCCGCACCCCAAATGAACGAGCCCGACCTTCGCCGCAAGGAAGCAGCCCTGCTGGCAACACTCAAGGAAATGGGCCAAGTCATCGTCGCCTATTCCGGCGGCGCCGATTCCGCCTATCTCGCCTGGGCCGCCGTGCAAGCACTCGGCGAAAACGCCGTCGCCATCACCGCCGATTCCGCCTCCATCCCCGCCTCCCACAAACGCGACGCCGAAGAGTTCGCCGCCGCCTTCGGCATCCGTCACGAATATATCGAAACCTTCGAATTCGATAATCCCGACTACCTCAAGAACGACAAAAACCGTTGCTTTCATTGCAAGGACGAACTCTTCTCGCGTCTCGATAGAGTTTGCGCGGAACGCGGCGTCACCAATGTCGTCTACGGCGTGAATGTGGATGACTTGGGCGATTGGCGTCCCGGCCAGGGCGCGGCGCTTGCCCACAACGTCAAAGCTCCGCTCGTCGAAGCCGGTCTTCAGAAAGCCGAAATTCGCGAACTCAGCCGCCTTGCCGGCCTCCCCACCTGGGACCGCCCCGCCGCCGCCTGCTTAAGCTCGCGCATCCCCTATGGCACCGAAGTCACCAGGGAACGAATCAAAACTGTCGAAGATGGCGAAGAGGCTTTGAAAGAACTTGGTTTCCGCCAATTCCGCACGCGCTTCCACGGCGACCTTGTTCGCATTGAAGTCGCCGTCGAAGAACTGCCTAAAGCGCTGGCTCCGGACATGGCCGCCAAATTGGTCGAAATTTTCAAACCGCTTGGCTTTCACTACGTCACCCTCGACCTGCAGGGCTACCGCCAGGGATCTTTGAACGAAGCGATTTCCCGATAAACAAAATATACTGTTTGGACGATGCGAATTCTGCGCCGAACATTTCTTCAATTGCCAGCCCTGGCGCTGGCCGCTACCACACCCCAGCACCGGATCGTTTTCCAGGAAAAAGGCCGCTTCGGCGGCTGGCCCGCCAATCATGGCATGTGGGCCTGGGGCAACGAACTCGTAGCCGGCTTCGAAGCCGGCTACTTCCGCGACAACGAATCCACCACTCGTGAGCATGCCATCGATTACACTCGCCCCGCCAGCCATCTGCTGGCCCGCTCCCTGAATGGCGGCGAAACCTGGAAGCTGGAAGAGCCCGAATCGCTCAAAGCTCCCGAGGGTCTCAAGCAGGCCGGCGTCCTGGTCGCCCCCGGCGGCAAAGCCGCCACCGATAGCCCGGGCGGTTTCGACTTCAAGAAACCGGGATTTGCCTTCACCGCCCGCATGGCTTCCATTCACACCGGTCCATCCCGTTTCTACATCACCTACGACAAAGCCCACACGTGGCATGGGCCGTTCGTCGTTCCAGACTTCGGTACCCCCGGTATCGCCGCGCGCCCGGATTATCTGGTTGATGGCAAACACGAAATGACTGTCTTTCTGACTGCGGCGAAGTCCAACAAGAAGGAAGGCCGCGTCCTCTGTGCGCGCACCACCGACGGCGCCAAGACGTGGAAGATGATCAACTGGGTCTGCCCGGAGCCGGCCGCCGAAGATTTCGCCATCATGCCCTCATCCGTCCGCCTGGAAGGCATGTCCATCCTCACCACCATTCGCCACCGCAAGTTCATCGCCGCCTGGCGCAGCGACGACAATGGCGCCAACTGGAAAATGGTCGGCCAACCTGTTGACGACACGGGCGGAGGCAACCCGCCGGCGCTCCTGAAACTCCCCGATGGCAAACTCGTGCTCACCTATGGTTTCCGTAACGAGCCCTACAGCATCCGCGCCCGCACCTCGACCGACGAAGGCAAAACCTGGTCGAAAGACATCATGCTTCGCGCCGACGGCGGCGCCTGGGACATGGGCTACACCCGCACCGTCCGCCGCACCGACGGTAACCTGGTAACGGTCTATTACTACAACACCGCCAAGAACAGCGAGCGCTTCATCGGAGCAACCATTTGGAAACCCTAAAGCTATTGATCCTTACCGCCGCCGCGGTCGCCGCCCAGCCATTCCTGAAGAGCGAGTTCATCTTCACACCCGAACACTGGCACAATCACTCATCGTCCATCACGGAATTGCCCAACGGTGACTTCTTCGTAAGCTGGTTCCACGGTTCCGGCGAACGCCAGGCCGACGACGTCAAAATCGAAGGCGCACGCTGGCGCAAAGCCACCAAGACGTGGTCGCAACGCTTTGACCTCGCCGACACTCCCGGCTTCCCCGATACTAATTGCGTCGTCTGGGTCGATTCCAAAAAACGGCTCTGGCTATTGTGGCCGACAATCCTCGCCAACACCTGGGAATCGGCCATCATGAAGTACCGCATCTCGACGGACTTTCAGCAACAGGAAGGCCCGCCCAAGTGGGACTGGCAGGACAACATCCTGCTCATCCCGAAACGAATTCAGGAGCGCTCGCAGGAGGTCTTCGAAAAGGAGTTAAAAAGTACCGGTCCGCGGAAGGACAGGGCTGCGCGGCTGGTCGCGCTGGCCGGTGACAAGCAATTCTCCCGCCTCGGCTGGTTCACTCGGACTCACCCCATCGAACTCCCCAATGGCCGTATCATCGTCCCCCTCTACTCTGACGGCTTTTCCTACGGCCTTATGGCCATCTCCGACGACGCCGGAAAATCCTGGCACGCCAGCGAGCCCATCGTCGGCTTCGGCAACATTCAACCAAGCGTCGTTCGCAAGAAAAACGGCGACCTCGTCGCCTACATGCGCGACAACGGCCCGCCCCCGAAGCGCATCATGAAGAGCGTGTCCAAAGATAGCGGCGAAACCTGGTCCGCCGCCGAAGACATCGAACTCTTCAACCCCGGTACCAGCGTCGAAGCTATCGCCATGAAAGACGGCCGCTGGGTTATCGCTTATAACGACGTGGAGAAGAGCCGGACTTCCCTCGCTATCTCCATGTCCGATGACGAAGGCCAAACCTGGAAATGGAAACGCAACATGGACAAAGGCGCGGGGTCGTACCACTACCCGTCGTTGATCCAAGCCGCCGATGGCACGCTCCACCTTACCTATAGCGTCTTTGAAACCAAGGATGGCAAGCAGGAAAAGACCATCAAGCACGCCCAGTTAAACGCCGCCTGGATCGAACAAGGAGACAAGTGATCCGCCTCGCACTCGTCCTATTTTCGCTCATCGCCTCCGCCGCCGAATACAAGGACGGCTATGCGAATTCCAACGGTGTCAAAATCCATTACGTCACGGCGGGCACCGGCCCGCTCGTCGTCATGATCCATGGCTTCCCCGACTTCTGGTACACCTGGCGCAACCAGATGGATGCTCTGTCCGGCCAATACCAAGTCGCCGCCATTGACCTGCGCGGCTATAACTTAAGCGACAAACCCGCCGGCGAAGAAAACTACGATATGCGCCTCCTGATCGGCGATGTCGCCGCCGTTATCAAACACCTTGGCCGCGAAAAAGCCATCATCGTCGGCCACGATTGGGGCGGGGCTATCTCCTGGCAATTCGCCTTCCACATGCCGCAGATGGTGGAGAAGCTCATCATCCTGAACCTCCCCCATCCCAATGGACTCTCCCGCGAACTGGCCGGCAACGAAAAGCAAAAGGCCAACAGCGCCTACGCCCGCCGCTTCCAAAGTCCCGATTCTCACAAGGCACTGACCGCCGAAGGGCTCGCCGGCTGGGTGAAAGATCCGGCCGCCAAATCCAAATACATCGAAGCGTTCCAGCGCTCCGATTTCAACGCCATGATGAACTATTACCGGCGGAATTATCCGAAGGAACCCTACGAAGCCCGCATCGCCCCGCAACGCGTCAATGTCCCGGTGCTCATGATCCACGGCCTGAAGGACACGGCGCTCCTCGCTCCCGCGCTCAACAATACGTGGGACTGGCTCGACGCCGATCTTACGCTCGTCACCATTCCCAACGCGAGCCACTTCGTACAGCAGGACGCATCGGAGTTAGTGTCTAGGGCCATCAAATCCTGGTTGAACCGATGAAGACGTACGACGTAGTTATTGTGGGATCCGGCGCGGCCGGCGGCACACTCGCCGCGCATCTCGCCCGCGCCGGTGTCGATGTCGCCGTGGTCGAAGGCGGCCCCAAAATCAACACCCGCGCCGACTTCAACACGCACGCCATGCCCTGGGAATTCGCCAATCGCCAGATCCCGCGCATGAAGCCCGGCAAGGAAGGAATGGGCAGCGAGCGCGCCCGCGGGCTCGGCGGAAAATCGCTCACTTGGAACGCCGTCGCGTGGCGCCAAAGCCATCGGGATTTCAAAGGAAAGTCCATTGAAGACGCCGGCGAAGATTGGCCCATTGATTACCCGGACCTCGCCCCCTACTACGAAAAAATCGAACGCGAAGTAGGCGTCTGCGGCAACTACGATGGTTTGAAAGATCTCCCCGATGGCGTCTTTCTCCCTCCCATCCCCTATAAGTGCTCGGACCAACTCATCGACAAAGGCGCCCGCAAACTTGGCCTCAAGACCATCCACGTCCGCAAGGCCACGCTCAGCCGCCCCAAGTTCGGCCGGCCCGCGTGCCACTTCTGCGGTAACTGTATGGCCGGCTGCGACGTGGTCGCCAAGTACAACTCCTACGATGTGCATATGGTTCCGGCGCTCAGGACCGGCAAGCTCGAGTTGGTCCCAAATTCAGTTGTTCGTGAAGTCGTCGTCAATAGCGATAACAAAGTCACCGGTGTGAAATTCCTCAACCGGGAAACGAAAGCCGAAGGCGAAGTCAGCGGCAGAGTCGTCGTTATCAGTTGCGCCTGCGTCCAGTCCGTAGGCCTGCTTCAAATGTCCAAGTCTCGTTTGTATCCAGCGGGCTTGGCCAACTCCAGCGGACACTTGGGAAAGCATTTCATCCCGCACTTTACCGGCGGCGTCGAAGCCTTCCTCCACGGCCTGAAAGGCACAACCCTCAAGGACGACGAAGGCTTCCTGGACCATGCGTATCTCCCCAGCTTTATGCACGAGCGCAAACGGGATTACGCCCGCAGCTTTGGCGCGCAGTTCGGCTATCAAAACCGCCGCGGCGTCGGCTGGGCCCGTGAAATCGAAGGCATGGGCGCCGGCTACAAACAGGCTGTTAAGGACCGCTACCCGGCGTTTGTCATTTTCAGTCCGTATGGCGAGATGATCCCAAATCCAAAGTCGTTCATCGATCTCGACTATCAAAAAAGGGACGAGTTCGGGCTGCCATCCGCGCGCCGTCAAGTCGTCTGGGGCGGCAACGACAGGAAGATCTTCGCCGATATGCAGCGATGGTCGACGGAGATTCTTAAGGCCGCCGGCGCTGATATTTTAAGGGTCTACGACGAACCTCGAACGAACCACGAACTCGGCGGCGCGCGGATGGGATCCGATCCCAAAACCAGCATTGTGAACGCTCAATGCCAGACGCACGACGTCAAGAATCTCTATGTCGTCGATGGCTCCGTCTTCCCGTCGGCATCCGAGAAAAATCCAACGCACACCATCATGGCGCTAGCCGCCAGGGTGGCGGACAACATCGCCGATCGTTTAGAAAAAGGTGAATTATGAGCGAGCGCCGCACATCCCTGAAAATCATCGGAACCATCGGCGCGACGTGCGCCTTCCCATTCGCCGCCGATGAGCTTTACGCGCAGCAGGAACACACACATACCGAGGGCGTGACGGCGCAACTTCCGGAGCCGAAGTACTTCTCGAATGCGGACTTCTCCCTGATCGCGAAGGTGGCGGAACTGATCATCCCCACCACCGATACTCCGGGCGCTATTGCCGCCGGCGTCCCCGCCTATATCGATTTCGTCGTCAGCCGGAGCGAGCCGCAGAAGAAGCTGTTCGCCGCCGGCCTGACGTGGCTGAAGAAGCACGATATTTCAGTTCTAGATAAGCTATGCGAAGCCGTCGACAAGGGCGAAGTGAAAACCACCGAACAGCGCTGGTTTAAGGCCATGAAGTCGCTAACGGCGGACGGCTACTGGACGTCGAAGATCGGAATGTCGCAAACGCTGGGCTACAAGGGTGCCGCCATGCTCGCAGAGTATCCCGAATGCCGAGAGCATTAGTAGCCTTCAAGATCGCCGTAAATGATCGCAACCGGTAGCTCGACGCCAATTGAATCCAGTCGGATCACGGCATCGGCTTCCTGGCAAATGATCACTTGCCAAGTCCCGTCTTCCTGGCGCCGATTGTGTTCTATGAACACCGGATCCTGCCCAACCAGGAGAAACTCTTGGAGCGACGGCAACAATCGATAACTCGTGGCCTTTTCTCCTCGATCATAATTCTTCGTGGATGGCGACAGAACTTCGACCAGAACAGTAGGGTTTTTCAACACATCGCGTTTGGAATCTAAAAACTCCGGTTTGCCGCAGACTACGGTCACATCCGGATAGGCGATCAATTTCTTCCGGTCGATACAAACCTTGACATCCGGGTTAAACGTAACGCAGCCGTGTCGCTTCGGACTGCTCCAAATTCGGCCGTTAATATTTGATCCAATAATCGAATGGCGCGGCGATCCGCCGCTCATCGCTACCATCTCGCCGTCAATGAACTCGTGCTTTTCCGTCGCCGCGCGTTCGAGCTCCAAATATGTTTCCATCGTCAATAGTGCAACGGGTTGACTGGCCATGCCCACATTATCCCCGATTTCATCGCCCCCTCCGCGACCATGAACACTCAATCGCGTTTACTGTCCTAAAAACGCCTCCCAAGTTCCCGATTGGGGATTTGGCGGCTGCTCTGGAATGTGAGCGCGACGCTTCAAATAAGCGGTTGTGCGCAACCTAAAGATATGATGTCCACGCTTCCGGTTGGCGATCCACGGGACACCACAGCGGAAATTCACTGCAAACGGCATCGATCTCGATATCCGCGACCGTTAGCTCGGAGTGGTCGTTGTCGAGTCGACGGCCTGTGATGAAATCACGTATCACCCAGTGCTTGCTCCGCCGATTGTGATCAAAGTGGACAAGGCGCTCCGGCGCGACAACATTTGGGCAGCACACTATGACCACGTAATTCCCTTTGCCATGATGGCTGTAATGGTCCAGTTGGATCGGCATGTATTAAGATCCGCTCCTAAAGTTCATCGAGCCCTTCATACACCTCTGTCACCGGAAAACTACACCCCAGCGAGTCCAACTGCAAAACATCGCTCATCTCCCGGAGGGCAACGATCTGCCAAGTCCCGTCCGGCAGGCGCCGGTAATGATCAATTACCACCGGCGTTTGACCAATAAGCAGGAATTCCTGAAGCGACGGAATAAATCGATAAAGGTCCGCTTTCTTGCCTCGATCATGCCCTTCTGTGGAAGGAGACAACACCTCAACAATCAGCGTGGGATTTGTTATAGTATCCCGCTTCCCATCTGTGAACTCGGGCTTGCCGCAAACGACAGTGACATCCGGATAAGTGATCAACCGGCTCCAATAGACGCTTACTCGCAGGTCGGAATTGAAAATCTGGCAATTACCGCCTTTCTTGAGCGGCAAATTGCGGGTCAGATTCGTCGCGATCCTCGAATGCGTCGGCGATCCTCCGCTCATTGCGACCATATCGCCGTCGATGTACTCGTGCTTCTCGGGGACCGCACGCTCCAACTGCAAGTATTGCTCGGGTGTTAAGAAAATCACCGGTTGACTCGCCATGCCTACAGTATCTCCGATTCCACCGCGCCCCACAGATCGTCCATCAAATTGCCCGAAACAAACAACACTCGCGAAAACCCAGCCCCGTCCGGCCGCCATCGCGCCACGAATCTATCCCCCGAATGTCCATTGAAAACGGTAATCCGCGGCACTCCGCACGCCGCCGCCACATGCTGCCCCGCCGAGTCATATCCAACATACAAGCGGCTCCGTCCAATCGCCGCCGCGAATGGCGCAAAGCTCCCTTGCCACAGGATCAACGCGCCGCGGCACTTTGACTCCAAAACAGCCGCACGCTCCGCCTCCAGTGTCCCCGGCGCTCCCGAGTCCAACAACACACTCAACCCACGATCCAACAAACCCTGCACTAGCTCAAATTCAAATACATCCGAAACCCGCTTCGCCGCATTCTCCCCCACGCCAAAACTCACCGCTACATCGGCCGGGGGCACCCACTCCGGCGCGGGCGGCTTTATCCATGGAGCGGCTTGCACCCCCAACGCCTCCAGGACGAATCGCTTCGACAATTCCACCAGCGAGTCCCTATCGCCGCCCACGCCCCGGCTCTCAAAAAACAGCGTCCGCTCCACGTCCGCCAACGGTAGCAATCCCAATTGAGACAACCGCGAATCCGGGTCCAATACCAACGTCCCCGCATCCGCCACCAGCGGCCCCAGCGCCAGTCCAGTCTCCAACCGCTCCGCCATCGAAGAACCCCGTCCGTACCGAACCTCCAATAAAGAAATCCGCGAGTCCCCGCTGAATAACTCAAAATTCTTTCGCGACCCCGCAAACACAACCGAAGCCGAAGGCCACCTCCGTAAAGCCCCCGCCAAAAACGTCGAAGTAATCGCCACATCCGCGCCCAACGTCACCCGTGACAACACAACCACTCGCGAAGGCTCAAACAAAGGACGCGAAACCCGCAACTCCGCATATCGCGAAGCCAGGTGAGAGGCCGAAAACGAAGGAACTACCCGCTCCATCAATCGCGAAAAAATATCCACGTAAACCGCTATCGATGACGGTTCAAACGAATCCGCTAACGGCTCAATCACCGAACCAAACAACTCCGAAGCCGGCAACAAGGCCAGCGCGTCAACCGGCGCTATTGAGGTATTTGCCAACGATCAACTCCAGCTTCGCCCGTGTCTCGGCCGGGATGGTCGCCCGGTCCGTGATTATCGAATTCTTCAGCGCCGAATGGCACTTACAAGCAACGCCCTCCGGCACGCCCGCGACAGCCGCCGAAACCAGTTTGGCCGCGTTATCGGCGTTCGTATGTAACACCTTGATGATCTGTTCCACTGTTACCGCGTCGTGGGCCGGATGCCAGCAATCATAGTCGGTGACCATAGCTACTGTCGTGTAACAAATCTCAGCCTCCCGCGCCAGCTTGGCCTCCTGCAAGTTAGTCATCCCAATGACGTCCATGCCCCACGAGCGATACACGTTGCTCTCGGCTACCGTCGAAAACGCCGGTCCTTCCATGCATAAATACGTGCCGCCCAATTTGGCCACAATCCCCGACATGCCCGCGGCCTTCTTCACCACGCCCGCTAAAACACCGCACACCGGATGCGACATGCTTACATGCGCCACCAGGCCCCCGCCAAAAAACGTGGAAATCCGGCCCACTGTCCGGTCAAAAAACTGATCCGCGATCACAAACTCCGTCGGGCGGTGTTCTTCCTTCAGCGAACCCACCGCACTTAACGAAATGATTCGTTCCACGCCCAGCATCTTCATCCCGTAGATATTCGCGCGGTAGTTCAACTCGCTTGGAGACAGGCGGTGTCCGCGTCCGTGCCGGGGCAAAAAGGCGACATCGCGCCCTGACAGTTTCCCGACAATATAGGAATCCGACGGATCGCCGAATGGCGTCTCCAGCCGGACTTCGCTCTTTTCAGTAAAGCCCGGCATGTTATACAAGCCGCTGCCGCCGATAATTCCGATTTTTGCGTTAGGGGTGCTCATGTCCAATCAGTTCCAGCAACACACCGCCCGCCGATGCCGGATGTACGAACACATACCGATGGCCGCCTGCGCCTATTCGCGGCTCGCCGAGCAGCCGTGCGCCGGAATCTCTTAGTGTACCAATTGCGTTCTCAAAGTCCGGCACCCGTACCGCAACGTGATGCATCCCCGGTCCTCGCTTGGCGATAAACTTTGCAATAGGGGACTCGTCAGTCAACGCCTCCAGTAACTCCAGCCGCGACTCGCCGGCGTCGAGCATCGCCACCCGCACGCCCTCATGTTCCACCGTTTCCCGGTGCGTCACTCGCATCCCCAACACGCCCTCATAAAACAGCAGCGACTCATCGAGCGAGACAACCGCAATCCCCAAATGGTCAACCGCAAATCCAGCTATAAGCGCCGGCCGCTCTCGCCGCGAAACCGAACGAATCAATGTTAATACTTCCGCCGCCCCAACGCCATCCTTCGCCTTCATTCGCGCCACCGGAAGTCCGGTGGCTTCGTGTAAGTCCTGTTCCGCCTGGTCCGCCCCCGGAAGGTCGCACTTATTCAGTATCAATAAATCAGCGGTTTCCATCAAGCCGGCCTTTTCCGCCTGCACAGAGTCTCCGCCGGCGGGCGTCAAAACGACCGCCGTAACATCAGCCAGCGCGGCGATATCCATTTCCTCCTGCCCAACACCAACGGTCTCAATGAGGACCATTCGATACCCTTGCTTTGCCAGCAACGACAGCACGTCCCGCATGCGCGGTGCTAGCCCGCCGCCATGTCCACGGCTCGCCATTGAGCGAACAAACACCGCCGGTCCGGCGTTCGTCATTCGCACGCGGTCACCCAGCAACGCGCCCCCAGTGTATGGTGATGAAGGGTCCACCGCCAGAACCGCCACCTGTTCTGTAATAACGCCCAACAACGCATTGATCACGGTTGATTTCCCCGCGCCCGGAGGGCCCGTGATCCCAACAACTAACGGCGGCCGCGCCGCCGGCGGACTCGGGCCGCCATCCTCTAATGCACTGATTTCGCGCGCCAACTCCCGGCTCATGGATTCTTCAATAACTGTCGCGCGATAACCAGTTTCTGTATCTCGCTGGTCCCCTCGCCAATAGTCATCAACTTAACATCACGGTAAAACTTTTCCACCGGATAATCTTTTGTGAATCCATATCCGCCATGGATCTGCACCGCCTCATTACAAGCCCGGACCGCGATCTCCGAAGCAAACAGCTTCGCCATCGCCGACTCGCGATTCACACTCTTCCCCTGATCTTTCAGCCAACATGCTCGATTCACCAGCAGCCGGGCGGCTTCTATATCGGTTGCCATATCGGCCAGCTTGAATTGAATCGCTTGAAATTCGCTAATAAAACGGCCAAACTGCTTCCGCTGTTTGGCGTACTTCAACGCCGCGTCAAACGCCCCCTGCGCTATCCCAACGGATAAAGCCGCAATCGAAATCCGCCCGCCATCCAGCACCCGCAGGGCATCGATAAAGCCCTCGCCAGCCAGCCCCAGCAAGGCCGAGCCCGGAACGCGGCAGTCCGTAAAGATAACTTCCCCAGTGTCGGAAGCCCGCATTCCCAACTTGTCTTCTTTCTTCCCCGCTCTAAATCCCGCCGTCCCTTCCTCAACCAGGAATGCCGAAATTCCATGCTGCGACTTACTGCGATCCGTCGCCGCCATCGCCACACAAACCTGGGCGTAATGCGCGTTCGTCGTGAATGTCTTTGCCCCATTGATCACCCATGAATCCCCCTCCAAAACCGCCGCCGTTCGCGTCCCGCCCGCGTCGCTTCCGGCTTCCGGCTCCGTCAATGACCAACTGCCCAACCATTCGCCCGACGCGAGCCGGGGCAGGTACTTCCGCTTCTGCTCTTCCGTCCCCGCCAGATACAGATGGTTGCTGCAAAGCGAAGTATGCGCCGCCACGATCAACGCAACCGACGGATCCACTCTCGCCAATTCTTCGATCACAAGCGCGTACTCCACATACCCGTAGCCCGCCCCGCCATACTCCTCCGGAAAGATGGAGCCCATCAGGCCTAACTCCCCGCACTTCTTGATTACCGCCGCCGGAAACTCCGACTTCTCATCCCAAGCCCGCACATACGGCAATATCTCGGCTTCGGCAAACTCCCGCACCGCCCGCCGTAACTGCTGCTGTTCGTCCGTGTACGAGAAATCCATGGGGAGTTCGTTTAGACGATCTCTTCCTTCACCGCGTCCCATCGCATCGTGCGACCCTGCCGGTAGCTTTCCACGGCCATCCGGCACGCGATCGAAATGCGGTACCCCACTTCAAATGGGCAATTCGGCTCTTTCCCGCTCCGTACGCAATCAATGAAGTTCTGCATGTGTCCGTTCGGACTGGTCCTCGTCATTCCTACGCGCTCCGTACCCTGCGGCCGATTGACTTTTTGCGGCCAATAGCGCACTTGATTCGCCCGCGTAATCGAACCCTCCGTCCCCAATACATCTTCCGCGAATCCGCGCCGGTCATTGCCAAAACCGGAAACCCAGGAGAACAAAATGTCTTCCGGATGTTCCATCGTCACCGTCATTGTATCGGGCACTTCGCGCCCGTCTTTCCAGATATACAAACCGCCAGCCATGTTCACCTGCTTCGGTATTTGCAGGTCCAGCAACTTATACCAAATGCTTAGCGTATGGCACATATTCTCGTAGACGTTTCCGCCCGAGTAGTCCCAGTAAAACCGCCAGTTGATATAGCGATTGGGGTCGAAGTCGCGCTTCGGAGCGTCACCCAAAAACTTATTCCAAAGGATGTTTTCCGTCGTCATATCCGGATATACCGGCCGCGACCACTGCGGCTTGCCAACCGGCGAATTGCGCCAATGGTCGGCCACAATGGCGGTAATCTTGCCCATTCCGCCTTCCTTCAACCACGCCCGCGCGTCCTCCACCATGCCCGTCGAGACATGTTGATGACCAATGCCAACCACTAACTTCCGGTTCTTGCTATAGGCCGCGCGCATTGCCTTGGCGTGCTCCGGATTGAACGCCATGGTCTTTTCCTGGTAGATATGTTTCCCGGCTTCAACGGCCGCCACAAAATGCTCTTTGTGCAAATGCTGCGGCGTAGCGATTAACACGGCGTCAATCGACTTATCGTCGAGCATATAGCGATAGTCCATGTAGGTCTTCGCGCCAGGGGCGACTTTCTTGCCAGCCTCCAGCCGCGCCGTGTAAACGTCGCAGAAGGCCGCCATTTCCACTTGCGGACACAGCATGGCTTGGTGGACCAACTCCATTCCGCGCGCGCCCGGTCCAATGATGCCGACGCGGATCTTGTCATTAGCGCCAAGGACGCGCCCGGACGGCTGTGCCGCCGCCGCCAGACCAGTCGCCACGTTGCCCAAAAAATTTCTACGGGAGTGCATGCTTCTGCCTATTTTATACGAGGCGGTTGCTCCGCTGTGACATCGGCGCCCAACGGCTCCGGCGTGTCGAACTTGATCGAAGAATCGGTACCGAATTTACGATATAGGCGAAATTCCACTTCGTTCTTGATCAGGTCTTTTCCGGACCGCATCCGAACCTCGGCTCGCAACGGCAGCATGAACTTACTTCCGGATATCTCGATGCTGTCGTAGTCCAGCGTCGTCGTCGCCATCTGCACCGGAAAACTCGGCGGCATATCCGCGTCCAGCGTAATCTTCGTCACCTCGAACGTGTCTCGATCAACGTACACCAAGCCTCGATAACCGGGCGTCGTCACTTGCGTTCGTTGATAGGATACCGTCCACTTCGAATTCGGTTGAGCTACAAAATAGGTGTAAACGTGGTTGCGCTTCCCGCGCAACGTCGCCCATCGCTGCCACTCAAACCGCGCCTGGGTATCGGGTTCAAATAACTCCCGCATCATCGAACCGAATTCACCCGACGATGTGGACCCATCCAGTTTCTGATACGGGACCTCCGTCATTCGGCCGTTGATCGTCATCACCTTATAGTCTTCCTTCTGTTCGAAGTACGACAGCCGCGTCGTGATCGTATCCGCGTTGCGCCAGAACTCAAGGCCGGAGGGGTCCACATAACGCCGCGTCACTTGCAGGCAGAGGAAGTCCGGCAGCCGCTTGGAATATCCCAGCCCATATTCCCGGGCCTTCTCAATGATCTCTTTCTGTTCTTCCGCCGATGGCGGAGGCGGCGGGGGCGCCTGCCGCTTAGCCGCTACCTGGACTGGAGCCGGCGCCATCGGCAGTTCCTTCGTCAGCGTCAATAAATCTCGCAGCGCTTCCACCGTCTTTGGGCCTACGCTCATCTCGGAGAACTCTTCAAAAAATCGCGGCTCCAGCCGGTGCGTCAATTTTGACTTCTTCAGGTAGTCCGCCACCTGTCTGTCCGGCTGATGCAAATTCACCGACGACTTCAAAAACGAGCGCAACTGGTCCAGCGTCATGCGCGTCTGCGCGAACATCGGGACCACGAGCAAAATCGCTGCCGCTAACCAACGCATAATTTATTGACGTTTCTTCTTGCCGGTCTGTTGCGGGATTCGCGCCGGCACGAGCGTCTTTTCAATCGCCGCCTGCGCCAGCGGCGCCATCACGCGGTAGCCGTCGGCGTTCGGGTGCAGCCCGTCGTTGGCTAGTTCGGCCTTCAGTTGTCCTGTCGAATCGACCATTTCGTCGTAATAGTTCAGGTAGGTAAATCCCCGCTTCCGGCACATCGACGCGATGTACTGATTCAGCTGCCGAATGACCGCGAGCGGGCGCCCCTTCGTCATCTCGAAGCGCGGATTCGTGTCCTTATGGTGGTCGGAAGTCGGCAGAATAGACGCCAAAATGACCTTAATCGAATGCTTTTCCGCCAAGTCTGCGATCATACTCAGGTTGTTCTGAATTGTCTCGACGCTGACGCCTCGCGCAATGTCGTTCGTTCCGGCCAGTATCAACATCGCCGCCGGTTTATTCGCGATCACATCCGCCTGCATCCGGCCCAGCATCTCGCCGGTGATTTGGCCGGAGATCCCGCGATTCACGAAGTCTTTGCCGGGATAGTATTCGTTCAGCCGCCAGCCATCGGTGATGGAATCGCCATAGAAAAGGACCCGGTCCAGTGTCGGGGCGGCGAGCGTCTTGTTCGCTTCGGAGTAGCGGCGCAGGTTGTCACGATCGGCGCCGCGCAGTTGGAGTTCAGTAGCGGAGAGCATTGCCCGGAAATGGATCTCCAAACGCTCTACGGAATCCCGCAATTCCGTCAATTGCTGTTTCGCCGTCGGATTGGGGGGAAAGGGTTTTGGCAGACCATCAGCCAGCGCCAAGTAGGATCGGGCATCGGCGAGCAATCCGTACGCCGTGCCGATCGTTAATCTCCCGGCGATCTTGATGGCGTTGTCGTCCTGGTTGAGATTCTCCAGCATCGGCGCCGCGGCGCGAGCCAAGCCGGGCGCTGTCACCGAGGTCGATTCAGCGAGCTGGACCATCCGCCCGGCGAGCGTCAGCGCATCCCGGGCGCTCAGCAGTTCCGTTTGCGCGGCGAGCGGCAAACTCAGCGCACACAATAACATCCATAGAATCATTTCTTTAGCCCATCCACTGGCGGATCCGCTTTATCTAGTGTAAACGTCACCGTACCAATGTGAATACGCATCCGGACCTGGATTTGGACCGGCAACCGCCGGGCATCGTCGCTAATCCAGACGAAAAGCCGGGCGTTGCGCTTAAACAGGACTTCGTTGAAAAGAAAGGCCTCGTAGCGAATGGCTTGAAAGTTTCCAAGGCTGGTCGAGACCTTCTCTTTCTCCTGCGCTTCGACGCGCGCCATCACCATTTTCTTACCGTCACTGATCGGCAGCGTCGTCGATTGGCCCGGCTGCAAACTTTGGAGCAAGCGCAGTTTAGCGAATGCGCCGAGCACGTCGTGAACGCATCCAGGCACGTCCAATTCTCGCTCCAGTATCGTTTCATTCGTGATCAGGTCGCGTTCCTTATAGAACGACTTTTTCCCGGTCCACCGAATGGTAGTGTCGCGTTTCCGGTTGCCCTCTTCCGCCTGCAAGCGGGATTGCTGGGCGCACAATTCGGCCGTTCCCTGCGTGTCGTAGATGTTATTCACCTTGAAGAGGCGCGAAACGAGACCGGCGGAAAACACCTTCAGTTGCGCGGTGTATCCGGCGGGTCCAGGGATCCAGGAGAGGTCGATGCGGCCGGCGTTTATCAAACGCCACTCCACTTTATAGGAGTAGAAGTGAGGGGGTTGGGCACAGAGCGCCATCGCGGTAAGCAGGAGTGCGATCGATAGGCGGGAGAATGGCATGAATGATTGAGTTTCCCACAAAAACTACTGGCGGCGGAGAATACGGCCGTTACGAATGGCGTTGGGTTTACCGCCGTCAACGGCCACGGCGCCATTGACCAGGACAAAATCGAAGCCCGTGCTGTATTGGTGAGGTCTATCGAACTCGGCCCGATCGCGAACCTGAGCGGGATCGAAGAGCACCAGATCGGCGGCGAAGCCTTCGCGGACATGGCCACGGTCGTGGAATCCGAAAGTCCGGGCGGGCAGGGATGTCATTTTGCGAATGGCGTCCTCCAGGGTCAGGACGCCCCGCTCGCGGACATATTTTCCCAGCACGCGGGCGTTGGTTCCGTAAATGCGCGGATGGGGCACGCCTTCGCCAAATGGAACCATGCCGGCGTCGCTGGCGATGGCCGTTAGGGGATGGCGCATGATGCGGTCGACGTCGGCATCGCTCATAACGTGATAGACGATGGACGGACGGCCTTTGGTGCGCATGTCGATTAAAGTTTCTATTTCCTCGGCCAGCGTCTTTTTCCGGCCGCGCGCCAGATTAATCTCGCTGATCGATTTGCCTTCGGCGGAGCGGTCCTCGGGAAACGTGGCGATGATGGCGAACGAATAATCGGGCTGTCCCTGGCGAAGCGTCAATTCGGCGGCCATCTGTGCGGCGATGCGTTTGCGGCTGGCGGGAGTGGTCAAACGCTCGACAATGGCGGAGGGTCCGTCGGCCAGTACGTCGCGGGGAAAGAAGATATCGATGCTTGCGCTGGCGGCGGTATAGGGGTATTGATCGACGACGACATCAAGGCCTTCGCGACGGGCGTCCTCGACCATTTGCAGGGTCTTTTCCGATTTTCCCCAGTGGCGGCGGTCAATGATTTTGAAGTGGGAAATCTGCACGGGCAGGCGGGACGCCTTGCCGATCCGCACCGCCTCGCGAATGGCGTCCTCCACGTCGACCCCTTCGTCGCGCATATGCGTAGCGTAAACACCGCCGAAAGCCGCGGCGGCCTTGGCGAGGTCGATGACTTCTTCAGTTTGCGAATAGGCGCCGGGAACGTACCAAAGTCCGGTCGCGAAACCGGCGGCGCCATCTTTCATGCCTTGGGCGACCATGGCGCGCATCGCGGCGAGTTCGGCGGCGGCGGGGGCGCGGTTGGCGCTGCCCATGACGGCGGCGCGGACGCTGTTGTGACCGATTAACGCCGCAATGTTCATGCCGATGCCGCCCTTTTCCAGACGGCCGAAAAAGTCCTTCAAGTCCGTTGCCGAGGTGCCGCAATTGCCGGTAACCACCGAAGTGACGCCATCAAGGAGAAAGCCATCGGAGCGTGGTTCAATGAAAATCGCCCGTTCGATGTGCGTGTGGACATCAATGAAGCCGGGGGCCAGGACGCGACCGGCGGCATCAATGACGCGGTCGGCGGTGGCGGATGGCAGTACCCCAATTTTCGCGATGCGTCCGTCGCGGACGCCGACGTCGGCTTTGTACCAGGGATTGCCGGAGCCATCGACAACGCGGGCGTTGCGGATGAGGATGTCAAAATCGGCGGCGACGGCGGTGATCGACAGGAACGCCAACAGGGATGTTTGAATGGGCCGCATATGGCAACAGCTAACACTCTATCGCCATTTCGCCCCATTAACATTTACGAAAGCACGGAACAGTCCTTATCCTGACGACGTATTCTCTAAACAGTGATGCACTACCGATTCCTTACCCTCGCCGCCGCTACCGCGTGCTTCTTGACCGCCCAGCAGCCACCGCTGCTCGACCGGGAGCTTTTCTTCGACGATCCGGAGATCTCCGCGGCCCAACTCTCCCCGAACGGAGAGTTCATCACCTTCATGCGCCCGTTCAATAAGGTCCGGAATATCTGGATCAAGAAGGCCGGGGCGCCATTTTCCGACGCGCGCCCGCTTACATTTTCGGCGAAGCGGCCCATCCCCGCTTACTTCTGGTCCCGCGACGCGAAGAACGTGCTGTACATCCAGGACAACGATGGCGATGAGAACTTCAACGTCTACGCCATCGACCCCTCCGCCGCCAAGCCGGAACCGCGCAACCTGACCAACGCCAAGGGCGTAACGACTCGCATATATTCCGCTCCGAAGAACGACCCGGACACTTTCTATATCGGCATCAACGACCGCGACAAAGCGTGGCACGACCTTTACAAGCTAAAGCTCTCAACCGGCGAGAAAACGCTGATGCGCCAGAATACGGACAAGATCAATGGCTGGTATTTCGATCTGACTGGCAAGCTTCGCGCGGCGGATCGAACCAATGCCAAAGGCGACACGGAAATCCTCCGAGTGGATGCCGATGGCTTCAAGGTGATCTATTCGTGCAATGTCTTCGAGGGGTGCGGGCTGGTGCGGTTCCACAAAGACGGCAAGCGGGCCTACATGGAATCGAACGGCGGCGATAACGTCGATCTGTCGGGGTTGTACTTGCTGGACATCGCGACAGGCAAGGCGGAACTGGTGGAAAGCGACCCGAAGAGGCGCGTGGATTTCGGCAACGCCCTATTCTCCGAAGTGACCGATGAACTGGACGCGACATCCTACACCGAGGACCGGACACGCCTGCATTGGAAAAACAAGGCCAAGGAAGCCGACTACAACTTGCTCCGAGAACGTTTTGCGGGGCGGGAAGTGGCAAACGCCGGTTGCACGACCGACGAAACGCGCTGCCTGATAACGGTTTTCTCCGATGCCGACCCGGGCGAGATTTTCCTGTTTGACCGGAGGAACAAGAAGACGGAAAGCCAGTACAAAGTCCGGGAGAAGATCCCGCGAGAAGCGCTCGCCAGCATGGAGTCGATCCGCTATAAGTCATCCGACGGCTTGGAAATCCCCGCTTATTTGACAATTCCGAAGGGCGCAAAGCGGCCGATGCCGTTGGTGGTGGTACCGCACGGCGGCCCCTGGGGACGAGATAGATGGGGCTACAACGGGCTCGCGCAATTCCTGGCGAACCGCGGCTATGCCGTGTTGCAACCGAACTTTCGCGCCTCCACCGGCTTCGGGAAAAAATTCCTGAACGCGGGCAATGGGAAGTGGGGTGAAACGATGCAGGACGATATTACTTATGGCGTGAAGCATCTGATCGCTAATGGCACTGTCGACCCCCAGCGTGTGGGAATTATGGGCGGTTCCTATGGCGGATACGCGACGCTGGCGGGTGTGGCTTTCACACCCGACGTGTATGCGGCGGGCGTGGCGATCGTCGCGCCGTCGAATCTGTTGACGCTGCTCGATTCGATCCCGGCGTATTGGGAAGCCGGGCGGAAGAGCATGTATACGCGGATGGCGGATCCGGGCACGGCGGAGGGCAAGGCGCAACTGGCTCGCCAGTCGCCACTGAATTCGGCGGGAAAGATTAAGTCGCCATTGATGGTGGTCCAAGGGGCGAACGATCCGCGCGTGAATCAGGCCGAGTCCGATCAGATCGTCATTGCGCTTCGCGACCGCAATTTTCCGGTGGAGTATCTGGTGGCGCCGGACGAGGGGCATGGTTTTCAGCGTCCGGTGAATAACATGGCGATGTTCATGGCGGCGGAGAAGTTCCTGGCCAAGCACCTGGGCGGCCGCGCGCAGGAAGGCGCGAAGGAGGAAGTGTCGAAACGGCTGGCGGAGATTACCGTCGATCCGAAAACCGTGAAGCTGAAGTCCAAAACGCAGGCAGGGGGGGCGGCGAAGCCGGATGGCTCGCTGCTGAAGGCGGGAGCGGCGTCTTATTCAGCTAACATCGCCTTTGGCGAACGGAAGATGGATTTGAAATTGGTTTCCACCATGAAGGAAGAGGCCGGGGCGTGGCATGCGAGCGAAGCGTTTTCAACGCCGGGCGGCGAATTGACGGAATCATCCGTTCTGGCCAAGGACACTTTGCAAGTCCAGCGACGGGTGGCGAACCAAGGGCCGATATCCTATCAATTTGATGTGAAGGATGGCAAGGCGGTGGGCGCCATGACGATGAACGGCCAGGAACGGCCGATTGATATCGCGCTCCCGGGGCCACTGTTCGCCGACGGCGCGGGCGGGCCGCAAGCCGTCGGCACGCTGCCGCTGGCCACGGGTTATAAGACCACGTTCTACAACATGGACATGAAGAAGCTGAAAGTGAAGCTAATGGAATTGGAAGTGACCGGCGAGGAAAAAGTGACGGTGCCCGCCGGTACTTTTGATGCGTGGAAACTGGTGGTTACCTCCGAGGCCGACGGAAACCAGAAGCTCTACTTCTGGATTGACACGAAGTCGCGCCGGTTCGTAAAGGCATCGTCCGTTCTGGCGGAGATGGGCGGAGCGCAGATGACGGTGGAACTGCAACCGTAAGGCCGGGTTTAGACGACGGACGGGCGATCCTTCCGGAGTTCGAACCGAATGCCGGTGAACTGGCTGCCGGAGTCTTCAAATGTGACGACGTCGTCGGCATTGCCGGCCTTGACGGGGCGGAGGACGATTTCAATGGAGCTGGCGGCCGCGCGGTTGGCGCCCGCGAGGGAGACGGTATAAGAATCGTCACAGTTCTGGCCATCCCGGCCGCTGACGACGACGGAGTAAGTGCCGTCGAAGTTAGAAAAGAGCGCGGCATGAATGGGAAGGAACGGGTGTTCCGTGTAGAGAAGCATATCGCTCATCGGGCCTCGCCGCCGGTCGGTGGCTATGTCAGTTGTTTGCAGAAACATGGTTGGGTTGATTGCCCTTCACTAACTAGACGCGTAAACGGGGTCAAAAAGAGGCAACGATCTTCGAAATTTTGCGTTAAGAGATGGTCATGCGCTTGTAACCGCATCGCTGAAGGGAGCGTCGAAAGGTCCAAAGGAGACTGTCATGCGGAAATATCTGGTTGTACTTCCGCTCCTGTTGGCACTTCCAATCGCCGCCGAAACGAAACCGCGTATCTATATTACGGAAAGCGGGGCGATTCAGATTTCCGGCCCTTCGATGGCGCTGACCGGGCCAACAAGCTCCGAAAATATTGAAGTCATGAAATCGTTTCAACGGCATTGTCCGACGGTGACCGTCACGGCGGACCGGGAGAAGGCGGACTTTATAGTCCGGCTGGACCGGGAAAGTCCGAGTCCGGTCACGCCGTTTGTTCGCGGAAACAAGGTGGCGGTATTTAATCGGGACGCTGACTTGGTTTACAGCCACTCCAGCCGCTTGCCGGCGCCGGCGGTGAAGGGCGCATGCGCGGCGGTTACGATGCCTTTAGCGCGGAAATAGTCTTCACCTTTTTCTTACCAGACGCCGGCAGCTTTCTTTTTCAATCGGGAAATGCGGCGCTGGGCGCGGGCATACTTGATAGTCCTGACGCTGGCGTCTATCTGGTTGTTATGGACGATTTCATCTATGGCGAACCGCAAGCGAACGGCGTTCCCGAACCCGGCTCGCTGTTGTTGACGGCGGCGGGCGCGGCAATGGTTTTCCCGGTCCGTCGCTACCGGCGCCAGTAAACGCGGAAGCGTCGCGTGCCGGGGTCGTATGGATCGTCGAAGTCCTCAAAATTTTGAATAGACAAACCCAGATTATTTAAGGGCGCCAGATCCGCCCGCGTCAACGGCCATGGCATTTGACCGGGAGGATCTGTTTCTTCACGGCTGCGGCAAATAATGAGTAAGCTTTGGCCCAGTTTTCCGACGGCTTCGACTGCCTGCGCGCGCATGGCGATCGGCATGGCCTGGAGCGTGTTTATCTCGACGACCAGATCGTACTCGCCGGAGAATTCGAGTAAGTTGCCGACATGGTAGCTGACGGTGGACTGCGGGAAACGCTTCCGGCACCATTTGATGGCGGTTTCGGATAAGTCGAAGGCGGTGACGGCGGCGCCGCGGCCGGCGAGATACTCGGCGTCGTTTCCGAGCCCGCAGCCAACTACAAGCACGCGCGCGCCAGCTTGGGGCAGCCCTTCGCGCTCGCACCAGGCGGTGAGATTACGATTGACGCCGCGGTCGGCCCACGGGATAGTATCGAACTCGCCGCCGGCCTGTTTGTAGAGGGCTTCGAACCAGCCGAGTGGGTCACCGGCCTCGTCGTGCCGGCGCGCCAATTCACGGCAAAGATCGCGTGTTTCGTCCATTATTGCGGCACCGCGACGAGTTCGATGGCGAAGGATGCGTCCATGGAGGGCAAGCCCTCAAACAGGAGCAGCGTGCTGGCCGGCGGACGCGCCTTATCGTAGTGGTCGAAACGAATGGCGCGAATCTTGGCGGTCATGGGATTTGTCAGTGAGTAGAGGCTGGAGAAGGCGACCAGTTTCATAGAGGAGTGCGCGGCTTCCAGCACTTTCGCCATTCGCTGGAAGGCGAGTTGCACATCTTTGTCTTCGTAATGGAAAGCGAGCTGGGCACCGGTGAGTATGACTTTTTCCGAGCCGACAAGGGCGGCTTTGGAGTACATCGGGGACGGGTTCATATCGGGCGGATTCAGCATGACGAGCGCGGTGGCCGGTTTGACGCGGAGGCGCGCGACGGCCTCGCACTCGGCCAGCGCCTTGTCATGCAATCGCTGGGCCTGGACGGCGATGAGAACCGCGGCCGGGAACGCGGCCGCGATGCGGGTGCGGACTTCGGCGATCGGCTCGACGGCGGAAAGGAGGCAAGTGACGCGCGTGACGTCGGCTGGTTGGCTGCCGGCGGCCCGGGTGGCGCGGGTCAGATCCGCGATGGCTTTATCAAGCATGGGCAGGAGCTTTTCCGGAGGCTCCGCGCCCACGCCGCCCATGCCGCTGAGAAAAGCCAGACCATGCGGATTGACCGGTTTCTTCGCGGTGACGACGGCTTCGAGCACCACTTGCGCGCCTTCCAGAGGAAGCTGGCCAACCTGAATGGTGGAGACTGCGGGGAGCGGCTGCTTCTTTTCCGCGAAGGTTTCGCTGACGATGGCAGGCACACGGCGCTGATCGCCAGTGCCGGATACGAAAGCGCGGATCTTGACGATGGGCCGCGACCCGGCTTGCGCGCGCAGTGATTTCAGCGCGTCGCGAATCTGTTGCGAGAGCAGGCCTTTTCCCGAAAGCGGCGAGGCGAGGAATTCAAGCCGGGCCGTTTCCACGGTGACCGACGCCGGGGGATCCGGTAAGACCTCAAGCGTCTGGGTGATCTCGACTTCGGGCTTTTTCTTCTTCTTTTTCTTTTGCGCATCGAGCGCGGCCGGAAGCAGCGTCAGGGTGAGCAGGATGGATAGGGCAGTCCGCATGTTGCGTCACCAATTTTATCAACGTACGGGACAAAAAAATCGCCGCGTGCGAATGATGAGTTCGCACGCGGCATGGCTTGTGCGCCTTTGAAGGAAAATTTAGATGGTCTCGCTTTGGGCGGCGCCGAATTTCCGGCGCGCCATGACGAGGAGAATCCCGCCCATGGCGAGCTGGATCAGCGTACCGGGTTCGGCGATTTCATTAGGCGCTGGCGCGGAGAAGGATCCCTGCGCGATGTCGTCAAGAACCAGATAGCGGTTGATGTCGTTGATATAGATGTCGGCGAAGGAGAAGGTTTGCGAGTCGCTGATAACGCCCCAGAAGGCTAAGGTTGAACCCTGCACGGTAGTGACATTCACCGGTGTGAGCCCGTTCGGAGCAATGGTGATACTGCCGGCAGCGCCGGGAAAGCAGCCGTTGAAATAGGTGGGACATCCGCCGATGCCGAAATTGAAGCCGAAGGCGCTAACGGGGCTAGGGAACGAGATCCGGGCAAAGACGGCGTTGGTGTTAATCTTGTCGTTCGTTCTCACAATGGCGCCGCTGCCCCAGTTGTAGTAGTTTTGACCCGCGCCGGCGTTGGCGGTTGTCACGTTTGTTGGGGTGCCCGTATTGATGGTGTAACCGTCAATGTTGAGGTTGGTAGAAAAGAGACCTCCAAATCCCCAGTTGGTGCTGGTGCCTGCGGCTTGTGCGCCGCCGTTGAAGTTAGTCAGGCTTGTCACCTGCGATGTCCAGGTTCCCCTATCGGAAAAAGAAAGTGTTAGTGCCGATACATGGCTGGAAGCGGCCAGCGCCAGCAGGCCGGCGGTTAGTATATTGCGATTCATGTCTGTTCCTCTATCTCTCTTGCGAAAGTCAGACGTACCTCTATTCGCCATCCGCTATTGCGGGACGCCGGGTGCGCTAGCTTTTCGCTTCACAGAGGAAGTGCGTGTTCGCCGTGTAGATTCTCGTAAGACGTTATTAGGTTTGTACTGACAGGCAAACCCGTAGTACGTAACCTTGACGATACCCCTATTGGAGACTTTTGCGAATACGCCCGAGATAGCGTTCCGCTTCGGCCTGTATTTTCACTTTGTCCAACGTAAGTGTCTTACGGTCGCGTACAAGTACTTTGCCGTTGACGACGACGTCGTTTACGTCGGAGGCCTTGAGGGCGTAGACCAGTTGCGAATAGACATTAAACATGGGCCAGGCGTGGGGGCTATCGAGGCGAATGGTTATAAGATCGGCCCGTTTTCCAGTTTCAATGGAGCCGATTTCCTTCTCCATCCCCAGCACGCGCGCGCCGCCGATAGTCGCCATGGTGAACGCTGTTTTGGCGGGGAGCGCTTCGGGGTCCATTGTAATGATTTTTTGTAACTTCGCGGCAAGGTCCATTTCTTCGAATAAGTTGAATTCGTTGTTAGAGCCGGCGGGACCGTCGGGACCGAGTCCCAGGGCGACACCGAGCTTGAGTAACTTCGGAAGCGGGGCGACGCCGCTGGATAACTTCATGTTACTGGACGGGCAATGAGCGACGCCGACCTGTTTGCGGGCGAGCGTCGCAATGTCTTCGTCTTCCAGCCAGATGCTGTGGGCGGCGACGGTGCGGCCGTCGAAGACGCCCAGTTTGGCGAGGGCCTGGACGGGAGTGAGGCCGCGTTTTTGCTTGCTTTCGTCGAATTCGCGCTTGGTTTCGGCGACGTGGATGAGCAGCGGAGCGCCGTATTTATTGGCCAGCGCGCGGGCGGCTTGGAGGGATTCGTCGCTGTTGGTGTAGAGCGCGTGAGGGGCGACGGCTGGGGTGATCAGACGATGACCGGCGAACTGTTTCAGGAATGTTTCGGCGCGGGCGAGGGCCAGTTGGGGCGTCTTGGCGTCGGGCACGGGGAAGTCGATGACGGTCTGACCGAGGACGGCGCGCATGCCGGCGGCGGCGGTGGCCTCGGCAATTACTTCCTCGAAGTAATACATGTCGGTGTAAGTGGTGGTGCCGCCGAGTAACATTTCCAGCACCGCCAGTTGCGTTCCGGCGCGGACGAATTCGGGGGTTACATTGCGGGCTTCGGCGGGAAAGATGTATTTTTCGAGCCACTCCTGCAAACGGAGATCGTCGGCGATGCCCCGAAAAAGGCTCATCGGTGCGTGGGTGTGGGTGTTGATGAGTCCAGGGGTGATGAGGGCGTCCGGACGGTCAATTCGCTGTTTGGCTTTGTAGGCTTTGTCGATTTCCGCGCGAGGGCCAACGGCGACAATTCGCTCGCCCTTAATGGCCACGGCGCCGCCCGAAATAATTCGCTGCGTCGAGTCCATGGTGACCACCTCCCGGCCCGAAATAATCAGATCGACGGGTTCAGCGGAATAAGTGCTGAGAGCGAAGAACAGGCTAGCCCAATAACGAATCATCAAATGCCTCCGGGATGAGTTGGCCGACGGTAAATTCGCGAGTCAGGCCGCGCAGATTGGTGAGAATCACGGGGACATCGCCGCAGAACTCCCATAGAATTTGGCGGCAGGCGCCGCAGGGTGGAGTGAGGGTTTCGGTGTCGGCGCAAATGGCGATGCGGCGAAACGTGCGCGGTTTGGCGCCGTCGCTGATGGCCTTAAAGATGGCCACGCGTTCGGCGCAGATCGTCAGGCCGTAGCTCGCGTTTTCGACGTTGCAACCGGTGACGATGCGGCCATCCTCAAGCTCAATTGCCGCGCCGACGCGGAAGCCCGAGTATTTCGCATAGGCGTATTCACGGGCGGCGATGGCCGCGTCGAGCAGCGGGTCCATGTCTCAGCCTTTCAATTGCGGCAGAATGACTTTGAGGAGAGAGGTGAAACGGCTGCGCACCTGGCGTCCGATTTCCAGAACCTCTTCGTGATCGATTTTTTGATCGAGCACCCCGGCCGCCATGTTAGTCACGCAAGAGATGGCCAGGACGCGCATGCCCATGTGATTCGCCACGATCACTTCGGGCACGGTGGACATGCCGGCCAGGTCGGCCCCAATGGTGCGGAGATATCGGATTTCCGCGGGCGTCTCGTAGTTCGGACCGGCAAGCGCGGCGTAGACGCCTTCCGGCAAATGGAAGCCCAGACCGGCGGCGGCATTGCGGGCGATGGCCCGATAGGCGAGAGAATAAGCCTCGCTCATGTCCGGAAAGCGGGGGCCCCAGGAGTCGTCGTTGTGCCCCGTCAGCGGGTTGACGCCCTGCAAGTTGAGATGGTCTGAAAGCGCGACCAGCGCCCCTTGGCTGTATCCAAGGTTAATGCCGCCCGCGGCGTTGGTGATGACCATGGAATGCGCGCCCAGCGTCCGCACCGCGCGCGTGGCGAATGCCGCTTCCTGGGCCGTGTAGCCTTCGTAAAGATGGGCGCGTCCCGAAAGCACAACGACGGGCATGCCGTCCACATAACCGGCCGCCAATCGCCCCGCGTGACCGATGGCGGTGGATGCCGGCCAGTAAGGAATTTCACCATAATCGATGGTTACGGCGCCGGTCAATTCATCCGCGAACGCGCCCAGTCCACTGCCCAGAACCACGCCCACGGCCGGCGCGATGTCAATTTTCTTCCGGATAGCAGCGACGGCCGCCTCAACCATCGTTCGTTGGTTCATAACAGGAGCCCCGCTATACAGGCTGACATGAAATTGGCGAGGGTTCCAGCCGCCACCGCTCGCAATCCCAATCGCGCCAAATCCGATTTCCGCGAGGGCGCCAGCGCCCCGATCCCGCCCACCTGAATGGCAATCGAGGAGAAGTTCGCGAATCCGCACAGGGCGTAAGTCGCAATGACGAAGGACTTATGATCTAACTGATCTTTCACGGGACCCAGATTCAAAAACGCGACAAACTCATTCAGGACAAGCCGGGTGCCGAGTAAGTTGCCGACTGTCGAGGCGTCTTTCCATGACACTCCCAGCAGCCAGGCAATGGGCGCGAAGACGAGGCCGAAAATTTGTTGCAATGAATCCGGCACAAATGGCGCCCAGGTATGAACCCATCCCAGCATCCCGTTCACCATGGCGATCAATGCCAGGAACGCGATCAACATACCCCCGATATTCAATGCCAGTTGCAATCCATCGCCCGCGCCGCGCGCCGCCGCGTCGATAATATTCACGCCGGGTTTCTCAATATCTATCTTCACATCGCCGGCCGTCGCGGGCACTTCCGTTTCCGGGATGAACATTTTGGAGAGCATGATGGTGGCCGGCGCGGTCATGATGACCGCGGTCAAGAGATGGGTGATCTCAACGCCCGCGATTTTGACATACGCCGCCATCACCGCGCCGGAAACGTGCGCCATGCCGCTAGTCATAATGGTGAACAGTTCGGACCGTGTCAGCCCGGCCAGAAACGGGCGAATCGTCAGCGGCGCTTCTGTTTGCCCCATGAAGATACTGGCCGCCACGCAAGTTGACTCAGCCCCGCTGGCGCCCATGATCCGCCGCATCCCGATGGCCATCAGTTTGATGACGACCTGCATCACGCCGAGTTGATAGAGTACGGCGAACAGCGCCGCGATGAAGATAACAATCGGCAGCACCTGAAAGGCAAACACGACGCCGAAGGGGCCGGCTTTTGAACCCAATGGGCCGAAGAGAAATTTACTGCCTTCCTCGGCGTATTCAAGCAGCGCGTTGACCGCCCCACTGGCCGATTGAAAGACGAACCCAACGTTTGTCTTCAGGACCAGAAACGCGAATAAAAACTGAAGCCCCAGTCCCCAGATAAGAAGCCGGGGCTGAATTTTACGACGGTCCGAGGAGAATATGTAAGCCGTCGCCAGAATCGCGATCAGACCCAATAGACCGGTGAACCGCTCCATAGGGGCCTCCTTAGCGACTAACTAGCTAACGACTTCCAGAATGAGTTCGCGCTCTTCCGGCGCCGAAGCCGAAATACGGAATGCGTCTTCTACCAACTCGGCGGCTTCCTCGACATTGGCGTCGTCGCGATAATAGAGCCGGCAGAGCACGGTATTCGCGTCTACCTTAGCGCCCACTTTGACGTCAAGGATCACGCCGACAGCCGGGTCGATCACGTCTTCCTTCGTCGCACGCCCCGCCCCGATCAGCGTCGCCGCCTGACCGATCAACTGCGCGTCGATACCGGCCACGTAGCCGCCGCGAGGAGTGGCGATCTCACGCATCCCTGTTGCGTTGGGCAACAGGTCAAACCGGTCCAGAACCTGCGGATTTCCGCCCTGCGCCGCGATCACTTCCTTCAGCTTCCGGAATCCCGATCCGTCCAAAAGTTTCGTCTGCGCCAGTTCGCGCGCTTCTTCAATCGTCGCGGTGATCTTGCCCAGATAAATCATGCGCGCCGCCAGTTCGAGCGAAAGGCGCGTCAGGTCCACCGGACCGCCGTTCTGCAGCGTCTGCGACACTTCCATGATCTCCAGTGCATTGCCGATGGCGTAACCCAGCGGCTGGTTCATGTCCGTCAACAGCGCGACAACTTTCTTATTGTGCCGGCGTCCGATGCCGACCATGATCTGCGCCAATTCGCGCGCGTGAATCTGGCGCTTTATGAAAGCGCCCGCGCCTACCTTAACATCGAGAACCAGGGCGTCCAGCCCTTCGGCCAGCTTCTTCGACATGATCGAGGAGGCAATTAACGGTACGCTTTCCACGGTGCCGGAAGCGTCGCGGAGGGCGTAGAGCAAGCCGTCAGTGGGCGTAATCTGCGCCGATTGACCGGCAAATGCCAAGCCGATTTTCGCTACCTGCGCCTTGATCTCATCCACCGTCAGGTTAGTTCGTAACCCCGGAATCGATTCCAATTTGTCTAGGGTTCCACCCGTGAATCCCAAGGCCCGCCCGCTGATCATGGGAATTTTCACGCCCGCGGCCGCGGCGATCGGGGCCGAAATCAGGCTGGTTTTGTCACCCACGCCTCCGGTGGAATGCTTATCTACTTTCAGGCCGGGAATTTCGGATAAGTCGAGCGTTTCACCGCTCTGGAGCATCAGCTCCGTTAAAGCGCTTACTTCCTTATCCGTCATCCCTGAATGGAATGTGGCCATTAGGAACGCCGCCATCTGGTAGTCCGGTATTTCCCCGCGAGTATACCCATCCACAAGAAAAGAAAGCTCTTCCGGGGAAAGTTCCTCGCCATCCCGCTTCCGCGTGATCAAGTCGACAGTACGCATATAGTTTCTACAGCGTAGCACGCCAATTCATTGAAAGGAAACCGCGTTCGCCGTTTTCTTCAGCCGCGCACACGTCTCCCCCGCTAACTTCGCCCCACTTTCCCGCCGGCGAAGGGACCTATTCAGTTACCTGGATTTGCGGCAACGGATAACGGAAGCGTCCAGCGAAAACCTCGCCGAAGATCCGCAGCATCTCCTCATGAATCAAGCCATTGTCGGCCAGTATGTGTTTCCCGTGCAGGCTCCGCGGCGCGCCGCGCATGTCCGCGCAACGCCCCCCGGCCTCTTCCACCAGAAGTATTCCGGCAGCCATATCCCACGGGCAAAGTCCGAACTCCCAGAATCCGTCTAAACGCCCGCTGGCCACATAAGCCAAGTCTAGCGCCGCCGCCCCGGCTCGACGGACTCCGTGGCTCACCATCGCCAGTTGATAATAAAAGTGGATGTTGATGTTTTCGTGCCGCCGCCGGCTCGGAAATCCGGTGGCGACCAAACTCTCATTCACGCCGGCGGCTCGGGAAACGTGGATCCGGCGCCCGTTCAAATACGCCCCGCCGCCTTTTTCCGCCGCGAACATCTCATTCCTCGTGGGATCGTAAATAACTCCCGCCACCAATTCCCCGGCTTTTTCCAGCGCCATGGTGACGTTATACGCCGGAAATCCGTGGGCAAAGTTTGTCGTCCCATCCACGGGGTCCACGTACCAGCAATACTCCGCTTGCCCCTCCCGGTGTCCGCCCTCTTCGCCAAGGATAGAGTGCGTTGGGAAGTGGCTTTGCAATCGTTCGACGATTAAGGCCTCCGAAGCGCGGTCGGCGGCTGTCACCAGATCGAAATCACCCTTCAATTCAAACGGGATCCGGCGCTCCGCCATGTTGGCAACCAGCATTCCCGCTTCCCGGGCGATGTCGATTGCCGTTTCTAGAAATGATGCCATTTACTCCCTGGCCAGCGGCTCAGACTTCGACGACATACTTAATGTCGTGCTTAAACAAGAACAGGTTCGGCTGTCCGCTGCGCGTAATGCGGACCATGTCCGCGTCAAAGTAGTCCACCGTACCGGTGTGTTCCTGATTATCAAGCAGACGGACGCGCACGGCCTGCTGCCGTGCTACAAGGTCCTTCCAATATGCGACCTCCCGGAGCGTCGTTTCCGGTGCCTTCTTTTTCGAATTTGCGCCTTTGGATGCCATCCGGTGAGGGTTACGGAGCGGAATCTCCATAGTAACCGCTTCGGGTTTGCACGCGCAATCCCGGAGTTGCCGTTTCTACTTTCACGGTGTGGAAACGATTGCGCGTCAAAGGAACGTTTTTCGGGTAGTAGCCCAGCAAATACTGGGTCCGCAAATCACGCAGAATGGAGTCAAACGCTTTATCCAAGGCCACGCCGACAGTGGGCCGGAACACTTTTCCGCCAGTCCCGGTGGCGAACTGCTCCAACGCGTGTTCACCGCCGATGTTGCGTCCGGCGTCGTTTTCGATGGGCACGACAAGGATGGAGTAAATAACGGCGTCATTGCGATGGGCGCCTTCGAGAGCGCCGTGATAGCTGGTGCTCGATGTCGTATCGCCGCCGTCGGTAACGACAATCATGACCCGGCGGCCGTCCCGGGTTCCCAACTGATCGGCGCCCAGCAGAATGGCGTCGTAGAGCGAAGTCCCCGCCTCCGCCTTCAGTCCGCGCATCCCTTTTTCAAGCACGCTCAGGCGTCGCGTGAAAGCGCTGGCGCGGGCGACATCGTGATTGAAGGTGAAAAGGGCCGCCTGGTCCTTGGGATTGCCCGATCCGAAGAGCGCCTTTGCAAATCGTTGCAGCGAATCCACTTCGTACTTCAGATCCTTCGCGGTGGACCCGCTGATGTCCAGCATGATCGCCACCGACAGCGGTTGTTCGGTATGTTGTTCAAATACCGCCACTTCCTGCGGCGCGCCGTTGTCGCTGATGCGGAAATCCGCCTTCGTCAACCCGCCGGCCAGGGCGCCGCTCGCGTCCTTCACCGTCGCCAGCAAACGCACCAATTTCACTTCCATACGAAAAACCGGCTGCTGCTGGCACCACGCCGCCAGCCCCGACACGCCCAGAAATCCACGCCGCGTTGGCTTCATAGGGTCTTTAGCCGCTCATCCCACTCGCCTTCCACCCACACTTCTCCGTCGGCAAAATACTCCTTCTTCCAAATCGGAACCAGTTTCTTCAGCTTATTGATCCCTTCGAGTGACGCTTCAAACGCGGGCTTGCGATGCGGGGAAAATGCGATGACCGCCACGCTGGTTTCCCCGATCTCCATTCGCCCCAAACGGTGTAGCAGGGCGATCCGGCTGATGGGAAAGGCCGCCGTAATCTCATCGCCAATTTGCTCCATCATCTTGATCGCCATGGCTTCATAGCACTCGTATTCGAGATACATGGTCGGCCGGCCCTTGGTATTGTTGCGCACCACGCCTTCAAAATTGACAAACGCGCCGTCCGCTCCTTGAAGCAACTCGCGCGCCACCGCCGCGGCATTGATCGGTTCGCGCGTCAAGCCATAAAAATTGCCGTTTTTCGCCGTCGTAATTTCGTGAATCCACCGCCCGCTCCCGCCGCTGACGGGCGGCAATAACGCCACTTCATCGCCATCGGCCAACAGCACTGACGGATCGGCGAACTCCTGATTGCGCGCCACGGTGACGCTGCGCCGCGCCGCTTCCAATGCTGGAAACTGCGCCGCAAAATGATCGAACAGCCCCGCCGCCGTCACTCCGTCGGCCAGATTCACTTCGCACTCCCGCTGCCCGGTAAAGTCGCGCAGAACGCCAAAAAAAAGGACTCGAATTCGCACAGTGTCATCCTAACAGACTGATTTCGCGGTCCCATGGTTCCAATTGCCTGTTGCACGCATCAAACTGGGTGCTATGAACCCGACACGCAACAATCTACCCGCCGCGGCACGAAAGAAACTGATCACGCTGCTGAACAGCCGCCTGGCCGACGCCACCGACCTGAAAAGCCAGTTAAAGCAAGCGCATTGGAACGCGAAGGGCCCCCAGTTCTTCCAGCTTCATGAGCTTTTTGACGCGATCGCCGGCAGGGCTGACGCCCAAATCGACGAGATTGCCGAACGCGCCGTCCAACTCGGCGGTACCGCGTTGGGCACCATTCGTCTCGCCGCCGCCGCGTCCACACTGCCGGAGTATCCAACCGGACTGATCGACGGCCTCGCTCATGCCGCCGCCATTGCCGATCGCCTTGCCACGCACGGCGCGGCACTGCGCGCCGCCATTGACACCGCCGACGATTGCGGCGACGCCGACACCGCCGATATGTTCACCCGTTTCAGCCAGGACGCCGATAAAGATCTCTGGTTCGTCGAAGCGCATCTGCAATAATTGGCGGCCATGGACAGTTTTCGCGCCCGGGTCCGTGTCCGTTATGCGGAGACGGACCAGATGGGTGTTGTTTATCACGCCAATTACATCGTGTGGATGGAGGTTGGACGGGTGGAATTCTGCCGTTCCGCCGGCCTCAGTTATCGCGATATGGAGCAAGAAGGCGCTTTGCATTTGGCTGTCATCGAAGCGAACTGCCGTTATATCGCCCCGGCGCGCTATGACGATGAGATCGACATCGAAACGAGTATTGACAAGGCCACTCCGCGCGGCGTCCGCTTCGCCTATATCATGCGCCACGCCGAGTCCGGCCGGAAGCTCGCCGAAGGCTTTTCGCGCCATCTGTTTCTTGATCGCGAATTGAAGCCAATGCGCCTTCCGGAACGCTTCTACCGGCAGTTCGGGCTGCCCCCGCCGTAGGCGTTTTGTTACCTTTAGATGGATGACTTCTCCCCTCCGCGGCGCTATCGCCGGTTGCGGTTTTTTCGGACAGATTCACCTGGAGGGCTGGCGGCGCATTCCGGACGCTGAAATCGTCGCGGCCTGCGATACAGATCTCGCAAAAGCGCAACAGGCGGCCCCGCAGGCGTTTGACGATCTCGAGCGGATGCTCGACACGGTCAAACCGGATTTTCTCGACATCGCCACCCGTCCTGAACTGCACTTGCCAATGCTCCGCGTCGCCGCGGCGCGCCGCCTGCCGGTGATATGCCAGAAGCCGATGGCGCCATCGTGGGCGGACTGCCTGGAAATGGTCCGCGTCGCCGACGCCGCCGGAATTCCGTTCATGATTCATGAAAACTGGCGCTGGCAGCCCTGGTACCGCGTCATTGCCGCGGAAATGGCTGCCGGTTCGCTTGGCGCTCCGGTCACGTATACGTTTCGCACCCGCAAACGGGATGGCGCCGGCGCCGAGCCGTACCTTCTTCAGCCCTATTTCCGGACAATGCCCCGGCTACTGCTGTTTGAAACGCTCGTCCACCATATCGATACCGCCCGATTTCTTTTCGGTGAATTGACGACCATCTACGCTCATCAACGGCGCGTGAACCCGCAAATTCAGGGCGAGGATCAAGTGCTGATGATCGCCACGCACCACTCCGGTCTGGCCGGCGTTATCGACGGCAACCGTTTCCTGGATTTATCGCCGGATTCTCCTCCGCTCGGCGACGGATTCTTCGAATTCGAAAACGGCGCGCTTCGTCTGGCCCCCACCGGGGACGTCCTTCGAGTAACTCCCAACGGGGACGAGTTACTCTGGAAGAACAATGTAACATCGGGTTATCGCGGCGATAGCGTCCGCGCCACGTCGCAGCATTTTGTCCGCGCGCTCGCCGCCGGCCAGACATTTGAAACCACTGGCCGCGACTATCTCATCACTGTCGCCGCTGTTGAAGCCGGTTATCGCAGTCATGCCGCCAGCGCCGCCATGCGCGTCCCGACTCCCGCCGAACTCGAAAAAGAACTCTGAACATCATGTCCTTGCTACCCCCATCCTTGCTCCCGTTTTGGATGGAAGTGGAGGGCGACGCCGAATCGCCCGTTCGTAGACAAGGCCACGCTTTGGGCTTTTTCCTGGGTGTTTGCGCCGTGGGGGCATTCTTCGCCTCGCTGTATGCCCCCAGCGGGGGAGGGAATTGGGGTTGGTACCCGCGACTGGTTAAGCCATCCTGGGCGCCGTCGCCGGCCGTGACCGGTCCCGTCTCGACGATTTTCTACGCCGTTCTAGCCGTTTCCATTTGGCGCATCTGGCGCACCGGCGCCTTCCGCACCGTGCCGTTTACATTCGCCGGATTTGTCTGCCTGCTTTTCCTCCAATCCATTTGGTCCACCCTGTTCTATGGCCTACAGAGCCCGTTGCTCGGGCTCGCCGATTTACTCATTATTTGTCTCCTCGCCGCTGTCCTGTGGCTGACTTACAAACCTCTGGATGGGGTGGCGGCGCTGCTCTGGCTCGCGTATTTAATCTGGGTCTGCTTATTGTTGCCCGTCAACGCCGCCATCTGGTGGCTCAATGGGTAAGCACGCGCACTGTCACCGCACTGCCGCCCACCGGTCCGAAATAGACGCGCTGCGTGGCCTTTTGAAAGTCGGCGGGCTTCGCCTTTGGAATCTCGACAAACTTCTGCGGGTTCCGGTCCACCAGCGGGAACCATGAGCTTTGTACCTGGATCATGACTTTGTGTCCGCGCCGGAAGGTATGGAAGACGTCCGGCATCTGGAAGGCGATCTTGTCCATTTGGCCCGGCGTGAATGGCTCCGGCTTCTCGAAACTCCGGCGGAACTTGCCCCGGAAGGGCTCGCCGCGGACCAGTTGTTGATAACCGCCCATCCGGACCCGCTTGGGGTTTGGGTTGGGGTCTGGAAAGTCATTCGGATAGACGTCAATCAGCTTCACGATAAAGTCGGAATCGGTACCGGTCGTCGACACTTGCAGCGTAACTTTCAAGGGTCCGGCCAGTGTCAGATCTTCCTCCAACTCCGCCATTTCAAAGACCAGTACATCGGGCCGCGTCGCCGCCTGCCGCTGGTCATCCAGCATGTACTCCACCGTCATCGTGTTCGCCGTATACGGCACGGAAGGCACCGGTTTTGCTGGATCGCTGACATATTCCGCGAATCCGCCCAGCGACGACGGATTCCAGCCCAGCCGCCCGTCCGCCTGCAAATGAATGGTCTTTTCCACCGCCTCTTTCGGCGGCCAGGCGGGCAGGTGCCGCCACTGATTCGCCCCGGTCTCATACACAATCGCTTCCGCCAGACCCGCCGGTTTCTCCTCGCGCAGCAGTCTTTCAAAAAAGGGGAATTCGACATGTTCCCGGTACCAGCGCGCGGTGTTTTGATGGAACGGCACATCGCCCAACTGATTGCCGTCGCCGTTCGCCCACTGCCCGTGCGACCACGGACCCATGACTAATATGTTGTAAGTCCCGGGGTTATTTGCTTCGGCTTCCTTGTAAGTCTCGAGTGTTCCGAACAGATCCTCGGCGTCGAACCATCCGCCCACTGTCATTACGGCGGGCTTGATGTTTCGCAGGTGCGGCCGAACGTCCCGTTCCTTCCAGAATGAGTCATAGTTCGAGTGATCCATCAGGTCTCGCCAGTAGGGCACGCGGTTTTTCAGTAACTGCTCATTGATCTCCTCCAGCGTCCCCATTTTCAGGAATAGCGAGTAGCCGTCGGGCGAGGGATACTCCGGATTCTTGCGAACTTCGGTGGGGTTGGCCTGGGTGTCTTTGTCGTTCGAATACATCCAGCGCGCGGCGTGCGCCAGAAAAAATGCGCCGTTGTGCCGCCAGTCGTCTCCGATAAACCAGTCGCCGACCGGCGCTTGCGGCGAAACAGCCTTCAGCGCGGGATGGGCGTCCAGCATCCCCATCGTCGAGTAGAACCCCGGATACGAAATTCCCCAGATTCCCAAACGCCCATTGTGGTTCGGCATTTTCTTTAGCAGCCATTCAATGGAATCGTAAGTGTCGGTGGCCTCGTCAAAGTCTTTCGGGCCACTCTTCGTAGGTTTGTACGGCCGGACCTGTTCAAACTTCCCTTCGCTCTTAAAGCGCCCGCGAACATCCTGGTAGACGAAGATGTAACCGGCGTTTTGCGTGTACTCCGACGGACCGAGCGTTGCCCGGAACTGGTCTTCGCCATAGGGCTGGCAACTGTAAGGCGTACGGGTCATCAGCACCGGGAATTTCCGGGTCATGTCCTTCGGCTGGTAGACGGCGGTGTAGAGCTTGACGCCGTCGCGCATGGGGATCATGTACTCATATTTGGTGTACTGTTCTTTGGCGGGTTTGGGCTTGAGTGGTTTGTCTTTCGCCAAAACCGCCAGTGCGATGAGGAAGATTGATACGCGCATGGGTTGAAGATTATCGTTGCACAATATGATCGACCGCCCCGCTTCATCGCGCTGCCGAGTGGGGCCATGGCGAACCGGCAAACCGAACCCCGATAGCCGCGATCATGACGACTGGACGCCTTTGCAGAATGCGATTCATCGCGACCGGGACCGAATGCCGCCACGCCTCTGTGGCCGCACGCCGGCAGAGGCGGTGGCCAATTATGGATCCCGGTACCGTGAATGCGGTCTGTTTCTCACGGCCCAGGCGGGCGATATGAATCTCGAGAGGGCCGTCGCGCTCGGCGAGATTGACCTCCTAAAACGCCTCTTCCTATTGGCATCCGGCTCCGACCCCAGCGTGGGTTCCCGCTTCATCAGGCGGCGCGTCTGCTGTTGGCGCACGGGGCAGCCCCTGAACGGCTCGACGAATGGCATCAATCGACGACGCTCGATTGGGAGGAATTCCAAGGGTAGAAAGCGATGGCGGCGTTCCTGCGGGTTCTGCTAGAATCGTTGCGGGAGAATTGCATGCGTCTCGTCTTGGCCGTCTTAACTGTTTTGACTTTCCCGCTGTCTGTAGCTCAGGAAAAGCCCAAGAACATCCCGGTGAGTACTTGGGTCCGCGAAGACCTATTCGCTGGATATCTGGACGGCGATATGGCGCGACACGGGATCGGCGTTAAGAAATTAGACGACGTCCTAGCCAAGAATCCAAAGAATGCCGTCGCGTTGGCGTGGAAAGGGGGCAATGCTCTTCTGTTCGCCGTGCGAGCCTTCGAAGCGGGGAACATGCCCGGGTTCGACGCGGAATATACCAATGCGCTGGACGTCTTCGCCAGCGCCGCCGAGGCCGCCAAAGAGATTAAGCCGGCCCGTGAAGGAGTTCTGGCAATAACGGGAGGCTCATTCGCCGTTTTCGGTGACCGGCTGCCGCCCCAGCATCAGCGGGAAGCGTGGTTAAAGGTGCGGGAAAACTACTCGGAGTTGAGGGAATCACAGAAAGCGCAGTTTGACGGTCTACCTGTCCATTTCCGCGGTGAAGTGATGGCCGGCCTTGCGCAGGCCGCGCAACGACTGGGTGAAGCGGACAAGAGCACGGCACTGACACAGGAATTGGTCGCGGCGTTTCCAGGCACTCCGTATGCCGTTTTTGGAAAGCGTTGGCTGGACAAGCCCGAGACGAGAGCTAAATCTAAAATCGCCTGCGCTACTTGTCACGACGCCGGCCGCTTGCAGGCTCGCCTGGACGCGGCGCCCAGGAACTAAGCGCCAATCGCTTTCTTAGCTGTCGCCGAAGAGGAAGTATCTCCCACGGCGACGTACAGTGTTTCCAATCCGGATTGCCGCTCAAAGCTGGGGAGAGAACGATTCAGGAAGATTTCCACCAGTAGCCGGTCAAAATGTTTTCCGGCGCCGTCGCGCAGGATTCCATGGACCTCCTCTTCCGACATCTTCTTGCGATAGGGACGGTCCGTACTCAACGCGTCGTAAACGTCGGCGACTTTAACGATGCGCGCCGATATCGGGATCTGTTCGCCGCGCAAACCGCGTGGATAACCGGTGCCGTCCAGGTTCTCATGATGCAGTTCCACCGCGTCGAGCTACTTGTCGAACTGCACCACCTGTTCCAGCACCTTGCGGTCGATGGTTGGATGTTGTTTCATCAGGTCGAACTCTTCTTTGGTCAAACGCTCATGCTTACGCAGGACTTCATCGGGTACGCCGATCTTGCCGATGTCGTGGAGCAGCGCCCCTACCCGGATATCGTCAATCTGCCGCTGGGGCAGGCCGAAGTCGCGCGCCAACGCTTCTGAATAGGCGGAGACGCGATGGCTATGCCCGGCGGTGTAAGTGTCTCGCGCATCGAGCAGGGCGACAATCGCGCCCATAAACTGGAAGTAGGCCTGCGTCAATTGGGTCTGGCCCGCTTCAATGGTGCGTACCGCCGATTGGAGCGTTTTACTCAGCGCCGTCACTTCCTCAATAAGGCTTGGCGGAATATCAATCTCGGAAAAATGTCCCGTGTTTTGTGCGCGCAAGCACGATTCCGTAATGTTCTTCAAAGGCCGCGAGATGGCGCGCCCGGTCAACAACGCCAAACCTAAAGCGCCCAAAATACTCAGGAACGCGCCCGCCATCATGATCGCCCGCGTCATGCTCAACAAAGGATTCGCCATTAAGTCGAGCGATTGCAGCATGTAAAGTTCGATCTCCTGGCCTTTCCCGGAAGCCGCCGAGCGCAACAAGACATGGCGTCTGCCCTCGATCCGGACTTCGCAAGCGGCGACGCCTTCAACGCAACCCGGTACCGCCGTCCCCGCGGCCAGTCCGGCCTGGGCGCGATTACCCGCGAACTCGACGACTTTTCCGTGACTGGCCAGCACATACGATCCATCGCCAACCGGCATGTCCCGCAGCCAATGGCGGCCGGCAACAATCCAGCCCACGGTTTTGCCGTCACTCAGGAGAGGATAGCTCGTAATAAAGTAGTACTGTCAGTCGAGTTCCGCCAGCCGGCGAGCTTCCGGCAACGGCAGGTTCCGGGTGGCGCGCCGCAGTGCCTTGGCATCCCGCCGCAGCGTCACAATCGGCAGTTTGTCAGGACCGAAGAGGGCGTAAAGATCCTCATCGAGCGACTCTCCCAGGCGCCGCAACTGCTCCGGAAAAGTGCCTTTCCTTCGCTGCAATGCTTGCGGAATTCCGGCCGCGTCGGCCAAAGCGGTTAAGGACCGGCTTAGCCGCGCGTCGCCATTCAAGCTCGCCCGGTGCTTTTGGGCATCCCCCGATACCAATTCCTGCTGCATGTGATCCCGTAGTTGGCTTTGAACAAGCCGGTCGAGCAGCGAAAAGCAACTGAGGAAGACAATGCCCACGGGGAACGCCACGCGCCCGAAAATGTGCGGGGCTAGCGACCGCGGACGGCGGCCGGTGGGGTGCTTCGATTCCGATAACTGGGCGAACGGGCTCATTGGCGGTCGCGGCAAGCCTTGCGCTTCCCCTCCTCCGTCCATCGGAAGAACACTACGAATTGTTTAGGGCTGCTTACCGGCTAACTCGGGCACCGTGTCCGCTATCCGGATCTTATGTGTCCGGATGCGCCGTAGCGAGAAGCCTTTGAACTCGGCCTCCACCACCAATCCAGATGTGGCGGCAGGCGGCGGCCACGGGCGCCGATCTGCTGTGGCGTGTCCGAAAAAACATTCTGCTGCCGTGCGAACAGCGGCTGCCGGACGGATCGTATCTGAGCCGTATCTATCCGTCGCCACAGGACCAACGGCGCCAGCGGGAAGTCGTATTGGGGGCGTTAGAAACGGACGTTGAATGGGGCGTTGTTTATAACGTCGCGCGGACGGCTGATGGGTCGTCGTTTTATTTGACGAAGGAATGGTGCGAGTGTATTCGGAAGCCGGCTAATTCCCGTGTGGCGCCGTCTGATAGTGCTTCTTGAGCAGGTCTTCGCCGTAATCGTTGCTGGGATCGCGGAACATGCTGTGGATGTGGTTGCTGTCGCGCTCGGTGCGGGTGGCGCCGGTGTTGTCGTACTCGATGAGGATGGACGGGCCGTGGACGCGGAAGTAGCAGGATTTTGCCGGATCGGTGGAACCCATCCAGGCGAAGTGCACTTTGCCGAGGCCTTCTTTTTCGATCCTTTGGCGGTGCGCGCGTGCGACTTTTTCGGTCTGGTTGTTCACGTATTCGTCGATTAAGGTCCAGAGGAGTTCGTGCTGTGCCGGAGTCATGGCGGAGGCGGACAGGCCTTCGGGCTTTTGCAGCGCCTTGTCGCGTTGGGGGCCGGTGAAGAGACCGGCGGGGAGGTTATCGCTGAGGATGGCGGTTGATTTTTGAGCGGCGGTTAGGGAATGGACGAGGGCGTAGCCCTTGGCGCGTTCGGCGGCAAAGACGCGCCAGCCGGCTTCGTCGCCGCCTTCGATTTGATCGGGCTGAGCGCCCCAGAGGGCGGGCGCGCCGGTGAGGACGCCGTCGACGACGGTGAAGTTCAGGGCTATGTGATGACCGTCGAACTGCCAGCCCCAGCGCTTGTCGGCGGCGGGATTGCCGAAGACGCCGAAGTAGTATTTGCCGGCGCCGAAGTTGGCGCTGGAGCCGCCGGTGCGGAGAAGGACTTCGTCGCGGTGAACGACGGCGGCGGCTTTCAAATAGCCCTGGGAACTGAGCGAGGCGCGCATGAGTTCGTGGGCGAGCAGGCGGCTGGGGTTGGTCATCTCCGCCAGGTTCACGCCTTTTCGCGGGTAATTGCGGGTGGGGAGATTGCTCCAATCCTTGCGCTCGGCGTCATCGAAGTCGAAGACGATTTTCTTGCGGTCCTCGGGTTTGAAGGTGTCGAGGAAGCGGATGACGATGGAGGTGATGCCGCCGCCGGTGGGGGATTCGGCGGCGCGGGTGCGGACGGCGGCTCCGGCGATTAGCAGCGCGAATAGGGAGGAGTAGAGGAGAGGGCGCATGATGCCGATTAGCATACTAGAATTCGCGGCGCTTCAATTGCTCGAAGAAGTTCAGCAGGAAGATGGCGCGGGTGGGGAGATTGCTCTGAAGTTCGATTTCGGGCCTGTCCGAAACCACCAACCGATTGCCATCCGCGGTGACGTCGAACCCCATGCCCCGAAAGTTGATACCATCACTCCAAAGTCGCGGCTTGGAAACGACAAACCCGTTCGGCGCCGCCGAATAGGCAACGGTCATTATTTTCTCCCGCTCAGTGCCATAAAACAGTTCTTTGCTGGTCGCCGTCCACCGCGGTCGGACGCCTCCCCCATTCGATATCTGCCACAGTCCGCCGGAATCCGGATAACCGCGTACATACACCTCGTTGATCCCTGATTCATTCGATTCGTAGGCCAGCCATTTGCCATCCGGTGAAAACATCGCATCCCTTTCGTTGAAGGCCGATGTGATCAAGTCGATAGTCTTTCCGGCCACCGGGCGTGCGGGATCCCGGAGGTCGATCGCCAGCAGGCGGATATCTCGTGCCGCCCCCGGCCGCTCTTCCTCGAATGCGAGCACTTTGCCATCTGGCGAGAATGACGTGGGTACTTGTATCAATTTGCTTTCCGTAAGCCGTTCCATTTCGCCGCCGCCTCCGGCGCGGACCCAAAAGATTCCATCGGCCCGCTGGAAGGCGATCCGCTGGCCGTCCGGCGTCCAAACTGGACGCTGATTTTCGCCCGGAGCAAAGGTCAAGCGTGTCTTGATCTCCCGCTCCGAATCATAAACCCAAATGTCTCGCTTGCCGCTTTCGAGGGTGTCAAAGGCTAGACGCTTGCCGTCCGGGGAAAAGCGAGGATTGGTGAATTCCTGTTGGTTTTTGAGATATGGGGTCTTAACCCCAGCAGCGTCCAACAACGCCAAAGGAAAGTTGCCCGAGGTTCCCTTGCCATCGACATAGACGATCATTCCAGTTCGAGAAACATCGAACTCAGCGCTTCCGCGGTTAGTGTGATGACGCACATTCTGCAGGACCGGCACCGGGGTTCCCGTTATCTTCAGTGTCCGGGCATCCATGCCCACCGCAAGCACCGTACCCTGGCGCATGAACAGTAGATGTCCAGACGGTACATAGCGTGGAAAATATCCTCCCTGGATCAACACAGTTCGCTGTCCGCTGTCGAGAGCGACGGCCTCGATGGTCGCGTTATCGTAGTTGCCGCCTGTTGGGCTGGAGAAGAAAATCGCGGCCTTGCGTCCTGGCAGAACGAATGGATAGCGGTGGGTGCGTTCTCCCTTTTTTTCGTCCAAATGAGTGAGCGGCCGTGAGGTTCCGCCGTCCGCGGAAATGAGCTTGAGTCCACCGGCTTGATCGGGCGAAAACACGATTGTGTTGTCGTCGCCCCAACTGGCTCCCCGCAGTATCGGCAGAGGGCATAGGGTGACTGGCGCGCCACCGTGGATAGAGATTTTTCGCAGTTCAAAGCGATTGTGATACCCCACCCATTCTCCGTCGGGCGAGAAGAACTGATGGGTGGCTCCCTCAGTTCCGGTGAGTACCGTCGGATTAACTTCCTCCAACGAGCGGACGGCCAGCCGCACTTTCCCATCTTCGCCGAGGAGTTGCCAGACGATGCGGCGCCCATCCGGTGAGATGATCAAGTGCGGCGCGTCGATTCCCCTTAAATCGAAACCTCCACCCATCTCCACATCAAAGCGGGCCGCGGCCTGGGGCGCGAGTTGCTTTGCGGGCCACACCACGCCCACCCGGCGGCGCAGAGTCCCAATGCCGCCACGATCCAGGGGATTGGCGAGCTGCGCTTGATCACTGGCGCGGCAGGTTCTTCGGCGGGTTGTGGCCTGGATAAGAGGACGCGCGCTTCGCCGATGTCGCGCAGGCGAAGTTTGGTATCGCGTTCGAGGCAACGGTGGACTAGTTCGCGGCTGGCTCCAGTATTATGGGCGGTTTTACCGGTCGGCGCTCTATCCGCCGATGCGTCAACTGGATCGATCTTTGGCCCATTGGGCCGAACGGAAGTACAAGAAGCTGCGCGGCCATTTGCGCCGGGCGACGCACTGGGTCGCGCGTATCTCGCGACGCGATCCGAAGTTGTGGGCGCACTGGCAGATGGGTGTGCGGCTTGGTTCTATGGCGGGAGCCGTATGAGCTGAGAGGTTCACGTACGGTTCTGAGAGAGCCCTGTGTCAAGAACGCGCTGCGAAGCGCGATGCTGTGCGAGAGATGAAGGTAGGTCCTTCGAAGCCGCCTTGTGGGAGGAGGCTTCAAACTGCCGAAAGCTGCTTCGGACAAAAGCCGCGGTGGTGAACGTTTCGGTTAAAAGGCGTGACAGTGATTACATCATGTATGGGTTGGAGAGACGAACGCAAGTGAACCTCTGATGAAGCATCGAAACAAAACTAGGATGGCGCCAAAACCGGGGTGTGGCTCTTGCTCCGGGATAAGTGTGGAAGAAACCCATCTACTGATCACACGGTGTCCGGTGTTAAGGAGGCGTGAATCCAATCCTGGCTTTCGCATGGAACTTGAGAACCTGGTTGGCGATGGTAAGGGAAAAGCACAAGCGGCAGAACCGTGAGGCTGAAAGTACCGATGCGCCAATCAGGGGCGGACTACCTCGTAGTACCGATGAAGCGGAGTAACGTCCGTGGAGGGAAGGGGGCGGGTCACCCGCGTCGGAATCGACTTGGTCAACTGGCAACAGGAGAAAGCTCGGCAAGCTGTGTACCGACCATCACGCAATTGCCTCGAATAATATGAATCTGGCCATTCACTGCGGAGGCCGCCAATGCGATCTGCTCGCCCATAGATGTTTTGGGCATTGATGCCTTCGAGTCTGGCGCCTCTGATACGCTAATCCCGATGCTCACTCGCCGTAAATTATTCCCGCTGCTGGCCGGCGCCGCGCTCTCCGCGCAGGCTCCGAAGAAGCGCCCCAACATCATTTTCATCATGTCCGACGATCATGCTGCACACGCCATCAGCGCCTATGGCAGCAAGATCAACAAGACCCCCAACATCGACCGCATTGCGCAGGGCGGTACCCGATTCGCCAATTGCTTCGTCACCAACTCCATCTGCACCCCAAGCCGCGGCGTGATCATGACCGGCCTCTACTCGCATCTCTCCGGCATCAAGACACTCAACGATCAAATCGACCCCGCCGCGCCGAATGTGGCGAAGTATTTGCAGGCCGCCGGCTACCAGACGGCCATCATCGGCAAATGGCATCTGGTAACGAATCCTTCGGGCTTCGACTATTGGAAAGTTCTGCCGGGCCAGGGCCTGTACAACAACCCCGTATTCATCGAAATGAATGGCGAACGGAAAAAGTACGACGGCTACTGCACGGACCTGATCGGCGATTTCACTTTAGATTGGCTCAAGCAGCGCGACAAGAACAAGCCGTTCTTTCTGATGTGTCATCACAAAGCGCCGCATCGCGAATGGACGCCCTCCGCCAAATACAAAGACCTGTTCAAGGACGTAGAAATTCCCGAACCCGATAATCTCTACGACGAACACAAAGGCCGCGCCGGCGCGGCGGAGCGCTCCCGCATGCGCGTCGGTCAGGACAATACTAAGACCGATCTCAAGATGGACCCGCCGCCGGGGTTGGAAGGCAACGCGCTGAGGAAATGGGCGTATCAGGTCTATATCAAAGACTATTTGCGATGTGTCCAGTCCGTCGACGACAACGTCGGCCGCGTCCTTGACTATCTGGACCAGGATGGCCTCGCCAACGACACGCTCATCATTTACAACTCCGATCAGGGCTTCTTCCTCGGCGATCACGGCTGGTTCGACAAGCGGTTCATGTACGAGGAGTGCCTGCGAACGCCTCTGCTGGTGCGATGGCCGGGGCACACCAAGCCGGGCACTGTGAACAAAGACATGGCGCTGAATCTGGACTTTGCCCCGACATTCCTCGACGCCGCCGGCGCGCCCGTGCCGAAGGACATGCAGGGAGTGAGTTTGAAACCGCTGCTGGATGGCAAAACGCCGAAGAATTGGCGGCAGGAGATGTACTACCGTTATTGGATGCACCTGGGCGGCGGCCACAGCGTGACGGCGAACTACGGCATCCGCACGCATCGCTACAAGCTGATTTATTACTACGGAAAGGCGCTGGGATCGAAGGGCGCGGTGGACACGGACACGCCACCGGAATGGGAATTTTTCGATCTGCAAAAAGACCCGCGCGAGATGCGGAATGCCTACAGCGACCCGGCATACGCGAAGACGATCACGGATCTGAAGGGGCGGCTGGCGAAGTTGCAGACCCACTACAAAGACACTCCGGCGTGATGGCTTGCTACCCTAAAAGCAAGCACCATGCGAACCCTCCGCTACCAGACCAAAAGCGGGATCGCGGTCAGCAGGACATTGAGCAAAGCCCCGTACCGGCGGGGCTTGCGGCCTTTACTCCGAAAGCTCGACCGCTTCCGCGGCTTCTACCTCTCCTCGGGATACGAGTATCCCGGGCGGTATTCGCGCTGGGATATCGCGGCGATCACACCTCCCGTTGAAATCGTCTCCTCTGGACAAAAGGTGGCGTTCAACCCGCTGAACAAGCGCGGTGAAGCGCTTTGCCAGATGCTGGGCCGGGTGCTGGGCGCTAAGGATTTCTGGGAAGATTTCCAAACATCGGACGGCGCGATTCACGCCACGCTGAAGCCGTTGCCGGATTTCTTCGCCGAGGAAGAACGGTCGAAACAGCCGTCGGTCTTCTCCGTTCTTCGTGCGCTGGTGGAGGAATTCTGCCATCCGGACGACTCGCGTCTTTCCCTGGTAGGCGCGTTTGGCTATGACTTGCTGTTCCAGTTCGATCCGATTCAACTTAAGCTGCCGCGCGGGGACCGTAAGGATCTCCATCTGTTTTTCTGCGACGACATTTATTACATGGATCGCAAAAAGGAACAAATAGAGCGATTCCAGTACGAGTTTGAACTCGACGGCCTGTCGACGGTGGCGCTTCCACGCGAAGGCCAGGCGGTGCCCAAGCCAGCGAAACGCAAGCCGGCTCCTATTGAAAGCGACCACACGCGCGAAGAGTACATGGCGAATGTGGAAACGGTCCGGAAGGGCATGAAGCAGGGGAACTATTACGAAGTGGTCCTGCGCCAGACGTTTAAGACGACGTATTCCGGGAGCCCTTCGAGGTTGTTCGAGACCATTCAGCAAGCCAGCCCGTCGCCGTACGAGTTCATTCTGCAATTAGGCGAGGAGCAGTTGATCGGGGCCTCACCGGAGATGTTTGTGCGCGTGGAGGGGCCGCGCGTCGAAACGTGTCCGATCAGCGGCACCGCGCGGCGCACGGGCGATCCAATGGTGGACGCGGAGAACATCAAGCAGTTGCTGATGTCGGCCAAAGAAGAGTCCGAATTGACCATGTGTACGGATGTGGACCGCAACGATAAGTCGCGCGTTTGCGTGCCGGGATCGGTGAAGATTATTGGGCGGCGGCTGATCGAAAGCTACGTTGGCCTCTTTCATACGGTGGACCATGTGGAAGGCCTGCTGCTCCCGGGGTTCGACGCGATCGACGCGTTTTTGTCGCATATGTGGGCGGTAACGCTGATCGGGGCTCCGAAGAAAGCAGCGTCGCAGGCGATTGAAGACCTGGAAAAAGACGCCCGCGGCTGGTACGGCGGCGCGGTGGGAATGTTGTCGATGAATGGCGACATCAACACCGGCATTACGATTCGCACGGTGCATTTGAAGGACGGGTACGCGTCGTATCCGGCGGGCGCGACGCTGCTTTACGACTCCGATCCGGCGGCCGAAGAAGAGGAAACCCGCCTCAAGGCAACCGGCTTTTTCCGCGCCATGGCCGGTCGTGTTGAAAAGGCGGCACCCGATAAAGGCAACCCCGTGGGTGAGGGACTAAGGCTGCTATTGATCGACAACGACGACTGCTTCATTCAGACGCTAGCCAACTACGCGCGGCAAACCGGCGCGGAGGTTGTGACGTACCGGTCGGGGATCCCGGAATCGATGATCGACTCCATCAATCCGGACTTGATTCTGGTGAGTCCGGGTCCGGGGCGGCCGTCGGATTTTGGCGTGCCGAAGCTGGTGCGGTTCGCTGCGCGGGCAGGCTATCCGGTCTTCGGCGTGTGCCTGGGCTTGCAGGGAATCGTGGAGGCGTTTGGCGGCGAACTGGGGGTGCTCGATTACCCCATGCACGGCAAACCGTCCATGGTCCGCCATTTCAATAAAGGCGCATTCGTTGGACTCCCGGAGCAAATTCGCGTGGGCCGCTACCATTCGCTCTATGCGCTGCCGGAGAACCTGCCGGACGTTCTGGAAGTGACGGCGCAAAGTGAAGACGGAATCATCATGGGCGTACGGCATCGGGAGTTGCCGATTGAGGCGGTGCAGTTCCATCCGGAATCGCTTTTGACGCTGGAAGGTAATTGCGGATTGCATTTGATTGAGAATATCATCCGGCTGCACGGCAGAGCCAAGGTTGGGCGTTGGGCAAATCGCTAAAAGCGGCGATGTATCTGGGCGTCTTCGTCTTTACGGCGGCGTTCGCGATCAACTTCTGCGGGACGCTATTTCAGTGCGGATGCCAGTCATTTTGGGCCGGCTCGGCGGAACATTGTAATATTCACCATCGCGCGGGACCGCACTGCCCTTGGTGTACACATGGCGGAACCGGTTTCGTGCTGAGCATGGTACCAGTGTTTCTGACGCAAGCGTGGGCGGTATTCCGGACAGCGGATTGGAGCTGGAAGACACGTTTAGTCATAGCGTTAGGGTCGTTCCCAGTCGTTGGGGGAATCCTCGGTGGCATAGTAGGATGGTTGCAGGGGTACTGGAACCACTAAGCGTTGCCGGACTGGTCGCGAAGTCCGATACTGGTTACTAATGAACGTCTCCGACATCACTTACATCGCCTATCTGATTATTTGCGCCCTGATCGCCTTCGGGATATCCGGCGGCGGTGGCGGAAAGCGATCCCGGCCGCCAGCGGGAGCATGACGGATGTGATCGTGATTGGCGGAGGGCTTGCGGGCTTGGCCGCCGCCGCGGCGCTGGGAAGTACGGGCGCCACGGTTGAGTTGTTCGAGTCACGGCCGTTCCTGGGCGGTCGGGCAACGTCGTACTCACTGCCGGATTCGGAAGTGATCGATAACTGCCAGCATATTCTGCTGCGGTGCTGTGTGAACCTGCTCGACTTCTATCGGCGGTTAGCGGTAGACGACAAGGTCCATTTTTTCGCTGAGATTCCGTTTATGGAGCCGGGCGGCCGGGTTTCCATTTTCCGGCGCGGATTGCTGCCGGCGCCGCTGCATTTCACGGAGTCGTTCTTACGGTTGCCGTTCTTGAATTTGCGGGACAAGCTTGCCATTGGCCGGGCGTTTCTGGCGATCCTGATGGAACACGGACGCCGCAAGGACCTGGACGACATTTCCATGCTGGATTGGCTTCAGGAGAAGGGCCAGACACCAAATGCGATTGAACGATTCTGGCGGCAAGTGCTGGTGAGCGCGATTAACGAAGAATTGGACCGAATGGCGGCCAGCCATGGATTTCAAGTCGTACGGCTGGGGTTTCTGGCGGCGAGCGACTCCTATGAGATGGGCGTGCCGAACGTGCCGTTGGGGGATCTGTATGGCTCGCAGGCATGGAGCAGGATGCCGGCCGTGAAGTTGCGGCTGCGAGCTGCGGTGGAAACCGTTGAGGTGGCCGGCGGGCGCGTGGCGGGGATTATCAGCGGCGGGGAGATTTATTCGGCCAAACAGTATGTTTCGGCGGTACCGTTTGAACGGTTGGGCGGCCTGATCCCGGCGGCGGAGATCGATACAAGCGCGTTTGAGCACTCGTCGATTACTGGCGTGCATGTATGGTTTGACCGGCCCGTGACGGACATGGCAAATGCCACGTTACTTGACCGAAACATTCAGTGGTTTTTCAACAAGGACGGCGGGCGGTATTTGCAATTGGTGATCAGCGCGTCGCGAAAACTACTGGAGATGCCGCGGCAACAAGTGATTGATCTGGCGGTGAAAGAACTGCGCGAATTTCTGCCGGCGGCGCGTGACGCGCAGATCGTGAAAGCGCATGTGGTGAAAGAAGCCAGGGCTACTTTTTCGGCCCTTCCAGGGCTGCACAAGCACCGTCCGGGGACCAGGACGCGGCTGGAAAACCTGTGGCTGGCGGGGGATTGGACGCAGTCCGGGTGGCCGGCGACAATGGAGGGCGCGGTCCGCAGCGGCTACAAAGCAGCGGAATTTACGGCGGCGGCGCTGGAACGTCCGGCAAAATTTCTGATTCCCGACATAAAATAGAGGGGTATGATGACGCGACTCCTATTCTCCTTCGTACTATTCGCTTCGGCGTTGCCGGTGCTGGCGGATCCGCCGATGACGAAAATCCGCGTGGAGGTCCGGAAGGCGACCACCGACAAACCGGTGGACCGGGCGAGTGTGGTCGTGCGGTTTGTGGAAGGCCGTTCGGTGGTCAAGCTCGGGAAAAAGATCATGACCAGCTACCAGATGCGAACGAATCAGGACGGCGTGGCGAGCATGCCCGCCATTCCGCAGGGCAAAATTCAGATCCAGGTAATCGCGAAGGGCTTTCAAACGTTCGGGCAGATTTTCGACATTGGGGAAGAAGAGAAAACGGTGGAGATCAAGCTTAACGATCCTCAACCGCAGTACTCCGTTCACCAGTAGGACGTTAATCGAGCGCCGCGACGCACTCGATTTCGACGTGGACATCGCGGGGCAGCCGGGCGGCTTCGACAGTGGCGCGCGCCGGCGGATTAACGTGGAAGTAGCGGCCGTACACTTCGTTCATAGGAGCAAACTCGCCCATATCTTTGAGAAAAACGGTGGTCTTAAGAACGCGGTCCAAGGAAGAACCGGCGGCCTCAAGGACGGCTTTCAAGTTCTCCAGCACGCGGGCGGTTTGTTCGGCGATGCCCCCCTCAACGAGTTGATTCGTCGCGGGATCGAGCGGAATTTGGCCGCTGCAATACACCGTTTCGCCGTAAACGATTGCCTGGGAATAAGGGCCAATAGCCTTGGGGGCTCCGTCGGTTGCGATCACACGTTTCTGCGCCATAACTCCCTAGTTTAGCTGGAGCGAGCCGGTGAGTTGGCTTACGTTACCGATCTTCTCCTCGCGGCAGAAGCGGTCAAGTTCCCGGGCGATGCGGACAGGAGCCTGCGGATCCCAAAAGGTGGCGGTTCCAACTTCGACAGCGGTAGCGCCGGCGACGAGGAACTCCGCCGCGTCTTCGCCGCTGGCAATGCCGCCCAGCCCAATGACGGGGATCTTAACGGCGCGCGAGGCTTCGTAAACCAGGCGCAGGGCGATGGGCTTAATGGCCGGCCCCGAGAGGCCGCCGAAATTGTTGCCGATGCGCGGGCGGCGGGCGCGGGCGTCAACGGCGAGCGAAATAAATGTGTTCACCAGGCTGATGGCGTCGGCGCCGGCGCTTTCGGCAGCCTGAGCGAGGGGGTCAATCCTGGCTACATTGGGAGAGAGTTTTACGATCACGGGGCGGCGAGTCAGGGCGCGAACCCGGGAAACAACGCCGGCCAGGAGCGAGGGGTCGCTCGAAAAGAAAATGCCGCCGTGCTTGGTGTTGGGACAGGAAACGTTGAGTTCGTATCCGGCCAGGCCGTCTTCACCGTCCAAAATGCGGATCACCTCTTCGTAGTCTTCGACGGAGTAGCCGAAAACGTTGGCGAAGACGGGGGCGCCGATCCCACGGATGACGGGAAGTTTGTCCTTAACGAAGGCGCGGACGCCTATGTTTTGAAGGCCAATCGCGTTGATCATGCCGGCCTCGGCTTCCCAAATCCGCGGCGGTTTATTGCCATCCATCGGTTCGCGGGATAGGCCTTTAACGACGATGCCGCCGATCTGGGACAAGTTGACGATGGAGGCGAACTCAACGGCGTAAGCGAACGTCCCGGAAGCGGCGAGAACGGGATTGCGCAACGCGACACCGCAGAGGGATGTGGCCAGGCGCGGTGATTGAGGCGATCCCATTCTCGACCTATTCTCCCAAAAAAGCGAATTGCCGGGCCGGGAATCGTGTCCCAGTTGATTTTCCGTTAAGGTCGCCCCCCATTCCTGCCGATGGGTAGAACAGGGTTAAATTGCACCCATTAACCACGATGCTGAACCTGGAGCCCGCGCGGCACCGCTCTCTAGCGACGAAGTTCTTCCTTTTCACCGCGGCGTTGCTCATTTGGGTGGTAGTGGTGATGGTTGCCTACGACGTTGCTTATGGCAACGTGAGCATTGGGAAGAGCGTCCTGCTATTTGGAGTCGTCCTGCTCATCGCCGGCGTATTGGCCTGGGTCACTATGCGGCTTCTGGTGCGGCCACTACAGACGCTGCAAGCCGCGTTGCAGGCTGTGCGCGAGGGGCGGCTGGAGCGTATTCGATACCGGGCGACGGGGGATGAGATCGAGTTCATAGCCCGCAGTTTCAACCTGATGGTGGAGTCCCTGGAGGCAAATCGGCAGGAGATTCGGGAACATAACGAACATCTGGAAGAACGGATTCGGGTGCGGACCGAAGAACTGGAAAAGGCCATGGAAGACGCGATGGCGGCAAACAAGGCTAAGACTGAGTTCCTCGCCAACATGTCCCACGAATTGCGCACTCCGATGAATGGGTTTCTGGGCATGATCGAGCTGGTACTGGACAGCGAATTGCTACAGGAACAACGGGAGCAACTGATTATTGCGCAGCGCAGCGCCCATGCTTTGTTATCGATCCTGAACGATATTTTGGATTTGTCAAAAATCGAATCCGGACGGATGCAATTGGAATCCGTGCCGTTCTCGATCCGGACCCATTTACGGGACTGTATCCGTCCGCATCAGGTCCGGGCGCAGCAAAATTCAGTGGAGTTGAGGCTCCGGATCCATGAACGGGTCCCGGAGATGACAACGAGCGACCCATTGCGGCTTCGTCAGATATTAAACAACCTGTTGAGTAACGCGGTCAAATTTACGTCGGTCGGGTTAATCGACGTGCAGGTTTCCTGTGAACCAGGAGATTCGCCTGGCGAGACCACGGTGGAGATCTCCGTCCGTGACACCGGCGCGGGCATCCCGAACGATAAACTGGCGCAAGTATTCGAAAAATTCACGCAGGCCGACGGGAGTATTTCCCGCCGTTTCGGGGGTTCCGGCCTGGGGCTGGCGATCACGAAGCACTTGGTGGATTTGTTCCAAGGTACGTTGCGGGTCAGCAGCGAAATGGGTAAAGGCAGTGAATTTAATGTGCGGCTGCCCATGAAAGTAGCGGCGACGGCACAAATTCCGGTGGCGGCGGGGAGTCCGCCGATGACCCCAACGGCGGACGCGGGCAACGCCCTGATCCTGATTGTCGAAGACAACGTCGTCAACCAGAAAGTGATCAAAGGACTGCTGCGGCGAAAAGGCTATCGCATGGAGACCGCCGCCGATGGCAGCCAGGCGTTAGCGATGTTGGAGAATTTCAAATTCGACGCCATTTTGATGGACGTGCAAATGCCGGTGATGGATGGATTGGAAGCGACGCGGCGGATCCGAGCGCTGGAGCGTTGGCGGGAAATCCCGATTGTGGCCATGACAGCCCATGCGATGACCGGTGACCAGGAGCGGTGCCTGGCAGCCGGCATGGACGCCTATTTGCCAAAACCGGTTAATTCGAGCGATTTATTCCGGCTGCTGGATTCGTACTTGGGCGCGGGACGAGCGCCGCGTCCGGTCTCTCCGGCCGCCGCGACCGATCTATTGCCGATCGCCCCGCGCTTACACGACGAAGTGTGCGAAGCCCCAGGATTTGCCGGCGATGTCGTCAATCTCTTCCTGCAGCTAGTCCCCGATCGCATGGAAAAGCTGCAACGGGCGCTAATGGCCGGCAACTGTGACGTTGTCGCTTCGGAAGCGGCGGTGATCCGGCAATCCGCGCAGCGAATTTCGGCTAATCCGGTCGCGGACCGCGCCCGCAGGATCGCCGAGGCCGCAGGCCGGCAGGACCAGGCGGCCATGCGCCACTCCCTGCTGTTACTGCGCTCTGAGCTTGAACGGCTTAAGTGTCATGCCGGTGAGCTAAAGACGGCGGCGCGAAACTAAAGTAGCCCAGCCAGGCGGGTGATTTCGGACCATAGCGCTTTAACATCGTCCCGCGAAGTCGCTTGATTGCCAATCGCGACGCGAGCGGCGTAGCGGCCCTTCAACACGGTTTGCGAAATGAAAAACGCGCCGGTTGAATTGATTGCGGAGACCAGCGCGCGGGTCTTCTCCGCGGAGTCGCGAATCCGGAAACAGACGGCGGAGAAAGGCACGGGAGCGGCAAGTTCAAACCGGTCATCCGCGCTAACCCAGCGGCCCAGTTCCTGCGCCATGGCGATGTGGCCGCGAATAAGTTCCTGCAATGTGTTGCGGCCGAAATAGCGCAAGACATACCAAAGCTTCAAGGCGCGGAAGCGGCGCCCGAGAGCTACTCCGTAGTCCATCAGACTCACTTCCCGCGGATCGCCGGTGGTTTTCAAATACTCCGGCGTGATGGTGAACGTGCGGCGGAGCACGTCGGGATACCGCGTATAGAACGCGCTGCAATCCATGGGTGTGAACAGCCATTTATGCGGGTTGACGACCAGCGAATGCGCCCTTTCGTTCCCTTTTAGCATCCAGGCGAACTCGGGCAGCAGCGCGGCGGCGCCGGCGTAGGCGGAGTCAATGTGAACCCAGGCATTATGGACGGCGGCGATTTCCAGGATAGGTTCCAACGGATCGACGCTGGTCGTGGAAGTCGTGCCGGCGGTGACGATAACGCAACACGGTGTGAGGCCCGCGGCGGCGTCGGCGGCCATGGCCTCGCGAAGCGCTTCGGGCCGCATCCGGAATTGATCGTCGGAGGCGATCTTGCGCAGATTGCGCAACCCGATACCGGCGGCGACGACGGCCTTATCGATGGAAGAGTGGGCTTGATCGGAACTGTATACCGCGAGCGGTTTTGTGATTCCGTTCATGCGAACATTCGGATCGATCCACTCGCGGGCGGCCATCACGGCATGCAAGGTGCTGACGGATGCAGTGTCGAAAATTTCGCCAAAATAATCGCCGCTAAGCCCCATCCACTGGCGGAGCCACGCGAGCACCACTTGTTCCAACTCCGATACCGCCGGCGAACCGATCCAGTTAAGCCCATTCGTGTTCATCGAAGCCGTCAGCATTTCCGCGATTACGCCCGGCGCCGAAGCGGTGCAGGCGAAGTAATTGAAGAACCGCGGGTGGTTCCAATGGGTGACGGCGGGGAGAATGAGTTTCTCGAAATCGGCGAGAATTTGTTCCAGCGACTCCCCGGATTCGGGACCGCTAGGGGGTAGACGGTCAATGAGATCGCCCGGCCGCATCTCCGGGTTTACCCGAAAACGCGCCATGTCTCCCATGTATTGGGCGATCCAATCCGAGGCTTCCGCCGAGGCCCGGCGGAAGGCTTCAATGTCGTGCTCCATTATTTAACCATCACCTGAACACTCATCGCGCATGGCGATTTCAAACCCGCGGAACCACTCGCCATATTCATCCGCGAGCCGCTGTGCGGCAGGGCCGATGGGCAACGGCGGCGCCGCTTTTGGGAAACCGCGAGCGGCGAGGGTGAGTTGAATTCCGAACGGAGTGGGAAACGCATCGATCTTCTGAATGAAAGCGTCGAGAAGCGCGGCGCGTCTTGCCAAAACGTCCTTGTCGCCGCGCGTTGCGGCGCGATCAATCCCCACGATTAACTCGGGAACGGCGCAGGCGCAGCCGCTGATAACGCCATCGGCGAGAGTCCGATGAGACGCCAGCAACCGATCGTTCCCAAGCAATAAGCGGAACGGAATTCGTTGGCGCAAGTCATGCAAGGCGTCAAAAATATCCGCATCGCCGCTCGAATCCTTGATTCCGGCGAAGCGGCCGGTCTCCAGAATTTCGCAAGCAGTCGCGGCCTCCATGCCAGTGGTGAAGAACGGAAGATTATAGAGCAGGGCCGGCGCGAGGCCGGCGGTCTGGCGGGCAAACTCCTGGTAGTAGGCGGCGATGCCTTCCTGGCTGTGCCGGAAAAAATGCGGCGGCATCAACAGCAGCGCGGTTGCCCCAACTTCCGTCGCACTCCGGGCTAGAAGTACCGCCGCCTCCACGGTGGAATGCGAGACGTTGACAATCACCGGCGTGCGGCTGCGGCGAACCGCCATCTGGGCGAGGCGCATGCGCTCTTCCACGTCGTAGTGAATGAATTCGCCGGTCGCGCCAAGAACAGCGGCGCCCTTGACGCCGCGATCGTTCACAAAATCCAGAATGTCGAGTGCTAAACTGATATCGATCGTGTGGCCGTTCTCGCGCCGCGGCGCAATCACCGCGGCCATGGCGCCAACTACGACGCCTTCGCCCAACCGGGTCATAATTTGTTCCTGCTGTTCTTTATTTTTTGTTCCAGGCGCGGAGACGGGTATAGAATCATCTCTTCGGACACACACATGGATTCGTCTAGCATATCGCGCCGATCGCTCATTAATCGTTACAGCGCCGCGACCACGGTGGCGGCCTTTCAAATCATTCGCCCCGAATTGGTGCGCGGACAAGGAAAAGAAAAGCTCCGCGCCGGGCTGGTAGGCTTCGGCGGCCGCGGCCGTCAGGCCATTGCCGACCATCTGAAAGGCACCGAAAACACGGAGGTCGTTGCCGCCGCCGACATCTTTGAAGACAAGCTGGAATCGAATCTCCGCTGGCTGCGGGAAGAACCGCGCAACGCCGATATCCGCGACCGCGTGAAAATCGATCCCGATAAACGCTTCATTGGCTTTGACTCTTACAAAAAGCTGCTCCAAACCGATATTGACGTCGTGTTCCTGGCAACGCCGCCTGGCTACCGGCCGGAGCATTTCGAAGCCGCCGTTGCGGCCAGGAAGCATGTCTTTTGCGAGAAGCCGTTCGGGACCGATCCGGCGGGCGTGCGGCGATTCATGGCGGCGGCAAAGAAGTCGGAAGAGTTGAAATTAACTGTCGTCAGCGGCGCGCAGCGCCGGTTTGATCGCAAATACATCGAGACGTTCGATCGCATCAAGAGCGGCGCGATTGGCGATATTGCCGCCGCCTACGCCTACTGGGTCGGCACGCCGGTGATTCAACAAAAGGCCCGCGAGGCCAAGTGGGGCGACATGACCTGGCAGCATCGCGCCTGGTACAGCTTTGTGTGGATCTGCGGAGACCAGATCGTGGAACAACACCTCCACAACATTGACGTCATGAACTGGTTTATGGGCGCCCATCCGTCGAAAGTCGTGGCCACTGGCGGGCGCTGCTGGCGGCCCGGCGATGAGATTTACGGCAATATCTACGATCACATCTCTGCCGACTTCGAATACCCGAACGGTGTGCGTTTGTCTAGCTACTGCCGACAGTTCCCGACGGGTCAACACATTCATCGAAAGATCGGCGAACTGCTCGTCGGATCCAAAGGCCGAAGCAATTGCAATGATCTGGCGGGTCCGGGGCCGAACATCAATCCGTATGTGGCCGAGCACACGGCGCTGGCCAATTCGATTCGCGGCGAAGGTCCGTATGTGAATCACGCGATGGCGGTGGCGGAAAGCACTCTCACGTGCATCATGGCGCGGGAATCGGCTTATTCCGGCCAGGAAATCACTTGGGAGCAAGCGATGAACTCGACTTTGGACTTGCAGCCAAAGGAATTTGGCTACGACGTGAAGATGGATGTACCGGGGATTCCGCAGCCGGGGGTTTATCGGTTCCTTTAGACGGGAAAGCAACCCAAGCTAGCGTGAATCATGGTACGTACTCTGCTTCTCGGCGCGCTTCTCATATCCCTCAACCTCACCGCCCAGAACAAAAAAAGCCCAATCGACAAATTCCGCCAGTGAGCCCGGTACCAGTGTACGGGCTGTCGTACCCCACCGCAGCCGCATCAACGAGCCATGGGACCCTGCGCCGGGCGAACGGTTACGAGATCGACGGCGCTAACTCCCCAAATCGTCGATACCCACTCTCGATTCGCCGAACGCCAGACCCTCAGACATTTTCACCATAAACCTCTTATCCTTTTACAATCGCTTTTATTAGAAGCCAATGAGGTGCAGTGCGATGCAGGCCTATAGAGTGGCTTCATGATGCTAAGTCAAACAGAGGGCTGAGATGCCGCCGTATCACGCCTTGGTATCTTCTGAATAGCTTTGCCGTTTTGCGAACGCGCCAGGTCAAGCTCGTATGCGCTCTGGAGGTTCATCCAGAAATCAGCCGACATGCCGAAATACTGGCTGAGGCGCAGGGCGGTATCGGCCGTCACATTCCTCTTCCCCGCGAGAAGCTGATAGAGGCGGTTCGGCGGAACTTCGATAACGTCGGCCAGTTTCTTCGCCGTCAGACCGATCTCCTCCAGCTCGTCAGCGAGGATTTCTCCGGGGTGAATGGGTGTGCGTGCCATGGTGTTCTCCTTTCGTTAGTGATAGTCCACAATTTCAACATTCGATAGTCCCGGCTCGTCCTTGAGCCATTTAAAACAGATGCGCCACTGGTCGTTGATCCGAATGGAATATTGCCCTTTGCGGTTTCCCTTCAGGGCCTCCAGACGGTTGGAGTTAAGCGCGGCGAGATCGCCCAGCGAGGTAGCGGCGTCAAGAATGCGCAGCCCAAGTGGTCATCATGTTTTGTTGAGCGCCGAGCGTTATGGGGCCGCTAAGAGTCGAACGCCGCCCATCCCATGCTAGTGTGAATTATGGTACGTACTCTGCTTCTCGGCGCGCTTCTTATCACCCTCAACCTGACGGCCCAAAACAAAAAAAGCCCAATCGACAAGTTCCGGCAGTTAGAAGACATCCTCCCAACCCCCAACGAATCCCGCACCGCTTCCGGAGCGCCCGGCTACAAATACTGGCAGCAAAGGGCCGACTACTCAATCGATGTCGAACTCGACGACGTCAATCAAAAAATAATCGGCCGCGCGTCGATCACCTCTCTAGGTCAGGCAGCCGCAACACAGTTTTGGGAACTCGCCCTTTTCCCTTTCCTGACTGCTTCTTTACCATCCGTCGCGGCCCTCTTGGACCGCAGACCGATGATGGCCTGGGCTCAAGGGACGAGTGGTGCGTCATCCTGCTGGCACAACCCGCAGCTTGATTGGCTAGAATTAACTGGACCGCTTATATGCCGCTTGCTGTAGGGCACAAACTCGGGCACTACGAGATTCTTGCACTGCTTGGCGCGGGCGCCATGGGCGAGGTGTATAAGGCCCGCGATAACCGCATGGACCGGATCGTAGCCGTCAAGATCCTGAAAGACGGGCACGGTGCACGACTCCAGCAGGAGGTCCGCGCCATCGCCGCCTTGAACCACCCGCATATCTGTGTCCTCCACGATGTAGGTCCCGACTATCTGGTTATGGAGTACATCGAGGGCGAACCTGCTGTGTCCGATAAAGCTCCAGGCCCTTTGCCGCTCGAAGACTCCTTGCGGATCGCGACCCAAATCGCGGACGCGCTCGAAGCCGCCCACAAATGCGGCATCCTCCACCGTGATGTGAAACCCGCTAACATTCTCGTGACCCCAAAAGGCGCGAAGTTGCTGGACTTCGGCCTCGCGAAGATCACGAACGGAACCGCCGGGGATGCGACACAAACGTGCGAAGGCACGCTTCTCGGCACCGCCGCCTACATGTCGCCGGAACAGGCGCAGGGGAGGTCTCTCGATGAGCGTTCGGACATTTTCAGCTTCGGCTGCGTGGTTTATGAAATGCTTTCAGGCAGGCGGGCGTTCGGCGGCGGTTCGATGGCGGAAGTACTCAGCGCCGTGATGCGGGATGAACCGCCGCCGTTCGCATCTCCCCTCGCGCCGGTTGTCGCAAAATGCCTCGCCAAGGCACCCGGGCAGCGATTTCAAACCATGACGGAGGTCCGAGTCGCCCTCGAAGCGATTTCGGCTAAACCTGCCGACAGCCGTCCGTCCGTTGCCGTCCTTCCGTTTGCCAACATGAGATCCGACAGCGAGCAGGAGTATTTTAGCGACGGGTTGACCGAAGAAATCATTAACCTCCTAGCGCGGATTCCCGGTCTGAAAGTGATCGCACGCACCTCCGCCTTCGCCTTCAAGGGCAAGGAAGTCGATATCCGCGCGATCGCCGCGGCGCTCGGCGTCAGCACGGTTCTTGAAGGCAGCGTGCGTCGCTCCGGGAACCGTGTCCGCATCATCGCCCAACTCATCTCGGCCGAAGATGGCGCCCATCTGTTTTCTGAGCGCTACGACCGGGAGATGTCGGACGTCTTCGCCATGCAGGATGAAATCGCGGCCGCCATCTCATCGGCGCTACAAACTAAGCTTTCGGTGGAGTCCCCGAATCACCGCCATTACACACCCGGACTTCCGGCGTATGAAGCGCTACTCAGAGCCAGGCACAGTGCATCTTTGGCAACGCCCGCCTCAATCGCGAAAGCGAGAGAGTACTTGGAACTGGCCATCGCCCTGGATCCGGACTACGCGTTGCCTCACGCCGAGCTGGGCTTTCTTTTTAACGTATTCGCGGTAATGGGGGTAATGCCCGCCCGCGAAGCCGTGCCCTTGGGACGGGCATCGGCGCGCAAGGCTCTGCAGGTGGACCCGTCGCTGCCGGAAGCCCTTTCCATGCTCGGTTACCACGCCGCTTTTTTTGATTACGACTGGAAGGAAGCGGCGCGGCTTTTTGATCTGGCGATGGCGCACGGCAGCATCTCTCCGACGGCGAGCAGCCGCTACGCCCGCTATTTGGCTGTGGTTGGGCGCGTCCCTGAAGCCCTGGAAGTACATAGGCGCGCGCTCTCCGAAGACCCATTGAACCCGTATCTCCGAGTGAATCTCGTGGTGGGTCTCAGGGCTGCGGGACGGGCCGCGGAGTCGGTTGATGAGATCCACCGTATCCTCGAACACGATGAGAACTTCGGCTTGGCCTGGAACCTTCTCGCGCTTTCTCTCCTCTACTTCGGGAAGCACGCCGAAGCGCTTTCTGCCGCTGAAAGAGGACTGGCGCTCATGCCGTGGCATGCGCCCTCGCGAGGCATGCTCGCTGGGCTTCTCGCGCTCACTGGAGATCAGGATCGTGCCGCAAAAATACTGGAAAGACTGGGCGACGAGAAAGCATACGCCGATTTCGCCGGCTTCATGTTGCATTCCTTGATCGTTGGGAAACTCGATCAGGCCGCGGATTGGGCCGCGCATGCGATCGGCCAACGCTGGCCGGTAATAGTCGACTTCCTCTGTCTTGACCTCGCAGCGGCGGAGTTGCGGCGCAGCCCGCGCTGGCCCGAACTTGCAGCCATGATGAATCTGCCTTGGGACCGCTAAGGCTAAAAGCGCCATCGTGCCGGTCCCGGTGCGATACGAAATGTTGATCCCGGAGAACGGTGTTGGCTCCAAAGGGCCACCGACGCCGCTCGCGGGCAGATCACGCTGGCTGCCGATGACGCCAGCATTGTCAACTCGGGCAGCCAAGCGTTTGCCACTTCCGGTAACTCTTCGGACAGCGCGTAGCTCGGTGTTCGCCTGTCAACAAGCGGCTCGCTGTGGGATTACTCCTACGGCTTCAGGCGCATTGATGCCTCCGCTATCCGATCTGCCCAGTCAGCCGCGTTCGCCTGCGCGTTCGCCGTTCTGCCCTAAAAGCAACCACGAGTGGAAAACGACGTTCTATCCGAATGCGACCCTCTTTGCCGCGCTCGGCGACAGCGACAGGGCCAATGAGGGCCCGAGCATAATCGGCTCAACGGATGACCGAACCGAATCGGTCGGCACACATCCATGTTTCTACTCCAACGTCTGCGTTGATTTTTTCGGCGCGCCGACCAGTTCGAACACGTCCGTAGCAGGATCAACCGTAATCTGGATGAAACCGGCTAGCATTTCCTCCCAGCTTTGGTCGCCCCACCGAACTGTTGCCTTTGCATCCGGGTTGTACGGGTTATTGGGCGAATTGTCGAAGGCACCTGTCACCTCAATACGTGTTCCGCGCGGCAACCGCTTCGATTCTGACAATTCATATACGAGTTGCCAGTTGAAGTCGTATCGCGGGATTCGCAGGAGCAGTTCGCTCCGTCCGCCGGGATAAAACGCGCGGTACTCCATCCACTTGCCCCTGAGGTGCATGTGTGGATAGAAGCCCGTTAGTTCGGCATCTCCGCGCAGAGTCATGGATGCCTGTACAACGTGATCGGCTGCGCCCGCGGGAATAATAAACTTGTCATTGGCAACGGCGGTGGTGTAGAAGCGCCTTGTTGGCGCTTCCTTTGCGATAACCAGTCCGAAGCTGGAGCGATCCGTGGCGGGCCTGCCGTTCGTTGTGTAGTGGAACTGCACCACGATGTCGCTTCCGGCGGGAATGAGCCGCGCCTGGCCGGGCGGAAGGACCATAGCTTGGCGGCCGGGCACGTACCCGAGAAATCTCTCTTCGAGCAGACTCGCTCCTGCATTGGTCGTCGCACCCGAGGAAGGGGCGTTCGCGCGCGCAATTTGTTCCGCGGGCACGAAGTACTCACCGGCCGGATACTTGCGCAGCCAGCGCGAATCGGGATCCCTGAAGAATACTGTTGCGTGGTGCAGGACGGATCGGTTGCCTGGTCGGAACTCACCGGCCTGCACCCAGGTGTCTTTTGTGAAACCACTCGGCAGGATGAAATAGGTGTATTCAACAGTTCCCTTGGCAGGTATGTCATATGCCTTCGGTAGCTGGACGACGATGTCCGGCTTGCCAATGTTCCAGCCCTCGACCCATTCGCGCGGCGGGGGAGCGTCTTTTACCTTTCCTTCTGGTCCCTTGTTGTCCGACCACTGCGAGAGGATATCGATGTCCTGCTGTGACAGAGAACGGTCATTCCGAAAGTGTCCGACAGAACGATCCGCAAACCACGGCGGCATCTTTCGTAGCCGCACCGCTTCTCTGATGGCAGTTGCCCAGGGCCGTGTATCTTTGTAGGTCAGCAGCGGCATGGGTCCCACTTCACCGGGTCTGTGACATTCCTGGCAATGGTTCTGCAAAATGGGCAGAACATCCTTGTAAAAGGTCACGTCCGCGGCACATGCGCAAAGCGCGCTCACCAAGAGCCATCCTGCATAACGGAACATACGAAGCTTCTCCTTCCGGTGCAATGGGCGGTAGTACCTGAAGTTAACATAAATCACCAGATTGCGCCTGAGAGCGTCTTCACTGTGTCAATCTGAACCGCTGGCAATCCAGAGCGGCTGCGGAACCACCCTATGTCCGACGACCGTTTCTCTTTATCGGCGCCCCACACGCAGTGGGATGTTCACGCCACCATCGCGGCAGACCGGCGCCTGCGGAAACGTCTCGTTTCAGTACGGCAGGCCAATGACGATAGTGTACTGAGAGGCAGTCGGCACAGTGTCCTCCAGTTCGAACCCGGCTCTCCGCAACAATGTCGCGAATTCGCTGCGTGTCCGTTCGCGGCCTCCGACTCCAGTCATCATGACAAGGTCAGACCATTTTCCAAAGTGAAAGCCCGGTGTTTCGGGAATCAGCCACTCGACCAGCATCACCCGCGAATTACTCGGAACGGACATCCTCAAGGTTCTGAGAATCGAAGTGGCGGCTTCGTCGTCCCAATCGTGAATGATGTTTCTCAGAATATAAGCATCGGCCTCGACCGGGATGTTTTCAAAGAAATTACCTGAGACCTTCTGTATGCGGCCGTGAGGTATGGCCGTCGCGAGCACCGCTGCCTGATCGAAAAGGATGCCTTGGGCGGCAGGGTGAGCGTCAAGGATATCCACTAATTGCGATCCGTTGCCGCCGGCAACATCCGCGATGACCGGAAAACGGCCCCAGTCGTAGGCTGCCGTCACCGCGGGTGTAGCGGCTGCGTTAATGCAGCGCATGGCCTCGTTGAAAACGGTCCATTGCTCGGGCTTCCGGCGATAATGTTCCCAGATGTCGTATCCTCAGCGCTCAAACAGGGTGGTTTTGCCGGTGCGGATCGTTTCCGCCATGTCGGCAAGTCCATCCCAGTAACCCCAGGCGGGTGCCCACATACGAACCAAAGGCCAAAGCGATCCGGGAGAATGTCTGCGGAGACAATCACTCAAGGAATTGTTTTCGAATACCTCAGGAGAAGTCTCGCGGAAAATGCCAATAGATTCCAGTGCCCGTAACAGACGGAACAGATTGCCGCGCTGTACGCCTGTTCGGCTCGCGATTTCCTGTATTGCGAGGGGACCGTCTGCAAGTGCATCGGCGATACCCAGTTCAGCAGCGCAGACCACTGCGCGGCCCTGAACGACCCCAATGAGATGTCCCATAACCTGGTCCTGCGGGGACAATGGGGAGACTGTAGCGGCTGTCTCGCTCATATATAGCTCCTTTTCATCTGATCTGAAGGCAAACCGGTTCCATCAGTCCGGTCAAGCCAGCATTCGGCAATACTATCACAGCGCTCATCTTGTCGAGACCTTCGTTCGGTGTCGTTTCCTCTGAGCGCAGAGGAAGAGAGGGCCAAATGGTTGGGTGGCGGTCTCGTTCTGGACCGTGTTGCCGACATCAATTTGGTCTCTACCAACACCAATTAGTTTCTCCTCGAGGGACATCGAAGATTACCTGAGAATCGTTTAGGCCTCAAAGGGAATCTTTGTGGGGTACGAGAAGGTCTCCTTTAATGGCAGGATCGTTCCGTTGGACCGAGACACCAACCAGATCGATCAGACTCTATTCGATATGCTCCCTGAGCATCTTCGTCCCAACTCCTCGGATGACGCCGGCGTAATCCTGTCTCTAAGTTGCGAAAAGGAAGTAGTCGTCCGGTACGTTGGGAAGAGTGGGAGGGAATCGGGGTTGGCTTACCGTCAGAGTTGCTACGTAAGGTTTCACTACCGCAAAAGCACGAAGCCCCTGTACGGACAAAGTCATCTTGGCCCGGACCCGCCGGACAGGCCGGTAGGCGGAGGAGAAAGAGTGGGGGAGAGGCCTTACGCCGCAATTGTTGCTAGCCTTCCAAATCGTTAGCGCGAGATCAATCGGTCCCACCGCGATGGGAAACCTTTATATTGCCAGGTAGCCCCAGAAGACTTTCCGGGACTGCCGAACATCAAAAAGGACGAAGCCTCAAGTTGCCGTCCATACTGTATGCTTAATTTAAGATGCGTTTCAACGAAGCAAAAGCCACCCAGGCTGCGGCTCGCCTTCTGCGAAACAGAGGAGGCAAGATGAGCTACATGAAGCTCATTAAACTCCTCTACCTTGCTGACCGTGACGCGCTCGACAAGTGGGGCCGGACCATCACCACCGACACCTACGTGTCAATGGACAAGGGTCCAGTCTTAAGCCATGTCTTGGATCGGATCAATGAAGGCCCGTTCCCGGGCGACGCGAGCTTTTGGGCACAACACATCACGTCGTCCGGCGGTTACGAGGTGACCCTGACCATCGATCCCGACGGAGAATTACTTTCGGAAGCGGAAGACGAATTACTTGACAAGATTTTCAAGGTTTACGGTCATCTCAGCCGATGGGAGATCGTTGACCTTGTCCACACACTTCCAGAGTGGAAAGACCCCGACGGCGGGGCCATTCCGATCCATTACGCCGACATCTTGAAGGCTCTAAACAAAGACCAGGAAGATATCGACGCCATTGTCGACGAACTCAATAATCTCGCCCGTATTGATGACCTTTGCCCGCGGCGGTAGAATCGTTTGCCTCTCAAATGTGGGGATAGTTTCCTCATTCCCAAATCCGCCAAAGCGACTGAACACCTCTGGATCATCGTCTCTGAAATCGATGCCCACACCGGCAAAGCCATCTGCGTCAACGTCACCACTCTGCGACGTCATTCCGATATCACCTGCGTCTTGAAGCGCGGCGATCACCCATTCGTCGTCCATGATTCGGTAATCAACTATTCCGACGCGCGCGAATTGCCGATCAATCTTGTCGAACAGGCGTTCGGCGCGAAGACCCAGCGATTCGTCTGCGAGCTTCATGAGCCATGCACCGCAGAGTTGCTTGCGCGAATTCAGCAGGGCTTGATCGATTCGCGCTTCACGCCGAAAGGAATCAAGATGCAGTGCAAACGGTTATGGAGCCGCTAAGTGTCGAACGCCGCCCCATCCCATGCTAGCGTGAATTATGGTACGTACTCTGCTTCTCGGCGCGCTTCTTATCACCCTCAACCTGACGGCCCAAAACAAAAAAAGCCCAATCGACAAGTTCCGCCAGTTAGAAGAAATCCTTCCAACCCCCAACGAATACCGCACCGCTTCCGGAGCGCCCGGCCACAAGTACTGGCAGCAAAGGGCCGACTACTCAATCGATGTCGAACTCGACGACGTCAATCAAAAAATAATCGGCCGCGCGTCCATCACCTACCACAACAACTCTCCCGATTCGCTCACCTACCTTTGGCTTCAACTCGACCAGAACATCTGGGAACCCCATTCCGACACCGCTCTCACCGAATCCGCGCCCGACTGGAAGAAGTTCCCGATCGCCGATTTCCGCCGTCTCATGGACGATCCTTTCGCCGGCGGCTATCGCCTCGGCCCCGTCAAAGATTCCACCGGCAAGGAACTCAACAAACACGTCAATCGCACCATGATGCGCGTCGATCTCCCCGCGCCTCTGCCCAGCGGAAAGTCCTTCGTCTTCACTATCGATTGGGACTACAAGATCAACAACTCCAAACGGATCTCCGGCCGTACCGGCGCCGAGTTCTTCCCCAAGGACGGCAATTGGCTCTACGAAATCGCCCAGTGGTTTCCCCGCATGGCCGCCTACAACGACGTCAGCGGCTGGCAGCACAAACAGTTCCTCGGCACCGGCGAATTCACCCTCGAATTCGGTGACTACAAAGTCCGCATCACCGCCCCCAACGACCACATCGTCGCCTCCACCGGTGTCCTCCAAAATCCCGATCAAGTCCTGACCGCCGTCCAGCGCCAACGTCTAAACACCGCCAAAACCGCGAAGAAGCCGGTGATGATCGTCACCGAAGCCGAAGCGGCGGCCAATGAAAAATCGAAACCAAGCGCCAAGAAAACGTGGATCTTCCACGCCGAAAACGTCCGCGATTTCGCCTTCGCCTCTTCCCGCAAATTCGCCTGGGACGTCCAGGGCCACGTCATGAATGGCAAAACCATCATGGCCATGTCCTATTACCCTAAGGAAGGCAATCCGCTCTGGGAGCGCTACTCCACTCACGCCATCATCCACACCCTCAACATCTATTCCCGCTACACGTTTGAATATCCGTACCCGGTAGCCATCAGTGTGAACGGTCCCGTCGGCGGCATGGAATACCCCATGATCTGCTTCAACGGCCCCCGCCCCAAGGATGACAAAACCTACTCGGCCCGCACCAAATACGGCCTCATCAGCGTCGTCATTCACGAGGTCGGGCACAACTACTTTCCGATGATCGTCAACAACGACGAACGGCAATGGACATGGCTCGACGAAGGCATCAACTCGTTCCTTCAATACCTCGCCGAAGTCGAATGGGAAGACAGATACCCCTCCCGCCGCGGTGACCCCGCCAAGATCGTCGAATACATGAAGGGCGATGGCCACGACCCCATCATGACCAACTCGGAATCCATCGTCGACCTCGGCGGCAATGCCTATCACAAGACCGCGACGGCGCTAAATATCTTGAGAGAAACCGTCCTCGGCCGCGAGCGTTTCGATTTTGCTTTCAAAGAGTACGCCCGCCGCTGGATGTTCAAACGCCCCATGCCCGCCGACTTTTTCCGGACCCTCGAAGACGCCTCCGGCACCGACCTCGATTGGTTCTGGCGCGGTTGGTTCTACACTACCGATACCGTCGATATCTCGATCGACGAAGTGAAGCTCTTCTCGGTCGACACCCAGAACCCCGGCGTCGAAAAACTCATCTCCAAAAAGGAGAAGGAAGCCGAGCCCGCCACCCTCTCCGCCCAACGCAACAAGCAGGTCCGCAAGCGCGTCGAAGACTTCCCCGAATTGATCGATTTCTACAACAAACACGACGAATTCACCGTCCTGCCATCGGAGACTAAGGTCTTCGAAGCCTGGGTCAAACAGTTCGAAGAAGATGAGCGCAAACTCTTCGATCCCACGATGAACTTCTACGCTATCGGCCTCAAGAATCTCGGCGGCCTGGTTATGCCTGCAATCCTCCATGTCGAGTTCACCGATGGCACTCGCGAAGAACTCCGCATCGCCGCCGAAATCTGGCGCCGCAATAACCTGCAGGTCGAGAAGATCATCGCCACTCGCAAGGAACTGAAGTCCATCGTCCTCGATCCGAATCTCGAAACCGCCGATACCGACACGGCCAACAACTACTGGCCGCGCCGCCCCGTGAAATCGAAGTTCCAGATCTTCAAAGACGACCGCGACAAAATCAACCCGATGCGCGAGCTAAAAGACAAATCCAACTAATGCGCGCCTCCCTGTTGCTCCTCATGTGCGCCTCGTTAACGGCCCACAAATTCCACTACAGCAAAACGGAAATCAACTGGAACACAACTAACAAAACGATCGAAATTATCGCCACCCTCCACGCCGATGACATCGAAGCCCTGCTCCACCTCGATCTCGATCGCCCCGCTACGGCCGAACCCCTCGTCTGCGCCTACACCATAAAGGCACTCGCCCTGAAAGCCCGCTGCCTCGGCATGAAAGTCAACCGCGACTTCATTGACGTATTCCTCGAAGCCGCAATCAAAACGCCGCCGGACAAACTCACCAACCGCATCCTCATTGAAGACCTCCCCGATCAGCGCAACGACGTCGAACTCAGGAAAGACGGCAAACTAGTCGGACCAAGAATACAATTCAACACTTCTGAAATCAGCAAGGCCCTCCGCTGGTAACGTCGATATAATGACGGCCAGCCATGCGACACTGCCTGCTCTTACTACTAGCCGTCACACTCCAAGCCCAGAACTCGACCACCGCCGGCCGCTTCCACGTCGAGCATCCCACGCTCCTCAATCTCGGCTTCGAATGGGCCATCTCCGGCGATGCCAACCGCAACGCCACCGTCGAAGTCCAGTTCAGAAGAACCGGTGAGAACGAATGGCGCCAAGCCCTCCCGCTAGTCCGCATCGGTGGCGAAAACATCTTCCGCCGCCGTGAAAATCTCGACTACACCGTTCCCGATGGCTTCGCCGGCAGTATCCTGAATCTCCTGCCAGGGACCGAATACGAGTGCCGGTTCACCATGAAAGATCCCGACGGCTCCTCCGGTCAAACCGCCCAAACCGTCAAAGTCAAAACCCGCTCCGAGCCGCAACCCTACAAGGGCGGCCGCACGCTCCACGTCTATTCGCCCGAAGATAAAGGCCCCCGCGTCGAACCCCATTTCACCAGCATTCTCCAAGCCTATTACGGCGCCGGTCTCGGCGATTGGAGCGTCGTCTGGGAGCGCCGCGCGCAGCCCGGCGACACGATTCTCGTCCACGCCGGCATCTACAAGCCGGAGCGCCTCAATTACGTCGACCATATGATGACCCCCTTCGACGGATCGATGTCACTAACCCTCAAAGGCACCGCTGAAAAGCCCATCACCATCAAAGGCGCGGGCGACGGCGAAGTAATCTTCGATGGCGACGGCAACCACAGCATGTTCGACGTCACCGCCTCCACCCACCACATCTTCGAAGGCATCACCATCCGCAATACCGACATCGGCATCATGGCCGGGCAGAAAGAAGTCCTCGGGGCTGTCGGCCTCACGGTCAAAAACTGCCGCTTCGAGAACATCGGCTTCGGCGTCTGGACCGAGTACGCCGGCTCCAGCGATTTCTACATCGCCGACAACCTGTTCCTGGGCCGCGAAGATCGCTTCCGCCTCGTCGGCTGGACCGGCTTCATGTGGGCGCCCGTCGGCCCCTACGGCTCCCATGCGTTAAAGAGCTATTACGTAACAGTTCACCCCCCCCTCAAAATCGACCTCTGACGGTTCGGGCAGGCTATTTCTGCTGAGGGAGGAGCGAGGGAGGAGGCTGGCGGCGGCGATAGCAAATAATGGCTTCGGTGAGGTAGCCCAATGGATTGCGCC